>Ga0126380_10000253_pt1 | contig 16187 bp, 9 predicted proteins | sample PanSoiMetPlot_26_FD_92544 | JGI IMG/M metagenome (GOLD analysis project Ga0126380, IMG submission 92544) | Tropical forest soil microbial communities from Panama - MetaG Plot_26 | ecosystem: Environmental > Terrestrial > Soil > Tropical forest > Bulk soil | place: Panama | collected 2016-02-17
CACGTGCCCGATCGAGCGGCGAATCACCGGCAATCACGGTCACGCATGGGACAAGACCCAGGGCTGGTAGAGCACCGCACCCTGCACCAACGTGGTGTGAGTTCTCAGCGCGCCGCATAGTCTGCGACGACCGCCACGAACTCACGTGGGTGGGTGACGTGGGGAATGTGACCGGCACCGACGTAGGAATGGCGCCCCGCATGCGGAAGCACGGTCTGGAGACGATCGAGCACTGGACTCGTATCGTCGGCATCTCCGCCCCCTCGCTACGGCTCGGTCAGCCTGCCCGGTTTCCGGGTGATCAGCGAGGCCACGTCAGTATCAGGCGGGCAACTCCAGGTCGTGCAGGCTGACCACGCCGAACCACTCGCCGCGCTCCTGCCGGAGCATCTGGTCCACGGTGGCGGCAACTTCCCTGATCTTGGCGTGATCTGCTGCGCCCAGCATGACGTCGTTCGCGCGGTCGAGGCTGTCGGCCATCTGGCCATAACGCAGCGAATTACGAAGATACTCGCGTTGTGTGCTGTAGCCAACAAGCGCTGCAGCACATGCCGGAATGCTAACAGCAAGCAGGCTTACGGCATGCTTGATCCAATCCTCGGGGCCGCCAAGCGCGATGTGGATGATCGCGACGGCTATCGACGTGGCAAACAGCGCCACGACTACCCGCGACGAGAAACGGTATTTCCGCCAGGCACGGGCCGATGACTTTTTGAAGTAACGATGCTGATCATCGACCCAGGCAACGGAAAGGAAACCTCGCAGCGATGACACGGAGATCCGGCCGGCATCTACTTGAGGCCGCCGCATCCAAGTCATCTTGAAGGCGGTTCCCACCCACGCCGCCGCTGGGATCTCTTCACTGACAAGCGCGGTCGCGGACAGCCGGTCGTCCGCGCCTGCCAGCGCGAGGAAGAGTGAGCTGCGCAGCCGTTCAGCGAGATAGCGCGCGGAGATCCACCGCTGCTGCAGGTGAACGCGCCGGCCCCACTCCAGGCCACCGAGGATGACGACCAGGCACGCGATCTCCCCGGCGACTACCAGCCGGGCGTGCGGGAAAAACACGAGCTGCGTGGCGACGATGCATACCGCTAGTGCGGCCAGAGCGAAGAGCATGGCGCTGAGGCGCAGGTAGAGCGACTGGAATTTTCTGGACAACAGCTCGGCCCGTGCGAACGGGGCCTGCAGCCAGCAGAGAAGCACGGTCAGAGCATCCTCCAGGCCGCGGCCGCCGGCCTGGAGGATGCTCTTCCGGAACTCGTCAATAAACGCCGAACACCGGTCGGCATCCAGGCGGCTCTCGTTGAATTCCCGCCAGCTGGCCAGGTCAGTATCGTTCAGGCCGGGCCAGCCCGTGTCGGTTAGTTTCCTGAGATTCTCTGCTGTCACCTGGCCCCCGTCCGCCGGGAGCCAGATCCAGGGGTGGTGCTGGTCACGCAGGTAACTAACGATGTCCCCGGTACCGCCTTTCCCGGCGGCAGGAAGCCCGTCCCAGACGGCAATGGTCACATCGGCTCGATCGACGACGGCCTGGCCCGCCGCAGCGTAAGCGTCCTCCCTGGTGTCATGGGGAGGCATGGTGGACACCCAGGACGCCTTGCCGAGAAGGCACTCGAACTCGGCAAGCGAATTCACCGGATCGAAGTCAGTAACATAGTCAGCCGTCGGCATAGGCAGGATGACTTCGAGCTGCGCGCCAGGCCGGGCGAGCACACGCTCGGCAACCAACCGGTCGGCCCCATCAGCGAGCGAGGAAACCGCGACCAGCCGGCAGCGCTTACGCACCGCTGGCTGGAGCTGGTCCAGGATCAGGTCAAGCGCCCGATCGACAGCGACACCAAGGCTCGGCGCGCCCGGCAGGTCGCGGTGTCCGGTCACCGCGACTCGCAGATCCAGGGGAATGCTGCCGTCGTCGATGGCCGGCACCCCGCCTTCTGGGACCCGGTCCGTCAACAAAGTCACTTTCGCATCCTGACATGTAATCCGTGATCGTTCCCGGGCCGCGCCGCCAAGTCACACGAGCGTGAACAAGCACTTCGCCAGACGGGCAGTTCACCATTGATTTCTCGGCGCACCGGCGGATCGACTGGCCGAAACGCCAGCGCTGATCAAGAGCACAGCTCCTAGTACTATCAGGGCTGCAAGAGCCACCGCGGTGTAAGTGTCAGCATTTTGAGTATTGTTCGCTGGCCCGTAGCCAACCTTATGAGGCACCTGCGCGGCGAAACTAACCAATCCGCTTGCAATGAACAGGAGTCCAATCCAGAATCGCCAATATCCGGCTATGTTACGCCGGGCCACCAGCGGCCGGGCGCTTCCGTTGGGCGTGGGTTGAAAAACCTGGGGCGGGGCTTGCGGTATCGGATGGTCGGTGCCGCGGGACGGTGGCCTGCCGGTGCCCTTTAGCGGCTCCGTTGGCGCGACCCCCGCCTCAACGAGGGTTTTGTCCAGTACATCTAGCAAGCGATTGGTATCGGCGCCGAAACGGTTCGGGGCAAGCTCAAGGGCCTGCCTGCGCGCCAGCTGCGCCAAGGCGGCCGGGAGGTCGGCCTGGTCGGGCATCTGCGCCCCGTCGACGAGGACCGGGATAACCCGGACACCGCGCGCGAACGCTGCCTCGATCTCCAAGCGCACGAAGTCCTCCGGGTCATCCAGGCGCCGCTGGCCCTGCTCGCCGGTGACCGTCAGCCACCGTTTGCCAATCACGGCCAGCACTACCGCGCTGGACCCGACCGCGGAAGTGATTCGCTGGACGAAATCGTCGCCCAGCTCAATCGAATCGACATCCTTGAATATCTGGCCGTCACCGAAGTGGTCTACCAGCCGGTCGAACAGCCACCCGGCCGGGTAGGCCGAATCTTCCCGCCGGTAGTTGACAAAGATCCGGCTGGCAGACGCAGAAGTAGATGCGGTCATGGTCTCAACCTCACATCTCCCCGACTGGCTCGGAATTTCCCCGGAGCTAGTTCATTAACCTCGACGAGCGGCGATGAGGCCAAGCGGCCTCGACAGCTGAAAGCCAACCGCTGACCCGACCGCGGCAAGGACACAAGGATTCGCGGCCGCCTGACCACGGGAGGGTCCCCAAGCTCACCCGATCCGGCTTGGGCATCCGCACGGGCAGCGCCGTATCCCGATCGCAGTGGCGACGCAAGATCAAGGCTGGCCGCAGAGTGACAGTCCCAGTCCTGGTCCCATCTCGGCTCCGAGAAGAACCTCATCCCCCACGCTCCGCGTATGTAACAATCCCCATCGTCTGTCAGCGGCCCGGATTAATCAAGCTGGCTACCGCTCTTACGTAAGAGGAGTTCAAAGACCTTGGAGAGATACATAAGCCTAGGTCACGAAACGATAACAAGCCGGTACTAGCTACGCGCAGCTGACCGGGCCGTACGCAAGCAACCTCATGGGCGAGGCCCAAGGCGCTGCTGCAGAGCCGGTCCCTAGCCTGGTCTCCGGCACAGCAGGCCCCTGGTAACAGCGATGAAACAAAATTCCCATCTCGCCAGCGCCGCAGCTTCTACGACGGCAACTCAATGTCCGGATAATGCACGACCGAGTACCAATCAGTCGCCTCGGTGCGCATCGCCCTGCGGACAGCAAGTGCGGCCCGCTGGACCTCCTTTAGATTGCGAGCGGCCAGTAGATTACGGGCGGCCAGCTCAAGAGCGGACCCCTGACGCGCAGAACAGGCGTCACGCTCGCCGCAGGCCAGGATCTCGGTGCTTGCCGGTTCCCCGCGGTCTGCGGGACGTCGATTTGGGCATCTTGCGGTCTACGATGCACGATGACGCATGTGGGGGTTCGATTCGGTGATTGCGAGCTGAGTGCCGAGCGCATCGAGCTGCGACGCGCCGGCGCGATCGTCGATATAGAGCCCCAGGTCTTCGATGTGCTGGCCTATCTGCTGCGCCATCGCGAGCGTGTGGTGCCGAAGACCGAGCTCCTCGACCAGATCTGGGGTAACAGGTTCGTTTCCGAGTCGGCGCTGTCCAGCCGGATCAAGTCCGCTCGCCGCGCCGTGGGCGACACCGGCAGAGATCAGCGGATCATCAAGACGATCTACGGCCGCGGCTACCGGTTTGTGGCCGACGTGAACGACCAACCCCCCTCCGCCCGTCCCGCGCACGGCCGGGCGGCCACTGCCAACGCGGCCGCCGACGGCACCGCGGCACCAGTGCACCAGGTACTACGGGCAGTCAGTGATGTCGCCGCAGGCATCGGAGCTGCGATCCAGATCAGCGGCGGCCCCGGATCGGGAAAGACGAAGCTGCTCCATCAAGTGATGGAGACGGCCCGGCGCCAGGCGCTGGCCGTTGGGCTGTCCGCTCCCACGCCGGCCAGCCGTAGTCCCTACACCTGCATCGCCGAGGTTCTCAACGAGGTGGTCGCTCAGACAGGCTCCGGACTGCTTGAAGCGATCCCGGCCGGGTGCCGGGCCGAACTCGATCGGGGCTTCGACGGACGGCTGCCCACGACGCGCCAGCGCTGGTTCGTGGCAGTGCGCGAGTTCCTCGTCGCCGCGGCGGAGCAGTCGGGCGCGGTGCTCCTGCTCGACGATCTGCACCACGCTCATCGAGAAGCCTTGCTCCTGGTTGATGACGTGGCCCGGCTGACCCGAACGCACCGATTGGCCGTCATCATCGCTCAGCGGCCAGACGCCCCGGCACGGCCCGGCTTCGAGGTCGTCGAGCTGGCCGATGGTCATCGGCCCCCGGTGGATCAGGACGCGATGGTCGATCTGCCCGCCGGGGTGGCGGAGGCTCTCCAGCGGATCGCGCAGTTCGGAGATCGTTTCGACCGGCTTGAGTTCACTGCGGCCACCGGTCACGACCCGCAGGAAGCTGGTCAGCTGCTCGGGCAGGCGTTTGGCGCCGGGGTGATCTGCGCCGAATCCGGCGGGTATCGATTCGCGGATCCGGCCATCGCTGCCCGGCTGGCGGCGCAGGTCGTCCCGACCCGACGGCCAACGGTCATGAACGAGATCGCGACCCGACTTGTCGATCTTGGTGCCAGTGCGGCACAGGTCGCCGACCTTCTCCTGGCCGGCGGCGAGCCGGCGATGGCTGTTTCGTATGCGCTGGAGGCGGCGCGGCTAGCGGCAGCATCCGGGCTCCACGCAGAGGTGCTGCGCTGGACCGAAGCGGTTCGTGATCATATCGATGGTCAGGCGGAGCCTGCGCTGCTGTCGCTACGGGCAGATGCGCTGGCGGCGGTCGGTGACCACGCCGCAGTGCCGGCCTACCGCAAGGCGCTGGCGGCGGCAGACTCCGAACAGGCGCCGGGGCTGCGGGCACGGCTGGCCCGCGCCGCGGTGCTCAGCGGGGACCTCGCCTCGGCTGAAGAGGCGCTTGCCGGGCTTGAACCGAGCGGTGGGCCTGACGATGGCGCACTCCTCCTGGCGCGGGGCATGCTTGCCTACTTCTCCGGTGATATCGACGGCGCCGACGCGGCGGTCGAGGCCGCTCGTGCCATTGCTCTGGCGCCTGGAGCACCGGACCGCCTGCTCGACGTCATCACCCTTCAGGGCATGATCGCCCACAACCGCGGCAAGTGGTTCGACCGGCTCCGTCATGAGCTCCGCGCCACGACTGAGAACCCGCAGCTTGCCTCGGCGGTGTTCGACTCGCATCTGTGCGTCGCCGAGTACCTGCTCTACGGGCCGACGCCCTACGACGAGGTGGTGGCCCTGACGCGCCAGCTGCGTGAGCAGGCCGAACGGGCGGGCGCGCGACGCGGGGTCGCGTTCGCGGTCACAGTGGCCGGTGAGGCGGCTCTGCTCGCCGGCGATCTCGACGCGGCCCGCGCCGATCTTGCTGAGGCACTTGCCCTGCATGTGGAGATGGGAGCCGATACCGGCACGGCGCATGCGCTGCAGCGGCTGGCCGAGGTCGAGCTGGCCGGTGGCGACCTCGCGGCGGCCGAGCGGCTGCTGCGGCGCGCGCTTCCGCTGGCACGCTGGTCGCCGCTGGCTCGCCATCTCCTACAGCGCATCTACGGAACGCTCATCTCCGCAGCCCCGGACGTGGATGCCGCGCTGGCGGTCGTCGATGAAGCAGTGGAGCGGCTAGACGAGCCGTTCTCCTGCATTTTCTGCCAGGTCATGATCGCTGTGCCCGCATCGATCGCGTGCACTGAGGGAGGACGCCTGGACGAGGCCCGCGCCTGGCTCACCCAGGCCCAGCGGTCGGCGGCGACGTGGCAAGGCACCGCCTGGCAGGGAGCGGTCGCCGAGGCGCGGGCCCACCTCGCGCGGGCCGAGGAAGACCATGCCGCCGCCAGTCGCCTCCTCGCCGAGGCAGCGATGCTGTTCGAGCTCGCCGGGCAACCGCTCGACGCCCATCGCTGCCTCGACGCCGTGGCCCCCTTACGAGGGCACGGCCCCGGGCCTGGCAGCCGGGGCGTCGATCGCCGTCATCGCCGTCCGCGTGTGCCGGACAGGGACCGGTAGCGCAGTACCCACACCGTGGCCAGCGCGAAGACCCCGGCGAACCCGGCAAGAACCAGCCACCGGTAAGCGAGGGTTCCAGCGAAGGTGTCACCGTAGGCGCGCATGGCCGGAAGCGTGCCGGTGAACCGGTCGAGCCCCAGTGCCCGACCCAGTGCCTCGAACGAGTACCGGTTGGCCAGCCCCAGGCTGAGCCACCGCCCGGGAGCCGCCATGCCGGCCACGGGGACAACCGCGCCGGCGAAGAGCACCTGGGGAAAGCACAGCATCGGCAGGGCGAGCGCGGCCTGCGCGGCATTGGAGACAGCCGCCGAGGCGAGCAGGCCGAGAGCCAGCGCCGACACCGCCTCCGCCAGGAGGGTGACCAGCAGTGAGGTGTACACGCCCCAGTCGGCGGCGGGAAGCCGGTCGAGGGCGCGCAGCACGCCGAGGAGAACGACGGTCACCACGGCCAGCACCGGTACCAGCACGCTGATCTTGGCAGCGACGTAGGCGCCCACGCTCAGTCCAGACCGGTGTTCGCGTCTGAAGACCGCCATCTCCCCGACGATCTGGAGCAGCCCGTAGGTAAGGCCGAAGAAGAAGCCGGCAAAGGCGACCCAGAAAACTATCTGTGCTGGACCGACGTCCGCCGGACTGTGGCGCTCGAAGGCGCCGGGCCGGAACAGCACGGCCATCATCGCCGTGACCAGCACTGGCGAGCCGAGCAATATGGCAAGGGTCAGCCGGTTACGGACCAGCACCTCGGCATTGCGGCAGGTGAGCACCCACCACTGCCGCAGGACGCCGGTCGAATGCCGGTCTTCGGGACATGCCGCCCGGGCTGGGGTCCTAGCCGCCCGGGCCGGGGTCCTGGCCGCCCGGGCCGGGGTCCTGGCCGCCTGAGGTGGGGTCCTGGCCGGCTGGCGCCAGGCCGCGAACCGCTCCGCCCACGCGCGCGGCGTGTCCTCGCTGGCGAGCCGGTGGTAGACCTCGACGAGGTCGTCGACGCCGAAATACCGCCGGGCCTGTGCAGGCGTGCCAGCGAAGGCCAGGTGACCATTCCGGGTCAGGAAAACCACCTGGCCACACCGGTCGATGGTGGCCGGCTCGTGAGTGGTGAGGACGACAGTGACCCCCCGGTGCGTGAGCCGGCGCAGCAGGCGCACGACCTCCGCCGACGTCGACGGGTCCAGACCCGAGGTTGGTTCATCCAGGAAGAACGTGCCTGGCCGGGTAAGCAACTCGACCGCGATGCTGGCGCGTTTGCGCTGCCCCCCCGACAGCATCCGGACCGCGACATCACGCCGATCGGCCAGGTCCAGCTCGCGCAGTATCTCGTCGACCACCAGGTCTGCCTGTTCGGACGAGGTGCCCGCAGGCAGCCGGAGTCGCGCCGCGTACCGCAGCGTCCGCCGCAACGGCATCTCGCCGTGAATGATGTCGTCCTGGGGGACGTAGCCGACGCCCGAGCGAGGCGTGGCGCCGGCATCGACACGAACGCCGTCATGCATGACCTGGCCAGTTGAGGGCGCCCGCAACCCCGCAAGAATCTCGAGCAAGGTGGTCTTTCCCGCTCCGCTGCCGCCCACAAGAGCAATCAGCTCACCGGGCTCGATGGAGAGGGATACCTCGTGGAGGATTTGACGCCCCCCGGCATGCTGGCCGACGCCGATGGCGTCGATGCGAGCCCCGACGCCTCTCCGGACCGGCACCAGCGCAGGCGGGCCGGACGCGGTCCCGGCGTCCGCGGGATGCAGCGTGAGCTCTGTCATGAAGTCCTCCCTTGAGGCCTGGCCGGCTTCGCTCGGCCATCACGGCCATCGTCGGGATTTCGGAGCGGCAACTCTTGGAGCGAACTTGGAGAGATCGTGGAGACAGCAGGTAAGGCCAGATGCCGCCCGGTCACCTCACCAGCCAGGACTTGTAGAAGAGGCGCCCACCCACTTGACAGATATGCCGGGCCGGCCGAGGCTCAGCTACGTGAGCGCTAAGTCCGATATGTGGCTAGTTATGGCAGCAGCGCTAACGAGCATCCGCTAAGGCCAAACGATCGCACTATCAGCTGGCTTCCCGGCCTGGCCAAGCCCGGCTCACTCAGCAGCTTCCCGGCCTAGCCAAGCCCGGCTCACTCAGCACAGGGCTATCGAACATGTTCAGGTCCCCCGCTCGGCGCACCCGCCTTAGGACCCTCGCCGCGGGCATAGCGATTGTGCTGTTGCCGATTGGCGTCACGTTCGATACTGCCACAGCGGCACAGGCGGCTCCCCCGCCCAGGCCGCAGGGCCCATGTGACATTTACGCCGCCGCGACCCCCTGCGTGGCCGCTCACAGCACCACGCGGGCGCTGTACGCCTCCTACAACGGCCCGCTCTACCAGGTCATGCGCCTATCGGACAAGCAGGTCAAAGACCTCGGCGTCGTCCAGCCCCGCGCTTTGCCGTTCCCGGATGCGGGCGGATACGCGAACGCGGCCGCGCAGGATGCGTTCTGCGCCAGCACGACCTGCCTCATCACCAAGATCTACGACCAATCCCCCAACCACAACGACCTCACCCAGGCACCCCGCGGCGCATTCAGCGGCCCGGCGATGGGCGGCCTTAACAACCTGCCGATCGCAGACATGGCGCCGGTTACGATCAGCGGCCACCAGGCCTACGGCGTCTTCATCGAGCCGGGGATGGGCCTGCGCGACAACGACACCAACGGCATCGCGACCGATGACCAGCCGGAGGGCATGTACTGGGTCCTTAACGGCCGCCACTTCAACGACGGCTGCTGCTTCGACTACGGCAACGCCGAGATCGACAGCCGCGACGGCGGCAACGGCACCATGGAAACCGGCTACTACGGCAACGCCACTGCCTGGTATCACGGGCCCCCGCCGGGGCCGTGGATCATGACCGACCAGGAGAACAACCTGGTTGGCTGCGTCAACCCGGGGACTACCTCCAAGCTCTGTCCAGACCTGCCCAGCATCACCTCGCGGTTCGTGACCGCCGTGGCCAAGGGCGAACCGCACCACTGGGCCTCCATGGGCGGTGACGCGCAGCAGGGCGCCCTGTCGACCATGTTCGACGGACCGCGCGTCGACTCCAGCTATGACCCCATGCGCAAGCAGGGGGCCATCGTCTTGGGCAACGGCGGCGACAACAGCAACGCTTCGCAGGGCACCTTCTATGAGGGCGTGATGACGGCGGGATACCCCACCGACGCCACCGACCAGCGGGTACAGGCCAACGTCGTGGCCGCCAAGTACGACGTGCAGCGGCTGAGCCTGGCACCGGCCTCGGCAACCACCACGCCGCCGGGATTCCAGACGTTCGCCCCGGGGTCCTCGCAGAACTCCACCGTGGCGTTCACGAATACCACCGGGTCGCGCGCGGCGGGCGTGAAGCTGAGCATTTCCGTGCCCAGTAGGCAGTGGAGCTCCTTCGTCCCGGGCACCACCGACACGTCGCAGACGTTCGATTCGGTCGCGCCCGGCACGAGCGTGAGCGCGACCTTCAAGGTCACCTCGGGACCGGCGGCGTTTAACGGCGACCTGATCGGCAACGCCTCGTGGACGAACCCGGCGAACGGCGTGAGGCAAAGCGAGATAACCACCGAGAAGGTGCGGAACGCCAGCCCGATCAAGATCAACGAGTTCCGCACGGGCACCAGTGCCAACCCGACCAATGCGTTCATCGAGCTCTACAACGCCGGCGACAGCACCGTCGACCTGTCGAACTGGACCCTGACCGAGCACCCGACGGGGCAGCCCATCTCCTCGACGGTCACCGTCCCGGCCGGGACGACGCTCGCGAGCCACCGCTCCTACCTGCTCGGCCTCTCCAGTTCGGGGCTTGCGATCCCCGCCGGCGCGGGCGACACCACCATCAACATCAGTAGCTCGACCGGCATGGCTCCCGGCCAGCAGGTCCAGATCGGCACCGGTTCCGCCGCGGAGACCCGCACGATCGCCCGCGTCACCAACTCCGGTGCAACCGCGCTCGACTCGTCGGGCAACGGCCGCAACGCGACAATCGTCAGCCCGCCAAGCGCCAGCACACCGCTGTGGCAGCCGGTGCCCGACGGTCCGATCATCACGGTGCCCGCCGGCTCGACCAACGTGCCCGTCAGGAGCACATCGGGCTTCACGGTCGGCCAGAAGCTCGCCATTGGCTACGGCGACACGCTGGAAACAGCCACGGTGAGCGGCGTCGGCAAGCCGGGCACGCAGGCCCGCCTCGCGGCTACGGCACACGCCGGCGCGGCCAACATCAAGGTCACCTCGACCGCCAACATCACGGCCGGCGACACGATCCGGCTCGACATCGGCCCGAAGATCGAGAACGTCACGGTCGCGTCGGTGGGCACCCCCGGCGCGGGCGGCACCGGCCTCACCCTGGCCGCCCCGCTGAAGTTCGACCACGCGTCCAACCTGCCCTTCAGTGACCGGGGCACCGGTGTCACCTTCACTCCGGCGACACGCTTCGCGCACTCGAGCAACGAGCCTGTGCAGCCACTGAACAGCGGCATCACCCTCGACAAGCCCCTCGACAGCAGCCACGCGGTCAACGCGCCGGTGGCCGACGCCGCCGTGACGAACGCGGGCTACCAGGGCCCGCCACCGCCCGACCAGTGGTTCGGCGGACCTGCCCCCTCAGCCAGCGCCGGCGACATGGTGTTGCGCGACGCCCACGGCCTGGTAGCTGACGGCCTCAACTACGGAACCCTGGTCGACCCCTGGCTCGCCGAGGGCTACCAGGGCAAGTCAGGCTCCGGGCAGGCGGGGTGCACCGTGACCGTGCCGGGCACGGCGACCGGGGCCGGCCGGAGCGCGGTCCGCTTCCCGGACGGCACCGACACCGACAGCAACTGCGCGGACTTCATTACGTCCAACAATCCAACGCCGGGTGCGGCACCTGAAGCTAGTGCCCGCCGGACCTGAGAACGTGGCGCTGAATCGAGCACGCTCCCGGCGCCGGCCTTGATCAAACGCTTCCGGTGCCCGCGGTGGACCGTGGGCACCGGAAGCTTATGGCCCGCACGCTTTACCTGGCGCCGGCCGGTTTGCTCCGCATCGATAAACCGGCATGCGTCCCGTGATTCCCGTTGCGCGACCGCCCCGGCCGGCTTGGCGGCGGTGGCGCGCTGTCATAGGCGCTCGGCGAGGAAGGCGGCGACGGCGTCGACGGCCTGGGTGAGGTAGGGCTCGGTGTCGTACAGGTCGATGTGCAGCTTGGCGTCCAGCCAGACCATCCTTTTCGGCTCGCCCATCCGCTGGTAGGCCTCGCGCGCGCCCTGCGGGGAACAATAGGCGTCTTCGACTCCATGCACGATCAAGCCGGGGGTCGGCGACAAGAAATCAGCGCCGGTCATGTTGTCCACGGTGAGCAGCTCACGGACCGACGCGCGGGTGACCGAGTTCTTCCAGTACGCCGAGGCGTTCCGGCTGGTGCCGTAGTAGGCAAACGGCTCCTCGCCCGGCATGGCCGCCCCACCCTCGGCCGCCACGGCCGGGAGGTACTGAACCTGGCCGCCGCGGTCTTGCTCTTCCGCCGTGGTGGTCAGCGACGCCAGCACCTGCCGGTATCCATCGCCGCCCATCCCCGAACGCATCGCGTACGGGGTGTTGTACGCGCCAGCGATACCCGCGAACGCCTTGACCCGGGGGTCGAAGGCCGCGAACTTCAATGCGTAGCCCCCGCCCAGGCAGATGCCGACGGCCCCGATCCGCTCGGGGTCGGCCTCCGGGCGCGCGCGCAGGAACGACACCGCCGCCCGCAGATCGGCGAGCTTGCCCTGCGGATCCTCGTGGCGGCGTGGCCGGCCCCCGGACTCGCCAAAGTTGCGGTGGTCGAACGCCAGCGTGGCAAACCCAGCAGCCGCCAGCCGCTCGGCATACAAACCGGTCACCTGGTCGCGGACGCCGGTAAACGGCCCAGTGAATACAAGCCCAGGCGCGCGGCCACCCGCAGACGGCGACCGAAGGTCACCCACCAGCGTGATGCCGTCTACCCCGAACTCGACCCGCTCCATTGCCAGGCTCCAAATCCGCCCAGAACGCTGCCGGCCTGCCGCAGCCCCAGCCAGCAGCCGACCTTCCCGCCAGCCCGGCCGCAGACGAGGCTCCTGGCCGGCTCGGCATCTCTCGCAGGCTATCCGGTGATTACAGGTTTACCCAGGCTGGGGGTGCGCGCCGGCCCAACAGCGGTCTGCCGGTTCCTGCCGGGTTCGGCTACCGCGATCGACGTTGAGTCTTGCGAGGCCGGTTGCGCGCCTGTTTGCCCCGCTTCGGGCGGTAGCCGGTTGCCGGGGCTGCCAAGCTGAGGTGATGGACGTCGATGTTCTCTTCGCTGGTATCCCGGTCAGCGACTTCGAGGCGGCGAAGGCGTGGTACGAACGGTTCTTCGCCCGGCCCGCCGACGTCGTCGCGAACGAGGCCGAGGTGATGTGGCAGGTGACGGATCGCGGCTGGCTGTACATAGTCCGCGATGCGGACAACGCCGGCAACAGCGTCGTGGCCATGGCCGTGCCGGACATCGAGGAGGCAGCTTCGGCGCTCGCGGCACGAGGTGTGCCGACCGGTCCGATCGAGCGAGAAGGCGAGGCGGGCCGGAAGGCCGTCGCGCTGGACCCCGACGGCAACTCGATCGCGATCATTGAGGTCACTGGCGGCGGGTGAAGCATCTCCCGCCCCGGCGCTGCTGTCCATCGCCGGCCCACCGGAACGTGCGACAATTGCGCCTGGCGAGGTGTCCTTTCCGAGCCGCCGCTGAGGGTTTCAGCGGCCCGGCATGAGGAGCCGAAGCGAATGAGCCGAAGCCTTCGCGCCGCCCACGCCGGTGGCTGCAACGACAACGGTCCGCTGGCCGCGCAGCCGTGACCTGAGCCCTTTACGGTGGAATCATGACGCTGCCGCGGCGTGCTCAGATGACGCTCGGCGCTCTCGGCATGGTTCTGCTGTTCGGGATGCTCGGGCTGGCGTGGTGGTGGTGGCGGCACCGGCCGGGATGCCCGCCAGCTGGGCGGTTCCAGCGAGTTCGGATTGCTTTGGTTGCCGCGGGCGTGGTCGTCATCGCGGTCGGCGCCGCCTGGCGGCTCGCTGAAGCCATTCAGCACACGCCCGTCTGCTCGCCGCCCAGCGGCGTGCCGCCCGCGACGCGCACCGGCCCCCTGGGCCCATCGCTGCTGCTACAGAAGGCGGCGACGTGGCCTGAGACGGGGATCGGGCTGCTGTATTCGCGGACCAGTGATGCGCGCGTGTGCTGGTCGCGCTCGGCGGATTATTACGTCGCGGTGCACGCCCGCAACCCCGCCGGGGCGAAGGCGATGACGGTGGGCGACATCGTCCTCACGCCGGGGTTCAACATGACCAGAGCGGAACTGAGCAGGCTCGCCGGCCACGAGGCGCGGCACCGGACGCAATGGGCGGCCTTGACCGTTGTTGGGGGTCCGCTCGCGTTTCCCGCCGCGTACGCCATCGACGACTTCTTCTTCCCCGGCGCACGCAACCACTTCGAGCACCTGGCCGGCCTGGAGGCGGGCGGATACTCCCATGTGGGCTACGGGCCGGTACTAGGCCCCGCTCAGCTAGCTACCCTCGGCGTCCTGGCCGCGATCATCGTCGTGGCCCTGCTTGCCGCCCGGCGTCGGCGTGCTTCGATGAGATCCGCCGCTGATCCCCCGGGTGCGGGCACGGATCGAGAAATGACCGACGGGGCGCGCGTGACGAGTGAGACCGACGGCCTCGCGCGTGATGAGTGAGATTGCCCGAAGGATCCCGCGGCGTACCCGCCTGGCACGCCCGGCCAGCAGCTAGGGCTTGGGCACTTTGGGGGGAGCCCAGCCCAGCGAGTCCCCGCTGGCGATGGCGGCACCGCGGGCGCCGGCCATGTCCAGGTCCGGCACCAGCGCGAACGTGGCCCCCGGGCGCTGCTCGTCGCGCAGGTCAGTGTGCTCGCTGACCGTGGCCAGGAACCAGTCGCGGAAGTCCGGGGCGGCCTCGACCACGCCCCCGCCCAGGAAATAGGCGTCCGGGTCGGTGACGTTCGCCGCGATAGTGAACAGCCTGCCGAGCGCGATCGCCTGCTGCCGGAAGATCTCCAGCGCCATCTGGTCCCCGGCGGCGGCATGGCCGCGCACCAAATACGCCGCCTGGCGCGCCGAGCCGGCGGCATGCAAGTCATGATCGGGGAAGCGGGTCAGCCAGTACGGCAGCAGGTTCTTCTCGATGCCGGTCAGCGACGCGACGCTCTCGCCATCGCCGAGCAGGCCGCAGTTGCACACCGGCACCGGCTGCCCCGGCGCCAGCAGCCCTTCCATCGGGATCTGGACGTGCCCGAACTCGCCGGCCATCCCATTGGCGCCGCGCACCACCCGCCCGCTTTCGATCACGCCGCCGCCGAGCCCGGTTCCCACGATCAGCGCCACCGAGGAGCGACGGACGGCTTCGGGCCCGAAGTGAACGTCGTGGGCGTACAGCGACGCGGAGTTCGCGTCGTTGTTGTAGATGACCGGCAGGCCGAGCCGGGCCTCCAGGGCGCCGCGCACGTCGAAGCCGCGCCACGCCGGATCGGCGAAGTTCACCGCGCCGCGGGTCGAGATCACCCCGTCGGCGCTGGCGGGGCCGGGCGTGTCCAGCCCCACCGCTTGCACCGCCGCCCGGGGCACCCCGGTAAAGCTCAGCACGCCGGTGAACGCGTCGTTGAGCGCCTCGATGGCTACCGCGGGGCCTTCGCCGACCCGGCTGGGCGTCTCCACCAGCCGGTCCACCAGGAACCGCCCGGTGCAGTCGAGCACGGTCGCGTTGATGGTCGTCCCGCCGTTGTCGAGGCCCACCACGACCTCCCGGCCCTGACCTGGCATCGGGCTCCTTTCCCGCCGCGCCCGCAACGCCTCGCCGCCCGCCGCGACCGGGCATCTCCGGCGGCTTTCACAAACCATGACAGTACGTACGGTTCCCGGCAGCAATGTTCCGTTCTTATTAACGCGCCCCGGGCCAGCGTCGAGAAGCACCGCCCGCGTGTGCCGGCGGGCGGACGGGCCGGGCGACGGCGTCCCCTGCGGGAGGGTGCCGGGCGGGCCCGTCAGGTGATGGGCGCGAACCGGATCTCATGGCTGTCCCCATCGGCGGCGAACCCGAGCAGTCGCTGCGCCTCATCGCCGACAGCGTCCCGGTCCCGCGGTGGCACCGGGCCGAACAGTTCCACCGTCAGCACCGCGGTCCGGCGGGACCGGGTGAGCCGCCACGTGCCGGACACGAACCCGTCGACGAGCACCGTCCCGGGGAAGATGCCGTTGCGGCTGTACAGCCGCAGCCGGTTGCCGTCGCTGATCACGCGGGCGCGGTCGGCGTGCGACAGGATCAGGTTGTCGAACTCGGCGACCAGGCGCACGGGCGCCGGGGTGTCCGGGCCGGGCCGTGGCGCGTCCGGCAGGTCGACCAGCTCCCGCCCCCGCTCGTCGCGGAACGCCCGAAGCGGGGGGCAGAGCCGGTCCACCACCTCGCCCAGCCGGGTCAGGCCCGACCACGCCTGCACGTCGGCGACCGTGGCCGGCCCGAACGCCGCAAGGTAGCGGGTGACCAGGACGTCCGGTGAGGGGCTGGGGTCCAGGGGAGCGCCAAGCCAGGCTTCCGCGGAGGTGTGCCGCGCCTGCCCGGCGGCGCCCCAGACGGCACGGGGAGGCACCTGGACCAGCGGGACCAGGGCGCGGACGCCCCGGGCGAGCGCGGTGGGGGCGTGGCCGGGCCAGTCCGGTGACAGCAGGTCGC
>Ga0126380_10000254_pt1 | contig 16161 bp, 13 predicted proteins | sample PanSoiMetPlot_26_FD_92544 | JGI IMG/M metagenome (GOLD analysis project Ga0126380, IMG submission 92544) | Tropical forest soil microbial communities from Panama - MetaG Plot_26 | ecosystem: Environmental > Terrestrial > Soil > Tropical forest > Bulk soil | place: Panama | collected 2016-02-17
CATCGCGTACTCGCCCGAAGGATTCAGCGCATCTTCCTCGCGAGAGCCTCCGGCGGCAACTAGTGAAAGTCCATAAACATTTCCAGTCGAGAAAACGGCAATCCTACTATTTCGATAGCGATCTGCAACGAGGCCCGGCAAAAACGTATTAACCGCCCAGGTCAGCCACTCCTGCCCCGTGGAACCAAATTTCATTCCGGCCATGAGAATGACGTTGGCGGCATCGGGAAGCTTGGCAAGGGAGCCGGGATCAAGCAAATCGCACAGGATAGTTTCGACGCCCCATGTTCGTAACTGATTTTCTAGGGAAGAAGATGAAAACCGCGAAACACCGATGACACGACGCTTTACTCCAGCCGTCTCCGAGGCTCTCTTCGCCATACGAGCCAGCGTTGGTCCCATCTTTCCGGCCACGCCCAGCACGACAATATCCCCGTCTAGGCTGCCCAGCGTACGAACCACGCCGTCTGTTGGTTCGCTGAGAAGCGTTTCCAATTGCGCTACGTCTTGAATGGAAGTCAGGTTACTCGACATGACCACTTCGCTTCCTCGTGCGAATGAACGTTCTGCCGCGAGATTTTACTCGAATTGTTCCTAGACCGTCTGCGGTTTCAGGTATTCTGCTCGGCAGTCTAGATCCTTAGGAACTCTTCCAGATGCACCTTCGCGTTATGACCGAACAGGATATTCCGGCCGGGGTGCGCCTCAATACTCTTTCCGGATGGAACCAGACGGCTGTCGATTGGAACCGTTTTCTCGGCAGAAGTCCGCTCGGGTGTTTTGTAATGGAGCACGATGGGAAGGTTGTTGGAACGGCGACGACCATTTGCTACGAGGATCGATTTGCATGGATTGGCATGGTTATTGTGGATCCGGGGCACCGGAAGCAAGGAATAGGAACTCGCCTTCTGGCAAAAACTATCGAGTATCTCGATGACGCACACATTGCCACCATGAAGCTGGATGCCACCCCTGAGGGGAAGCCGCTTTACACTGAGCTAGGATTCGTCGATGAATATGAGATCGAGCGATGGATTTCAAAAAGGCCCGCCGGCGCGGCTTTAACGCGAGGCGTAACGTGCGCTTCGCTGAGCGAAATTCAGATGGAGCAGGTTTTCAGACTGGATAAAGAACTGTTTGGCGCGGATCGTAGTTTCTTACTTCGCTCTGTCTTTGAAGAAACGCCGAAATTTGCAACAGCTGTTTGGGAAAACGGGTTGCCGCAGGGCTATGCCTTCGGGCGTCGTGGATTGTTTGCGGACCATCTTGGGCCGTGGATGGCGAGGAACCGCGCGGGAGCGGAAAAGATCCTTCAGGAATTTTTGTCCAGATCATCCCGCGAGACTCTCATCGTGGACCGCATGAAGTCGAACGCTATGGCCGTCGAATTGCTCGCCGCTCATGGGTTTGCTCCGGCACGACCCCTCACACGCATGGTCCGCGGACCTAATTCATATCCCGGCAGGCCTGATTCCCTTTGCGCAATCTTCGGCCCTGAATTTGGGTGAATCCTCCCGCGGATCAGGATAGGCTTTCGCATCCAACTGCGAAAACAAGGTGACGCTTAGGAAACGGATGCCTGTGTGGTCCGCAATAATTGCGTACGCCGTCTGAATTCATCCATGTAACATGTCACGCGGCCTTGCGGTATCTTGCTGATTTTAACGCCGGCTGGAGTTTTGGCGAAGGACAGGTCTCCTCTGCTCGGAGACAGGAAACCCGGTCCGACTGAGAAGCAAAAAATACTCTCATGTTTCAAAGTCGTTGACACGCGCCGTCTTGCTTGCTATATAGCAAAGCCAAACGCCATCCAGGTAGCGAGCGACCTGATGACGTATGCAATTGGCAACGCGAGTGCGTCTACATTCTGCAAAATCGGTCTGCGGGATCCTGTCCCCAAGATTTACTCTGGATAATCTGACTCTCTCCTTCCCAGGAGGCTATATGTGTCTTCATAAGGTTTCGTTTCGATCTGTGTCGAGCTTTGGACGGGCTTTCTTCTGTCGACTAGTCCTTGCGATTTGCACGATTGGACTGGCGATCGCGCTGACCGGTGCACATCCAGCTTCTGCACAAGTGCTGTACGGGTCCATTGTCGGCAATGTGGTGGATCAGAAGGGTTCAGTGATCCCGGGAGCAACAGTCACTGCCACCAACCAGGGTACCGGTGTAGCGGCGGGCACGACTACCAACGGGGTCGGCGAATACAACTTCGTGACCCTTCAGCCCGGCACGTACACCATCAAAGTGGCGGCGGCTGGCTTCAAGACCTTCGAGCGGCGAGATCTTGTGGTTGAGGCCAACAATGTCGAGCGCACCGATGTGAAGCTCGAGGTTGGGAGCATGGAACAGTCAGTCACTGTCACCGGCGAAGCACCAGAGCTCCAAACCGACCGCGCCGAAACGCGCGCCAACGTCAGTTCCGTGGAGTTGGAGAATCTTCCCGTTCCGCTTGGGCGCAATTACCAGCAGCTTTACCGCACGTTGCCCGGCGTCGCGCCACCTTTCAACTCGCATTCGATTCCCACTAATCCGTCCCGCTCGCTAGAGTTTCACGTGAACGGCACCAGCGACGATCAGAACAATACACGCATCGACGGCGTGAGCTCCACTACCGTGCAGTTGCCGCACATCGTTTCGTATATTCCGGCGCTCGAGTCGATCCAGGAGGTCAACGTAGTCACCAGCAGCTTCGACGCGGAGCAAGGCTTGGCCGGAGGCGCAACGATCAACGTGCAAATCAAGAGCGGTACGAATGCGGTACACGGTTCGGCCTTCGAATACCACAGCAACCAGCACCTGAAAGCGTGGCCGCAAGAAATTCCCCCAGGTCAATCGCAAAAACCGTTGCTCATATATAACCAGTTTGGCGGCACGATCGGCGGGCCGATCAAGAAGGACAAGCTCTTCTATTTTGTCAGCTATGAAGGCAGTTCCGATCACCGCAACGTATCGCGAAAAGTCACGGTGCCAACGGACGCCATGAAGGCTGGCGATTTTTCACAATTTTTGCCGAGCGGGGTCATTATTTATAACCCCTACACTGACGCGTCGGGGACTACGCTTGCTGATCCGTCTCAAAGGCAGCCGATGACGGCGCCCGGTGACCCGCGATGCGTTACCGCCACCAATCCGAGCTGCGAGAACATTATTCCGGCCAGCCTCCTAAATACAACGTCAGGACTGATTGCACAAAAGATCAATGCCCTATGGCCGGAGCCGAATCTGCCCGGCTTGAAAAACAACTATTTCTCCTCAGGCGGCTTCAGGTTTGACCGCCATACCCTTGACACCAAGATGAACTGGAACATCAACCAAAAATTCGATGTTTTCGGGCGGTTCAGCTTTCTCCATTACTCAGACTTCACGCCCACTGTTTTCCAATCTACAGGGGCTCAGGGAAGGCCAATTGGCGGCAGCAGTAATCCCGGCCACGGGCACGGTGAAACTTACAGCACGACTTTCGGCGCGACCTACACGTTCAAGCCGAACTTCATTATGGATGCCTATTTCGGTTTTACGAAGCAGGGGACCAATTCTGAGCAAGTCGGGCTCGGCACGAATGTCGGTCTCAATGTATTAGGTATCCCTGGAACAAATGGCACTCGCAAGTTCGAAAGTGGCTGGCCCGAATTTCAATTTAACGGCGGCACCAGCGATTTTGCGATCATTGGCAATAACACCAATTTCATGCCGTATTACCGGCATGACCCACAGTATCAATACGTTGTGAACTTCAACTGGACCCATGGCAGGCATAACGTCCGATTTGGGACAGACATTTACCGCCAAGGCCTAAATCAAACCCAGGCGGAATGGATCGGCGGCGGGACATTTTACGGCTCGCAAGGCGGATTTGACTTCGGGCAGGAGATCACGGGGAAGTGCATTGATCCGCTCGCGGGGTGCACCACGAGCAGCAAAACCAATCGCGCGAACAGCTATGCAGCCTTCTTGCTCGGCTTGCCTGACCAAGCCAGCAAGTCACTGCAATTCCCCGACGCGTACCACATCCGCTCGATGGCGTACAGCGCTTACATCCGTGACCGCTACAATGTAACGCCACACCTGACCGTCTCCTATGGCATCCGCTGGGAGTACTTTCCCTATCCAACCCGCACGGATCGTGGTTTAGAGCGTTATGACCCAACCACCAACAAAGTTCTGATCTGCGGCATGGGGCAAGTGTCGGCCGGCTGCGGCACGGAAATCAGCAAGAAGCGCTTCTCGCCACGGCTCGGCATTGCCTGGCGGCCCACCGACACTTTCGTCATTCGCACGGGCTATGCCCTGATCAACGACCCATACGAGGGCTTGGAGTTGATGCGGAATAACTACCCGATTATGGAACCGTTCGGGATCCAGACTCCGAACGCCTTCACCCCGGCAACTACGCTTGCACGAGGGCTTCCGGCCATTCCGCCTGTCACCATACCTAGCAGCGGGATTCTGGATTTACCTCTGGATGTTGGTTTTGAAGGTCAACCGAAGAACCTGCGTCGCGGATATATTCAATCCTGGAACCTGATGTTGCAAAAAGAGATCGGCTGGGGCTTTACTGGAGAGGCTGGCTACGTTGGAACCCGCTCCGTCCGCCAGCTAGGCTTCATCGACATCAACGCCGGGCAGGTCCCGTTTACGAACACGGCCACTCAACCCCTCCTGCAGCAATGGGGACGAACTGCGGCAACCACATTCCTCGAGCCCCTCGGCACCGGCCACTACGATTCCCTTCAAGCCTCTTTGAGGCGCCGCTTCAGCAAGGGCTTGATGCTAAACGTGAACTACACATGGGGCAAAAGTATCAATTTTGTAGACTCCAGCTCCTCCACTCCGAACATCCAGTCGCAATCTTACATGAACATGAATCGGGCGCCGACCGGATTTGACATCACACACAATATCGCAATCACGAGCGTCTGGGATCTGCCGCTTGGCCGAGGCCAGAAGTGGCTGGGCGGCAAAGGCGCACTCACAGCTGTGGTGTCCGGATGGCAGGTTAACAATTTGATCAGCATCTTTAGCGGTACGCCGTTCACGGTTTTGGGCGATTGTGGCGCCGCCTGGCCCGGCAATTCTCCGCCGATGAGCAATTCGTTCGGGAAACCGAAAAAGATCGGCAGTACATCCGGCTTTTGGTACGATCCGTTTGCTTTTGGGGAAACGTTTGACCCCAGCAACACGGATCCCAACAACCCGGTTTGCCTTACCGGCTCTCTCGGTAACAATGGCTTTAACAATCTGCGCGGCCCAGGGGTATTTAATTGGGATTTCGGCGTATTCCGCGATTTCGCGGTGAAAGAGCGCATGCACATACAGTTCCGGGCCGAGGCGTTCAACTTCACGAACACGCCTCACTTCTGCAGTAACGCCCTCGACAATTCCCTTGGTGACGCAAACGCCGTCGATCCGTTCACCGGCCGGGTCACGGATCCTGGTACTTTCATGCAACTAAACGGCGGCATAAATGGAAATTGCGACCTGGCACGTGAAGGCATTGACGAGCGCCAGTTCCGCCTGGGCATCCGCATCTCGTGGTAGGCCATAAGCGAGCAGCCGCCACTGGGCAATACCATGGCCTTACACGTGCGTGTTCGTGCGGTCTCTTCTTTGCGCTCGCTGCCCTGTGTGTACGTGCGCAAGGTCAACGCCTGCCGGAGCAGCCGCAGGTCGACACGTCCGGTTTTCTGCCAGTCATTCGGGCTCAGGTCGAGCTGGCAGAACGGAATGCCAGGGAGCGGCCGCGCGATCCTGCAATCGTCGGCTCACTGGCAATGACGCTTCACGCCTACCAGCTGTACGACGCGGCCGAGCGCGCCTATTCCCGCGCACATTCGCTAGATCCACAGAATTTCGATTGGCTTTATCTCCTCGGCACCGTACAAATGGCCCAGGGAGCATTCGATCGCGCCGCGAAAACTTTGCAGTCAGCGCTCCAAATTCGGACCGGCGACTTAGCCGCCGAGGTGCGCCTTGCGGAAAGCCTGACCACTGTTCCCGACTGGAATGGCGCGGCCGCGCTCTACTGCCGTATTCTAGACGACCGGCGCGAATGTCCGCAGGCGTGGTATGGCCTGGGGCGGGCGCAAACAGCGAAGGGCGACCATGCGGCGGCCATTGAATCTTACGGCAAGGCGTGCGAGCTGTTCCCAGCTTACGGTGCCGCACATTTTGCGCTGGCCGCGGAACTTCGCAGGCTGGGCCGCAAACCGGAAGCCGAACGGCACATCGCAGCTTACGCGAAGAATGTCACAAGCGAGCCGCCGCTTGACGATCCGCTATTTGAGCGGATCCACGAGCTGAATCTAAGCTCGCAGGCGCACCTGCAGCGCGGCGCGGAACTGGAAAAAGCGGGCCTGCTCGACGAAGCCATTCGCGAGCACGCAGCCGCGCTGGCCACCGATCCCGGTAACGTGGAGGCGCATGTGAATCTCATATCGTTATATACCCGGGCTGGCGACCCGGGTAAGGCCAAACAGCATTTCGAAGCGGCTACGAGACTAAGCCCCGGCCGATCTGATGCTTGGTACAACTACGGAGTTCTGCTTTACATGCAAAAGCATTTCGATGAGTCAGAAAAAGCATACCTGCGTGCCCTGCAGATTGACCCTGATTATGCCGAGGCTCACAACAACCTAGGCGCCATTTACGAGCAATTGGGCCGCCTGGCCGACGCGGAGAACGAATTTCGGGCGGCCATTAGGGATCGTCCGGATTATCCGCTCGCTCGCTTTCATCTCGGCCGCATTTTAGTTAACGAGCAAAAATACGATGAGGCCATCCAGCAACTCCAGCGCGCGCTGACGCCAGCCGATGACAAGACCCCAGTCTACCTTTATGCGCTTGGTGCGACTTATGCCCGCGCCGGAGATCGTGCACACGCACTTGAGTACCTCCAGCGTGCGCAGGATGCCGCCTCCAGCTACGGGCAGTCCGAGTTACTCGTGAGCATCGAGCGCGACCTAAGGGCGCTGCAGAGTGCAGAATAGTGGAGTGCGCCGGGCGCGCCCCGACGCGCACAGGGTTTCACGAACTGTGTTTCCGCGCTGAACCATTAGCACAAATCTGCGACGGTCAGGGAGCGGACGAGGAGGCCCGGTGCGCCGCCGCGATCTTTTGAAAGCGCTCGCCGCGTTCGGCCTCGGCGTCCCGCCTGTTCGGGCGCACGCGCCTCCGGCGTTCCGGGACGTGGCGACCAAGGTCGGGCTCAATTTCCAGCATTTCAACTTTGCCACAGGCCACCACTACATGCCCGAGATTATGGGTGCAGGCGTGGCTCTGCTCGATTATGACAACGATGGTGATCTCGATGTCTATCTCGTGCAAGGCTCGCGGCTGGACCACGGAGGCAAACTTCTGTTGCCCCCGCCATCGGGCTGGAAGCCAGGAAGCCGGCTCTTCAAGAATCTGCTGGCAGAAACGGGCGAATTGCGGTTCGTTGATGTTACTGAAAAAGCCGGCGTGGGACATATTGGGTATGGCATGGGCGTAGCCGCTGGAGACTACGATAATGACGGCTTTCTCGACTTGTACGTAACGAATTTCGGCCACAACGTTCTTTACCACAATAACGGTGACGGCACATTTACTGACGTGACGCGACAAGCTGGGGTAGACGATACTCATTGGTCCACCAGCGCGGCATGGGTTGACGTGGATGGCGAAGGTTGGCTTGATCTGTTTGTCTGCAACTACGTCGATTTCACGGTGGAGGGCAATCGTGGCTGCTCGTCGCCGGCTGGCGAGCGTGACTATTGCACGCCGAAAATGTATCACGCCGCTCCGTCGCGATTGTTCCGCAATCTCAGGAACGGCAAGTTCGAAGACATTACGGAAGCCTCGCGCATCAACAGCTCGTACGGGCCGGCTCTCGGCGTGCTATGTGCGGACTTCAACGGCGACGGCCTCACCGATATCTACGTCGCCAACGACACCTCCGCCAATCTCCTCTGGCTTAACCAAGGAGACGGCACATTCCGGGAATCGGCGCTGGACATGGGCGTCGCGTACAGCATGGATGGGTTGGCAAAAGCCGGCATGGGAGTCACGCTCGCGGATGTTGAAAATAACGGCGGCCTGGTGTTGCTGGTGACCAACCTCGCCGGCGAAGGCGTCACCGTTTTTCGCGGCGATGCTCACGGACAGTTCGATGACGCCACCGCTGATTTCGGACTGATGCAACCGACATTCGGCTACACGGGTTTTGGCACCCAATGGTTCGACTATGACAACGACGGCTGGCTGGATCTTTTCATTGCCAATGGTGGCGTCACGCTCGGAGGCGCATCGCCTGCGCGCGCATCCCGATATGCCCAGCCCAAGCAGTTATTTCATAACGAGGGCCACGGTAGGCAGTTTCGCCATGTGTCGCCCGAAGCCGGTTCGGTGTTCCAAATAGCGGAGGTTAGCCGTGCCGCCGCTTTTGGTGACATCGATAACGACGGCGCTATTGATATCGTCGTTGCGAACAATAACGGCCCGGTTCGGCTGCTTCAAAATCAGATAGGCCAGCGCCGACACTGGCTCACGGTGAAGCTTGAGGCAGAAAAAGTGAATCGCTTTGCGATCGGCGCGCGCGTGGCGGTCATCCGGCGCGGCAACGACGCGCCAGTAGGGCGCGTCCATACGGATTCGAGTTATCTAAGCGCGAACGACGTGCGCGTCCACTTCGGTTTGGGAGACCAACCGGAAATCGAGGCCGTGCAGGTGAGCTGGCCGGACGGATCGAAGGAGAGATTTGAGAGCGTTAAGTGCGATCGCATCGTAACGCTCCGGCAGGGTTCAGGAAAGCTGCTATAAAGGCCGGGCAAACGGCATTCTGCCACCTAGCGACCCGCTCGGCTTCGGAACACCTATTTTCAACGGAGCCGGAGATAGCTTTGAGAGCCTTGGCGAAGATTCCTTCGACCATCCCCTTCAAAAAATACAGAACACGTACGAGTACGGCGACGGTTGGTCTCTCAGTAAGCGACGGCATGTCATCAAAGTCGGCGGCGATTTCCGCCAAGTAAATCTCAATCTGTTGTCACATAATCTGGCGAGAGCAACGTTCAATAATCTTTGCCTCGCCACACAGACCGTCGCGGGCACACACGCAAGATGATCATGGGCGGGACGATGGCGAAGATGCTAGGCTTGACCGATTGACGCGAGTGTAGAATAAGGGCGTTTCCTCTATCGACGCCGTGCAAGAGCGGGCGCAAGAATGCCATGGAAGGAGACACACATGGACAGCTCAGATAACAAGCTCAATCGCAGAGAATTTGTGCAGAAGAGCGCGGTCGTCGCCGCTGGCACGGCGGCGCTGAACAGCACGGCTCTGTCCTATTCGCGCATCGCGGGAGCAAATGAACGCATCTCGCTTGGGCATATTGGCATCGGCAATCGCGGTAGCGAACTCGACGGTATCGTCGCGCGCCTCAAGGACTCGAAAAACGTGGAGATGACTGCGGTCTGCGATCTGTGGACTCACAATCTCGAGCGCGCGATTGCCGCCAACGAAAAACGCTACGGCAAAGCACCGCGCGCATTCAAGCATGCGCAAGAGTTGCTGGCGCTAAAAGACGTGGATGCCGTGGTGATTTCCACTCCCGAGCATTCGCACTCTCCTGTGCTCAAAATGGCGGCCGAAGCTGGCAAAGACGCTTACGTCGAAAAGCCAATGGGCAACGTGCTGGAAGAGCTCAAGGCGGCTCGTGACGCGGTTCTTGGCAGTAATCTGATCGTTCAAGTGGGCACACAACATCGCAGCGAACCCTATCAGATTGCTGTGCGCGACCAGATTCGCTCCAAAGTTTTAGGCGATGTGTCCAAATATGAGATCGAGTGGAACTATCACGGGCCTCGCTGGCGCGGCCGGCCCGAGGTAAAGATGATCCGCGAAGCGGACACCAATTGGCATGCTTGGCTCATGACCAAGCCCACGCGGCCGTTCGATCCGCAACTTTATTTCGAGTTTCGTTTGTATCGCGACTTTTCGAGCGGCATTCCGGATCAGTGGATGAGCCACGGCATTGACTTGTGTCACTTTTTTCTCGATGAGACTTATCCCGAGTCAGTGGTCTCTAATGGTGGGATTTTTGCCTGGCACGATGGCCGCGAAAACCCCGATACATTCCAGGCGCTCTTCACCTATTCCCGAGGCTTGCTCGTCAGCTACGCGACCAGTTTTGGCAATGACTCGCCGAGCTTTACCAGAATCATGGGCAAGAACGCCACGTTGATGAACCACGGTGGCGAAGGCAGCCCTCGCTGGCAAATCGTGGAGGAAAAAGGGAATCACGAAGACGATCCCACAGTGGACAAACGGCGCGGAGTGAAAGATGTTTTGCTCCCCGGCGATTCTTCGCTTCCCCCAGCCTTCATGGGAGACGAAGAGCCGTCGCACATGACCAACTGGCTCGATTGCCTGCGGAGCCGTAAGCAGCCCAATGCCACGGTGCACCACGGATTCTCGCATTCGGTCGCTTGCATGATGGCCACGCGCGCCTACTGGACGGGCAAGAAGATCTATTGGGATGCAAAGAGCGAAGCCATTCTCGACCACCCGCCCACGGCGTAGACGAATTTCGGCCAAACCTCGCGCAAAGGTCTCTCGGAGCCATGAGCCAGAATGACATCTCGCGAAGAGGCGCGCTGAAGTATTTGGGTATGTTGGCTGCTACTGCGGCCGGGCGCGAATTTTTGGCGTGCTGGCTGCCGACAACCGCTACTCACGCAGATGGGCATCACCATCTCGTAACCATTCAGGACGCCGCCGGTCCCGAAGCGCCCTACACGCCTCAGTTTTTCAATCCCGAGGAGTTCGAGATTGTGAAACTCCTCACCGAAATGATCCTTCCTACCGACGATCAACCGGGAGCCAAAGAGGCAAAGGTTGCCGACTACATAGACTTTGCCGTTTTTTCGGCGGAGGAGCTTCAGCCTTCGCTCCAATGCGCATGGACGGACGGACTCGTCTTGCTCGAGCGCGAAAGCAAGAGACAGTTTGGGAAAGCGTTCCGCAACGCCTCGGAAGCAGATCGCGTGAAGTTGTTAACGGAAATGAGCCTTCCGGAACGAGATACGAAGGCCCTCCACGAAGGCTACGAGTTCTTCCGACTAGTTAAAGAAATGACCGTTGAAGGCTTTTACACATCAAAGCTCGGGCTAATCGATGTGCTGAACTATCAGGGCATGAATTATTTCAGCGAGTTTCCGGGCTGCACACACCCGGAGCATCAAAGCTGACCCGAAGTGCGCGGCCACTATGCAGCGGCGTTGGGAGGTGCATATGAGCAAAGCCATATTCCGACGTGAGTTCCTGGCGGCCGCCGGAGGCGCGGCTGTATTGCCGGCCGTGAACCCTGTGGCTGCGCTGGCCAATGTGCCCGATCCTGCAGCTAAGCAAGCGCGATTGTTCCCCGACTTCTGCGCGTATTCGTACCTCAAATATTTCAAAGCTGGTTCGCTGACTATGGAAGACTTCATCGCAAAAGCCGTCGCGCTGCAATCGCATAGCGTTGAGATTACGACGTATTGGCTGAAATCGACGGAGCCGGAATACGTGACTTCTTTGCGCCACTTGGCCTTTCGGAACGGCTTGGCTCTTTCCGGCATCGCCATTCGCTGCAACATGTGTCAGGCCGATGCCAGTAAGCGAGCTGAGGAAGTCCGCAATATTCAACACTGGGTGGACGCGGCGGACGTCTTGGGGGCACCGCACGTCCGCGTATTCGGCGGCGAAGTTCCGCCGGGCGCCACGGAGAAGCAGGCGATTGATTGGGTCGCCGCAGCGTGGAAGTCTGCTTGCGATTATTCCGCCAAGAAGGGCATTACCTTAGGTATCGAAACTCATTCAGCCATTCCCGTGCGCGCGTCGACCGCGCTGGAAATTCTGCGCCGTGTGGACTCGCCGTATGCCGGCATCAACCTCGATATCTCGAGCTTGGGGCAAAAACCGACGCGGAGATGTACTCAGACATACAAGCGCGCATCCCGTATGCCACGCACACGCATATTCGCGACGTCTTCGGCTTCACGAAGCGGCCGATTGATTTGGATCGCGTCTGGCGGCTCCAGGCTCAGGCTGGTCGCAAGGGATATGTGTCAGCGGAATACGAGGCGGAAGAGGACCCCTCGACTGGCGTGCCGAAGTTAATGGACAAAATCAAGGCGCTTTGCCGTAAGTATTCCAGTGCCTGAATGCTCGCCATGAACTTGCAGTGCGCAACACGGAGGAGATTTGATTGAGTCCGGTTCCCACGTATGACGTCATTGTCGTTGGCTCCGGGGCGTCTGGAGGCGTGGCCGCCTATGTGCTTGCCGTGCGCGGGCTGAAGATTTTGTGCCTGGAAGCGGGGCCGATGCTCGAGCCTCATCAGGCTTTTCATAATCACAAACTTCCTTACAAGTGGCCTTTTCGCGGAAACGGCAAGCCAGGAAAATATGGCAAGTTGCCGCAGGGCATGGAATGGAAAATCAACGAGTGGACTGAAAGTCTTTACACCACGCCGCACGCTGATCCCTACGCTCTGGCGCCGGGCGCCAAGTTCACTTGGACACGGTTGCGAGCCGTCGGCGGGCGGACTTTGCTATGGGGCCGCGAGTGCACGCGCTTTGGTCCACTGGACTTCAAGCCGAAAAGTTTACAGGACGGTTTCGGCGAGGATTGGCCCATCAGCTATGAAGACGTGGCGCCATACTACGACAAGATCGAGGCGCTGATCGGCGTGGCCGGTGGAGGCGAGGAGGTTTACAACACGCCGGTCAGTAAGAACGTTCTGCCACCGTTTCGTCCACGCTGCGGCGAGTGGCTGATCAAAAAGGGCGCGGCCAAGCTGGGGGTCAAGACCACATTCTTTCCGTTGGCCGTACTGAGCAAGCCCTACGACGGGCGCCTTGCTTGCCACTATTGTGGCGCGTGCAATTTCGGATGCGACACGGCTTCACGCTTTAGCACACTCGAAGTGCTATTTCCAAAATTGCAAAAGCTGAAGAATTTTACACTGCGGCCGAATGCAGCTGTGCACCGGGTCTTGCTTGATCGCGCGACAGGGGAAGCGCGTGGCGTCTCCTTCACCGATACCACGAATGGTCAGGAATACGAAGCCTATGGGAAGGCAGTGGTCCTCGGCGCATCCATGATCGAGTCCATACGGATTCTATTCAATTCGCGCACGCGCGAATTCCCTCAGGGACTGGCGAATTCCAGCGGCACCTTGGGTCGCTATTTGATGGAACACGTGGCCTTCAATGCAATCGAGGGATATTTTCCGCAGCTTGCCGGCCTGCCCACGACGAACGACGATGGTCCGGGCGGCCCCAGCATCTACATTCCCCGGTACAATTACGGGCGGAAGAGCGAGAAGTTTTTGCGAGGCTACCGATTTACGTTCTACACGGGGTGCGGGATGGGCCCCGGTCCGGGCGCGAGTCTGCCGGGCTTCGGCTCCGCATACAAGAGGCGAATCAAGGAACTATATCCCGCCGGGTTTACCATGGACGGCTATGGAGAAGGGCTGCCGTTCGCTTGGAACTACGTCGAAATTGATCCAGAAGGATTGACCGACCGCTACGGGATTCCGCAGGTGCGTTTTCACACTAATGCCGAATACGATCACGCCTTTGCGATTCGCGACGAAATGTACGCGCAGATGGAGGAAATCCTGAAGGCCTCCGGTGCGGAGATTTTTCCGTATCAAAAGCGAAATCCCTACCCACTGGGAAGCGTGACGCACGAGGCAGGTGGCGCTCGCATGGGCGATGATCCGAAAACGTCCGTGCTCGACAAATGGAATCGCTGCCACGACATCAATAATCTGCTCGTCGTCGACGCAGCGTGCTTTACATCTCATCCGGAAAAGCCCATCACCGGCACGATTATGGCACTCGCGCTGCGCGCCAGTGAGCATTTGGTGGAAGAGATTCGCCTCGGCAATGTCTAGAGTCGATCGCGCGAGATACGAGAACGGTGCTGGTCCTGTCCCTACTAGAAACTCTATTCGTGCGCGTTTGGCGACGTCGCAGTTCTTTCGATGACCCGAAAGTATTGAGACTGAGGGCGAAGCCGCTAGCTGACGCACCGGCTGCTCGAAGTGCACTTCCTGTCTCACGCCCGTCAGCGGCCGCCGACCATGCCGCAAGAGGAACTTGCCGAGCAGCGAGATAAGATCCGTCAAGGCGCTTGGCCAATCACGTTCTTCCCTTCGATGCCGAAATGTTTCGCAGCCGCGAGCAGAGGTGTGTCATTCGAATAGATCGCGCGGAACCCCGACTCAGCGGCAGTAGCCAGATGCATGGCATCGGCCGCGCGCAGAAACACCGACGCTGGCAGCTTCTGGTAGACCTGTGCGATCCGCTTGAACATTTCCTCATCTGGCGCGAGCCAACGGAAGGCTCCCGCCTCGCTATGTGCCCGCACCTGGCCGAGTAGCGCAGCGTAAGCAACGGGGCGGATCGCCCCTTCGCGCAGCTTGCGATGGAATGCTGCCATCATTTCGGCCTGTCCGTGGCTCGCACACGCCACATGGTCTGTTGCTGCTAGGGTGCGAACCGCGTCTGCGCCGGCCTCTTGGTAATAGAGCCGGACCAGGTAGCTCGTATCGAAGTAGATCACTCGACCTCGTGGTCGCGCTCTTCGCTGATGATTTCGGTGGCGTCGGTTCCGCCGCGAAGAGACTTTCGTTGGGCAAGAAATGCCCGAGTAAACTTCGGATTGGCAAAGAAAGGCTTAGCGGGTAGAGGTCGCGCAGGGACAATCTTTGCGACGACGCGACCACGTTCGGTGACATACACCTCGCCCGCTACCGCCCGTCTTACCCATCGTCCGGTCGCTTGGTGCAGTTCGCGGATCGTGATCGTTTTCATGTGACTCATTGTGTCACATGGACCGGCAACGATCAAGACGCAACAGGCAGTGCCGACAGCCACCATCAGGATGGCCATCCTTATATTGAAGGCATTAGCAGGCCGAAGTGCGAAGGCGGGTGAGGCAACAGGGATGGAGGCTCGCACTCGACGATGTTCGAGGAACGTAAGGGGACCTTGGTACGGGTCCACAAGATGCCAGAAGACCTGTTGCGGTGCGAGTTCGTCCTTGGCCCAGAGGCGAAGCTCTTCGGAAACACCCGAAGCCTTTGCCTGTGCCTCGCCAAAACGTCGTACACCCGCAAAATGAATGACTTAGCGCAAAGCTGAATTCGGATAGTTCCGATAATATTCTTGCCATGATTGTGTCGCTCCGGCATCTCCTCCGGTGGATCGTCAGCTCTTTTCGCTCCCGCGGGTACCTCGTCCTCGAAAACTTGGCTCTCCGGCGGCAACTGCTCGCTTTGCACGCGCAACGGCCTCGCAATCGATTGACTGCCCTGCACAAGCTGTTCTGGGTTGCGCTGAGAACGTTCTGGTCTGGGCGGAGCAGGCCTCTCGTCTTGGTTACTCCCCGAACCGTCGTGAACCGGCATCGAGCAGGGTTTCGTTTGTATTGGACATGGATTTCAGGATTCAGACGAGTAGGAGGGCGGAAGCGTGTCAGCAAAGAGGTTCGCGCCCTGATCTTTCGAATGGTTGCCGAGAATCCGAGCTGGGGAGCGCCGCGCATTCACTGCGAACCGCTCAAACTGGGTTTCGATCTCTCGGAAAGGAGTGTCTCACGATGGATCCGGCGAGCCCCGAGAGATCCAGATCCCGTCAAGCAATGGCTGACGTTCCTCAGAAACCATCGCGAGGCCATTGCGGCGATGGACTTTTTCACCGTCCCAACGCTCACGTTTAGTGTTCTGTGCTGCTTTTTCGTCATCGGCCACGACCGGCGTAAGATCCTGCATTTCAATGTGACGAGAAATCCCCAGGCGCTTTGGGTTATACAGCAATTGCGCGAAGCATGGGCCTACCAACAGCCGCACAGATTCTTGCTATTCGCCCGCGACGCCAACTTTGGCGCCGATGTGGTTTCGGCCGTGAGAGACATGGGAAGCGAGCCAACTCGCACGGCCTTTGGCTGTCCGTGGCAGAACGGTGTTGCTGAGCGTTGGGTGGGGAGTTGCCGACGCGACCTACTGGACCACGTGATCATCCTCCGGGCCACCATGACCAGCCCACCCTTCTTATGTCCAAGAAAACATCTACCAAATTCACGGGCATGAAATAGACGAACACAAGGACCGCCATAATAAACCAAGA
>Ga0126380_10000255_pt1 | contig 16159 bp, 20 predicted proteins | sample PanSoiMetPlot_26_FD_92544 | JGI IMG/M metagenome (GOLD analysis project Ga0126380, IMG submission 92544) | Tropical forest soil microbial communities from Panama - MetaG Plot_26 | ecosystem: Environmental > Terrestrial > Soil > Tropical forest > Bulk soil | place: Panama | collected 2016-02-17
ACTGCGCGGTAAGAGTGATTCCATGGCCTTCATCGACCTGGGCGATCAGTTTATTGCGTTTCAGAAGGGTCGCAGGCAGCCCGCAGACGATGGTCGCCACTTCGGTCTCGTCGTCGACGACAAGGAAGCAGCCCGTAAGGCACTCGAGTCAGCCGGTGTTACTCTAATTGATGGCCCCTTCCTTGACTTTCGGGACCCTTGGGGCAATCGAGTCGAGATCGTCGGCTATGAGAATATCCAGTTCACCAAGGCGCCCAATGTGCTGCGTGGCATGGGCCTGATGCACCTGTCCAAGAATGACAAAGCGAAAAAGGAATTGGCTGCGAAGGGCATGGCGTTGGAATAGGTCCGGCATGCACTAGCCAATGTGCCCCTTTGGCCAAAAGCGAGCCTCAAGCGACCATCAAGGTGCTTCAAACCCTTTCGATTTCAGATTCGAGCGTGAATTGGTCGAGGAAATAAATGACGCCAGCGTTTTTGCTGCTTCGGTTTCCTTACTGCTGGTCACAACTCCGACAGCGTATGATTTGGATTTCTTTGCCTGAGCTGGGAAGATGCCGGCCACTTCAGTGCTACCTTCATTCGCAACACTGACCATTCCTACGCCTATGTCCGCCTCGCCGTTAGCAACCGCGCCCACAGCCGCAGTACCTGACGGAAACAATTTGATTTTTGGTTTCACCAGATCGGCAATTCGCAGACGCTCAAGCAGGCTGGCGAAATACTCTCCGCTCGCACTTGCTTTCGGGTCACCCGACGCGATTGACTTCGCGGTCAGTAACGTCTGTTTGAGTGCGTGAACCGTGCTCAGGTTGGGCTTAGTCGCGCCCTTGCGAATCACCAGACCAATTTCGAGCTTCGCGACGGGGGTTAAATTATCGTCGATGATTTTATCATCATCCTGCAATTGCTCGATCTGCTCGGGAGGCAAGATTGCTACGTCAGCGGTTTTTCCAGCTTTGATGTCTTTGACGAGGTTCGAGGTGGTTGCATAGGAAACAATAACTCGGTGGCCCGACAACCGTTCAAACTCCGGCACCAAATCGTTCAACGCTGGTCTAATCGCATGCGGAGACAAGATTTTTAAGTCGGCAGCGTTCGCAGCGCTCGCAAGGACCAGAAAACTTGATATCGCGAACTCAGTGATACCCCTGCTCAGCTTGTCCGAGATGCACGACATTAGCTCATCCTCCGCAAGCCCACAAAAAAAACGTCAAACGCGCTTTAACCGTTTCGTATGGTTATTTGGGACTTCAGCCGATGAACAGCAAGCCGAGCCGTGGGGGAAGGTGGAGACGAAGCAAGCGGTCGTTCCTCGCGACCTATGGCTTATTCCTGAAGTACGAGTTGCTGCCGCAGCAATTGTCAGGATTAGCAATAGAATCGAGCCATCGGTGAAGAACATCGAAGTCCGCAACATCTCACCTCAGCTAGGCCGCGCGATCTGGCTTCTTATGGTCGCGGCGCTGGGGAAGTTCTGAGAGGCGTTGCGCCTCGCGCTCACAATCGTCCGCAAGTTGGCGCAGAGTCCGCTTAGTGGGTCCGCGTCCTTCGGCCTGGGAGCGAAGTGATCGCGCAAGTTTCATCAACTCGTCTTTGCGTGACATAGGAGTGCCTCTAGCGATCAATTGGGCCGCAGCCGTTGGTTTGGGCTGCGGCCCTTGGTTGCGCAATCTCAGCAGATCCAAACGCTGCGCCACTGCCATCCCCAGGGCGTCCAAACGCGCCGCGTGACCGAACAACTCGCGAAGCCTAAGCCACCACCCCAGACGAAGGGTCCCCCGAACGCGAAGCGATCCCTAACGAATGGACGCCGGACCGCGAAGCGATTCCTTGCAAAGTTGTTCCGGGCCACGAAGCGATTGTTGAACGCGGCTCGGTTGTTGTGGAACGCAGCTCGATTATTGAACGCTGCTCTGTTGTTCAAAGCCGCCCGATTGTTGAACGCGGCCCGGTTGCTCATCTGTGCGCCAGCCGAAGTCATAGGGATCGTGGCCGTGCCGAGGACCGCGATCGCGGCGAGCGCGATGATCGATTTTCGGATCATGTTCTGGCTCCTTGGATTCAAGCGCTGTTGTTCAACGCAATCCACGTCGCCCTCTTAGCGGGAAACGACAGAACTGATGGATGTTCCTGCGGAACTCTGAAATTTAATAATCAGTCGGTTCCCCTGACATTTGTGTCAGCGATTGCAGGTCTGCCGGAGCTTGGAACAATCCAGTCGCCCCGGATTTCGCCATTAATTGGGCGCTATGACCATGGAACAAGAGAACTGGGTTTTTCATACCCAGCGTGCACCCAATGCAGCGACCGCAAGGCTGCAGCTAGTTCGAATTGAGGATGAGGGAAGCTTCAATCGACGAGCTTTCGAGTGTAAGGCGTGCCGCGGCACCATGATCTGCGGATGTTAGTTGAATGCGACGTCACGCGTTGCAGCAAACCCAAATCCGGCTAACAAACCCGGCAGCTGTCATGCATCAAATCCTGGCTGCATTTTGTTACCTCGTAGCGAAGATCCGGCAAGCCAACGTCAGCACCAAAGCGATCAATACGTCGATTTTCCTATATTGACCGGCACGCCCGCGTTTCGCAGGAAAGCCATCCCAGCATGCGCCATCAGTTGAAAGTGACGCTGAACACCCGTTCAGGGACCTAACAACTTGTTGCCCCGTTTGCTCGCTATACGGTGCAGCAGGGCGACAACGCGATAAACAAAGGATAACGTATATGCGTAAAGCGATCTTGGGTGCAGCAAGTGCCCTAGCTCTCGCCTCGCCAGCAGTTGCCGCCGATCTCCCGATAACTCCCTATAGCGAAGCTCCAAGATATGAGTACCGGTCCGCGCCGCCTGTCGTTGTCGAGGAACCGGCTCCCGTCGTTGTGGTTCGCCGACCTATCATTGTAGCGCCGCCGCCAGTGGTGGTTGATGAATATCCAATCTATGCGGCGCCGCGTGTGTATGCGGCACCTCCTGTGTATGCATACGCGGGTCCTGTTTGGCGTGGCGGATGGGGCCATCCAGGTCACTTCCGCGGCCGTTGGTAAAAGGCTAGCGCCGACTTAGAACGTGGCATCGGCCGAGATTGCGGCTGGGGATTCGGATTCTTGATTGATCGAGGCTTTCGTTGGCCCCGATTTGTAGGGCGACGCCGGATGCGAGACGGCATGTCCGCTTTGGCCGATTGCGGACATTAGGATCGCGGCTGGAATCCACCGATTTCCACTATGGTCTGCTTTGTCTTGCAAGCCGGACACTGATAATCAAATTTTAGAAGTCCATTACGGCGAGAGCGAAGCTGCTTAACTCGCATCGGCACGTCGCAGCCCGAACAAATTGGTTGTCTAGGCAGACTGCGCAGCTCTTGGATAAAGGCGGCAAGTCGCTCCTGATAATCGTAAGACGCCGCGAGATGGATCCAGTACTTTTCTCTTTCCGACCAAAATTCTTTGTCGAAGGTGTGACGTGCACTGGCAGCCTGCTGCGCGGCTGCGACAGCTCTCTCGTAGCAAAATTTTGCATTTCGACTAGCAGCTTTTAGCACAACAATACTCAGTGGTTTGGGTGCCACCAATTAGGCGAATTTTGAAGCATGCCCCTGCACGACAGTTTGCAGGGGCATGATGTCCAACGGTTAGGGATTCGGGTTTTCGGAAGGTGTCTGAGTTTCTGCAACCTGCACTTCGGGCGGTGGCGGTTCGGCTGGTTTTTGTTCGGCGGATTGTTGTTGCTGTTCCTGCACCGGCTCTTGAACCTGTTTCACTTCATTTTCGTCAGCCATGACACGGACTTCTCGTTGTCCCCCGAAACCAGAAAAAATGAGCTGGACCGACATGAGCATGAAACCCCAAGCATGGCTCGCTGTCTGTCCGCTGTCCGACACTGTATGCTGATTTCGACGCTTCGAGTGCTCTGGCGACTGCGGCCACACACGGCCACAGGACGAATTAACCCACCCCGCTACGCCTGGCGGCACCTGCTGCACTAGGCCAAGTTTGCTTTGGGCCAAAAGCAGAAAGCAGACAACTAAGTTCTTTCGGTGCAGGAACTTGTTGAGGGCGACTACGTTGCTCATCAAATCAATGTGTCACCCAGATCTTCTTTAAACTCTTCGTACCTGATTGGTTTGCATTCAGGCACAACACATGAGTACGCCAGCCTTCGTATTGATGATTGCGACGTATTGGATTGGCGGTTCCGCACCAATGGAGGGTGGACATTTGCTTGCGAACGGCCAGCGATATAACAACAATGACTTCGTAGCAGCTCACCGGACCTTGCCTTTCGGCACTCTTTTACACGTATGTCTCCGTCGTCAGTGTGTTACCGTTGTGGTCAAGGATCGCGGTCCATTTTTGTCCAAGATGGATATTGAGAAGCGGATTGATTTGTCATTCGGCGCTGCAAAAGCGCTCGATATGCTGCAGGATGGACGACAAAGGGTGCGCGTCAGTATTCCGATGCCAAGGTCTAGACCCTACATCGAGCGGAAAGAACCCGCTGGCTCCATAGCTGAACATCTCGTTAGCGATGAGCCGAGGCGATAACAGCCTTGCCAGTGCATTTTTTGCCGAACTGCCTCCACCATCGCACCATAACGGGCGAACGCGACAGTGGTGGCGTAGCCCACGGGCGTCGGCCACGCGGATATGGGTCCACTGTGACCCCAACGGCGCTATGCAGCTTCGTCATGGTCTCCTTCCTTTTCCTTCTTTTTAGCATGCAAACCTGACGGGCTATTGGGGCAAGCTATCGCCGCCATGCGGCTTCGTTTTTCTGCTCGTAATCTTGAAACGCCTTTCTCAACCCACCCAACACCTCAGCTGACGTTTCAAACATGGCCTTCAACTGAGGCTCGTCTACCTTTTGTATGTCTTCCCTCAGATGGTCTTGAATTTCCTTCAAAGCTTTTTGCATTTTCTGCGTATGATGGCGTGGATCGCGGTCCGCGGCGCTTGCCATAATCGACTCCTATGACTTGCGTTGTGATCTGGACTTCGAAATAGCTCGAAGTTGTGACCTTAACGGCGGGCCCTATCATCGGTTCCCAGGGCCAACGCCGGCGCATGACCGGAGCGTAAAAGTTTGATGGCAATGTCGATCGTGGCTGGTCGTAACGCTCAGACCCGAATGTCCGCATTGTCCCCGAAACTGACACTCGTCAGCGTAACTTGGATCGCAAAGCTGGCCATATACAGACGTGAGCCCTACCGCCGAACGAATGTTAGCCAATTTGCGTCAAAGCGATCAGTACAACCGTCACAGTTATCGCGCCGCCGATGCGCGTGGCGATCTGGGCAAAGGGCATGAGCTGCATTCGATTGCCCGCCGTTAGGATGGCGACATCGCCTGTGCCACCCTGCCCGCTGTGGCAGGCGGTGACGATGGCCGTATCGATTGGATACATTTTCAGCCGGCCGCCGACAAAGAAGCCCGTCGTGACAAGCGCCACCACGGTCGAGACGATCGTGATGAGATAAGGCACCGTAAAGGCAGCGACCAATTTGTCCCAAGGTGTCAACGAGACGCCGATGGCAAAGAGCAACGGGTAGGTGACCGCCGTCGAGAAAAATTTATAGACGTGAAACGCTCCCAACTGCAGAGACGGCGAGACAGCGCGTGCCAGCTTCAACAACACCGCGATCATGAGCATCGCCACCGGAGCCGGAAAGCCGAAAAGCCGCTGCGTCAACGCGCCGATCAGATAAAGCGTCACAGCGGTGACAACTGCAGCGGCGATGGTCGTCACGTCGGTGCGGTCGTCAGCAGCGTCTTCCTCGAACTCAAGCTCGTCGTGTTCGCCGGGTTGCAAGCGTCCTTCACCCGTAAGACGTGGATATCTCTTGCCAACATAGTTGAGCGTGCCAGCCAGTAGAATGGCCGTCAGACTACCAAGCATGACGGGCGGTAACACTTGCGCGAACAAATCACCTTGCTGTTGGTGCAGGATCTGCGAATAACCGATGGAGAGCGGGATGGCACCTTCACCAACACCGCCAGCCATGATCGGCACGACGATGAAGAAAAACGTGTGGTAGGCGCCAAGACCTAATAGGACGCCGACGACCGTACCGACGACACCTGCCACGATCGAGCCAATAGCCAGTGGAATAAATATCTTTAGGAAACCCTTGACGAGTACGCCCCGGTCCATGCCCAAAATACTACCGACGATAATGCAAGAGATGAAAAGGTACAGAAAGTTCGAGTTCTTGGTGAACAGTGTCACCGACTCCAGAATCGAGGCCGGCAACAGGTGGTGGAAAGCCAGAAACGATGGGACAAATGTAGCGAAAATCGCTGCCGCGCCAATGTTGCGGATGATTGGGATACGCTTGCCCAATTCAGCACAGGTAAAGCCGCCCATCGACAACAGGACAATCGCCATCAAGATATCGGAGGGAACGGGCCCGGTAGCGGCGAACCCGCCAATCACTGCGAACAAGATTAGGAAAACCGGCAGCGGAATGATGCCGATCTTGAAATCGACGATCGACCACCAACCCTTGGGCCAGAAGCTGTCGGCGTCGCTTTGCACGGCGGACGTTACGCTCTTAGACTCCTGCACCTGAGCCTCCCCCTTCAATCTAATCTTAGTATTGGCCGGCAACTCTATCGCGCGTCATCGCCCTGGACAAACTGGTGTCCGCCAAATGATCGGCGCACGCCAAAGGAATGTGGCGTGGTCGGGCCGTTTCCTAACGCAACTGCGGAATGTCCCGCTCGGAGCGACAGCCGCCCCTCGCCGACTCCATGTAAGGGAAGTGTGACGGCGTCGTCACGTCCGCGCTCGTGCGCTGGGCTTGCCGATTGTTCAAAATGGAACCGGCGCAGACGAAAACTTTGTCATTCGTCGCACCATTGTGCCTCGGTCCGCCACCAAGAAATGTTAAAAAGGGCCACGGCATATCGGACAGCAAGGTGATTTAATGCCTTTTGCTCGCAAAACATACCGCGCCCGCGATATCGTTACTATTGCTATCCTCGGACTATTGGGGGTGCTTGTGGCGCTGCTCTACTACCAACTCTACAATCTCAAAGAGAATCTTAAGTCAGAAGTGGCGATCGCAAAAGATCACGCCCAAGACACGATCGAGAGATTAACCAGTCTTGAACGCGAAATGGGACAAATTCAAAAGAACCAATCCTCAATTGCATCGAACCTTACACATTTGGAGAACCAAATTTCGGCCATTCCGCATAATTCGCCGCCGGTTTCGAAGCCGCCAGCTGCCCCACCCGACAATACGTTGCGGATTACACCTGACGAAAAAAAGCTGGTACGCGAGTTCCTCGAAAAAGTGAACGGCTTCGATCCAATAGTCGAGGCTGGTTACAAAGTCGGCGACAAGATTCCGAGCGACAAGCTGCGAGATTTTTCCGTGGTATTGACTGAGAAAGTTCCGACGCTGAAAAAAACCAGATACACGATCGATCAAAAGGCTTCGGTCATCATTGTTTCCGATGAAGACCGCGTGGTTGCCATTTTGTCGACCACGAATTGAGAAAGACCAGCTGGCATCATAGCGTCTTAGGCCGCCTCGCCGGAAGAAGTCCTATCCGCGAAGTGAGTGCTTTAATGGGGTGACTCTTTTTGCTGGCGACTTTGGCTGCAGCCGATGTCCGCTAAACAGACATGGGGCCGAGACCGAGGTTCCGGCCGTATGTCGATTGGATCGCTCTGTCGTCTTAATAGTTATTACCGTATGCGCAAGCTCCTACTTGTCACGTGCGTGCTTTTGGCTGCGGTCTCAAGTTCAGAGGCCCGCCATCGTCACTGGCATTGGCGTGGGTACTATGTCCGTGCTGCGCCTTACGCATATGGCTTTGTCCCCTCGGAGGATAATTTGCAGCGGCGATCGCGGCGAGAAACCGCCAATCCCGCCGATATGGTGCCTCCGAACTGGCAACTCCAACCTCCCGATCCGAACTGGAAGGGCAAGCGATTCCTCTCCCCGGACGGTTCGTCCTGGCTCGCGGTGTACGCGCTTCCGACCGCGAGCGAGCCGATTTCATCGCATATGCAGTCTGTCGCTTTTGCGAAAGACGAGACGCCGACATATCTCCGCGGCGAACATGATTGGATTGTCGTATCAGGAACTAAAGGCGACAGAATTTTTTACCGCAAGGCGACTATCGCTTGTGGCGGGAAGGTTTGGCACCACATTGCATTCGAATATCCCATTGCGCTTAAACGGGAGATGGACTTGTTTGTAATGCGTGCAGCTGCCCTCGTTGATCAAGCTGAAAACGATGGTTGCGAAGGTGATACGACATCGATCAATCCTGACCGCTAGTGCGGCGATTTCCCAAGCATCGACGACACTTAGGATTGCGTGGGGATTATTTCTGAACAAAATGACAGGAAAATATTCGGAACGAAAGTGAGTGAATTGGCGTTTCTGTGACGTTTGGGAGCACAGGAGATATGACATGAAGAAGCTACTTATCTCGACGCTGGCAACAGCTCTCGTTGCGTCGTTCGCGGTATCAGCTGAGGCCGCCGGCAACAAGCAAAGGATGTCTGCGGATGTCCAGGCTTCATGCAAAGCACAAGCAGCCAAGAAGTACTCCGCGATCCATTTCATAAAGCGGCGCAACTTGGTCAACGACTGTATGGCTCAGCACGCCAAGGCGAGCGCTCCTAAGGCCAAGTCAACGACTACCGGCCAAGCCCCTAGGCAAGCCCAATGACCTTGAAAGCCCCGCTTCGGCGGGGACTTTTTTGTAGTCTGGAGCGATTGCGCTTCTGCCGCACGCGGATGTTACCGCGCGCGAGTCGCGCTCGAACTTTGCTGTTGTGTTCTGGTCGTACGTATGCTGGCAAATCTCAACTGGCTTGGTCGCGCGTTGAGCCTTGCGGGTGGGTAAGTACTCCGACACTCCACCGCGCCCGGATAAGCGCTGCAGCCCGTCCCAAGTTAGTTGTGCGTTTTGATGCGCCGGTCCGTAAACATGTGACTTCGTAACGACGATCGACGCGACTCAGACGGACGATCGGCCCGAAATGATCGCAGAATTCCGCACTAGGACCGTTCGGTTCTGTGGAGGTTGTGAAATCGCACCAGCCAAATGGGCTCTCATTGCCCAGCGAGCGGCGCAGCACGCCCAGCATCTTGAGTTCGAGCCAGACCCACCGTGGATTGGCAGGCGCGAGGAATGTGATGGTGCCCATTGCGCACCTCCAATCCGACCGAAACAACAATTCATTTATCTGGCGAACAGTTCCCTCCGCGGTCTTAGGAGTTTCGAAAATCGCGAGCTCTAGCTTTCTTGAGCGCACAGAAAAAGCGTGACCGCCTACAAAGGTAGAATTAGCGCGAGAGCGATTGAGCGGGATTTCAATGCAGTGGCAAAATAGATGGTTGGGTCCGGCCGCAGAACGAATGGTTAAGGATTTTGCGCAATCCTTGTGGGATGCGCGTATTCATGTGGTTTGTCGGTTTCCCGTTCGTCCTGCTTTACCTGGATGAAACGTTCTTCGCAGGCCAGGTCACACAGGGAGCCGTAAAGATGTTTTCCGAGATGGCACTGTGGATGCATCTCACCGGCTAAGTTGCTTCCTTTTCCGCGCGACCTGCACGCTACTCGTTTTCTTGGTGCTGCTTTCGGGATGCGGAAGGCTTTTTGAGGACAACGGGACGCATCTCGCATTCGCAATCGAGAAAGAGGCGGCAAAGTTACGTGCGTCGGATGCCAATGAAGCGGTTGTGCACTACGAGACACTCGGCGGAGCGAACGATCCCTATTACGTAGAAGTCACACCGTCATTTCCCGAGGGGCGAGCGACCAGCGTTCCCGGAAGTTACCTCGTTGTGTCTGGTACGACACCAGGTGGAACGAGCTATCACAACCGCTTCGTTTTTGTGCCGCAACATCTTTACATTAAAAAGGACCGCGGCGGGCCCACCGACGTCGTGCTTCGAAAGGACAACAACCGGATAACTGTCGTCGAGTTACGCTGACCACTTGCGCGTGTTTCGACCTTTCATGAATGATACCGCAGAGATATCCGCTTTATGAAAGCGACATTGATTGGCGTATTTTCAGACGACCGCTAAGGAACACACGCGACTAGGCCGCAGTGGGGCCTTGTGCCGCAATGCTGAGATTGGGGACAAGACCTCCCGACAAGAACTTCCGTTCAAATTCCTGGGCTGGCATCGGTCGGCCGAAATAGTACCCTTGGCCTTCGTCACACCCTTTGCCCTGCAGCAGATCGGCAGTGTCCCGATCCTCAACGCCTTCAGCAATGACCGACAGCCCGAGCAGTTTACCTAAGCTTATCGTGGCGCCAACAATCGCCATATCGTCCGAATTCGCCCGCAGTTTACTAACGAAGGACTTATCAATTTTCAGCCTATCAAGTGGGAATTTTTTCAAATAAGTCAGGCTAGCATATCCCGTACCGAAGTCGTCGAAGGCTATGCGGACCCCAAGATTCCGAATCAAGCGAAAAATCTCAAGCGCCCGTTCATCATCCTCCAACAAGATGCCCTCCGTCACTTCCAGTTCAAGCAGTGAGGACGAAAAGCCCGTGTCGCTTAGAACCGATCCAACAGTCGCGGCGAGGTCGCCCAATTGAAACTGAGACGGTGAAAGATTGACGCTGAGCCGAACGTCATGCCCTTTCTGCTGCCACATACGACCTTGCCTGCAGGCTGTTTCCATAACCCAAAGTGCGATGTCATCTGAAATCATCGACGCGTTCACAGCCGGCATGAAATCGTTTGGCAAGACGAGCCCATTGGGGTGCCGCCACCGAATTAACGCCTCCGCGCCTACTAATTTTCCGTCTTTTAGATTGATCTGTGGCTGATAATAAAGCTCAAACTCATCTTTTTCTACAGCGCGCCCTAAATCCGCCTCCAGTGACAACCGAGATTCAAGCTTGTCCCTAATTCCGTGCTCAAAAAAAACATAGCCGCCGCGGCCGGCCGCCTTTGCATGATACAGGGCAAGATCGGCATTGCCGAGAAGCGCGTCCACGGTGTCACAGTGTTTTGGGTAAACCGCGATTCCAATGCTGACGTTTACGCGAAGTTGGCGCGCACCGATTGAAAAGGGTGTTTGGCTGAATGCAAGAGAAATCTGCTTTGAAAATTCTTTTGCACGTTCGGTAACTTGAGTTCCGCCAATCACCACGGCAAATTCATCTCCACCCAACCTGGCGACCAGGTCGGCTCCTTCGACTAAATCATTCAGTCGCGCGCCAACGCCGCGCAAGAGTTGGTCGCCACAAGCGTGGCCCAGTGTGTCGTTGATCTGCTTGAATTTATCGAGGTCTACCATCAGCAACGCGACTTCGCGCTTCTCTACTTTTGCCTCGGCAAGTGTCGTACCCAACTGCTCGTACAATTTGTTGCGATTGGCGAGACCCGTCAGCGTGTCATGCTCCGCCATGTATCGTATTTTTTCGGCTTCACGCTTTCGGACTGATATATCGCGCATCACAGCGCCGTGCTGAAACCCATCGATCCCCTGCCATTCAGAGAAACAGGCCTCGAGCGGAAATGTCTCACCGTTTTTTCTGCGTCCTTTCAGCTCCATCACTTTGCCGCCTGGCGCCTGAAGCGCGCCCAGCGGCATTTCGTGAGGCAAAAATCGAACGCCATCGTTGAAGGTGCAGATCCTCTCGAGAGGCTCGCCGATCATTTCTGCGGGCTCATACCCGAAAATTGCTACGGCCCCGGGATTCCAAACCGTGATCAAACCATTCCGGTCGGTACAAACCAGGCCATCACCAAGCGACATGGCAATGCGCTGAAAGCGCCTGTCCGCAATACTCACCAGCAAGCCGCGAAAATCGACCTCGTCGATTGCTAGGGCGGCGAGATAGGCCACGATAGCCGTATGCCAGAGGGACGTATCGGCCACAATCGGCAGCTTCGCCTGTAAAACAGTAGCGCCCAATTCGATCGTAATCGCAGAGCCGACCAGAATTGCAACCCGAGTACTGGCACGAACGCGACGCCACAGCAGACCCATGAAAAGTATTATGATTCCGAGGCCGGCCACCGAGACGATGTAGGATGAGCTATGCAATGCGCGGTTTTGCAGGATGGACTCGGCGGCAAGTGCCTGCAGTGTTGCACCGGCAATGACATGGCCGTTCGGAACATTAAATCGATCGCCGAGTTCAACCGCAGTTGCCCCGATAATAATCTTTTTCCCCCCGAGCTTCTTCAGCGTAGCGATATCGCCCCGCAATACGTCCACATACGACACCGTCGGCAGAGAATCCGCGTCGATGCTGAAATCGATCTGAAAAGACTGTTCTTTCCCGTTGAAACTCGCGCCGCCCAACATCGCGCCCATGGAGGGTAAAAAGCTCCCATCGAATATTTCACCGTATGAATAGTGACGCACCATACCGTCCGGTTCGATCACAACGTTCGCAGCTGCGGACCACACGTGCTTGCCAAATTGTGGCAGCGGACGATTCACGTGGATTGTCTTTCCTTTGTCACCGCCAACCAGGGGCTGCTTGAAGGCGGGTAGCACGATCGATCCCTCGCCTTTCTGGAGAGCATCGGCAAAGGCACGATCAGATTCCGGATCAGAGGATGAACTGAAGTCGATATCGAATACGATTTCGCTAGCCTGCGCGTTTAGCAACTTGTCGAGTAGTTCGGCATGAAGCCGTCGCGACCACGGCCATACTCCAATCTTCTCCAGCGAATGAGCATCAATCGCCACCAAGACAATGTTGCCGTTGGCCGTGCGAGGTATCCTGCCGAAGCGCGAATCGTTAAGTGTATTCTGCAACGCATTGTGCATTCCGGTGAGCAGACCGAACGCAAGTATGCACAAAACAAAAATGTGGGGTCGGAACCGTTTTAAACTTCGACTCCAACCGGCTTTTAGCGGCCTTGAGAACATCATCGCCCCGTGCCGTAACTGCGACTGAGAATGGTCACCCTTAGTTGTGTCTTTCTATTTTTCGACGCCTTACAGCACCGACAGCGCAGGACACGATAAAAGCAACGCAGAAAATCAAAACGATATGCATGGAATCGTCAGTCTTGGACGTGTCATTGTTGTTGTCGTCGACCCGACGCGGAGCCGCAACGTCGGAGACGCCGTCGTTGTGCGAACCGCCTTCGTTCAGCAGTGAACCGACCCGAACACGCTGTTCGCTTGCTGCAGGGCTCGAGTCTAATTGATCCTCTTTGGACAGCGGCACGCGAGTTCCCTTTACGGAGTTCATCGATAGGTCTCGCCGGGTGCTTTGCGCGCTAGCGCTTTTTCGCGGGAACGACGGTATTGTTTGAGCATCGCGATGCAACGACGTTTCATCGGTCTGTCGTTCATTCTGTGTGCTGTCCGCAGCCGCGCGACGCTCCAGATCATGTGTTACAGGTTCCGAGTCTGCTGATGATCGACGGGGCATACCCTGCTGGATAGAGCCCAACGGGCCCGGGCCACTCAACGAAAGACCTGACTGTTCTGCAGAGACTTTCGCGGTTTGTCCGGGTTCAACGAGAGCGTACTGACCGGATCTGAAATCCGATACCTCGACTTCGCCTCGCAGCACGTCGACATAGCTGATATTTTTTTCAATGGTGATCCGGAATTTGGTGCCCTTCACCAGAGCGGCGAGCAAAGGCGTCTCGACTTCGAAATGCTTGACGTTTCGTTTCTCCACCTCGAGGACAATCGAACCTGCCCTCTGGATGATGGTCGTCAGCAGTCCCTGTTTCGTTTCTCTCGGAATCTCGACGGCTGAGTTTGGCGAAATCAATATGTACTCTTGGCCATGCACCAGAAGGGCACGCCCATTTTGACCGGTGCGAATAGAGTCGCCAGGCTTTAAGATCCTCGAGTGCGACAGCGAAGAGTGTTGGACTTCCCCAATAGTCACCCAAACATTGCCGAACGCGTTGCTGATATGCCAGACAGCATCGTCGTTATCCGCAATCGCTGCGGTGCTTGAACAAAAAAGGACAAACGCCGTCAGCAAAAATGGAGCACAAAGCCCGCTAATCCGGTCATACATGGGACGCCTCATCTTTGCTCTACGCGTCTAAGTCGATTCAAAAGTGCATTCACAACCTCACTGATGAAAACGCTACTTAAAAAGTATCAACGATTTTATTAGAGCATCTCGCCCAAACGAGCCGTCTAATAAACGGTTTATTGAGCATAAAACTGTGGAGTCGAGTTGATCGCTGAAACAAGATTCAGTACCTGTCCAACGCTTTAATCAAAGCCGCACGGCGCAACTTGTTGCGCTTTCAGAGATCTTGTTTGCCGGGGTGTCATGGTTAATTCTGCCTCCGCAGTTAAATGATGGAAGCGCATCCTTTCCCGCCAATAATAGAATGAACTTTTCCCAGTACTGTTTTGCGAAATTGCTGCCTTGCACGTAACCGCTGTAAGCGGACGAACTCAGAAAAATTCGACCAACGCGATTTTCAGACGCAACTACGATTTTGTAGCTACTGCGTTTGCGTGACGGGGGCGCAATTCGGCGGTGTCATGATGATCTGCGCGATTGGTTCCAGATTAAATTGGTGTTCAGTATCCGACATAGAAGGGCAACAATTGCCTGCGCTTCCGGTTGCCCCAAGCCATGAAACCCGGTGCAGAGTGCAGAAGGATGGCTGAGTGGCTTCGCGAAAGAGCGAAAGAGATTGATGATGCCGCTCTGAAGGCCGAGTACGCATACCTGGTGAGGGGTTATCTTCGACTCGCGAGCCAGTTCGAGCAGGATCTGGACGTTGGCAGGTCGTTACATCGAAAAGATGGGAAAGGTGCCTAGCGTCAGTGTTATTGGAGGAGGCATTGTAGCTTGAGCTACCTGGTTCCATTCGTCACGATCCGCAGAACGAAATCAGTTGGCCGATGTTTACCCTTTAGGCATTGACTGGAGATCGAATATGTCGGCAAAAAAGAAACATTCAGAAGAGAACAAACCGCAAAAAAAACAGCAAGGCAATTTAGGACAAAAGGACGCGGAACAGCAGCAGCGGAGCGATTCTGAGTTGTCCCATATGGGAGAATTGAGCAAATCGAATAGCGCGGACAATAAATAGGTTTGGAAGACCCTCAGATAAGGAGAAGTGCGTAAGATCTAGAGATGAGAACCCCTTCACTGCTTGTCAAAGGGTGCCATTCGATTTCATTTGGGGCACACGCACACACCTCGCCCTAGGCCAAGATCGGAATTTATTATTTCTCCCAATATTTTTTCGCCATGGCGACGTCTCGAAGCGCTCGCTTGGCCACTTTCATCAAACCGTCGCCCTGCGAGCTTTCCCGACCGGCGACGACTCCGGCAGCAAACGCACGGCGGCGCCAGCGCCTGCCGCGCGCCCTGGTTCGATTTGAAAGTACTAGCCGACTGGCGAGCCTATCGTGAACGGCAAAGTCGTTCAGATCACCCAAACTGTTCTGCAATCTCTTTAGTGACTTCGCAAAAATACGTCGTCGCTTCGCCGCTTTTCTCCCGGGGAATATCGTTGCAAAGAATTCGGTCGCATATCTTAATTTCTTCGCGCTGATACGAATCTTGTGCCGCGTACTCGCATCAGCCTTTTTGAGTTTCTTCTTCTTTTTGGCGAGCTTGTTTCGCCGTCGCCTCATTTCGCTCGTGGCAAATTTGGCGATCGGACAATCCCGCTGCGCCCGCGTTTTCGCGTTGGATTCATCAAGCCACGCCCCCGTGTTTATCCATTCCGCAACACCGAGGATGAGCTGCCGATAACGGCTAGACCGTACGGCATCGGCCGCCCTCGCAAAAGCCACCTTGCGGCGCCGTTCGGTGACCTGTTCCAGTGCGCCGGCGCCGGCAACCGCGGGTTCCATTGCATCCACTGGCTGGACGCTTTTGCGGAGATAGACATCCAAATCCCGCGCGGGACTAAGCTGGGACGTGAACCATTTGAGATTGCTCTTGATATGCTCGATGTGCGCGTCTGCAACTGTAAGTTTCGCGAAAAACGCAAAGGCTGTACGTAGTCGGCGCAGGCCGATCCGCATCTGATGCACGCCCTCTGACCGTCCGCCCTCGACCGCCTTTTCGTTCGCGATGACTTGGCGCAGGCAAGAATTGGCCACCTCCTGGAACGCCTCTGCAGCGCTGAGCTTGCGGTCGAGCGCAATCATGGTTCCGTGAAAGGGCTGCTGCTGTTCGTGATCGGCAAGCCGATAGCCTGA
>Ga0126380_10000256_pt1 | contig 16152 bp, 18 predicted proteins | sample PanSoiMetPlot_26_FD_92544 | JGI IMG/M metagenome (GOLD analysis project Ga0126380, IMG submission 92544) | Tropical forest soil microbial communities from Panama - MetaG Plot_26 | ecosystem: Environmental > Terrestrial > Soil > Tropical forest > Bulk soil | place: Panama | collected 2016-02-17
CTGGCGGCCGAGCACCTTGCCCATGCCGTTGGCGGTGACGCGGGTGATGGTGTCGCCCGGGCCGCCGGCGGCGTAGGGCATCATCAGGCTCACGGGCCGGGACGGAAAGTCCTGGGCGAGCGCACTCGCCCCGCTGGCCATGCAGATGACGGCCACCGCCACGATGGTTCTGTGCATACGATTCCCCTCACGCTGCGCCGCCCCGGCAAGACGCCGGCGCCCGGCGGGCAACGGCCCATCCCATTACGTTTGGCCGAATCGGTCAATGGCGCGCGGCAACGCGCGTCGCCTCTCCAACGGCCTGCGTCGCGGCGGCGATCCGCCGGGGCGGCGCGCGCTCGGTCAGGCGGCGGCCGATGCGGCAGGCTTCACCGTCTGGCGCACCTCAAAGCCTTCGAACTGCGGATGATCGAGATAGAGCGGCTTGTTGTCGCCGGCGCGGCTGTGGGCGGCGCGAAACTCTTCCGACCTGGTCCAGGCCTCAAACGCCGCGCGGCTCTGCCACACCGTGTGCGAGGCGTAGAGCGTGTGATCCTCGTGCTCCGGTCCCTTCAGCAGGCGGAACTCGACAAAGCCCGGCACCTTCTGCAGATGCGTGTCACGGCTCGTCCAGACGTGCTCGAAATCCTGCTCGCTTCCCTTCTTCACGCGGAAGCGATTCATGGCGATGAACATCGGGTTTCCTCCGTCCGTCACGGCCGGACACACATAATCCTCCACGCGCGGATTTGCGATGGCTAGCCCATCGCCACACGGCCGCGGTGGTTGCGGAACACGCAGCTCTGGTGCGCAAGCGCGGCCGTGTTTGAGGTGTTGCTTTCGTCAAATCGCAGCATTACTGATCTTCAGTGTGAATCTTCGTAGCTTACAACTGCTCTAAACTGGAATCTTTACAGGTTGAAACGCCTCTAAACTGACAATGGGCGTTGAGATACGGAAACTTTACTTGGCCACCGACCAGATGAGCCCTGCCGCCAGCGACGATGACCCGGCGAATGACGATCCGGAAGGCGCGGATGTTCCAAAGATGGTGCGCAGGATTCCGGTGGTGGACGACCGCATTGACAGCCGCGATGTCTTCATCGGGACGCGCGAAGTCATCATCCGCCATGGCGACGAAACCTATCGATTGCGATTGACGATGCAGAACAAGCTGATCCTGACGAAATGATCCGTAGAATCTGGCCGGCACGTCGGCGCCGGCTCTCATCTGTCATGGATGCCCGTCTCACCCGCAACCTCCGGCGCCCGATCGCGCTTGTCGGGGCAACCTGAAAGGCGCATTTTGGCGCTGGGGGCATTTCCGTTTCATGCAGCTTGACGACCGCAGGCACCCTCTGTCGAGGACCGCGCGAGAGTCATTGACGTTCACGTAGTCGAGGGGAGTTCATCATGGGGATCGCCAAATCGATCGCTGTTTCGGCTTTGCTGGTGACGACTCTGATTTTGCCGGCGTCGGCGCAAGCGCCGGTGCGCACGCAGGTCGGCGTCCTGCGCTGCCAGCTTGCTCCGACCGTCGGCCTCATCGTCGGCTCGCGCCAGAGGATGCGCTGCCAGTTTCGTCCGAGCGGCCCCGGGCCGATCGAGAACTACGCGGGCGTCATCACGCGGCTGGGGCTCGACGTCGGCATTTCCGCCGGCGGACGGCTGGCATGGGGCGTGATCGCGCGATCCGGACGGTACACGCGGCGCGCGCTGGCCGGAACCTATGTCGGCGCCAGCGGCGACATCGCGCTCGGCCTCGGCGTGGGCGCGAATGCGCTGGTCGGCGGATCCAATCGGTCGATCGCATTGCAGCCGCTGTCGGTCGAGGGATCGGTCGGCGTCAACCTGGCGCTCGGCGTGGCCGGGCTCACGCTGCGGTAGGGCGCGCGACGCATCGCTTGGCCAGCGACCTGCCACCGCGACGTGCCGCGTTGCAATGAATCCGTCCGGTCAAGCGGGCCCACGTTCAGCGGCCCACAACGGCGCATAGGAGAGCCGCTGCAACCACCCTTGCCGCCACAACCTGAAGGGAGCATTTTGACGCCTTAAAACATGTCCAAACATGTCATCCGGGCATCAGCCCGGGCCTGGGGAGGCGTCCATGACAGATCAGGCTTTTGGCCGGCGCGATTTCTTGAAGGGCGCCGTGGTCGGGACCGCGGCGGCTGCAACGACCACTCTCCCGCAGGGCGCCAAGGCGCAGCAGAACGCACCGCCAAGTGTCGCTGCGGCCCCGGCCGCCACGGATGCGGCGGCCTACGCGTTCCTCAATCTCGACGAGGCGGCGTTCGTCGAGGCGCTGGTCGACCACATGGTGCCGGCCGACGACCTCACGCCGAAGGGCACCGACATCGGCATCAACATCTACATCGACCGCGCGCTCGCCGGCGCCTGGGGCAAGGGCGACCGCCTGTACATGCAGGGCCCGTGGAAGCCGGGCGTGCCGAGCCAGGGCTACCAGCTGCCGCTCACGCCGGCGCAGCTCTATCGCGCCGGCATCGAAGCGAGCAACGCGCATTGCCGCAAGACTTACGGCAAGACCTTCGACCGGATCGACGACAAGCAGCGCGAGGAATTCCTGGTTGCGCTCTCCTCCGGCAAGGTGACGTTCGACAGCGGCCTGCCGGCGCGCGTGTTCTGGGGCGTCCTGTACCAGACCGTGATGGAAGGCATGTTCTCCGACCCGATCCACGGGGGCAATCGCAACAAGGCGGGCTGGCAGCTGATCGGCTTCCCCGGCGTGATCGCGGTGCATCGCGAGAACGTGGAAAAATATCGCGACAAAAAATTTCCCGCCAACCCCGTCGGCATCGCCGACATGAGCTGACGGGAGGGCGCCATGGTGACGAAGCTGAAGGAAGTCGATGCCGTGATCGTCGGCCTGGGCTGGACCGGCGGCATCCTGGCCAAAGAGCTGACCGAGGCCGGGCTGAAAGTGGTGGCGCTGGAGCGCGGCGGCATCCGCACCACCGACAAGGATTTCGCCGTGCCGATCGTGCGCGACGAGCTGCGCTTCGTGGTGCGCCACGACCTGATGCAGAACACCGCGCGCGATACGCTCACCATCCGCAACAACCCGTCGCAGGAAGCGCTGCCAATGCGGCGGCTCGGCTCGTTCCTGCCAGGCGAGGTGGTGGGCGGCTCCGGCGTGCACTGGAGCGGCCACACCTGGCGGTGGACCGACATGGAGTTCAAGGTGCGCTCGCTCTACGAGGAGCGCTACGGCAAGAGCTACATTCCCGCCGACATGACGATCCAGGACTGGGGCATCACCTACGCCGAGCTCGAGCCCTATTACGACCGGTTCGAGTACACGGCGGCGGTGTCGGGCAAGGCCGGCAACATCGGCGGGCAAATCCAGGCGGGCGGCAACCCGTTCGAAGCGTCGCGCGCGCGCGAATATCCGCTGCCGCCGCTCACGCCGATCCTGGCGAGCGAGATGTTCACCAAGGCCGCCGCCGAGAAGGGCTATCACCCGTTCCCGCGGCCGTCGGCCAACGCCTCGCGCCCCTACACCAATCCGGACGGGTCGAAGTACGGCGCCTGCCAGTATTGCGGCTTCTGCCAGCGCTTCGGCTGCGAAGCAAACGCCAAGGGCAGCCCGCACATGACGGTCATCCCGATCGCCATGCGCAACCCGAACTTCGAGCTGCGCACGCATTCCTGGGTCACCAAGGTGCTCAAGGATTCCGACGGCAAGCGCGTGACCGGCGTCACCTATACCAATGTGCTCAACGGCGAGGAGTTCGAGCAGCCGGCCGGCATGGTGCTGTTGTGCGCCTATGCCATCAACAACGTGCACTTGATGCTGCTGTCGGGCATCGGCCAGCCCTACGATCCGGTGGCGCAGACCGGCGTCACGGGCAAGAACTACTGCTACCAGACCGGCGCTGGCGCCACGCTGTTCTTCGAGGGCCGGCAGTTCAATCCGTTCATGAGCGCCGGCGGATCGAACACGACGATCGATGACTTCAACATCAACTGGGATTTCGACCGCGGGCCGCACGGCTTCGTCGGCGCCTACAATGTCGGCGCCGGCTTCAACACCGCGCTGCCGATCGGCTACCGGCCGGTGCCGCGCGGCACGCCGCAATGGGGCAAGGAATGGAAGGCGGCGACCGCGAAGTGGTACCAGACCGCGATGAACATCGGCGCCAGCGGCAGCGTGATGGCGAACCGCTACAACTGCTATGACCTCGACCCGACCTACCGCAATGCTTTCGGCCAGCCGCTGATGCGCATGACCTTCGACTACAAGGAGAACGAGCACAAGCTCGGCCGCCATGCCGCCGAGGTCATCAACGACATTGCCAAGTCGATGAATCCCACGCGGCTGAACGAGGCGACGGCGCGCACGCTGCCGTGGACGGTGGTGCCGTACCAGAGCACGCACAATACCGGCGGCACCATCATGGGGACCAATCCGCGCGACAGCGTCGTGAACAAATACCTGCAGAGCTGGGACTGCCACAACCTGTTCACGGTCGGCGCCAACGTGTTCGTGCACAACGCCTCGTACAATCCGACCGGGCCCGTTGGTGCACTCGCCTACTGGACGGCGGACGCGATCAAGAACCGCTACGTCAAGAATCCCGGCCCGCTGGTGTCGGCATGATGCGCCGAGCGAGCCACTTGCTCCACCTCGCCCCGCGTGCGGGGAGAGGTCGACTTGCGAGCGGGGCGTCAGCGCAGCGAAGCAAGTCGGGTGAGGGGGCGCTTCGACAAGCTCAGACTCGCGGTAACGCCCCCTCACCCGGATTCCTGCGCTCCGCTGCGCTGCGCTCGGAATCCGACCTCTCCCCGCACGCGGGGAGAGGTGGAGCAAGCGGCACCGCCTATGCGTTGATCCCACGATTGCTCCTGGCGGCCATGCTTATCTTCGCCACCGGCGCAGCACGCGCCGACGGCGACGCGGCGCGCGGCGAGAAGCGCTTCGAGGAATGCGTGGCCTGCCACCGCATCGAGGCAGGCCAGAACGCCGTCGGCCCGAGCCTGCACGGCGTGTTCGAGCGCAAGGCCGGCGAGCTTGCCGACTATCGCTACTCGCCGGCACTCCGGCGCAGCGGCATCAAGTGGACGGCGGAAACGCTCGACGCGTTCATCGCCGACCCGCAGAAGGCGGTGCCGGCGAACCGCATGCCCTATGCCGGCATGCCGGACGCCGGCGACCGCGCCGATCTCATCGCGTATCTGCTCAAGGCATCGAATTGACAATGTGGAGGGTCACATGCTGTCACGACGCAGCTTCCTTCACGGCACGCTGGGCGCGGGCCTGGCGCTGACGCAGAGCTCCCAACAGATGGCCGCGCAAACCCCGCAACCGGCACGACGCCGGCTGATCGTCGACGCGCAGGTCCACTTCTGGAAGGCGGACACGCCGGACCGCCCGTGGCCGCCCGGTCGCGTGGCGCAGCTTCCCGAGCCGTTCACCCCGGAAAAACTGCTGCCGTTGATGGACGAGGCCGGCGTCGACCGCGTCGTCATCGTGCCGCCGTCGTGGGAAGGCGACCGCAACGACTACGCTCTCGAGGCGGCGCAGAAACATCCCGACCGGTTCGCCGTCATGGGGCGCATCCCGCTGACCGATCCGAAAGGCGCGGCGCTGCTGCCGACGTGGCGGCAGCAGCGCGGCATGCTGGGCGTAAGACTGACGCTGACCGCCGCGCAGGGTGCATGGCTTACCGACGGCACCGCCGACTGGTTCTGGCCGGCGGCCGAGAAGGCCGGGCTTCCCGTGTATTTTCTGGCGCCGCTCCGTGCCAAGGACATGGGCCGCATCGCCGAGCGCCACCCTGCGCTCCAACTCATCGCCGATCACATGGGCCTGTCGGTCGACATCGCCAAGGAGGGCAAGCGCGCCGAAGCGATCGCCGACACGGTGTCGCTGGCGAAATACCCCAACGTGTCGGTGAAGCTGTCGTCGGCGCCGGCCTACTCGCTGGAGCCCTACCCGTTCCGCGACATGACGCCGTTCATAAAGCAATGCTTCGAGGCGTTCGGGCCGCAGCGCAGCTACTGGGGCACCGACATGACGAACTCGTTCGCCAAGGCCACCTACCGCCAGCGCATCGCGCATTTCACCGAGGAGCTCAATTTCCTGTCGGAAGACGACAAGGACTGGGTGATGGGCCGCGCCATCGTCCAGCGGCTCGGCTGGGCGCAGGCTTGAGGCCGTCGCACGCACCTCGGCGTCGTTCCCGCGCAAGCGGGAACCCATGACCACCGACCTTATCCTATTTGAAATGACGAGTGGCCATGGGTCTCCGCATTCGCCGGGGACGACGGGCCGAGCTACATCTGGTCGGCATCTCTACCATTCGCGGCCGCCATGGGAACAGGCCGCATCCCAGCGTGGCCGCCTGCCACGCTCCGCGCGCATATCGGGTGGGCGCGACGTGCCGGGCGCACGGCACGCCCGCGAATGTGCCGCGTTGAAGCAATTCGCGCTGACTTAGCCGCGCTTTTCGGCCGTCCAGTTGCCGGAGCACACGGACTCACCCTGGCCGCGCCAGGTGCCGGAACCGGACTGGCCAAACAGCCGGCCGGAGCCGCTGGCGCGCTGGCTGCCTCGGCTCACCGTCACCCGCACGGCGCCGTTGGGGCGAACCTGGCCGGCCACGTCGAAGTCGCCCTGTCCGGCATAGGACACGCGGCCGTTGGCGACGCGAACCGGGTAGCGGTAGGCGCGGTCGCACGGACCCTTGTCGGTAACAATCAAAACGCTCCAGGTCCCATTGAAGTCAGTTCGGCCGGCAGCGGAAGCGGGAGCCACCGTCATTGGGGCGGCAATGGCACAAAGCGCAACAAGGATGCGACACGCGGACTCTCTACACATCATCAGACCCTCGGTCGGTTGCTGGCCCGTCGGTTGTCATAGCCGATTTGTCGGCACAGGGGAGCCCGCCGCCACATATGTATACGCTTCGCGTTGCCGCAAGTTTCCGCAGGACGATTTGTTGTTTGCTCAGGCGCGCGCCTGCGCCTCATACGTGTACAGAGCCGGCCGCAGGATCCAGGACAGCGGCAAGGTCAGCAGCACGAGCGCGGCGATCAGGGCGACGGTGACGGGCACGCCCGCCATATCGCCGAAAAAACCGGCAATCGTCGGCGCGAGCGCGCTGGGGGCGAGCGTGCCGGTGTAGAACCAGCTGAAGGCGCGGTTGCGCGCCGCTGGTGTGGCAAAATACGGCACCGATCCGTAGGTCGCGCTCGACGTGCCGTTGAGCATGATGCCGAACAGCGGCAGCAGCACCAGAGTCGCCGGCAGCGGCAGGAGCAACACGCCGAGCATGCCGGCCGCGGTCAGCGCCTTGGTGATGCAGATCGTGGCGATGATGCCGAAGCGGTCGGCGATCCATCCGCACGCGAGCTTGCCCAAGGCGCCGCCAATGAACACCATCGTCAGGGCGAAGCCGGCGGTGGTGACGCTCGCGCCCTTGGCGATGAGCAGGAAGGGCAGGAACACCAGGAAGCCAGAGCGCGTCACATTATCGATCGCCGCGATGGCGAGAAGGAGAAAATAGCCGGGCTTGAACCCGTCCGATGCGGACGAAGCCGCATCCGCGGTGGTCACGGGCGCGGGAGCGAAGCGCGGCATGAAGATGAAGATCGCAATGGCGCCGGCAATTCCGATGGCACCGAGCAGCGCGTAGGCCGGACGCCACGGCATGAGATACAGCAGCGCGGTGGCGGCGGCCGGCAGCGCCATCTTGCCGATGTCGCCGGCAAAATTGTACGTGCCGAACACGGCCATCGCGCGCGGGCCGGCAAAGGCGCGCGCCACCAGCGCGGACGCGATCGGATGCTGGGTGGCGGCGCCGAGGCCGCCGACCAGGAGCGCCGCCATGAGCAGGACGAAGCCGGCGCTGGCCCCGGCCAGGACATAGCACAGGCCGCACAGTGCCGTGCCGCCGGCCAGCACGGCGGAAGCGCCGACGCGTTCGGCGAGCGCCGCGGCGGGAATCTGCAGCGCTGCCATGGCGCCGCTGAACATCGTGCGCAGGATGCCGACGGCGGCGTAGCTCAGACCGAACTCGGCCTGCCAGATCGGCAACGCCACCCAGATCAGGTCGGCATAGCCGTCGTGCAGCACGTGGGCGCCGCAGGCCACGGCCAGTGCGCGCCGCTCGTCGCGCTTCGCCCCCGCTGGGTCGGCGGCCCGATCGGTCGCTGCACTGACGGCCAAGAAACAACCTTTCAGGACAATGCCATAGCGGACTTTATGACGACCGCATGAAGGCGGGCGTCGGTCCACTCATAGGGCAACAGGTCACATCCTCCAAGCCTGCACGCCGTCGTCTCCTGCAGAGCAGGCCCGCAGATCAGAAATGTAGATATCTGACGCGCGGAACGGATGAGGTGTCGCCGGCCTTGGCGCGAATCGAAGGGATGCGCCTGCCTTTGAAAGCGGGCAGGCCGCGAAAATCGCGCACCACGGCGTGGATGTGGCCGAACGGAGCGAGAAATTCGTAGAACATCGGCAGATCACCGCAGCGGAATTCGTTGGCGTGCAGATCGCGGCCGGTTGCCAGCACGTCAGCGAGCACCGACGCCGACAGCCAGGCCCAGTTGCAGAAGGCGACCGGCAGGCCGCGCGGATCGGTGTAGTAGTGGAACTGGCCGAGCGGGAGCGAAGGAGCAATCCGGCGATCCAGCGTCTCGAGCGAATAGTGCGTGTGCAGGCGCGAATGGCGGCTGAGCAGAAAGACGCCGCTGGCGACTCTCACTGCGTCGGCCTCCGCGAGTGGAAACCTGATGGCGACCCGCTCGATGGCATCGCCCGGTGACCCCGCGAATGAATGGGCGAGCGACAATGGTCTAATAGAACAAGTCGTTCTTGCCCGGCGTCTCCAAGCTGATGCGCAGGCCGTTCAAGATGATGCCGCCGTTCTTGAGCACGAGAATCTCGGAGCGGCCGGACTTGATCTGCAACCCGTCTGGAGTGACACGAATGATGCCCTCGAGGCGCTCCACCTCCTTCCACAGGATGTGGACCAGCTTGGTCAGGCGCGCGACCTCGGATTCCAGGCTGGGACGAAGACCCGCCTCGCGCTCCGCCTGGCGCATGGCATCCACCACTTCCTTACCCATGGCGTTGCTCCCAAATATCCTTGCGACCGGGTTGATGCATGCCGTCGTGCAATTCACGCAGGCGGCCGTCGCCGCCGCTTCGAGCATCGTCGAATCGGCACCGTCCGGGTCGCACGCCATTAGACGCGCGCCGCCGCCGGACGTTCATTATCCGGACGAATGGCGCCGGAGGCGGCCATTGCTCTAGGCCGGCCGGCGGTCGACGAACAGGATGCTGGTGAACGAGAACACCAGTTCGCCGGACTGGTTCGTGCCGGTATTGCGGGCGAACACGAGGCCCTTGTCGGGCCGGCTCTGCACCGCCCGCGCCTCGATCACCTCGCTGGCGAACGTGATGGTGTCGCCGGCATAGACCGGCCTGATCCACTTGAGCTCGCGGAAGCCCGGCGACGGGCCGGTGCGGCCGACCGGCTCGCCCCGCGCGCGCATCGCTTCTTCCTGGCGCATCCGGTTCTGCACGATCAGGCGGATGCACACCGAGCCGGTATGCCAGCCGGACGCGACCAGGCCGCCGAAATGCGAGCGCGCCGCCGCCACCTCGTCGAGATGGAACGGCTGCGGATCGAAGGCCTGGGCAAATGTCTTGATCTCTTTTGCCGTGAACGTGTGACTGCCGAGCGCGGTCTTGTCGCCGACGCGGATGTCTTCGAGGAACTTCATGCCGGCTCGACCCGCACTGCGTCCAGGGTGGGCAACCGCGCTTGAAGACAGAGGGGATGAACTCGGCCTTGAGCGCGTTTGCCGACCGTGAATCGCCCAGATCCGCATGGTGGGCAAAATCGCGATGACGCTCTGCGCCAGATGAAAGAATTGAGCACGGCGATTTTGGCCACCCTACAATGCCTCACGTGCTTGTCTCGCGGCGGCCGAAGAAATTGACGTTCTCCTGGATCATCATCACCTCGCCCGCCTGGTTGATGAGTTCGAAGCGGAATCGCACCAGCCCCCACTCCGGCCGGCTGCCGAGCGGGCGCGTTTCCAAAATGGTCCGCCGCACCGTCAGGCGATCGCCCGGCCGCACGGGTTTCAGCCAGCGCACCTCGTCCACACCGGGCGAGCCGATCGAGGCTGAGTTGGTCATGAACCCGTCGGCGATCAGGCGCATGGCGATGGCGCAGGTGTGCCACCCCGACGCCGCAAGCCCGCCGAGCATGGTCGAGCGGGCATAATCCTCGTCCATGTGCATCGGCTGCGGATCGAACTCGGCGGCGAACGCGATGATTTCTTCCCGCGTTACCAATCGCGGACCGAATTCGGCAACGCTGCCGACGACAAAATCTTCCCAATAGAGCTTGGACAACGTCTGACGCTTCTGGCGGTGGGAAAGGAGGCGCCTTCCCTAGACAGGGCGCGCGGCGGCGTCAATCGCCCGGCATCTCAATAAGCCTTGAGTATGGCCAGGTAAGGAGCCTCGGCCGCGTTGAGCGCCTTCAACGACTTCGCCGTCAGAACCTCGCCGACGACGAATGCATTGCCGTCCTTGTCGCTGTCGCTGACGGTGGTGCGCGAGTCCTGACGCGCGATAGACGCCGGCCATGCAGATCAATGCCGCTCGTGCGCCGCGACCTGTGTGAGCATGTTGACCTTTTTGGCGCCTTGGTCGAGGCTGCAATCACGCCGCGCACAACAACAAGTCGACCTGCGGGGAACCAGGAGGGAACGTCATGGACGACAAGATCATTGTCAGCAATCGTGCTGCGTTGACTGCGAAATACGGCACGGCGGGCGTTTCCATGATCAAGAAGGCCGTCGATGCCCTGATCGACGCCGACGCAAAGCGCGGCATCAAGAGCCGGCTCGTGTATCTCGACGATGCGGCGGCGATGAAGCGCTTCAAAGGCAGCGCGGTGAAGGATCGTTCCAGTCCACAGCAGAACAAGGCAGCGATCGATGCGATTTTTCGCGCGGCGAATCCCGAGTATCTAATGATCCTGGGCGCGCCCGATGTCGTGCCGCACCAGGACCTGACGAATCCCGCGTTCGATCCGCCGGATGACCCCGACCAACACGCGTTGGGCGACCTGCCCTATGCGTGCGATACGAAGTACTCGCGCGACATCGCGACGTTCAAGGGACCGACACGCGTCGTCGGGCGACTGCCGGACCTGACCAAGGCAAGCGAGCCTTCGTATCTGCTCACGCTGCTCGACATCGCGGCAAACTATCGCTCGCGTGCTGCAACGGACTACGGCACGTATTTCGGCCTGTCGACCTTTTCCTGGCGCAAATCCACCGAGCTCAGTCTGTTCAACGTTTTCGGCAACTCCGACGCGCTGACGCTCGCGCCTCCGAGCGGTCCCAACCATCCGGCCAAACGGCTTGCACCGCTTGCCCATTTCATCAACTGCCACGGCGGTTCTTCCGATCCGTCCTTCTTCGGCGAGAAGGGCAGGTCGCAGCCGGAATCGCTGACCAGCAAATCCATCGTGAGAAAGATCAAGTCGGGGACAGTGGCTGCGGTCGAGTGCTGCTACGGCGCCGAGCTGTATGATTCGATCACGCTGGCGCTGCCGATGCCGATCTGCCAGCGCTACCTCGTCCAGGGCGCCTACGGCTACTTCGGCAGCAGCACCATCGCGTACGGACCTGAGGACAGCAACGGCGCCGCCGACCTCATCACCCAGTATTTCCTGCTCGAGCTGCTCGACGGGGCGTCGCTCGGCCGTGCGGCGCTACGCGCGCGGCAGCGCTTCGTCGAGCAGACTGCGGAGCTCGATCCGGTGGACCTGAAGACCCTCGGACAATTCAACCTGCTCGGAGATCCGTCGATCCACCCGGTGCAGGTGCCGAGTGCAACGAGCGTCCCGCAGGGCGTCGACAGCGAACAAAGCCGCCGCGTCGAGCGGCGTGCGCGGCGCGCCAAGCTGCGCGCCGCCGGCGATCTGCTGCAGGAGACGAAGCCGACGGCCTCGCGCAAGGCCGCCAAAGTCCGCAAATCGCCGGCCATTCGCAAGGTGCTGGCCCATATTGCGCGCCAGGCCGGGATCGGAAGGCGCAAGGATTTCACCGCATTCGACGTGAAGGTGCCGAAGGGGGCGCGGCGGCACGGCATCAAGGCGGCGCCGGTGGCATCCTGCTATTTCGTCGCCATATACCGGCCCAAGAAACCGTCACGCGGCAGCGAGAGCCGCAGCATCGCGGCGGTGGCGAAAGAGGTCGGCGGCCGCATCGTGGGTTATCGAATCTACAGGGAGCGATAGTTGGACAACGAGGGGCCGCAACGTGTCGAAGGCATCAGCGGCGAGGTGTCGCGCGGGCCGTTCGGTACCGGCAGCAAGAGCGAACGCGAGGCGGTCTGGCTGGAGACGGGTGGCCGCCGCCTGGTGCTCCGGCGCAAGGACGGGCCGACATTCGATGACCGTGCGCTGGAAAAATACATAGGCAAGCGGGTCAAATGCGACGGCTTCATCGTCGGCTACAGCCTGCTGGCGGAGCGCATCGAGATCATGCCGTAGCCTGAAGGAGACGGCGACCGAGCATCGCCAACATTTGTCAGCGAGGGGGAACCGATGGCAGCCCGAGCGAAACGCAAAACCGTCAGGAAGACACGGGCCAAGGCACGCACCAAGACTATCGCCGCCACGGGACCGGTCACGCTCGATGAGGCCAAGGCCCTGGCCTTGGCCAAACATCCGAAGCTGGCGGCGCGCGCGATGCGCAAGAGTGCTGCTCCGCCGGCGTCGCCGGCCTCCGTCGGCGCCGAACGCAAAAAGCTCAACAGCGAAAGGCGCGAAGAGGTTGCCAACCGAATTCGCGAATACAAGGCCACGATGGCCATCATGAAGAGGCGCGGGGCGCGGCGGCCGCGGTCGAAAAGCGCCGCCAAGTCGGTGACGTCCAAGGCAGAGCCGAAAGGCGACGCGTTCACGCCGCTGCAGATTTTCGCCGAGGGAGACTCCTGGTTCGACTATCCGTATCCGTTCTTCGGCGGCGGCATCATTCCGCGCCTCCAACGCCGGCTGGGCGTACCGATCCTGAACCTGGCAAAAGCGGGCGACGAGGTTCGCTACATGCTGGGCGTCGAGGAGCGCAAGATCCTGACGAAACAGCTCAGCGACGGCTGCCCCGCGGGCGGGCCGTGGGACGTGCTGTTGTTCTCGGGCGGCGGCAACGACATCGTCGACAATCCGATGGCCCTGTGGGTCATGGATTGGAATCCGGCCGTGCCTCCAGCCGATCATATCCACAAGGAGCGCTTCGATGCCGCATTAGCGCTGGTCCGTGCCGGATACGAAGACCTCATTGCGCTGCGCGACAAGCTGAGTCCCGGCACTCACCTGGTTTTCCAAGGCTATGACTTCGCGATCCCTGATGGCCGCGGAGTCTGCAACCTGGGTCCGTGGCTCAAACCGACGTTCGACCTGCGCGGCTTTCCCACGCTCGCGGCGCGGCAGGCGGTCGTCGACGCCATGCTGCGGCAATTCTCAGCGCTGCTGACGTCCCTGGCCGCTCGACCGAAGGTGACGTTCATCAATGGCCAAGGCACATTGGTGCCGAAAACCAGCTCGTGGCACAACGAGCTCCACCCGAAGGCAGCGGGCTTCGACAAATTTGCCGACATCTTTTATGGGGAGCTGAAGAAGCTCTTTCCCGACCGCGTCGCGTAGCGGGCCTGCCGTTCGCCTTGGTCAACGCCGCGGCGCGCCCGATCGGTCGCCGCCAGCGCCCTCACGTGGCGAAGCGGAAGTGCATCACGTCGCCGTCGGCGACCGCATAGTCCTTGCCTTCCAGCCGCATCTTGCCGGCATCGCGCGCGCCCGCCTCGCCGCCGCCTGCGACATAATCGTCGTACGCGATGGTCTCGGCGCGGATGAAGCCGCGCTCGAAATCCGTGTGGATGACGCCGGCCGCCTGCGGCGCGCGGGTGCCGCGCGTCACCGTCCAGGCGGCGGTCTGCTTGGGACCGGCCGTGAAATAGGTGACGAGATCGAGCAGGCGGTAGCCGGCGAGGATCAGCCGGTTGAGGCCCGGCACGGTCAGCCCGATCGCCTCGAGATATTCCTCGCGCTCGGTGGGATGCAGGACCGCAATCTCCGCCTCGATCTTGGCCGAGATAACCACGGCCACGGCGGCCTCCTGTTCGGCGCGCTCCTCGACCTTGCGCGAGTACGCGTTGCCGCCGGCGGCGGAGGCCTCGTCGACGTTGCATACGTAGAGCACGGGCTTCCACGACAGGAGGCCAAGTCGGCTGAAGGCCCGCTTCTCGTCGGCCGTGGATTCGAGGAGGCGCGCCGGCCGGCCCTCGCGCAGCAGCGCCAGCGCGCGGTTGATGAGGTCGAGCGTCTCCTTCGCCTCCTTGGCCTCGGGCCCGGTGCCGCGCGCGCGCTTCTCCAGCGCATCGACGCGGCGCTCGAGACTCTCCAGATCGGCCAGCATCAGCTCGGTCTCGATGGTCTCGATGTCGGCGATGGGATCGATGTCGCCGGCCACGTGGGTGACGTCGGGATCGGAGAAGCAGCGCACCACATGGGCGATGGCGTCGACCTCGCGGATGTTGGCGAGGAACTGGTTGCCGAGCCCCTCCCCTTTCGACGCGCCACGCACCAGGCCGGCGATGTCGACGAAGGTCAGGCGCGTCGGCACGATCTCGGCCGACTTGGCCAGCTTGGCCAGCACGTCGAGGCGCGGATCCGGCACCGCCACCTCGCCGACGTTGGGCTCGATGGTGCAGAACGGATAGTTCGCCGCCTGCGCGGCGGCCGTCTCGGTCAGAGCGTTGAACAGGGTCGACTTGCCCACGTTCGGCAGGCCGACGATGCCGCATTTGAATCCCATGCTCAGTCCCGCATCACGACTCGTCAGGTTGCTTCGGCGTGAAAAATCCCTTGGCGTCCATGGCGAGGTGGACCTTGTTCTGAAAGCTCGCGTCCTCGCCGCCGGCTAGCAGCGCGGCATTGTCGGCGATGACGTCGCACAGCGCCTCCACCCACGGCCGCTCGCTCTTGGCGAAGTCGCTGAGCACGTAAGGGTGCACCAGCTCCTTCACGCCCGGATGACCAATGCCGATGCGCACGCGGCGATACTCGTTGCCGACATGCGCCGAGATCGAGCGCAGGCCGTTGTGCCCGGCGACGCCGCCGCCGACCTTGACCCGCACTTTTCCCGGCGGAAGGTCGAGCTCGTCGTGGAATACGACGACGTCGGCGAGTTCCAGTTTGTAGAACTGCATCGCCTGAGCCACGGCACGGCCCGACTCGTTCATGTAGGTGCCGGGCAGGACCAGCAGCAGGCGTTGCGCGCCAACCGCGCCTTCGGCGGCGACGCCCTGGAAGCGGCGCCGCCACGGGCCGATGCCGTGGCGCCGCGCGATCGCTTCCACCACCATGAAACCGACGTTGTGGCGGTTTCGAGTGTAGGACGCGCCCGGGTTGCCAAGCCCGACGAACAGGACGAGTCCCATCGGGCCCCTCCAACAGGGCCTGGCTTAAGGCCGCGTCACTTCTTTTCCGGCGCCGCGGCGGCACCGCCACCCGCCGCCGGCGCTGCCGCGCCCGGAGCCCCGGGCGCCGCGCCCGGTGCGCCTTCCGCCGGCACGCCGGCCTCGGCAGCAGCAGCCGCTGCGGCGGCTGCCGCGGCAGCCGCTTCCGCCGCCGCCTTCTGCTCTTCGATGTAGCCGGACGGCGGCACGATGGTGACCAGCGTGAGATCGCGCGCGGCGAGAACTTTTACGCCCTCGGGAAGCTTGATGTCGCTCAGGTGCATCGAATGGGCGATCTCCAGCCCGGTCACGTCGACGTCGATAGACGGCGGGATGGCATCGGCCCGGCAGCGCACCTGGATGGCGTGCGTCACGATGTTGACGGTGCCGCCGCGCTTCACGCCCGGCGCCTGGTCGGTATTGATCACATGCACCGGGATGTTGACGCGAATCTGCGCGCGTTCGCCGAGCCGCATGAAATCCACGTGGATCGGCGTGTCGCGAAGCGGATCGAGTTGGTAGTCGCGCGGAATCACACGATGCTTCACGCCGTCGATCTCGAGATCGTGCAGGGTGGTGAGAAAATGCCCGGCGTAGATGCGTTGCCGGATGTCGGCGCGGTCGAGCGAGATCGGCAGCGGCGCCTTGCCGTCGCCGTA
>Ga0126380_10000257_pt1 | contig 16139 bp, 15 predicted proteins | sample PanSoiMetPlot_26_FD_92544 | JGI IMG/M metagenome (GOLD analysis project Ga0126380, IMG submission 92544) | Tropical forest soil microbial communities from Panama - MetaG Plot_26 | ecosystem: Environmental > Terrestrial > Soil > Tropical forest > Bulk soil | place: Panama | collected 2016-02-17
CGAAAAACGGATTCGCCGGTTCGAGCAGAAGAACGGCATTCGTCTCGACGACGAAGTGCGGTTCATCCGCTCGTGGCTGGAACGGCCGCTGTCAACCGGCGCTGTGACGCCGTCCGGCCGCGTGCTGGCGCGCACCATGGCGCGGTATGTCGATCCGGACATCGCGGGTCCGGTGGTCGAACTCGGTCCCGGCACCGGCCCGGTGACCGAGGCGCTGATTGCCGAGGGCATCGCGGTCGAGCGGCTCGTCCTCGTCGAGTTCAATCCTGGCTTCTGCCAACTGCTGCGCAAGCGCTTTCCCGCCGCCACGGTGCTGCAGGGCGATGCCTACGGGATGCGGCGCCTGCTTGCCGGGATGCTGCAGCAGCCTGCTGCCGCCATCGTGTCGGGGTTGCCGCTGGTGACCAAGCCTATGCGCCAGCGCCTGCGGCTGCTGCGCGATGCGCTCGAGCTGTTGCGGCCGGGCGCGCCGTTCGTGCAATTCACCTACGCGGTGGTGCCGCCGATTCCCAACCGGCTCACCGGCGTGCGCGCCGAAGCCTCGGAGCGGATCTGGAAGAACATGCCGCCGGCACGCGTGTGGGTCTATCGCAAGGCTGACGCTTCCGGCAGCCACAGAGGCTGACCGCGGGCGGCGGACGACAAGGCGGGAGGACGTCTGTCGCCGGTTGGGTGCCTCCGATGTCCGCTCCGAAAATCCTTGTGTTCGCCGGCTCGATCCGCAGCGGATCCTACAATGCGCGCCTCGCGTCCTGCGCCGCGCGCGAGCTGGTGATGGCCGAAGCCGATGTGACGCTGATCTCGCTCGTCGATTTTCCCATGCCGCTCTATGACGGCAACCTCGAGGCCGCGTCGGGAGCGCCCGAGAACGCCCACAAGCTCAAGCGGCTCATCGGCCAGCACCATGGCGTGTTCATCGCCAGCCCGGAATACAATGCGTCGATCGCGCCGCTTCTGAAGAACACGCTCGACTGGGTCTCGCGCGTGCGCGACGCCAAGGAGCCGCCGCTCGCGGCTTACAGGAACCGCGTGTTCGCGCTAGGCGCCGCCTCCAACGGAACCTATGGGGGCATGCGCTCGCTGATCGCGCTGCGCCAAGTGCTCGAGCTCGGCTGCGGTGCCCTGGTGATCCCCGAGCAGGTGGCCGTGCGCGAGGCGGCGAGCGCGTTTGACGAGGCGGATCGGATCAAGGACGAACGGACTGCGGGACTGTTGAAGAGCGCGGTGCACCGGCTCGTCGACATGGCGCGAGGCTTTGCATGAGCGAAACATTGTCGCCGCGCGACCGGCTGATCGTCGCCCTCGATGTGCCGACACTCGGCGACGCCGAGCGCATCATCGACGCGCTCGGCGACAGCGTCGGCTTCTACAAGATCGGATACCGGCTGGCGCTGGAGCGCGGCCTGCCGCTGGCCTCGGCCCTCTTGGCCGCCGGCAAGCGCGTGTTCCTCGATCTCAAGCTGCACGACATCGGCAACACGGTGGCGCGCGGGGTCGAGAGTGCGGCGCGCCTGGGCGTGACCTTCCTCACCGTGCACGCCTATCCGCAGACCATGCGGGCGGCGGTCGAAGCCAGGAGCGGGGCGCTCAAGATTCTCGCCGTGACGGTGCTGACCTCCTATGACGATGCCGATCTGGCCGAGGCCGGCTACGGCGTCGGCGTTGCGCAGCTGGTCGCCGACCGCGCGGCACGCGGCAAAACGATCGGCGTCGACGGCCTCGTCTGCTCGCCCGAGGAAGCCGCAGCGCTGCGCGCCCTGGTCGGCCCTGACATGATTCTGGTCACGCCCGGCATCCGCCCGGCTGACGCCGCGCGCGGCGACCAGAAGCGGATCGCCACGCCGGCGCAGGCGATTGCGGCCGGCGCCGATTTTCTCGTCGTCGGGCGGCCGATCGTCGAGGCGAACAATCCGCGCGGCGTTGCCGAGGCCATCGTCGCCGAGATCGCCGCCGCGGGGACTGCTACTGAACGATGACTCACCGGATCGTCATGGCCGGGCCCGTCCCGGCCATCCCGATCGATGTGGCAGCGTTGCCAAGCCAAACGGGACGCCCGGCGCAAGGCCGGGAATGACAACTCAACACGAGGATGACATGGCCAAAGGTTTTTGGATCGCCCGCGTCGATGTGCATGACGAGGAAGGCTACAAGCCCTACGTGGCGGCCAACGCCGCAATCTTCAAGAAATTCGGGGGCCGCTTCCTGGTGCGCCGTGGCAACTTCGAGTGTCCGGAAGGCACCAGCCGCTCGCGCAATATCGTGATCGAGTTTCCGGACTACGCGACTGCGCTCGCCTGCTACCGCTCGCCCGAATACCAGCAGAACATCAAGGTGCGGCAGCGGCACGCCGTCGCCGATCTCATCGTCATCGAGGGCTACGATGGGCCGCAGCCGGCGTGAGTCGCATGGCGCCGTGAAGTCGGTACAGGCCGTGACATCGCCCGTACGGCTGATCATTTCTATCGCCCTCATCGCAATTGTCGGCCTTTGTGCCGCCGTCGTTGCTGCCGGCCTGTTTCTTTCGGCGCCGGCACGGGCCGTGGTCGGTGATCCACCGCCGGACCTTGCCGCCGAGCCGGTCGCGATCGCGTCGTCGTCGGGCGCGACGCTGCGCGGGTGGTTTCTCGCCGGCCGTCCTGGCGGCGGCGCGGTTGTTCTGATGCACGGGGTACGGGGCAATCGCTTGGCCATGATGCGGCGCGCGCGCCTGCTGGAGGCGGCGGGCTTCGCGGTCCTGCTGTTCGATTTCCAGGCGCACGGCGAGAGCACCGGAGCGCGCATTACGTTCGGCTACCGCGAGGGGCTGGATGCGGCCGCTGCCGTCGCGTTCATGCGGCAGCGCCTGCCGGCCGAGCGGATCGGCGCCGTCGGCTCATCGCTCGGGGCCGCAGCCGCGCTGCTCGGCCCCGATCCGCTGCCAGTCGAAGCGCTCGTGCTCGAATCGGTTTATCCGGATATTGGTACGGCCATCGCCAACCGCATCCGTTCGGTCCTCGGCCGGCATCTCGGCACCGTGACGGCGCCCCCGCTTGCGTTTCTGTTCCAGGTGCTGCTGCCGCCCGTCTTGGGTGTGAACCCGGTCGATCTCCGGCCCATTGATCGAATCGGCAAGGCAACCGCTTCCCTGCTGGTGGCGTCGGGCAAGCAGGACAACCGGACAACGATCGCCGAAACCATGGCGCTGTTCGCGCGCGCGCCCGAACCGAAAACCCTATGGGCGCACGACGACGCTGGGCATGTCGATCTCGAAGCGCACGCGCCCGAGGAGTACCGCCGGCACGTGCTGGCGTTTCTCGCGGATAAGCTGCAGCAGCCTCGTTGAATGGCCTTGCGTCCCGCCTTCCATCGCTGCTCCGGCCCCGCTATACCGCGCCCGATCGGAGATACTTTGGTCATGGCCGACATGCGGTTGATCGTGGCCGGCGCTGGCGGGCGCATGGGACGCACACTGGTGCGCGCCATTGCGGAAACGCCGGGCCTGGCGCTCGCCGGCGCTGCCGAGGCGGCAAGCTCGCCGCTCATCGGCGAGGACTCCGGCGTGCTCGCCGGCCTGCCGGCCAACCGCGTGCCGCTGGTCAGCGAGGTCAAGCCGCTGGCGATCGCCGCCGAAGCCATCCTCGACTTCACGGCGCCGGCCGCCACCGTGGCATTCGCGGCGCTGGCGGCGGAAGCCGGCATCGCCCACATCATCGGCACCACGGGCTTGTCGGCCGCCGACGAAGCCGGGATCAAGCAGGCGGCGCAGCGCGCCGTCATCGTCAAGTCCGGCAACATGAGCCTTGGCGTCAATCTCCTGGCGGCGCTCACGCGCCGCGTCGCCAGGACCCTCGATGATGAATTCGATATCGAGATTCTCGAAATGCATCACAACAGGAAGGTCGATGCGCCGTCCGGCACCGCGCTCCTGCTCGCCCAAGCGGCCGCCGCCGGCCGCAGCGTCGATCTCGACCAGCACGCCGTGAAGAGCCGCGAGGGCCACACCGGCGCGCGGCAGAAGGGCGACATCGGCTTTGCGGCGCTGCGCGGCGGCAGCGTGGTGGGCGAGCACGTCGTGATGTTCGCCGGTCCGGCCGAGCGTATCGAGCTCGTGCACCGTGCCGAGGACCGCATGATTTTTGCGCGCGGCGCCCTGCGCGCCGCGCAGTGGGCGCGCGGGCAGAAGCCCGGGCTCTATTCGATGGCGGACGTGCTCGATCTCGGTGCGATCTAACCTATGCTTGGAGCATGATCTTTTCCGAAAACCGGTGCCCACTTTTCGGGACCATGCGCTAGCGCTATTCGGCGGCGCGAATTTTTTCGCGGCGCAAGAGCGATGCTCCGGTCATCTCCGCGGGCTGGGGCAGCTCCATCAACTGCAGCAGCGTGGGGGCGAGATCCGAAAGCCGTCCGTCGGCGAGCGCCCCGCTTGCCCCCAGGACCACGACCGGCACCGGGTTGGTCGTATGCGCGGTGTGCGGGCCGCCGGTCTCCGGATCGCGCATCAGCTCGCAATTGCCGTGATCGGCAGTGACCAGCAAGGCGCCGCCTGCCCGCCGGATCGCCGCGGCGATGCGGCCGAGCCCGGCATCGACGGTTTCCACGGCCTTGATCGCGGCCGGCAGGCTGCCGGTGTGGCCGACCATGTCGGGATTGGCGTAGTTGAGTACGATCAGGTCGTATTTTCCCGAGTCGATCGCCTCCACGGCGCGATCGGTCAGCTCCGGCGCCGACATTTCCGGCTGCAGATCGTAGGTCGCGACCTTGGGCGAGGGCACCATGATGCGGTCCTCGCCCGGATATGGCGTTTCCTCGCCGCCATTCAGAAAGTAGGTGACGTGCGGATATTTTTCCGTCTCCGCCATGCGCAGTTGCGTGCGCCCGGCCGCCGCAACGACGCACCCGAGCACATTGGCGAGGTTCTGGGTCGGAAAGATCGTCTGCAGGAACGCATTGAGCTCGTCGCTATACTCGGTCATTCCGGCCGCGGCCGCGACCTGCACGTGGCGCGCGCGCGGAAAACCGGAAAAATTCGGATCCAGGATGGCGGCGAGAATTTCGCGCACGCGGTCGGCGCGGAAGTTGAAACAGAGAACACCGTCAGCGTCCCGCATTCCACCGTAGTCGCCGATCACGGCCGGCGCGATGAATTCGTCGCTCACCTCGTGCGCGTAAGCATCGGCCACTGCCGCCGGTGCGTCCGCAAAGCGCGGAGCGTTGCCATCGACGATCGCGCTGTAGGCCTTCTGCACCCGCTCCCAGCGGCGATCACGATCCATCGCATAGTAGCGGCCGCTCACGGTGCCGATGGAAACGTTGGGCGGCAGCGCGGCGATCAGCCTGCGCACGTCGGCGCCGGCCGAGCGCGGCGGCGTGTCGCGGCCGTCGGTGAACGCATGCACCACGGTGGGAATGCCGGCGCGCGCCAAAATGTGTGCGAGCGCCGCCGCGTGATCCTGGTGCGAATGCACGCCACCCGGCGACACGAGTCCCATGAGGTGGCAAGTGCCGCGGCTCGTGCGCAAGCGCGCGATGAAGTCACGCAACGCCGGCGCCTTTTCAATCTCGCCGGTTTCGATCGCTTCGCTGATGCGCGGCAAATCCTGCATGACCACGCGACCGGCGCCGATATTCAGATGGCCGACTTCGGAGTTTCCCATTTGCCCCTGTGGCAGGCCGACGTCCCGCCCGGACGTGCGAAGGAAGGCGTGCGGGCACGTCGCCCACAACTGATCGAAGTTCGGCGTGTGCGCCTGGCGAACGGCATTGTCGGCTGTCTCCTCGCGCCAGCCCCACCCGTCGAGTATCGCCAGCATCACGGGACGATGCCTCTGCATCTCCACTCCTTCCGGTGCTTCCTTAAGGCCGGCCGGCGGATCGAGCCGCTGGATGGCATGAGTCTTCGCCGGCGCGGGACGCCGTTCTGGGCAATCCTGCCGGTGGCGTCAACCGCCCTATCAATAGCGCGGCTTCGAAATTTGCCTCATTCCGCGAACGTTTCGTTGAGGCTTGTGGCCTGTTGTCCGCAGCGGAAAGTCGTCTCGAGGCTGCGCTGACGCAGCCCTTCACGTCGCCGCCTGCCCGGCTTCCCATCCGAGAATCGCGCGCTTGCGCGTCAGGCCCCAGTGATAGCCCGTGAGCGCGCCGCTCTTGCCGATCACGCGGTGACACGGCACCACGAAGGAGATCGGGTTCTTGCCCACCGCGGCACCGACGGCGCGCGCGGCCTTGGGTGCCGACACTTTTGCCGCGAGATCCGAGTAGCTGGTCAGCCGCCCGAACGGCACGCGCAGCAGCGCCTCCCACACCCGCACCTCGAAATCGGTGCCGATCAGCACCACGCGCAGCGGCCGGTCGGGCCGCCACAGTTTCGGATCGAAGATGCGCTGCGCCAGCGGCGCCGTGGCCTCCCGATCCTCGACGTAGGTGGCCTTGGGCCAACGGCCGCGCATGTCCGCGAGCGCCGTCTCCTCCTCGCCCGGATCCGCGAAGGCGAGGCCGGCGAGGCCGCGCTCGGTCGCCATCACCAGCGCCATGCCGAACGGCGACGGATGGAAGCTGTACGCGATGGTCAGGCCTTCGCCGCCCGCCTTCCATTCGCCCGGCGACATCGCCTCATGGGTGACGAACAGGTCGTGCAGCCGCCCGGGCCCGGACAGGCCGACCTCATAGCTGGCATCGAGCACGCTCGCGGAGTCGCGCAGCAGGCGGCGCGCCTGATCGAGCGTCAGCGCCTGGAGGAAAGCCTTGGGGGTCAGGCCGGCCCAGCGGCGGAACAGGTGGTGCAGGTCGGTGGCCGACACGCCGGCCGCCTCGGCGACTTCGTCCACCTCCGGCTGCCGCCGCCAGTTGCCGCGGATATGCGCAATGGCGCGGCGCACGATGTCGTAGTCGGTGGCGGCGGTGGACAGGGCGTCCAGATTGACGGCGCGTTCGGGCGACAGCATGGCGGCCTCGTGGGATCGGCTGTGAGACATGATCTGCATGCTCTCTAGCTAGCCGTGGCCCGGGCCCGTCGCCACCCGATTCCTGCCCCGTCATTCGGGGTGCGCCGAACCATCAGGGCAGGACCGTGCGCGTGGGGCCGCGCCTGGCCTCGCCGAGGGCGGCCGCGAGAGCGGCCGCAAATGTCTCCTTTTCGTCCGGGCCGAGAAAATTGGCGATGGCGAGCTTGCGGCCATGCGAGACCAGGAACAGCTTTTCGATCCCGTATTCCTGATGCACCTGCTTGTCGATGCTGGTCCACAGCGGGTTGAGGGTCCATTCCGCCACCTGGCCGCGATGACTCACCTTGCGCACCGTCAGGGCGCTCGCCGTCACGCACACCTGCTCATAGGCGCGGGCGGCGCGGTAGTTCACCCGGAACGCCCAGTAGATCAGCAGCACGTCGAGGCCGAAGAAGCCGAACACCGGCCAGGCGCCGAGCATGAGGAACGCCACGCCGGCCGCGAAGCTGACGCCGCCGATGACCAGCATCAGCACCAGGAAGCCGACGTTGCCGAGCGAGCGATGCGGCGTGATCGTCGCCGAAAAGATGGTCGGTTCATCGGAACAATCGTTGTCCGAGGTCATGGCCGCGACTATACCGGACAGATGGCACGCAAGACGACCCGGCAGGCCCTTCGCGCCGCAAAATCCCGCAAAGCCGCCCTGCCGAAGCGTCCCAGGCAGAGGGCCGCCGCCGACGCCAAGGCCGCCCAGGGGGCGCTGCCGCAATGGTCAACCGCCGAGATCGAGGAAGCGTTCCGCCGCTTCCAGGCCGCTGACCCGGCGCCGGAAACCGAGCTCGAGCACGGCAATGTCTTCACGCTGCTGGTGGCCGTGGTGCTGTCGGCCCAGGCCACGGACGCCGGAGTCAACAAGGCGACGCCGGCGCTGTTCCGTGTTGCCGACACGCCGGCCAAGATGCTCAAGCTCGGCGAGGCGCGCCTGCGCCAGTACATCAAGACCATCGGGCTCTACCGCACCAAGGCGAAGAACCTCATCGCGCTGTCGAAAAAGCTTGTCGAAGAGCATGGCGGTGAGGTGCCGCGCGAGCGCGCTGCGCTCGAAGCGCTGCCCGGCGTCGGGCGCAAGACCGCCAATGTCGTGCTCAACGTGGCGTTCGGCGAGGAGACGATCGCGGTCGACACTCACATCTTTCGCGTCGGCAACCGCACGGGTCTGGCCGTGGGCAAGACGCCGCTGGACGTGGAGATGAAGCTCAACGCGGTCGTTCCACAAAAGTACCGGCGCCACGCTCACCACTGGCTGATCCTACATGGCCGCTACACCTGTGTCGCGCGCCGTCCCCTGTGCGAGAAATGCATCATCGCCGATCTGTGCAAATGGCCCGGAAAGGTCGTGAACGCTGGGGCCGTTTCGGCAGCCTGAGCGTGCCTCCTGCGCAGGACCAAGGATGGCTGCTCGGCGGACGCGCGCTGGAGCGCGCTTCGAAACGCGCGCCGCGGCGGGCGTTCCTCACGGCGTAAAGAACCGTTAACCATAACGCCTCGACTGATCGGCTCCGTGGTTGAGGCGGCCGCATTCGGAAACCGGCGGTAACCATTCGCCCGTATCCTGGCGCATCGTGCTTGTCGACATCGCCAATGGGGAGCGCGGGTCCATGCCGGTGCAGCAGCTTCGCCTGCAGAACGAGCAGTTCGCAGCGGCGCTGGACAATATGTCCCAAGGCCTGGTGATGTTCGACGAGCATGCGCGGCTGATTCTGTGCAATCGCCGCTATCTCGAACTGTACGGGCTGTCGCCGCAGGTCGTGCGACCCGGCTGCAGCCTGCGCAAATTGATCATGCACCGCATCCAGACCGGGAGCTTCTCCGCCGGCGATCCGGAGCGCTACATTGCCGACCTGCTCGAGGCGATGAGTCGCGGCGAGCCGATCGACGACGTGATCGAGCTGACCAACGGCCGCACCATCGCGGTTTCGAGCCGCAGCATGCGCGGAGGCGGATGGGTCGCCACGCACGAGGACATCACCGCGCGTCGGCAGGCCGAAAAGGCGCTTGCCGTGGCGCAGGCGCAGGCAGAAAACGCCGAACGCAAAGGCCAGGCCGCCTACGACATGCTCCAGACAGTGGTCGAGAACGTGCCGGCGACGCTGGTCGTGCGCGACGCCGACGATGGCCGCTACCTCCTGGTCAATCGCGCCGGCGAAACGCTGTACGGCATCGCCCGCGAGGACATGATCGGAAAGACCCCGCATCAGCTGTTTCCGCCGGACGAAGCCGACGCCATCATCGCCCGCGACCGCGAGGTGTTCGAGTCCGGTCAGCCCCTGATCACCGATGCCCTGACCGTCCATACCCCGCGCATGGGTGCGCGCGTGGTCAAGAGCAAGCGGCTCAAGATGATCGCCAATGACGGCGCCCGGCATGTCCTGAGCTTCGTCGAGGATGTCACCGAACGGAAGCAGGCGGAGGACCGCATCGCACACCTGGCGATGCACGACTCTCTCACCGATCTGGGGAACCGCGCGGCCTTCACCGAGCAACTTGCCGCCGCGCTGGCGCAGGGAGAGAAATCGAAGCAGCCCTTCGGGGTCCTGTGCATCGACCTCGACCGTTTCAAGGAGATCAACGACGTGTTCGGGCACGCCGTCGGCGACGCCATGCTGCAGGAAGTGGCGCAACGGCTGCGCACGGCGGCGGGCGACGACGCCTTCGTCGCGCGCTTCGGTGGTGACGAGTTCAGCGTCGTCACGGCGGGCGGCCCGCAGCCGGCCACCGCCGCCGCCCTGGGCGAACGCCTGCTGGCCGCCATGGTGCACGACGTCGATGCCGCCGGGCACCGGCTGCGCGTCGGCCTCAGCATCGGCATGGCGGTGTATCCCACCGACGGCACCGACGCGGCGACGCTCTTGGCCAATGCCGACGCCGCCCTCTATCGCGCGAAGGAAGACGGACGCGGCACGATTCGCTGCTTCGAAGCCGACATGGACAAGCGGCTGCGCGAACGGCGCGCCCTGCAGCAGGACCTGCGCTCGGCGGTCGACCGGCGCGAGCTCTCCTTGCATTACCAGCCCCACGCCCTGATCGACGGCAAGATCGTCGGCTTCGAGGCGCTGGCGCGGTGGCATCATCCGACCCTTGGGCTGGTCGCACCCGAGTCGTTCATCCCGCTCGCCGAGGAGAGCGGCCTGATCATGACCATCGGCGAATGGGTTTTGCGCGAGGCCTGCCGCGAAGCTGCGACCTGGCAGAAGCCCCTGCACATTGCCGTGAACCTGTCGCCCATGCAGTTCCGGCACGGCGATGTGGCCGCGCTCGTGCATGCGGTGCTGCTCGAGACCGGGCTGAGACCCGGGCGGCTCCAGCTCGAGGTCACCGAAGCGGTCCTGATCGGCGACTTTCAGCGGGCGCTCGCCACTCTCCGGCGGCTCAAAGCCCTGGGTGTCCGCATCGCGATGGACGATTTCGGCACGGGCTATTCCTCGCTGTCGTACCTGCAGTCGTTTCCGTTCGATACCATCAAGATCGACCGCACCTTCATCTCGAACCTGCACCGCAACGAGCAGTCGGCCGCGATCGTGCGCGCCGTCATCGGCCTTGGCCGCGGGCTCAACATGCCGGTGGTTGCCGAAGGCGTGGAGACGCCGGAGCAACTCGGCTTCCTCAGCCGCGAAGCCTGCAGCGAGATGCAGGGGCACCTGGTCGGTAAGCCGAATGCCATGGAGGCTTACGCCGAAGTCGTCGGCCGGATGCCTTTCGCGAAGGCAAAGATGGCGTGAACCGACGGGGCTCGCGCGCGGTGAAATTGCATCACCGCCGCTGTTCGATCACCCGCGGTCCGCCGAGCCGCTTGTGCATGTGCACCATCAGGGCGGTGCCGAACAGCGGCGTGGCGAGGTTGACGATCGGGATCGAGACGAACGCCGCGATCATGAGCCCGGCCGTGAACACCGTGCTCTGGTGCTGCTTGCGCAGCGCCTTGGCTTCCGCCGGCGGGTGGAAGCGCAAGGCTGCCAGTTCGAAATACTGCCGCCCCTGCAGGTAGGCGGTGGCGACGAAGAACACCACGGCGCCGAATCCGGCCACGAACAGAAACGGTACGGCGCAGAGATAGACCAGCACGCTCAGCAGCGCGATTTTCACCGCTTCGATCATGGCGCGTCCGATCGGCACGGCGCGCCCGGGTGCCTCGTCCGGATAGTACGTGCGCTCCACCTGCTCGGCGATGGCGTCGCCGAACAGGCCGGCGACCAGCGCCGTGACGGCCGGCATCAGAAAGATGATGCCGACGAACAGGACAAGCGCCGCCGCGATCGCGAGACCCCAGAACAGGATGGTGAGCGGCGTGTGGGCGGAAGGCCCGATCGCGCCTTCGAGCCAGGCCTCGCCGCCGCCGCCCAGCCATGTGATCACGCGATACAGCGCGATGCCGAGCACGATCAGCAGCACCGCCGCCAGGCCCATGGATTTCAAAAGCACCGACCGGAACGGCGGCGATAGCATCTGGGACAGGGCTTTGGCGGCCGCATCGAGCATCCTTTATGGCTCCCTGGACTCTCGCTCACCCATGCTGTCATCCCGGCCGAGCGAAGCGAGGGCCGGGATCCATGAACACCGGCGCCGCGATGGCAGGAGCGGGCGTTGTAGTCAATCGGTCTGAGGGTCGGAGGCTATGGTCCCGGCTCGCGTTCGCCTGGCGCGCAGGCGCGCCGCTCGCTTGGCCGGGATGACGGCGGAGGTTTTTGGCGCGACGGCGACCTACCCCGCTTCCGCCATTGCGCGCCCACGCGACCTGTCGTGCACGCGGGCGAGCGCCGGCTGCGCCTCGGGTTGCGGGCAGGCGTGGGCCTGCTCTTCCGCCTCGACGGTGCGGCGCGGCAGGTCGGCCCAGTGCAGGGCCTTGTAGTCGAAGCCGTTCTCGATCGTCGGCTTCACCACGGCGAAATAGGGCGAGATGTCGAAGTCGCGCGGGGCATAGAGCGAGGAATGGCGGATCTCGAGGATGTCGCGCCGGGCCGTGCGGCTTTCGATGCGCGTGACCTTGGGCAGGATGGGGTAGCGCACCGCCTCGAACGCCTGGGCGATCAGCGCCGAGCAGATCAGCCGCGTCGGGTCGCCGGAGCCGAGCGCCATCATGCGGCGGCGCCAGCGCTGCGGCACCGGCAGCGGCATCAGGTAGCGCATCAGGTCGGTGATGTTCTTGAGGTCGTAGTCGAGGCCGATGCGCTCGATGGCGTAGCGGCACACCTTGTCGCAGTCGTCGTCATTGAGCCCCACTGGCCGGCAAACGCGGGTGTGGTAGGGCGCGTATTTCGACAGCGGGAGGGAGACGACGCCGTCCTCGATATTGGCCTCGATGAGCACGTGCGGCTCGCCGTCAGCCGCCCGCTCCCCGACCGGCCCGACATAGAGCGCGGCGTGCGACCAGGTGGACTGTGTCAGGTATTTGATGACCCCGGAAATGTGGTTGTTGCCTTCGACCAGCAGCACGTCACCGGGCCTGAGCGCGGCGCGCAGCGCAGCGGGATCGCTCGGCGTGAACGGCTCATAGCCCGGCGCCGGCCGTTCCAGATAGCGGGCGATCGCGCGCCCGACTCGGTCGATCATCCAGCCCATGGCGCCTCCCGGCGCAGGTTGACCCTGCGTCATTTGCGTCAACTTTAAGCCAAACTCGTTGCACCTTAGTTCACAGCGCCAGACCGGAGTGTGATCTTCCGCACACAGGTTTACGCTGCCGCGCCGGTCGGGCATGGTGGTGGCGGGGTCGGGGACCTAAGGGATTCATTTTTCGCAAACCATGCCGCGTCTCAGTCGCCGCGCCTTGCTCATCGGCTCCGCCTCCCTCGCGGCGACGCCCGCCATGGGGGCGATCGCCTCGTCCGGCTATGTCGACGTGATCATCGTCGGCGCGGGCGCTGCAGGAATTGCCGCCGCGCGAAAGCTCACCGCGGCGGGCCGGCGCATCGCCATCGTCGAAGCGGCGGACCACGTCGGCGGGCGCTGCATCACCGACACGCAGACGTTCGGCGTGCCGTATGACCGAGGCGCGCACTGGATCCACATGCCCGACATCAATCCGCTGGCCAAGCTTGCCGCTGCCGCGCGTATGGAGGTCTATCCGGCGCCACCGGGGCAGAAGCTGCGCATCGGCCGGCGCTTCGCGCGCGAAGGCGAGATGGAGCAGTTCTTGTCCGCCCTGGTGCGCACCAACCGGGCGATCGGCGAGGCCGCCCGCGGCAAGACCGACATCGCCTGCGCGCGCGTCCTGCCGAAGGAACTGGGCGAGCTGCGCCCGGCCGTCGAGTTCGTGCTCGGGCCGTTCGGCTGCGCCAAGGATCTGTCCGATGTCTCGGCCTATGACTTCGCCAAATCGGCGGAGCGCGACGTCGACGCGTTCTGTCGCCAGGGTTTGGGAGCCCTGCTGGCGAGGCTCGCGGACGGATTGCCGATCCAACTTTCGACACGGGCGACCACGGTCTATTGGAGCGACCGCTCGAACGCCCAGGTCGAGACCACGAGAGGCTGGCTCCGCGCCGCCGCCGTGATCGTCACGGCGTCCACCGCCGTGCTCACGGCGGAAAAAATCAAGTTCGTGCCGGCGCTGCCGCGGCGCGTGCTCGATGCCGCCGACCGGCTGAGGCTCGGCAGCTACGACCACGTGGCGCTCGAGCTCGCCGGCAATCCGCTCGGACTGCAGAGCGACGAGATGGTGTTCGAAAAGGCGACTGACAACCGCACCGCCGCCGTGCTGGGCAATGTCTCCGGCACGTCGCTGTGCCTGGTCGAGGTGGCGGGCCGCTTCGGAGCCAGTCTCGCCGCCCAGGGCGAAGCCGCCATGGTGGATTTTGCCATCGACTGGCTGAGCGACCTCTACGGTCCTGAAGTCAAGAAGGCGGTGCGCCGCCGGCACGCGACGAACTGGGCCAAGGAGCCTTTGGCGCTCGGCGCCTTTTCGGCCGCTTCGGTGGGCGGCCAGCCGGCGCGCCGGGTTTTCATGGAGCCGGCCAACCTCCGCCTCTATTTCGCCGGCGAAGCCGCGCACGAGACGCTGTGGGGCACGGTTGGCGGCGCCTGGGAATCGGGCGAGCGCGCCGCCGACGTCATCCTCAGGCGGTTCTGGGCGCCGCCGTCCTCCTCCAGACGCAAGCGATGAAGCGGGCGCTGATCGCCTGGTCGAGCGGCAAGGACAGCGCCTGGGCGCTGCACGAGGTGCGTCGCGCCGCCGATTACGACGTGGTCGGCGCGCTCACCACGGTGACGGAAACGTTCGGCCGTGTCAGCATGCATGGCGTGCGCGAGGATGTGCTGGCGGCCCAGCTCGACGCAGCCGGGCTGGCGCCGATCCGCGTGCGCATCCCGTTCCCGTGTCCCAATGACGTTTATGAATCGCGCATGGCGACGGCGCTCGCCGCCGCCAGGGTCGACGGCGTGACGCACGTCATCTTCGGCGATCTGTTTCTCGCCGACGTGCGCGCCTATCGCGAGCAGAAGCTGGCCGGCAGCGGCATCACGCCGGTGTTTCCACTGTGGGAACGCCCGACCCACAAGCTGGCGCGCGAGATGATTGCGGCCGGCGTCGAGACCCACCTGATCTGCGTCGATCTCAAGCAGCTGCAAAAATCCTTTGCCGGCCGCCGGCTCGACGCCGCCTTGCTGGCCGAGCTGCCGGACGGCGTCGACCCCTGCGGTGAGAACGGCGAGTTTCACACCTTCGTGTCGGCCGGCCCGATGCTTGGCCGCAATATTCCGGTCACCGTCGGCGCCACTGTGGAACGCGACGGTTTCGCCTACGCGGATCTGACGCTCGCGACAGCGCGTGCGCCATGAAGCTGGACTATGTGGCGCTCGCCCGTGCGCCATGCGCCTTGCGCAACGGCGGGGGTTTGACCACCGGCGCGATGGTGGTGGCGGGCTCCGAAACTGACGGCACGACGATGCCGGCTTGCGCGGTGCCGCCATCCGGGCGGAGGGATCGCGCCAGCGGCACGTCCATGAGCCGTCCGATCGCGACGCCGCAGCTTTGGCAAGCCACCGCATCGGCCATCACGCGCTCGAACGCGCCCATGGCCCAGGACTGATACTGCAAAAGCAGCTCCGCTGGGCTGGTGGCGTGGCACATGCGTTGCGCCGCGTCGAGCGCTGCATGCGTGCCAGCGTGCCGCCGTTCGAACCAGGCGGCAGCCACGTCGTGCATGCTGTCGAGGATGCTGTCCTGAATTGTCCAGAACTCACGTGCGTTGCGCTCGACCGTCTCGGTCATATCGTTCATGACATTTCCTCCCGGTGCGTTTCGGATCGCAGGGATCCTTTTTCTCGTCCGGCTGGCGCACCATCGTACCGTGGCGACGAAGAGTAGTCGGCGGTACCGAACCTGTCGGTTCGCTAGCCGAACCGTGCGGCCATATGAAGCCGCCACCATGACATTGTGATGTCGCGGCGTCGCGCCGCTTAAGCCCGCAGTAGGCCGCCGGTACGTTTGCCGACCTCGGCGACGATCTTCGCCGCGAGTGTCTCGATCTCCTCGTCCGTCATGGTGCGCTCGCGCGGCTGCAGCGTGACGGCGATCGCAATGGATTTCTTGCCCGGCTCGATGCCCTCGCCCTCGTAGACGTCGAACACGGTGACGCCGGTGACCAGCTTTTTGTCGACGTTCTGCGCCGCGCGCACCACGTCGCCCGCCTTCACGCTGCGGTCCACCAGGAAGGCGAAGTCGCGCGCGACCGGCTGCAACGGCGTAAGCTCGAGCACCGGCTTGACCTTGGTGGCGCGTGCCTTCGGCGCCGGGATCGTCTCCAGGATGACCTCGAACGCGACCAGCGGTCCTTCGGCGTCGAGCGCCTCGAGCGCGCGGGGATGCAGTTCGCCGAAATGGCCCAGCATGTTCTGCGGCCCGATCTGGATCGTGCCGGAGCGGCCGGGATGGAACCAAGCCGGCCCGCCGGGCACCACCTGCAGCGCCGACACCGGCGCGCCAGCGGCGGCCAGCACGGCCAGCGCATCGGTCTTGGCGTCGAACGCGTCGACCTCGGCCGCCTTGCTCGACCAGTGGCGCCCGATCCCGTCGGGCTTGGCCAGGCCGCGCCGTATGCCGGCCGCCGCCGTGACCTGATCCTCGGGACGGTCGCCCCGAAACACCTGCCCGACCTCGAACAGGGCCACGTCGGGGAAGCCGCGGTCGGCGTTCTTCTGCGCCGCCGCCACCAAGCCCGGAATCAG
>Ga0126380_10000258_pt1 | contig 16139 bp, 13 predicted proteins | sample PanSoiMetPlot_26_FD_92544 | JGI IMG/M metagenome (GOLD analysis project Ga0126380, IMG submission 92544) | Tropical forest soil microbial communities from Panama - MetaG Plot_26 | ecosystem: Environmental > Terrestrial > Soil > Tropical forest > Bulk soil | place: Panama | collected 2016-02-17
CACCGCCTGCATGGCGTCATCGTCGAGTCCCTGCGGCTCGAGGACGACGGCGAGCGGATTGCCGGCAAAGCGTTGCGTCGTGAACACATCGAGCGTGACGAAGCGTCGGCGCATCGCTTTTCTCCTGCCGGCGGTCAGGCGGGATATTTCATGCCGGTGCCGGCAAATCCAATGAAACATGCAAATGCCCGGGATGCCGCACCTTGATATGGTCTCCGCTCGTCATTGCCGGGCCCCGGATCAAGTCCGGGCAGGCTTTGACCCGGCAATCCATCCGTTTGCATGAATCAATGTCCTGATCGATGCGCGGGGCCCGCGCATGACGAGTCGGCGGCAAAGATCACAGGCGCTCGGCCTTGAACGTCCGGGTCGGACGCAAAAGCTCCTCCTGCGCCTCGACCAGAAGGATCTCGCGCGAGCCGGCCTCCAGCGTGCGGCTGAGCACGCCGAACAGGGAGGAGACGGCAAGCGCCATGGCCTCGGCGGCCGAGCCGCGCTCGAGAAAATGTCCGAAGAACAGCGCCGCGATGGCGTCGCCGGCCCCGTTCACCTGAAGCGGCAGCAGCGGCGTGCGCACGCGCCAGCGGCTATTCGCATCCGACACCAGAACGTCGATCGCGTCGTCGGGCGTCTCCTGCACGTGCAGCGAAGTGACCAGCACGATCCCCGGCCCGCGTGCATGCACCGCGTCCACCGCCGCCTGCACATCGGCCAGCGTCGGCGTCGCGCGCCCGGCGAGATGCTCCAGCTCGAACTGGTTCGGCGTCACGATGTCGGCCGCCGGCACGGCGCGCTCGGCCATGAACTCGGGAATGCCGGGACGCACGAACACGCCGCGCCCGACGTCGCCGATCACCGGGTCGCAGCAATACTGCGCCGCCGGATTGGCCCCCTTCACCCGCGCGACGGCGTCGAGGATCGCGGCGCCGATCTCGGCCGAGCCCATGTAGCCCGACAGCACGCCGTCACAGGCGCCGAGCACGCCCCGCTCCTCGATGCCCTGCACCAGCTCGCCGATCACGTCGGGCTCGAATACGCGCCCGCGCCACTGGCCGTAGCCGGTGTGGTTGGAGAACTGCACGGTATGGATTGGCCATACCTCGATGCCGAGCCGCTGCAGCGGAAACGTCGCCGCGGCGTTGCCGACGTGGCCGAAGGCGACGTGAGACTGGATGGAGAGCAGGTTCATCGGATCGTATCGGTCCGCAGGGTGGGTTAGCGCGGCCCCGCCGTACGCCCGGGTGCACGGACTCTGATCCGCGCGTAACCCACCATCATTGGCGCAAAGCGGCGGGTTACGCGCGGAAGCGGCCTATGCGCACTACGGCACCGCCGGGGCCGCGCTAACTCACCCTACGGCGCAGGACCGCACGGGACGAGCCCGGCAACGAGGCTTTCGGCATGCGGCAGCAACGCCGCGGCGGCCGCATCAGTTTCGACCAGGCAGGCGCCGCGTTTGGCGTCCTTCCCGCCCGCTGTCGCCCGCGCCGCTACATCCCGGCGCTCGCCTTCTTGACGAAGCGGTCGTCGAACGTCTTGGCCAGGTCGACCTTGGCGCCTTTGAGCTCGGTGTCGAACTGCGCCAGCATGTCGTAGGCGTTCTTCATCCCCTGCTCGGGAATGATGCCGGTCTTCGAGTACATGGGCGAGGAGGCCTTGAAGGCCGCCAGATAGAGCGCCCGGTCACCCAGGTGGTACTCCTCGGGCACCGTGCGGGCGACATCTTCCGGCGTCGCCTTCTCCAGCCATTTCAGCGTCTTGTAGAACGCATTGACGACGTGCTGCACGGTCACCGGATTCTTCTCGATGAAGTCGGCCTTGAGGTAGACGACGGCGGCCGGATTGTTGCCGCCGAACAGCTTCATGTTGCCTTCTTCGGTGCGGCTGTCGGCGAGGATGGCGATGTCGCCGTCCTGCTCGAGCTTGGAGATGGCGGGATCGAGATTGGAGATGGCGTCGATCTCACCCTTCTTGATGGCGGCGACGGCGGTGGCGCCGGTGCCGACGCGAATGAACGAGACCTCTTCCGGCTTCACGCCGTCCTTGGCCAAGAGCGCATTGACGAAGAAGTTGGTCGACGAGCCCGGCGCCGTCACGCCGATCTTCAGGCCCTTGAGGTCCTTGAACGACTTCACCTGGGCGGCGCGATCCTTCTTCACCGCCAGCACGATGCCGGGATAGCGCCCGAGCTCGATCACGGCGCGGATGTCCTGGCCCTTGGCCTGCATGCGGATGTTGTGCTCGTAGGCGCCAGTGACCACGTCGACGGACCCGCCGATCAGCGCCTGCAGCGACTGCGCGCCGCCGGAGAAATCGTTGATGGTGACGTCGAGGCCCTGCTCCTTGAAGTAGCCGAGCCGCTCGGCCAGCGTCAGCGGCAGATAGTAGAGCAGGCCCTTGCCCCCGACCGCGAGCGTCAGGTTCTTCTTCTCGACCGCCTGGGCGGCGGCCGGCGCGGCGAGGGCAGCCGCCAACGCCAGCGCGGCGGCCATGGTCGTGACGTAGTGCATCAGTTTCATTCCATCCTCCCGGGAGGCCGGTCCGCGTGGGAAACGGCGGAAATTGACTAGTCCGGACGTACCGGCAACTATAGGCGAAAGCCGATAGCCTTCGAAAGCCAGGGCCGTAAAGGGGGGAAATCATGCGCATCGTGGGTCTTGCCGCCGCAGCCGTGCTCGCAGCCGTGTTGCCGGAGCCAGTCGCCTCGGTCAACGAGATCACCCTGCGGGCCGTCTCCGCCTTCGCGGAGGGAACCCAGTTCTCCAAGAATTTCGAACGCTTCGTCGAGAAGGTGAACCGCGACGGCAAGGGCGTCATTCAGATCAACTATATCGGCGGCCCGCGCGCCCTGCCGCCGTTCGAGGTGGGCAACGCCGTACGCACGCGCGTCGTCGACGTGGCCAACGTCACCGGCGCGTTCTACAGCAACCTGATCCCGGAATCCGACGCCTTCAAGCTGCTCGGCAAGCCGATGAGCGAGCAGCGGCGCAACGGCACCTGGGACTACGTCAACCAGCTGCACAATCACAAGCTCAATGCCTGGTACCTGGCGCGCCAGTTCCACAACGTGCCGTTCCACATCTATCTCAACAAGAAGATCGACGCGATCGACTTCACCGGCCTGAAGATCCGGGTGACCCCGGTCTATCGCGACATCGTCCAGGCGCTGGGCGGCACGCCGATCAACACGGCGCCTGGCGAGGTCTATACGGCGCTCGAGCGCGGCGTGGTCGACGGCTACGGCTGGCCGGTGAGCGGGATCTTCGACCTCGGCTGGGACAAGGTCACCAAATACCGCATGGAGCCGGGCTTCTACAGCGTCGAGGTGAACGTGCTGGTGAATCTCGACGTGTGGAAGGGCTTGAGCGAACCACAGCGCAAGATCCTGGTCGACGCCGCGCTGTGGCTCGAAGCGCTGGATTCCGAGAACGTCGCGGCCAACAAGACGGAAGTCGAGCGCCAGGCCAAGGCCGGCATCCAGGCGCTCGACTTCGGGCCGGAGGCGTCGAAGAAATTCTTGGATCGCGCCGACGAGGTCGCATGGGACACGGTGATCAAGCGGGCGCCCGAGGTCGGCCCGAAGCTGCGCGAGCTCGCGGGGAATTGATTTCTTTCGGGATGTAGCCCGCATGGAGCGCAGCGAAATGCGGGAACACCCTATCCGCCAGGCCGAATACCGGTGAGGCCGCTCCCGGATTTCGCTTCGCTTCATCCGGGCTACGGCGTGAGCGATACTCGATCCCCATGACCAGACTCTCCGCCGCGTTCGGCCGCCTGTTCGAGGCCTTTGCCGCGCTTGCCGGCCTGATGCTGCTCGCCATGGTGATCCTGGTGACGGCCGACATCGCGCTGCGCAACCTCGCCCGCGGCGGCTTCGTGTGGGCCAACGAAATTTCTGAATATGCGCTCTATCTCATGACGCTCCTCACCGCGCCATGGCTGCTGCGCCGCGGCCAGCACATCCGCCTCGACCTCGTCCTGGGCATGCTGCCGGCGCGCCGTGTCTGGCTGGTGGAAGCGGCCGCCGACGCGATCGGCTTCGCCGTCTGTCTCGTGCTGGTGCGCTACGGCGCCGTCATGACCTACGACAGCTGGCGGGCCGGCTCGATCACCATCAAGAACCTGGTCTTTCCCGAATGGTGGCTGCTGGCGCCGCTGCCGGTCACGTTCGCGCTGCTGGCGATCGAGTTCGTGTTCCGCTTCCATCGCCTGCTCGGCGAGCGCGCGCGCCGCCTCGAGGCGACCTCGGTGGCGTGATGAATTGGGTCGAAGCCTCGCTCGTCCTGTTCGGCGGCCTCGTCGCCGTCATGGGGCTCGGCGTCCCGGTCGCGTTCGCCTTCCTCGCTGTCAATGTGGTCGGCGCCGCATTTTTTCTTGGTGGCGAGCCCGGGCTGGCGCAGCTTGCGCGCAACGCCGTGCAGTCCATCACCAGCTTCGCGCTCACGCCGATTCCGTTCTTCGTCCTGATGGGCGAGGTCCTGTTCCACTCCGGCGTGGCGCTCAAGGCGATCGACGCAATCGCGGCCCTGATCCGCCGCGTTCCCGGCCGGCTCGCCGTCATCGCCATCGTGGCGGGCACGGTGTTTTCCGCCATTTCCGGCTCGACCATCGCCACCACGGCGCTGCTCGGCAGCCTGATGCTGCCGGCCATGCTGGAGCGCGGCTATCACCCGCGTATGGCCATGGGCCCAATCATGGGCATCGGCGGCGTCGACATGCTGATCCCGCCGTCGGCGCTCACCGTCCTGCTCGGCAGCCTCGCGGGCATCTCCATTGCCGGGCTGCTGATCGGCGGCATCGTGCCCGGCCTGATCCTCAGCGCCACCTTCGTCGGCTACATCGTCGTGCGGACGCTCATCAATCCCGCATTGGCACCGGCCGAAACTCTCGAAGCCGCGTCCGACCGCTTGGCGCGCTGGCGTGCGTTCGTGGTTCACGTCCTGCCGCTGATGGCGATCTTCGCGCTGATCGTCGTCGCCATGGCAGGAGGCTGGGCGACGCCAACGGAAGCAGCCGCGCTCGGCGCCGCCGCTACCATCGCAGCGGCCGCGTGCTATCGCCGCCTCAGCCTCGCCGGCCTGATGAAGGCGCTGCACGGAACGGTGGCCGTGTCCGGCACCATCCTGTTCATCATCGTCGGCGCCACCACGTTCTCGCAGGTCTTGAGCTTCTCCGGCGCGGTCAACGGCCTGGTCGGCCTCATCATCGGGCAAAATCTCTCCACCATGACCATCGTCGTCGGCATGATGCTGATCCTGCTGTTCCTCGGCTGCTTCATCGATCAGGTCAGCATGATGCTGATCACCTTGCCGTTCTTCATGCCGCTGGTGCAGCGCTACGGCATCGATCCGGTGTGGTTCGGCGTTCTGTTCCTGATCTGCATGCAACTCGGCCTGTTGACGCCGCCGTTCGGCCTTCTGCTGTTCACGATGAAAGGCGTTGCGCCGCGCCACATCACCATGCAGGAAGTTTATGCCGCCGCCCTGCCCTATGTCGTTTTCGGGCTGGTCATACTGGTGCTGATCCTGCTCGTTCCGCCGATTGCCACCTGGTTGCCCGAGTTGCTCAGCCGCTGAGAACGCCGTCCCTATCGGTCGCCCTGGGCCACGCCCATCGGGACGAACGCCTGGTTGCGCGGCAGGACGTCGCCGAGGCGCTCCACCAATTCCCGGCAGAACACCAGCGAGAGCCGGCCGTCGTAGAACAGGGGTGCGCCGTCGATCACCGACCCGTCGAGGTAGGCGAAGCGCTCCGAGGAAATGAAATCGGGAAACGCCGGGATGCTACCGCCGCCAAGGGTCGTGGTGGTCTCGGTGATGCCGCTCGCCTCTGCCGCCACGACTTCACGCATCCATCCCAGGCCGCAGAAGAAGAAGTAGGCGCGGAAGCCGCCCTGGCGGTCATCGATGTCGACCGGAACGAAATAATGGATACCGGGCGCGAACTCCTCGATGACGTCCCTGACGCGCGAGCTGACGATACGGTCGAATTCCTCCCAGTTCTTGCGCGGGGTCGCCCACAGCCGGGCCTTGATCGGCGTCCTCCATGCGGAGGCGAGGTCCCCGTTCGCGTCGCACAGCACCGGGTCGCGGCGCAGAGCGGCGCGGGACAAATCCACCTTGGCGAGTCTCCGCCGAACGCCGCGATCCTCATAGCTGAGCAGCGCGTGCAGCGGCTTCTTGCCGCCGTAATAGGTGAGGTTCTGCACGCGGTAATAGAGCGGGCCGCGGTAATCGTCGGGGACCTGGCCGTTGATCCGCGGCGGGTTGGCGACCGACGGATCGATCGCCGTGGGCTTGATCATCCTGGCCTCCTGCGCGCTCCGCCCGCATCATGGCCGCGTCTCGGCCGCCGCCGGCCTCCACACCAGCAGCCGCCGCTCGATCATGGTGACGAAAGCGTCGATGACGATAACGAAAGCGGCAAGGACGAACATGCCGGCGAACACGCCGGCGACGTCGAACACGCCTTCCGCCTGCTGGATGATATAGCCCAGGCCAGCCGCCGAGCCGAGATATTCGCCCACCACGGCACCGACCACGGCGAAGCCGACGGAGGTATGCAGGGAGGAGAACATCCACGACAGCGCCGACGGCCAGTAGACGTGGCGCATCAGCTGCTGCTCGCTCATGCCCAGCATCCGGGCGTTGGCCAGGATAGTCGGGCTCACTTCCTTGACGCCCTGGTAGACGTTGAAAAAAACGATGAAGAACACCAGCGTCACGCCCAGCGCGACCTTCGACCAGATGCCGAGGCCCAGCCACAGCGCAAAGATCGGCGCCAGCACCACGCGCGGCAGCGCGTTGACCATCTTGACGTAGGGATCGAACACGGCGGCGATCAGCGGCTGGCGCGCGAACCAGAAGCCGACCAGCACGCCGCCGAGCGAGCCGATGACGAAGGCCAGCAGCGCCTCCACCAGGGTGATCCACAGGTGGCGCCAGATCGTGCCTTCGACGAACCATTTGACGATGCGCGCGGCGACGTCGCCCGGCGTGGAAAAGAAGAACGGCGGCAGCACGATCGCTCCGAACACCGGTACCGTGGTGAGCACGTGCCAGATCGCGATCGCCACCACGGCGACGAGCAGCTGCAGGATCAGGAGTGTCAGCCGCGACATCATCCCCCTCCCGTCCGCGCATAGCCCTTGAGCACCTCGTCCTTGAGCACCTGCCAGATCTCGCGGTGCAGGTCATGGAAGGCGCGCTCGAGCTTGACCTCGCCGATGTCGCGCGGCCGCTTCAGCGGCACCTGCCAGGCACCGATGATCCGCGCGGCCGGCCCAGCCGACATGATGACCACCCGGTCGGACAGCGCGATCGCCTCCTCCAGGTCGTGGGTGACGAAGATCACGGCCTTGCGGTCGGCGCTCCACAGGTCGAGCAGCAGGTTGCCCATGATCTGCCGCGTCTGCGCGTCGAGAGGCCCGAACGGCTCATCCATCAACAGGAGCTTCGGATCGCGGATCAGCACCTGGGCGAGTCCCACCCGCTTGCGCTGGCCGCCCGAGAGCATGTGCGGATAGCGGCTGGCGAAGCCGGCGAGCCCCACGCGTGTCAGCCATGATTCCGCCCGCGCCTTCGCCTCGGCCGCAGCCGTGCCGGCGATCTCGAGGCCGATCGCGACGTTGTCGAGCGCCGTCTTCCACGGGAACAGCGCCTCGGCCTGAAACAGATAGCCGGCGCTTCGATTGAGGCCGACGAGCGGCCCGGCGGCGATCTCGACGCGCCCAGACGTGGGCGGGAACAGCCCGGCCGCCACATTGAGCAGGGTCGACTTTCCGCATCCGGTGGGACCGACGATGGCGACGAACTCGCCGTCGGCGACCGCGAGCGAGGCGTGCTCGACCGCCGTGTAGACGACGTCGCCGCCCAGCCGGAATGCGATGGTCACGTCGTGCAGCGCAACCGCCGGCCTCGCGACTGACGCGGACGTCACGGCCGCGGTCTCGCGCATCGTCTCCATCGGATTCAATGTTTGTCGCATTTCCTACGCAAACCGGTATCCACTTTGCGGGGAAAGCTCTGTGGCCGGCCATGATGGCCTGTTCCGATGGCGCAAGGCCAGCGATGATTATCCCTTGATCAGGCCGGCATCGATCAGAAGCCGGTTGAACCGGCGCGCCTCGGCCCCGCCGGCGCAGCGGTAGAACACGCCCTTGCACCGCTCGAGAATTTTCTTCTGCTCGGCGAAGGACGGATCGAGCGAGAGGCCGGCGGCTTCCAGCACCACCAGGGGAAGATAGGGCGCGTCGAGCTTGTCGATCGCCAGCGACAGGTCGGCCGGCGCGAAGTTGACCGCATCGATCGCGTAGTAGGTGGTGAAATAGCTCGGATCGAAGGCCGCGATGCGCCGGCCGAGCTCGCCGTCGTCGAGGGTCGGATCGATGATGTGCTTGGCGAACAGCGGCTGGTGATCACCGAAGCGGACGATGAGGAAGCGCTCGTCGGGGAATTCCTGCGCCAGCCGCGCGCGGAACTGGGCATAGTCTTCCGCGCTCATGGCCTGGCGGCGCAGGTACTCGTCGACCTCGGGTGCATTGCCGGGATCGCGCCACTGCGGCAGCCGCTCGGGAGCGAAGCGGTAGCTCCAGGGAAAGTGGTTGGCCATGGTGTAGACGAAGAAGAACAGCGGCCCGTTGCCGCGCTCGCGCGCAATCAGGCGCGCGGTGGCGTCGAAATAGAAGCTGTCGGGCCGTACTTCCGCGGTTCCGAGATCGCGGGCGTCGAGGAAATGGTCGACGCCGATCGCAGTCTGGAAGGCGCGCGCGCCGAGGAAGGCACCGAGCCAGGGATAGAGGCTGAAGGTCTTGTAGCCGCAGCGGCGCAGCGCCCGCGGCAGGCCGCGCTCGACGCGGCCGGCCGCCACCCGGGTGACGAATTCGGCGAAGCGCCCGTACGAGCGGGCCGACAGGCCGGCCAGTACGTTGTACTCGGTGTACCAGGTCGGGCCGCCGGCGCCCTCAACGATGAAGGAACGCGTCCTGCCGTCGAACGACGCGAACCTGCGGGCATAGTCCGGCGGCACTTTGAGCCCGTGCACCATGCTGGCGTCGAAGCTCGATTCATCGAGGATCATGATGATGTGCGGAGCCTGCTCGGCCCGGCATTGGCCGACGGCCCCCGTGGTCAGGCGGTCTGCCGCCGAGCCGTCCGATTCGAGCAGTCCGCGCAGCATGAGCTCGGTGACGGCGACCGCACCCGAGCGCGCGAATTTCGACACATAGTTCTCGTTCCAGAACTCTTCCTCGCGGTCATGCGGCGCGGCGAACGACAAGGCCGTCAGCACGGCGAGGCAGGTGAAGCCCCCGAGCGCCGCGGTGCGGAAGCGCACGCGCAACGGGTCGAGCCACCACAACAGGCCGAAGACCGGGACCGCCAGCACCACCGCGACGCCGACCATCGATTTCAGACCGGGAAACACAGCGAGGAGAAAGCCGAGCGTGTCGTTGTCGATGATCATGACGTCGACGAAGTTCACGGTCATGAACAGGACGTCGTGCTTGAAGCGCGACAGCAGCACCAGCACCGCCGCGAGGGTCAGCGACAGCGCGGCGGCGATGGCCGGGCGGCGCAGCAAGGCGAGCCAGAAGCAGTTCACCAGGCCCCAGGCGAGCAGGAAGGCCGCCTTGCCCACCGCGGTGCTCTCCGACCAGGCCATGAGGGCGAACGCGGCCAGGTGCAGCCCGACGGTGGCGCCGGCGCACAGCGCAACCCAGCGGCTGGCCGTGAGGCGACCCTGCAAAACACCGCGAAAACGGGAAACAACGGGCGGCATGGAACACAAAAACAGCCGCCCCGGGCAGGTCCCCCGCCTGCCATACGCTCGGATGCGGACGCCCGTCATCAAACGGTAACAAAACCGTCATGGCAAGAGCGATTTTGCGCCCGCCCGCGTGATGTTCTGGGCCGCCTCCGTTCCAGGCAGGGCACAGACCTGGGTCGTTCCCGGCTGCGCATCGCGGCGCCGCATCCTAGGGCTGCCATCCCGGGCGAGCGCCGTAGGCGCGAGAGCCGGGACCCCATATGTGGACGGCCCCGACGGCATCGCTGTGCCATGCTGGCCGGTATGAATCGCGCCAACACAAGGAGGGCCGTCCACCCCAACATGTACCCCCGCCGAGCCTTGCTTCTCAATGCCGGGATACTTGGATCCCGGGTCTAGCCGCTTGCGCGGCTCGCCCGGGATGACAGCCGAGTGGGTGGCGCCGCCGTGCCACTCCTCGGTATCAGACGCCGTGGATCAGTTCCGGCTCTTGTCGACCAGCGCGCGTTGTTTGATCCACGGCATCATGGCGCGCAGCTTCTCGCCGATCTCCTCGATCGGGTGCGCCGCCATCTTGGCGCGCATGGCCTTGAACGACGTCTGATTCACGCGGTTCTCCAGCATCCAGTCCTTGACGAATTTTCCCGACTGGATGTCGGTCAGGATGCGCTTCATCTCGGCGCGGGTCTCGTCGGTCACCACGCGCGGGCCGGACACGTACTCGCCGTATTCGGCCGTGTTGGACACGGAATAATTCATGGTCGCGATGCCGCCCTCGTAGATAAGGTCGACGATCAGCTTCACCTCGTGCACGCATTCGAAATACGCCATCTCGGGGGCATAGCCGGCCTCCACCAGAGTCTCGTAGCCGGCCTTCATCAGCTCCACCAGGCCGCCGCACAGCACCGACTGCTCGCCGAACAGGTCGGTCTCGCACTCCTCGCGGAACGTGGTCTCGATGATGCCGGCGCGGCCGCCGCCGATCGCGGCACCGTAGGACAGCGTGAGGTCATGGGCGTTGCCCGACACGTCGCGATGGATCGCCATCAGCACCGGCACGCCGGCGCCGCGCTGATACTCCGCCCGCACCGTGTGGCCGGGTCCCTTGGGGGCGATCATCATCACGTCGAGGTCGGCGCGCGGCTCGATCAGGTTGAAGTGGATGTTGAGCCCGTGGGCGAACATCAGCGCCCCGCCCTGCTTCATGTTGCCGTGGATGTGGTCGCGGTAGATGTCGGCCTGCAGTTCGTCGGGCGTGAGCATCATCATGATGTCCGCCCACTTGGCGGCTTCCGCCGCTTCCATGACCTTGAGCTTCTCGCCTTCCGCCTTCTTCACGCCCTGCGAGCCCTTGCGCAAGGCCACCGCAACGTCCTTCACGCCGGAATCGCGCAGGTTGAGCGCATGGGCGTGGCCCTGGCTGCCATAGCCGATGATGGCGACCTTCTTGCCCTTGATCAGGTTCAGGTCGGCATCGCGGTCGTAGTAAACGCGCATGGTGTCGTCCCTCGTTCGGCCGGCCGGGTGGCGGCTCAAGCGCTGCCGGCCCTCATCGCAATGCTCGAGATCGGAGGGCCCTTCCGGGCCGAAACATCGAGCGTGCTTCTAGGCGGCCCGACCGCTGCGGACAAGCCCCGCGCCCGGCCCGGGGACCTTCGCCACGGCACCGCCTGACACGCATCACATCCCCTCCGGCCCGCGCGCGATCGCCACGATGCCGGTGCGCGACACCTCGACCAGGCCGAGCGGCAGCATGAGGACCACGAACTGATCGATCTTCGCGCTGCCGCCGGTGATCTCGAACACGAAGCTTTCGGTGCTGGCGTCGATGACGCGGGCGCGAAACGCGTCGGCCAGCCGCAGCGCTTCCACCCGCTGCTCGCCCTTGCCGCGCACCTTGACCATGGCGAGTTCGCGCTCGATCGCCGGCCCGGCGACCGTCATGTCGACCACGCGATGCACCGGAACCAGGCGGTCGAGCTGGTTCTTGATCTGCTCGATCACCATGGGCGTGCCGCGCGTCACGATGGTGATGCGCGACAGGTGCTTCTCGTGCTCGGTCTCCGACACGGTGAGCGACTCGATGTTGTAGCCGCGGCCGGAGAACAGGCCGATGACGCGGGCGAGCACGCCCGGCTCGTTGTCGACCAGGACCGAGAGCGTGTGCTGTTCGATGGGTTCGGTCTTCATGAGCATATTCGGCTATCGCGGTTGCGACGCTTGCGCGCGGGCTGGCGCGCCGGCCGGTGCACGGCTCGCATGACTGCAGACATCACACCATGACCTTGCCTTCCTCGGTGATGGCATCCTCCGGCCTGACGCCGGCATCGCCGAGCAGCATCTCGTTGTGGGCGCGGCCAGACGGAATCATCGGGAAGCAGTTCTCGTCCGGATCGACGATGCAATCGAGGATGACGGCCTTGGGCGTATCGATCATCTCGCGGATCGCGTCATCGACGTCGGCCGGCTTGTCGCAGCGAATGCCGACGGCGTGATAGGCTTCCGCGAGCTTGACGAAATCGGGCAGCGAATGCATGTAGCTCTCGGCGTAGCGGCCGCCATGCAGCAGCTCCTGCCATTGCCGCACCATGCCCATGTACTGGTTGTTGACCACGAAGATCTTGATCGGCAGCCGGTACTGCGCGGCGGTCGACATCTCCTGCATGGTCATCAGCACCGAGGATTCGCCGGCGATGTCGATCACCAATGAATCGGGATGCGCCAGCTGCACGCCCACCGAAGCCGGCAGCCCATAGCCCATGGTGCCAAGCCCGCCCGACGTCATCCAGCGATTGGGCTCCTCGAAGCGGAAGAACTGCGCGGCCCACATCTGGTGCTGGCCGACCTCGGTGGTGATGTAGACGTCGCGGTCGCGGGTGAGCTCGTACAGCCGCTGGATCGCGTATTGCGGCTTGATGATGTCGTTTGAGCCGCGATAGGCGAGGCACTTCTGGCCCCGCCACTTGTCGATCTGCCGCCACCATTCGGCCAGCGCCTTCTTGTCCACCTGGGCGGACGAGGCGCGCCACAGCCGCACCAGATCCTCGAGCACGTGGGCGCAATCGCCGATGATGGGAAGATCGACCTTGACGTTCTTGTTGATCGACGACGGGTCGATGTCGATGTGGATCTTCTTCGAGCCGGGCGAGAACGCGTCGAGCCGCCCGGTGATCCGGTCGTCGAAACGCGCCCCGACACAGATCATCACGTCGCAGTCGTGCATCGACAGGTTCGCCTCCACGGTACCGTGCATGCCGAGCATGCCGAGCCATTGCGGATCCGACGCCGGGAAGGCGCCGAGGCCCATCAGGGTCGACGTGATGGGGAAGCCGGTGAGCTTGACCAGCTCGCGCAGGAGCTGGCTGGCGGCGCGGCCGGAATTGATCACCCCGCCGCCGGTATAGAACAGCGGCCGCTTGGCGCCGGCTATCACGTCGACCGCCGTCCTGACCTTGTCGAGGTCGCCCTTGAGCTTCGGCCGATAGCCCTTGTGCTGAAACTCGTTTGGCTTGGAGTAAGATCCCTTGGCGAACTGGATATCCTTGGGGATGTCGACGACGACGGGGCCGGGACGTCCACTCGCCGCGACGTAGAACGCCTCGTGCAGCACGCGCGGCAGGTCGTCGACATTCTTGACCAGGTAGTTGTGCTTGGTGCACGGGCGGGTGATGCCGACGGTGTCGCACTCCTGGAAGGCATCGTTGCCGATGAGGTGCGTCGGCACCTGGCCGGTGACGCACACGATCGGAATCGAATCCATCAGCGCGTCGGTCAGGCCGGTGACCGCGTTGGTCGCGCCGGGGCCGGAGGTGACCAGCACGCAGCCGACCTTGCCGGTCGAGCGGGCATAGCCTTCGGCTGCGTGCACGGCGCCCTGCTCGTGGCGGACCAGGATGTGGCGGACCTTCTCCTGCTTGAACAGTTCGTCGTAGATCGGCAGCACCGCGCCTCCGGGATAGCCGAAGAGGTGCTGGACACCCTGGTCGGCCAGGGCCTGGATCACCATCGCGGCGCCAGTCATCTCCCGTGCCATGTCAAAACTCCTGCTGTTCGCGTTTGCTCGTCGTTCCGGTAACAAAAAAGGCCCGCAAGGGCCTGTTGCAACGCGCCACCCTCGGCCGGCCCTACGGCCGGCGGCCCGGCGGCGCGGCAGCTACGATAACAAAATTGCGTTGCATGATCGTTACCCGCACGAACATTGCTGGCGGAAGATAGACACCGCAATGCAAAAGTCAAGCACGCGAAACGTACGCACTTCCCGTATTTACGTTGACGTAAACGTAAAACATGCCAGCTGGTCCGGCGCCAGCCAAGTCCATTCCGGCAGCTGGTGGCGAAACCAGGTGGCCTGGCGCTTGGCATAGTGCCGGGTGTCGCGCTTGCCCTGGGCCACGGCCTCGGTGAGCGCGATCTCGCCGGCGAGATAGCGCCTGAGCCACGGCACTCCATGCGCCTTCATGGCTGGGAGCAACGGATCGAGGCGGCGCGCGGCGAGCACCCTCACCTCCTCCAGCGCGCCTGCCTGCATCATGGTGTCGAAGCGCCGGTCGATCCGCCGGTAGAGTTCGTCGCGGGCGACGTCGAGAAAGATTTTTGTGGCGCGCTCCGGCGCGATCATCGCCTTCATGCCATCGCGGTGCCAGTCGGGCAGCGGGCGCCCGGTCGCCTCGATCACCTCGAGCGCCCGCACGATGCGCACGCCGTCGGCCGGCCGGATGCGCTCGGCCGAGGCCGTGTCACGCCGCGCCAGCGCGGCGTGCAGCGCGGCGGCGCCCTCGGCCGCGAGCCGCGCCCGCAGGGCGGCGCGAATGTCTTGCGGAATGGGCGGCACCGCGCTCAGGCCGTGCGTCAGCGCCTTGAAGTAGAGTCCGGTGCCGCCGGCGACGACCGGGATGCGGTCGGCTCGCCTGGCCTCGCCGAGCGCGGCCTGCGCATCGGTGAGCCAGCGCCCGACCGAATAATTGTCCGCCGCGTCCACATGGCCATAGAGGCGATGCGGCACTCGCGCCTCCTCCGGCGGCGACGGCCGCGCCGTGATGATGCGCAGGTCGCGATAGACCTGCATCGAATCGGCATTGATCACCACCCCGCCGAGCTTCTCGGCCAGCGTGAGCGCCAGCACGGACTTTCCGCTCGCCGTCGGTCCGGCGATCAGGATGGCATCGGGTCTGATCATGCGCGAGCTAGAGCCGGCGTTGCCGTGAAAATCAACCTGGCTTGGCTTGAGCCGCGTTGAGGGATGCCGCCGGGCGTTGTTGAACCGGCGCGCGGCGGCGACTAAACGAGATCTCCCATCCAGTCCTGGAGAGGCCGGTGACGCTCATAAAACCCTTCCGCGCCCTGCGTCCGGCCCCCGGCCGCGCCGCCGAGGTCCTGGCGCCGCCCTATGACGTGCTGTCGAGCGCCGAAGCGCGCCAGCGCGCCCGGGGCAAGCCGTGGAGCTTCCTCCACATTTCCAAGCCCGAGATCGATCTCGACGAGGCCATCGATCCGTATGACCGCGCCGTCTATGCCAAGGCGCACGAGAACATGGAGCGCATGGTCAAGGCCGGCGTGCTGATGCGCGACGCGCGGCCCTGCTACTACGTGTACCGCCTGACCTGGCGCGGCCATCAGCAGACCGGGCTGGCCGTGGCCGCCTCGATTGCCGACTACGAGACCAACCGCATCCGCAAGCACGAGCTGACGACGCCGGTCAAGGAAGACGATCGCGTGCGCCAGATCGAGGCGGTGAACGCGCAGACCGGTCCGGTGATGACCGCGTATCCGGACGCGCCGGAAATCGACGCCATGCTGGAGCGCGCCAGCGCACGGACGCCCGACGTGGACGTCACCGCGGACGACGGCGTCCGCCATGAGATGTGGGTTATCGACGACGCCGCAACCATCGACGCGCTCACGCGCGCCTTCGATGCCCTGCCGGCGCTCTACATCGCGGACGGGCACCACCGGTCGGCCGCGGCCGCGCGCGTGGCCAAGACACGCAACGGCGGCAGCGACGGTGCCGAGTCGCATCGCTACTTCCTGGCCGTGCTGTTTCCGCACCACGAGATGACGATCCTCGACTACAACCGCGTCATCCGCGACCTCAATGACCGGAGTCCCGAGGAGCTGATCCACGAGCTGGAGAAGCGCTTTGCCGTGACGGCGTCCGATGGGCCGGTGCGGCCGACGGCATCCGGCGAGTTCGGCATGTTTTTGGTCCGCCGCTGGTACGGCCTAAAACTGCAGCCCGAGCTGGTGCCGGCCAACGATCCGATCGGCCGGCTGCCGATCACGCTGCTGACCCGCAACGTGATCGAGCCTCTGTTCGGCATCACCGATCCGCGCACCGACAAGCGCATCGATTTCATCGGCGGTGCGCGCGGGCTCGA
>Ga0126380_10000259_pt1 | contig 16115 bp, 18 predicted proteins | sample PanSoiMetPlot_26_FD_92544 | JGI IMG/M metagenome (GOLD analysis project Ga0126380, IMG submission 92544) | Tropical forest soil microbial communities from Panama - MetaG Plot_26 | ecosystem: Environmental > Terrestrial > Soil > Tropical forest > Bulk soil | place: Panama | collected 2016-02-17
ATGATCGGCACGAACCTGTTCCCGATGCCCTTGTCCTTCATCAGGTCCTTCAGCAGCCGGACGAACGCCATCGTGGTGGCGACCGCCTGCTTGCCCGAGCCCTGCTTCAGCTCGTCGTAGACCGTGTCCGCGGGCAGCGTGAGCGGCTTGGCGCGGACCACCCGCTTGGGCAGGTAGCCGCCGAGCGCGGCGCGCCGCTCCCGCATGTAGGCGATCTCGTCGGAGTTCTCGCCCGGGTGGTAGTACGGCGGCAATTCCGCCTCCAGCGCCGCGTCCGGGATCGGCAGGTACAGCCGGTCCCGGAACTCCTTGAGCTCGGCGACGGTGAGCTTCTTCATCTGGTGGGTGGCGTTGCGGGCCTCGAAGTCCGGGCCGAGCGTCCACCCCTTGATGGTGTGCGCGAGGATCACGGTGGGCTGGCCGACGTGCTCCACCGCCGCCTTGAACGCCGCGTAGACCTTGCGGTAGTCGTGCCCGCCGCGGGACAGGTTGCGCAGCTGGTCGTCGGACAGGTGGGCGACCATGGCGCGCAGCCGCGGGTCGCCGCCGAAGAAGTTCTCCCTGATGTACTCGCCGGATTCCACAGCGTAGGTCTGGAACTGCCCGTCCGGCGTGGTGTTCATCTTGTTGACCAGAACGCCGTCGGTGTCCTGGGCCAGCAACGGATCCCAGTCCCGGCCCCAGATGACCTTGATCACGTTCCAGCCCGCGCCGCGGAAGACCGCCTCCAGCTCCTGGATGATCTTGCCGTTCCCGCGCACCGGCCCGTCCAGGCGCTGGAGGTTGCAGTTGATCACGAAGGTGAGGTTGTCCAGTTCCTCGCGGGAGGCCAGGCCGATGTTTCCGAGCGCCTCCGGCTCGTCCATCTCGCCGTCACCGAGGAATGCCCACACGTGCGACCTGCTGGTGTCGGCGATCTCGCGGGCGAGCAGGTACCGGTTGAACCGGGCCTGGTAGATCGCGTTAATCGCGCCGAGGCCCATGGAGACCGTGGGGAACTCCCAGAAGTCCGGCATCAGCCGCGGGTGCGGGTAGGAGGGCAGCCCGCCGCCGGGGGTGGATAGCTCCTGCCGGAAGCCGTTCAGCTGGTGCTCGGTCAGGCGGCCCTCCAGGAACGCGCGGGCGTAGATGCCCGGCGCGGCGTGCCCCTGGATGAACACCTGGTCCCCGGACTCGCCGTGGTCCTTGCCGCGGAAGAAGTGGTTGAAGCCCACTTCGTAGAGGCTGGCGGCCGAGGCGTAGGTGGCGATGTGCCCGCCGACGCCCAGGCCCGCGCGGTTCGCCCGGGACACCATCACCGCGGCGTTCCACCGGATGTAGGCGCGGATCCGCCGCTCCACGTACTCGTCGCCCGGGAACCACGGCTCGCGCTCGGGCGGGATCGTGTTGATGTAATCGGTGCTGCGCAGGCCGGGCACCCCCACCTGCTGTTCGCGGGCGCGCTCCAGCAGGCGCAGCATGACGTAGCGGGCGCGGGCCCGGCCCCGGGTCCGGACCACGCTGTCGAACGAGTCGACCCACTCGCGGGTCTCGTCCGGGTCGATGTCCGGCAGCTGGGTGGGGAGCCCGTCGCTGATGATGGAGAAGTGCTGACGACCGGCAGCCACGGGTTATCCCGCCTTCCGAGGGTGGGCGGCTATTCACCGCCATGCGTGTGCGGCGCAGGCGGCTGGTGACCCGCCTGCGCGTAGGTGGTTGTCCAGACCAATTCTCATACGTGCGCGGCCTAAACGCACACCCGCCCCGGCGCGCCTCGCTCCTGGGCACCCCGGCGCACGGCAGGATGTGCGCATTCCGGGTAGGAGGGAACGTTCGTTCGGTATGGAAACTGAGCTTTTTGCGACCTCAACGGGGCGCCGCGAGCGCGTCATCGACATCACCGGGGAGTGCGCGCGGTTCACCGCGCGCGCGTCCGGCGGCCGGGACGGGCTGCTGCACGTGTTCGTCCCGCACGCGACCGCCGGGCTCGCGCTCATGGAACTGGGCGCCCGCAGTGACGAGGACCTGCTCGCGGTGCTGGCGGAACTGCTGCCGCCGGACGACCGGTGGCGGCACGCGCACGGGTCCCGGGGGCACGGCAGGTCGCACGTGCTGCCGGCGTTCCTGGCACCGTTCCTGGTGATCCCGGTGCTGGGTGGCGCGATGGCGCTCGGAACCTGGCAGGCGGTCGCGCTGGTGGACCTGAATGTCGATAATCCGGAGAGACAGGTACGAGTGTCTTTCCTCGGGTAGGCCCCGGGTGAAGTGGGAACGTTTCGCGTGTGACCAGATTTCGTGTCTGGGCCGCCTGACACTTGCGCGAGGCGCCGACCCAGTGTGGACTGTGCGGGCAAGAAGTGCCGACGCCGACGGAGCGCGCTCGGTACCGTCGTCTCGGGCGGGTGCCCCGGGGCGGGCGGCCGGCGCGAGACTTAGGCGCGGTGGGAAAGTGTTTGAGGAGGGGTTAGTGAGCGCGACCGCGCGCCAGGCTCAGGACCAACCTGACCTGGCCGAGCGACTTGGCATCAAGCCGGGTCAGGTGGTGCAGGAGATCGGCTACGCAGCGGACTGTGATGAGGCACTGCGGGAGGCCATCGTCCAGCGCAAGGACGTGGAACTTGTCGGCGAGGACTACGACGACGTGGTCGACGCGGTCCTGCTCTGGTGGCGCGACGGAGACGGTGATCTCTTCGACGCGTTGGCGGACGCGCTGACGCCACTCGCAGACGGCGGATACATCTGGCTCCTGACCCCCAAGCCGGGCCGGGACAACTACGTCGAGCCGAGCGAGATCGGGGAGGCGGCGCCGACCGCGGGGCTGTCGCAGACGTCGAGCCTGTCCGCTGGGCGGGACTGGCTCGGCACCCGGCTGGTCGCGCCCCGGGCGCGGCGCTGACCAGACCGCCCGTGTCCGGGGACTGAGCACCGATCGCGGGCGCCGGGAGGTTGTCCGGCGTCGATGCGCATGGGGCCGAGCACCGGTGGTGCGCGCCGGGGCGTGCGGTGTTAATGCGCCTGGGGGGACTCATGCGCGCGCCCGCGGAAGGGCGCGCGCCAAAGGCGGTCCGCCCGGGAACATCCGTGCGCGGATTGGCGCGGGGCGGCCGGCCGTGGTGGCAGACTGGGCTGGTCGGCGACGCGCAAGCCGGCCGGGCCCGGATGGGCCGCGGCCGTGGCGGAAGGGACCGGGGAATGGCGGTTGAGGTGGGCCAGCAGGCCCCCGATTTCGAGCTGAGCGACCAGCATGCAAAGCCGGTGCGGTTGTCCAGCTTTCGCGGCGTGAAGAACGTGGTGCTGGTGTTCTACCCGCTCGCGTTCAGCGAGGTGTGCAGCGGCGAGCTGTGTGCCCTGCGGGATGACTTTCCCGAGGTCGACGGGGACGACGTGGAACTGCTCACGGTGTCGGTGGACTCGACCTACGCGCACCGCGTGTGGGCGGACCGGGAGGGCTTCGAGTTCGGCCTGCTGTCGGACTTCTGGCCGCACGGCGACGTGGCCAGGCGGTACGGCGTGTTCAACGAAGACCGGGGCATCGCGGTACGCGGCACGTTCATCATCGACAAGGACGGCATAGTCCGCTGGAAGGTGGTCAACCCGACGCCTCAGGCGCGTGACATCGCCGATTACCAGAAGGCTCTGGCCGCGCTGGGTTGACCCAGGGAGCACGGCCGGCGTAAGGGAGCGGAACCCGGATGCCCTGCTATCGCTGCGGTACGCGGCAGGTGGACCCGGTGCGCGGGCACAGCCCGTGGCGCCGTGGGGTCAAGGGCGACCAGCAGGTTCTGGTCTGCCCTGGCTGCCAGGCGGCCGCCGACTGGACCGCCGATCTGGACAAGTGCCGCCAGTGCGGGAGCGTGCACCTGGTCCGCCGCCTCGGCGAAGTGGAATGCCGGGACTGCGGCGCGACGATCCCGCCCGTGATGGAGGCCGGGGAGCCACCGGTCACCGGGCGTCCATCGGGGCTGTCCGCTACCGACCGGGCCCCGGGGCTGTCCGAGGAGGTCGCCCTGGCGCTCGAGCGCGTTCTTGGCCGCGATGCCGCCACCAGGTAAGACGCCAGCGGGTGGCGGGCCGGAAGCCGGCAGGCCGGGAGGCGGCGGCCGCCGGGTGACTGCCTGGGGGGCGGGAGGCCGCTGGGTGGCTGCTCAGCGGGCGGGGAGGGCCGCGCCGTGACCGACGCCGTCGTGGTCGGCCGCATCCTGCACGAGTACCGGCTGAGCGAGGTGTACATGCGGCGCCGGTACGGTTCGGTGTCCGACACCCGGGTCGGCTACGAGTTCCGCGAGCCGGACGGGAGCGCGATCCTGGTCCGCGCCTACCGCGGGGACATGCCGCTGCCCGAGCACCTGCAGGGCAGCGGCACCGCCTCGGTCACCGACTGGCTCCAGGGCCACGCCGCTACCCTGCGGTGGCTTTCCGCCCGCGGCTACCCGGCGCCGCGTGTGGTCCCTACCCGCACCGGTGAGCCGGTCGGGATCGAGAGCACCTGGCTCACCCTGGCGGCCAGGTTCGTCCCGGGCCGCCCCCTGACGCGGGGCGGTGGCCAGCTTGGCCTGCTCGGCGCGGCGCTCGGCCGGCTGCACGCGCTGCCGGTCCCGGTTGAGGATCCCGGGCCGGGATTCGTCCCGGGGCCGGGCGGAGAGCCGGAGTGGCGTGGCGGGGCGGGATCCGTGCCGGGGCTGGCATCCTGGCATCCCGCGGCGGCCATCCCGGCCGCGCTAGGCAAACTCGACGCGGTCACGGCGCTGCTGCCGGGGGAGTGGCGGCCGTTGCACGAGCAGTTCCGCGCCACCCTGCTGGCGGTCCAGCGGGCCGCGCCGGGCCTGTCCCCCGGCGTGGTGCACGGCGACGCCTGGCCCGGGAACGCGGTCGTCATGCCGGACGGCCAGGCGGCGCTCATCGACTGGGAAAACGGCGGTCTCGGGCTGCCCGTCCTGGACCTAGGCCACAGCCTGCTGGAATGCCACGTCGACCCGGGCCTGCCCACCATGCGCCCCGCGGCCTGGCACATTCGGCCGGACCCGCAGCGGATCGCCGCCGTCCTGGACGGTTACACCCGCTGGCGGCACCTGGATGATTCGGAACGAGAGATCCTTCCCGAAGGGATCCGGTTCGGCGTGGCCTACCTCGGCGCCATCCACTTCGAGCGGGCACTCATCGACGGGGTCCACGGGCCCACCATGGACGCCCGGCTCGGCTGCCTGCGCAACCGGATCGCGGTGAGCCAGGAAGTCGCCGACCTGGCCGCGCAACACCTCGGTCCGCCGGGAAGCCGGTACGCTGAGCCCGGCAATTCCGACGTCACGGGCGCATAGCTCAGGGGTAGAGCACTCGCCTTACAAGCGGGAAGCCGATGGTTCGAATCCATCTGCGCCCACCAGGTAAAACGCAGGTTCTGGGGACCAAGGTCTGGACCCCGTGTGTACCACAGTGTGTACAGTTGACGTCATGGCCACACGCAGGGAGAACGGCGCAGGGTCGGTCTACTTCGACCACAAGACTGGCACCGCATGCCGCGACGCGCGCTACCACAGGAATTGTCAGGGCCGCTGGTCGGCAAGCCTGTCACTTGGCCGGGACGGCAGCGGGAAGCGCAAGCGGACAAGGTTGACGGCCAGGACCCGCACCGAGCTGCTGGCCAAAGTCCGGGCTGCACAGCAGGCCGCTGAGACCGGGCTGGAGGTCTCCACCACCTACACGGTCGGCCAGTGCCTCGACGACTTCCTGGCGGCCGGGCTGGAGGGCCTGGCCCCGAAGACGGCCGCGCTGCACGGGTATAACGTCAAGCTGCTCAAGGCAGTGCTCGGCGCGTACAAGCTCCGCGAGCTGACCGGCGTCCAGGTCCAGAAGGCCCTGAGGACGATCGCCGAGGACCACACCAGCCGGTCGGTGGCGATGTGCAAGAACACCCTGGAGCGCGCCATCCGGCTGGCCCAGGCGCACGACAAGGTCGGCCGGAACGTCGCCGAGGTGGTCAAGACACCGGCCGGGCAGAAGAAGGGCAGGGCCCGCCAGGCGTTCAGCCTGGAGGAGCTGCTGGCCGTCTTGGACGCCTCCGTCGGCTACCGGAACATGGACGCCTACATCCACATCAGCTTCCTGACCGGCGCCAGCCCCGACGAGGTTCGCGGGCTGCACTGGGCCGAGATCGACGACCTGGACAGTGAGGCCCCCGGCTTCGATATCACCCGGACCCAGCGCCACAGCGGCGGCACCAAGACCACTGGCCGACGTCGCGGGCTTGGGCTGCCGACGGCGGCCGTGGACGCGCTCAAACGGCACCGCGCCATGCAGGCCGCCGACCGGCTGCGCGCGGGTAAGGACTGGGAGGACCACGACCTGGTCTTCACCACCCTGGATGGGCGCCCGCTGACCCAGCACGACACCCGGAAGCGTTTCCGGGCAGTGTTGAAGAAGGCCGGGATCCTGGACTGGGACAAGCGGGTGCCGTACGAGATGCGGCACACCTACGCATCGCTGGTCTCAGATAGTGGCATGGCGGCCGAGGAGGTCGCCCAGCAGCTCGGCCACAGCCGCACCCAGGTTTTCGAGCTGGTCTACAGGCACGTCCTCAAGCCACGCCGCCGGGCTGGCCAGCAGGTGATGGACACGATCGTCGGCCAGGTGGGCTGAGACGAGAGGCACCCTGTCCGCGTGGCTAACGGCTGGCCAGGCCTGCCAGCCATACAATCTCGGCGTGGCGAACACCAAGACGATCGGCGAGACCACCGAAGCCATCGTCTTGGCCGAATTCGTCAAGGCCGGGTTCCCGGTGCTCCTGCCATTCGGCGACAACCAGCGGTACGACCTGGTCATCGAGGCCGGTGGGCGCTTCCTGCGGGTCCAGTGCAAGACCGCACACCGGGGCCACAGCGGCTCGGGAAGGCAAGACGGGTGCATCCGGTTCAAGGCGCGCAGTGGGGGGTTCGGTCCTGGTGACCCTGTTACTAGCCGCTCCCAGCCGTACCGGAATCAGGCAGACCTGTTCGCCGCATACTCGCCGTTCACCGCGAAGGTGTACGTTCTTGCCGTAGCCGAGGTGCCCGAGACCGACGTCTGGCTGCGGCTGACGCCCGCCAAGCACGGCAACCAGTACGGGATCCGCCTGGCCGAGGAACACACGCTGGAGGCCTGGGCGGCCCGTCAGTCTGCAGGGATCGCGCCGTAGTGGTACCGCATCCTCCCTGCGGGACTCCGCCAAGTCCTCCGGCCAGGTGTCACCGCGACCGCTCCAGCAGGCCGACAGTTTGCGATGCCCAGTATTCGCGGAGGCTGGAGATCAGCTCACCCTCGAAGGTCAGCACCGCAATCTCCGGTCCCGGGCCGCGAACGCGCGCTGCTCAGCCTCCCAGGTCTCGGTCAGCCGGGTGATCACTGACGGTGACAGCCCCGCCGAGGAGCCCAGGAACTGCCCGAGCGTCGGCACGAAGTCCCCGCTGGACAGCCCGTGCAGGTACAGCAGCGGCAGCACCTCGGTGATCTTCGGAGTCTTGCGCGCCCACGGCGGCAAGATCGCCGAACAGAACCGCTTCCGCTCGCCGGTGGCCGGGTCGGTGCGCTAGTCGTTGACCCGCGGCGCGGTCACCTCCACCGCGCCAGCGCTGGTCAGCACCTCCCGGCTCTGGTGGTAGCCGTTGCGCACCACCAGGCGCCGGCCGTTCTCGTCCCGCTCGGCGGCGAACGTCGCAATACAGGCGTCCACCTCGGCGCGCAGCGCCTCGGCCAGCATTCGCCGCGCGCCCTCGCGGACGATCTCATCGATCAGCGACGGCGAGTGATCCTTCCCGCGCTGCTGGCCTGGGCAGTCGTCAGGGACTACGGTGAGCATCGGGTTGTACCTTCCCGACCGGCGTTGCAGCGCCGATCTTGCTTGAGACCTCTACTCGATCACCGGGAAGGTACACCCCTCCCCGGCCCATCCACAGGTTTCAAGCATTGCTCCTCCGTGGCCTCGGTGCTCAACAGCGCCGACCGGCACCACGCCTACATCCCGGGATCGGACGGGATCATGACCTATACGCGGGGCTGTCAGCCGTCGATCCTCAGGGACATGGCGTACGGCGCTGCAGCCGGGTTCGCCGGGGCCCTGATTTGGCGCAGGATGAAGCGCCGCAAGGCTGCCAAAGGTGAGCTGACCTCACCCGGGTTCCGGTGCCTGGCTCTCTTGGCACTGCCCATCGTCGTGGCGTTGGTCCTGCCGATGATCGCGATCCTGACCTCGGGCGGGTAGAGGGTGCGCAGGTAGCGGCAGAACTGAAGGAACCGGGCCCGGGTCTTACGCGGCTTGATGTGCCCGTACAGCTTGTCCTCGCCCAGGTCATAGGCGGCGAACAGGTGCCGGATTCCGGCGGTGCGGGTGTAGGTGGCGCGCAGCCGGCGCCGCGGTGCCCGGCCGGGCTCTTTGTGCTTGCCGCCGATGGCAGCCCACGGCCGGCCTGGCCGGGGCTGCAGGTTCAGCGGCCCGAACTCATCCACGCAGATCACCACCTGCCGATCGTCGGGACCGGGGGCAGCCTCGCGGTCGGCGATGGCATACAGGTGCTCAACGCGGGCCTTCTTCGCGGCGTAGCGCGGGTCTGTGGAGGCCTTCCAGGTCTTTAACCGCTGGAAGGTGATGCCCTCTTCGCGCAGCAGGGTGCGCAGGCCTTCGTGGCTGATGTCATCGACCACCCCCTCGGCGACCAGGAAGTCCGCCAGCTTGGCCAGGCTCCAGGTGGAGAACGGCAGGTCACAGCCGGCAGGCCTCGACTTAGCGATCTTCTTGATCTCCCGCCGCTGGCCGAGGGTGAACTTCGGCGCCCGGCCGCCCCGGTACCTGGGGTAGAGGGAATCGAACCCGTCGGCGTTGAAGTTGCGGGTCACATCGCGGACCCGGTCTTCGCTGGTGAACGCGACCTTGGCGATCGCGGCCGCGTCCATGCCCTGGGCCGGCAGCAGCACCATCTGCGCCCGCCGCCAGGTCACCACCGACCCCCTGCCCCGGCGCACAACCCGCACCAGCCGCCGCCCCTGATCATCATCGATCTCACGCACCCGCAGCCGCCCGGTCACCGGCTCAGTCTCACGGATCACCAACCCCAGCAAAAGCGCCCGCCCGGGCAAACGCATGACCGGCTACCTACCCGATGTCAGCGGCCGGGTCTAGCGTCAGGACATGGTGTTCTGGCAGTTGACCATCGACGCGAATAACCCCGCTGTGCTGGCGCGATTCTGGGCGCAGGCGCTGGGCTATCAACCGGTACCGCCGACGGAGCCAGCGACGACCTGGCACGCGCTCTACCACGCCCGGCTGGGGGAGGATGCAGCCTACGACGACCGGCTCTTCGACCCGGACGGCCTGCGCCCGCCGATCTGGTTTCAGCAGGTGCCCGAGGCGAAGGCCGGGAAGAACCGGCTCCATCTCGACCTCTACCCCACCGGCCGCGATAACGCGCTGCCCATGCAGCGGCGGATCGAGATCGTCGAGGCAAAGGCCGCCGAACTGACCAGGCTGGGCGCCCGCGTGCAGCACCGAACCCGGCACGACGACCCGAAGGACCCGACCTACTTCGCGCTCATGCACGACCCGGAAGGCAACGAGTTCTGCGTCGGCTGAAACTCAACCCCGGACACAGGCCCGCATCCGCGCGACCCACACAGACGCCCACGGCTAGCTGCTCCGCCACCCCGCTGACCGGGCAAACGCTGCCTGACACGGCACTAGGGCTGGCCTTTCGGCACGCCGTGCACCTGGCGCTCGGTGAGCGAGACTGATTGCTGGGGAGGTTGGCTGATGGAGCTGATCGTCGAGGATGCGGTGTGTGTCACCATGGCTGCGGGCGGCGGGCCCGCCGCCGAGAGCATGCTGTTGCGGGATGACCGGATCGCTGCGGTTGGCTCGGTGGATGAGGTGCGCGCGGTTGCGGCGGCGGGTGCCCGGGTGGTCCGGCTTGGCGGGGCCACCGTCGTACCGGGGTTGATAGACGCGCACTGCCATGTGGCTAACATCGGCTATCTGGCGGCGGGGGCTGACTGCAGCCAACCGTCGGCTCCGGACATCCCGGCGGTTCAGGCGCGGCTGCGGGGGGCTGCCGCCCGGACGCCGCCGGGCTCCTGGGTCACCGGGAGCGGGTATGTCGAGTACAAGCTGCGCGAGGGCCGTCATCCCACCCGGGCTGATCTGGATCAGGCGGTGCCGGATCGTCCGGCGGTGCTGTATCACGCGTCGTTGCATGCGTGTGTTCTGAACACCGTTGCGCTGACGGAGGCCGGGTTCACTGATGGGCAGCCCGATCCTGCGGGTGGTGCCCTGGGACGCGACGAGCAGGGCCGGCTCGACGGCGTGGTCTTTGAGGGCCCGATGTTCGCGTTGTTCGAGCGCAACCTCCGCCGTGATTTCGCCCGGATGGGCGCCGCCGAGCGCGCACGGCTCGTCGAGAGCGCCGGACGCTACCTGGCCGCGCTTGGCATCACCACGGCGTGTGATGCCGATGTCCGCCGCGATACCCTGGCCGCTTTCGCTGAGGCCGACGACAATGGCCTGCTCAGCCAGCGGATCTACGCGCTGGTCGTGCACGACGAGGCCGACTGGCTGGCCGCCTCCGGCCTGCGGGGGCGCCACTCGGGGCGGCTGGCCGCCGAGGCAGTGAAGATCTGGGCGGACGGTGGGATGAGCAGCCGCACGGCCGCGATCTATGACACCTACCCGGTGCCGCCGTATGGCTCGGGCATTTTGTTCTTCGGGCCCGAGGAACTGGCCGACGTGGTCGCCGATCTGGATGCCCGCAGTTTCCAAGTCTGCATCCACGCCCAGGGAGACCGGGCGATCGAGGCCGTGCTCGATGCCTACACCGCTGTGCTGGCCACGGCCCCGGGGAATCCTCGCCGGCACCGCATCGAGCATGGCGGCGCGATGTACGCCCCGCTGATCGCCCGGGCCGCAAAACTGGGGATCGTCGTGGTGAGCCAGCCCGGGTTTATCTCCCTCCTGGGCGACGGGTTCGCGGCCGCCTTTCCAGACCGAAGCGGCCAGCTCTACCCGTTCGGCTCCTGGGCCCGCGCGGGCATCCCCGTCGCCGGGTCATCCGACGCGCCGGTGATCACCGCAGACCCGCTGGTTGGTATCCAAGATGCGGTCTTGCGCCGCACCGCCGAAGGTCGCGTGCTTGGCCCGGCGGAGCGCCTGACCGTGCAGGATGCACTTGCTCTCTATACCCGCGGTGGCGCCTTCGCCCTGCGCCGCGAGGGCGAGATCGGCTCGCTTGAGCCGGGGAAGCTCGCCGACTTCGTCGTTCTAGATGGCAACCTGCTCGAGGCTAGCCCCGAGCAAATCACCGGCATCAAGGTGCTCGCCACTGCCGTCGGAGGCAGGCCCGTCTATCAGTCGGCCAACATCATTCCCATTGGCTGAGCCGCCAGAAGCCGGGGGCGACCAACTCCCCCACCCGGGCCTTGGCTAAGTGGGCGTGGGCGAGGCGCAGGGCACCTGAGCAACCGTGGCCCCGGGAAATGAGCAACTATTGCTCAGGCTGCCAGCGGGCGGGTGATTTACAACTGTGCGTGTGCGCTGGCCCGCCGCACGGCGATCGCCAGGCGGGACCGGCCATGGGGCTGGCCGCAACCACCACCTTGGAGGATTCCGATGTCACCACTGATGCTCACCCTGGCGGCGGAACCGGCCGGCGCCCGGCTGGTGCAGGCACTTGCCCCGGGTGGTCACGCGGTGATCGGGAACTTCGGCACCGCGAACCCGACCCGCCCGCTGATGGAGCTGATCCTCGACTGGCCACTGCATCACCGCTCAGCCAGCGACCTCCGCGAGCTCTTCGGTGATATAGGCACGGGCGTCACCATCGAACGGGAAGCAACCGGCGTCAACCTCTTCGCAGTAATCAGCGCCTGATACGGAACGACCTGGCAGGGTAAACCCGCAAGGCACGGTAGGCGGCTCCTCCCAACAACGATCACCGGCCTCCCTGCCGGCTATGCGCTCCGTTGTAATCACCCTGGCTCGATGCTCAGGCAGCGCAGATCATTCGGTTATGGCGCGCTGGTGGCGGCTGCAGGTTCGTCCTCCTGGGTCCAGTGCCGCTCCCGCCATTCGCGGGTTCCAGGATTGAGGTCGGGGAGGTCGTCCTGCTCGCGGGGCTTGAGCACCGTGGGACTGTGTGCGGGCCCGTTGTTCGAGGCTTTGGCGTCAATGGTGAGGTGCTCCATCCACGGATGCTGCACTGCCTTGGCGGCGCGGGTGCCCGTCAGCGCTCAGAATCTCGTGGCCACGCGAGATCACTCGGAGCCGGACTGGGTCATTTGGCCCGCTTCCCATTCCCGATGGTTGTAGCGTCTGGGGCGAGATCCACCGGCGGCTGGACCGCGTCGGTGCGTTGGCACGGTGGCGGCGGTGCCGGCCAGCGGCGGCTGCCGATCTGGTTGCGGTTGTTCTGTGGCCCGTGCGATCGTTGAGCACAGGGTGGTTTCGAGCGGACCGGCACCCCGGGGCATGCGCGGCCGTCAGTGATGCGAGTCAGGGGTTGCGAGATGCGGTGGGAACCGCGCCGGGCAGGGCGTCGCGATCAACCGCGGGACACGCCCGGTGACCCAGGAAGCGAGCGCCGGGTTCTGTCTGGCCGAGCACCGCGCGACGGGCAGCGCGGCGTGCCGTGGCCCGGGGAAGAACGCCCGCGGTCGCAGCCGGCACAGGAATGGCTGAAGACGTCCGGCGGGTCGCAAGGACAGCGCCCAGCGGTGACCGGTTCGCCGCCGTCGCATTCTGCTTCCCGTTATCCCGGGGCGGGACAGCCCTCAACCGCCGGGGTTGCGGGACCGCCGGGTTCTGGCCGGACGGCGGATGGCTACCCGGCAGAGCGCTATGGCCGCGGCGAGGCTGGCGGGCCGGAACGCCGCGACGGGGGCGCGGGCGCCCCGGGGGAGCGTTTCGTGCGTCAGCGTCGCAGCGCTGAACCATCGGCCGAGCGGAGGTTCGCAAGGCCAGAAGCTGCGCCGACCGGGCCGCGCACGCCAGATGTGACGGGAGCGGGCTCGGCCGCAGCCGCGGGTGGTGCTGGCCGGCCGGACCGTGCCGGGACCACGGCAGCGGGGCCGCGCGTGGCCTCCCAGCCCGATTTTGGACAGGCGACGCGCGAGCCAGGGGAACGGGGTCGCGGGCTCTCGCCGCGGCACGGTCCCGGCTCCCTGCCCCGGCCACATCCCAGAACGGCACCCCCCGGGGAGGAGCGCAGGCTACCCGAGCCTGGACGGGCGCCCCATCCTGGCAGGCACGCGCGGGATGATCCCGGTGCCCGGCAGGCACGCCGGCCCGATGAGCGCGCGCTGCTCTGGCACGATGCCGCCGATGCCGCTGGATCCACTCATCGCGCAGCGGCCGGGATCCGGGCCAAAGAATCCCGGATGCCGCCGGGGAACGGGCCTCGCGCGGCAGCACCGCCGGATACGCTCGGCCGCGTTGACCGGCCTGTCCCGCACCCGGCGCCGGGCATGTCCATCACCTCAGCCGCCGATCCAGACGATGAGACGATCCCGTTGCCGGTCATTTTGCGTGGCGGGTCTGCCGCCCGCAGCGCGGGCCACGACGGGGACGCGGTGGCACCGGGCAGGCCGGCGCGCCGGCGCGCCGATGGTCCCCGTGACCGTGACCGTGGCCGCAGCCCCCGGCCGCTGCCAGCCCAGATGCAAGCGAAGTTGGATCAGCTCAAGGCCCTCTACCGGACCGCCGAGGCCATCGGCGAAGAGGCTCTGACCAGGCATTTCGACCAGCTGAGCCAGCGTCAGCGCGACCTCATTCGCGACTACTTCGAACAGGCCGGGCTCGGGCGCACCAGCGGCGGCTTGGGCATCAGCGATGCTGACTCCACTCCGCGGGTAAGCCCTCGATCAACGCCTTTGCCTCCGCCTTACTGATCTCGGCCAGGTTAAAGCCCATACCACCGCCAGGCGGCACCGGCGGCCACCACAGCTGCTGCCCTTGCCCGCCGACGCCCAGGCAGTGCACGTCCGCGGCCACGCAAAAGCCATGAAAGGAAAGCTGGCCCCGGCCCCGTCGCGAGTCACCGGGATCGACGTCGATGCGGGCACGGCAGCCGCCGCGCGTGCGCGCCTGGTTCTGGCAACCCTGCAGCCTGGTAACCGCAGGACAGCTGTGAGACCCGCGCTTCGGGAATCTAAGCCCACCGGTTCCGGGCCGCTGCCGGGCCCGGTTACGCCGTTTGTGCGGTGCCGTTCAGCGCTGCCAGGACGCGGCGTGTGAGGGTCGACAGCCCTTGTCCGGGACGGCCGCGGCGTGGCACGCGCGCGTGGCGGCCTCGGCTCGCGGTGCACGGCGGGGCGTCGTTTTGCTGGAACTGGCGGTTGGTGCGGGGAGACCAAGCCTGGGTGAGGTAATACAGGGTTGCTGGGCGCATCGTGCTCTCCGGGCTGTCGATCTAGGTTCGGTTCGTCCGCCGGGTGCGGTGGACCGCTGCCAGCAGCGTGACCGCCCGGGCGGTGATTGTCTGTCACCTGGCTGACACGCGGACTGTCACCTGAGCGACACTCGCAGATGCGCGGCCGGGTGGCCCGTAGGTCCGCCGCCGGCGCGCCAGGGTGGACCTGCCCGTGCGCTACCAGACCGCGGCCGGCCCGGCGCCGGCGTCAACGGGGCGGCCGCTGACCCGGCGGTGGCCGAGGAGGCGCAGGCGGCGTGGCAGGAGGAGGTCACCGTCGCGGAGCGGTTCACCGCCGCAGGGCGGCAGCTTGGTGGTCTGGTCCGCTTCGGCCTGCTGCGATCTCTGCAGGGCGCGGCCGATCGATGGCTGCTGGGGACGGTCTGCCTTGCTAACGTGGCTGCCATGTCGAACGACCTGCCCGGCCTGCGGGCATCGCACGCGGATCGCGACCGCGTCGTGGATGCGCTGCGGGTCGCCGCCGGTGACGGCCGGCTCAGCCCGGAGGAACTCGACACCCGGCTGGAGAGCGCGCTTTCAGCCCGGACGCTCGGCGAGTTGGCCGGGCTCACCGCCGACCTGCCGATCGCGCCCGCAGCCAAAGGCAACGACGTACTCGTGGTTGAGCAACACGGCGGCAGGTACGTACGGGAGGGGCACTGGCCGGTACCCGCGCGCATCGAGCTTCGCACGCAAGAGTGCCGAGTCACCCTCGACTTCACCCACGCGGTGATCACCTCGAATGTCCTGCGCATCGAGACGGACTTGGTGCACGGCAAGCTGGTCATCGTCAGCTCGCCGGGCTTCGTGATCGACACCGACGGGCTCAAACTCACCTACTCCAAGCTCAAGCTCCACTCCAAGAACGCCGCTGCCGATCCCCGTTTGCGCATCGAGCTCGTCGGAAAGCTCCTGCACGCGAAAGTCATCGAGCAGCGGCCGTGACATCGTCCCCGGTGCCTGGAACAGTACGTCTGCTCCCGCATGGCTCCAGGAGGCACGCTCGGCACCCCAACACCACGGCAGCGCCGCCCCGCCTGGGTGGTACGGAAGCCATGAGCAACGGGCGAGGGTCAATACGCGCTTCGATCAGCCGGCACGTCACCGCCTGCGTGAAGACGCGGTCAGGCGGGCTGCCACAGCTCGACCCGATTGCCCTCAGGATCGGTGACCCAGCCGAACCGGCCAACACCCTCCATGTCCTGCGTTTCTTGGGCCACCTCCGCTCCCTTGGCGCGCAATTGCGCGAGCATCGCGTCCAGGTCGCGGACCCGGAAGTTGAGCATGGTTTGCTGGGCACGGGCCCCGAAATAGCCGGTCTCGGACTCGAATGTGGCGAACACCGTCAGCCCGGCTCCCTGACGCCACAGGCCGTTCTCATCGGCGTCCAGACCCAGGCAATCGCGATACCACGCGCCCAGGGCCGCCGGGTCGGCGGCCCGCAAGAAGTACCCACCCGATCCCAAGCACACGTTCCATGCCGCCATCTTGCCAGGACGGCGATCCGGCGGGCTGGCACCACACCATCGCCCGCTTCACCCTCGTCTCAATCGCGGGGGAACTCGTAAGACCTTGCCGCCAGCGGTTCGGGTGTCCGCGCCAGCCCGGCCCGCGCCGGGTGCCCGGGGAGCGTTCCGCCCTTCAGGGGCCTATGCAGCGCCGTTATCAGTGTCAAGGCCGCGCTGGCGCAAGATGGCCCGCATCCGCTCCAGCTCAGCG
>Ga0126380_10000260_pt1 | contig 16095 bp, 17 predicted proteins | sample PanSoiMetPlot_26_FD_92544 | JGI IMG/M metagenome (GOLD analysis project Ga0126380, IMG submission 92544) | Tropical forest soil microbial communities from Panama - MetaG Plot_26 | ecosystem: Environmental > Terrestrial > Soil > Tropical forest > Bulk soil | place: Panama | collected 2016-02-17
AGTTTGCCGGCGACCATGTTCCCGCGCCATCGATTTCCCCCGGTTGAATCTGCGCGTCACTGATCGCGGCCCCGGGCAGCATTCCTTCTGAGAACGCGACCGAATAAACGAACGGCTTGAACGCGGAGCCCACCTGGCGATTCGCCGGCGGAAGCGCGCGATTGAATTTGCTTTGCGAATAATCGCGCCCGCCGACCAACCCGCGAATCCCGCCGCTGCTGTTGTCGATCGCGACGACCGCGCCTTCCAAATACGGCATGGACGAGTCCTCGCCGTTTTCCGGCGGATGATAGTTTGCCTTAAGCGGATGATTAAAGTTCCCCTGATGCTCGATCTTCGTCAGCTGAGTCTCGAGCGCTTGTTGCGCCGCGTCCTGAACTCTCGGATCGAGCGTCGTGTAAATAAACATGCCGCCGTTGTCGATCTGGTCCTGGGTGAGAATCAGATTCAAATCGCGCTGCACCGCATCCATCGCGTAATTCTCCTGGATCTGAAGCAGCCGCCGCGGATGCGCGTTCACTTTGGCCTGCTTCGCCTGGTTCGCTTCCGCGGCGGGAATCTTCTTCAACTCGACCATACGATCGAGCACCGCGTTTCGCTCAACCGCCGCGCCTTCGGGATTTTTCAGCGGCGAAAATCGATTTGGACTTCGAATCAATCCCGCGATCAACGCGGCTTCGGGCAAATTCAAATCTTTGGCGTGTTTGCCGAAGTACGCCTGCGATGCAGTTTCGACGCCGTAACAACCGGCGCCGAAGTAAATCCGGTTGACGTAGAGCTCGAGGATCTGCTTTTTCGTGAACTCGTGCTCGATCCGAAACGCGACCATCGCTTCGAGTAACTTTCGGCTGAGGGTCCGGCCGCCGAGCGGAAGACTATTGCGCGCGAGCTGTTGGGTAATACTGCTCGCGCCTTCTTTGGCCGAGCGAGTCAGAACATCGCGCACCAGCGCGCGCAAGATTCCACGCCAATCGACACCCGGATGCTGATAGAAGCGCGTGTCTTCACGCGCGAGAAGCGCGTCGATGAAAAACGGCGACACTTCATCGAGCGACACACGTAACCGATTCGAGCCCGCGAGCCGGCTGTAAATTTTTCCGTCGACATCGAACACAGTGTTGCGCTCCGGCATCGCGCCGACTTTTTTCATGTCGAAACTCGCCGCCCACGCGCCGTAGAACAAGAGTAACGCAAGTCCGCCGCCCGCGATCAGAAGAGCGAGCGAGATCTTCCAGCCGTAACGGAAAAGTTTACTGCGCTTTTTCCCGCGCGACTTGAATCGAGCCAAAAACTTCATTCAGGAGAGCTGGAATCTAGTCAAGGATCGACATCTGCCAAAGTGAACACGTTCAACATGAACGTGGTCATCCTGAGCGAAGCGAACGACCTCCCACAAACTTCGAGCGTCACACAAGTTATTTTGCGTGATCCAGGCTTCGACTGTGAGGTTCCTCGTTTGCGCTCGGAATGACAATGCTAGCCAAGCAGGTCGCCGTAGCGTTTGGTGGCGAGGTCTGTGCAACGCGCCAGAATTTCCGATGGCGTTTGAAGGGTAAGCGCTTCAACGACCAATTGGTGACACTCGGGAACGGCGAGACTTCTCACCGCCATTTTCACCCGCGGCACTGAGGTCGATCCAACACTTAGCTCATCCATGCCGAGCCCGATCAAGAGCGGAATGAGCGCAACGTCCCGCGCCATCTCGCCGCAAACGCCGACCCAAATTTTGTGCGCGTGCGCCGCGTCCGCGATCATTTTCAACAAACGCAGCACCGCCGGATGCGTCGGTTCGTAAAGATGCGCGATGCGCTCGTTCACGCGATCGACCGCAATTGTGTACTGAATTAAATCGTTCGTGCCGATGCTGAAGAAATCGACTTCGCGCGCGAGCGAGTCCGCTTGAATCGCCGCGCTCGGAATTTCAATCATCGCGCCGACTTCCATCTTGCCGACTTTTTTCTCGCCAACTTCGCGCCGGCATTGTTCGAGAACTTCCTTCGCGCGCCGCAATTCCTCGAGACCCGAGATCATCGGGAACATAATCTTCACGTTGCCGACTGCGCTCGCTCGCCAGATTGCCCGCAACTGCGTTTTAAAGATGTCTATATTTTCCAAACAAAAACGAATGGCGCGCCAGCCAAGAAACGGATTCAGCTCGTCACCCAACTCGACCGTGCCGACCGCGAGCTTGTCGCCGCCGAGATCGAACGTGCGAATGATGAGCGGATTCGGATGAACGCGCTCTGCGACTCTCCGATACGTTTCGTACTGTTCTTCTTCGGTCGGCAACGTGTCGCGATTCACGAAAAGAAATTCCGTTCGGTAGAGCCCGATCCCTTCCGCGCCGTTTTCCGAGACCGATTCGACATCAGTCGGCAATTCGATGTTCGCGGAAAGTACGATGTGCCGTCCGTCCGCGGTCGTCGACGAAGTTTCGCGAAGTTGTTTAAGCTCTTTGTTAACTAAGCCTTTTCGAAGCTCGATCTCGCCGTAGTAAGCCAGCGTCTTCGCATTCGGCTCGAGAATCACGAGGCCGCTGTAACCGTCCAGCAAGACACGCTGTCCAGTTTCGAGCTTGTCGGTCAGATCGTGCAATCCAACGACGGCCGGAATATTGAGCGAGCGCGCGATGATCGCGGTGTGCGAGGTACGGCTGCCCAAATCGGTAGCAATCCCGAGCACAAGTTGTCGATTCATACTCGCGGTGTCCGAGGGCGTTAGATTGTGCGCGACCAAAATGTGCGGTTCGGCCGCGCCGAGAAGTGGCTTCGGCGTTTTCCCCTGGAGATTTCGAACAATCCGCCTCGTGACGTCCTGCATGTCCACCGCACGTTCGCGCAAATAGGGATCGTCGATCTTGCTCAGTGTCTCGGCGTAATTGCTCGCGACTTCCTGGAAGACCCACTCCACGTTGCAACGTTCGGCCTCGAGACGACGCAACACTTCGTCGATCAATGTCCGGTCTTCGACCACGAGAAGATGCGCGTCGAAGATGGCGGCGTCTTTCGCGCCGATCGCTTCTGCGATTTTTTGCTGCATCTCGAGAATCTGGACGCGCGTTTGCACGAGCGCGGCTTCGAAGCGTGCGATCTCGTTTCCGATCTGTGGCGGGTCGATGTGGTAACGGACGACGTCATCGAGATCATCGCGCACCACGTGAATGATGCCGTGAGCGAGCCCGGGCGAAACGCCCACGCCCTGAAAACGAATTTCTTTACCGTCGCCGCTCATGCGCGTGCGATTGTAGAGGGGAATCAATCTTCGTGAAAGCGCGCATTGATTAATTCCTCCAGCTCGGCCATCGCCTTGTTGGCGTCCGGCCCTTCGCAGCGAATGTGAAGTTTCGATCCCTGACCGGCCGCAAGCATCATCAAGCCCATGATACTTTTTCCATTCACTTCTTCCCCTTCTTTCGAAACCCAAATTTCAGCGCGGTAGCGACTGGCAATTCGAACGAACATAGCCGCCGGACGCGCATGCAATCCGAGTCGGTTGATCACCGGCACGTCTTTTTCAATCTTTTCACTTGGCGCAGTGCCTGTTCGACGACTAAGCAGGCCCATTGGTTCGTTCCATTAAGTTGAGCAACTTCGCATTGAAATCGACTGCGCTGTTCTGTCCAAGGCCTTTTAGTTTTTGGTCCATCGCGGCGACCTCGATCAAGCGCGCGATGTCGCGACCCGGCCGGACTGGAATGGTCACGTGCGGCACTTTCAATCCGAGAATTTCGTAGGTTTGGCGTTCCATCCCGACGCGTTCGATTTCTTCCACACTGTCCCATTCCTGCAAAGTCACAACCAGATCGAGGCGTTTCTCGATCCGAATACTTCCAATGCCGAAAACGGAAGCAACGTTGATGATGCCGATGCCGCGCACTTCCATGTGATTGCGCGTCAGGTCCGGAGCCGTCGCCATCAGTTCGCGGCCTTCGAGCGAAGTGATGCGGGTCACGTCGTCCGCAACTAGACTGTAGCCGCGCTCGATCAAGCCGAGCGCCGTTTCGCTTTTGCCGATGCCGCTCGCGCCGCGAATCAAAACTCCAACGCCGAGAATGTCGACCATGCTGCCGAATTCCGTCACTGTCGGCGAGAAATCCACTTCCAGCGCGATCGTTGCCGCGTTGATAAACTTCATCGTGATCATCGGCGTGCGAAAAACCGCGATCTTTTCCTGCGCCGCAATTTCGAGCAATGCAGGATCAACATGAAATCCGCGCGAGACGACAACGCATGGGATTTTACGCGCGCAAAGCTCCCGATAACGTCTCGCGCGGATTTTCCGTGACAAACTTTTCAAATAAGAATGCTCGGCTGCGCCAAAAACCTGAACGCGTTTCTCAGCGAAATAAGTGTAGAAGCCGGAGAGCGCGAGACCAGGGCGATTGATGGTCGGCTCGCGAATCTTGCGATGAAACCCGACGCGCGGCCCTTCCAACTTCATCTGGAGCTTTTCGGCATGCGAATTGTAAAAACTTTCCACCGTCACCACCGGCACGGTCTGCTGATCGCGCTTCGCGCGATTGGTTGTTCCGCTTGTTGCGGCGCCCTTGCTCATTGACGGCCTAACTTCTACCCGAATGCCGCGTGATTTCCAATCGGCCTTTTGTCATGTCGAGCGAGCAACGTGACGTTGCATCCAGTTAATTGCGGCGCAAGCCGCGCATTCTATGAGCCTGTCCTGAGCGAGCGAAGCGAGTCGATTGGGAGACATCTCTAGATGTTTCAGATAAGAAATAGTAAGAGATTCCTCCACTTCGGTCGGAATGACAAAAAATGACAATCCAGACTGAGAACCTGATTCTCGCGCCGCATTTGCCGCGGCATTTGCGCGCGTTGTTGCTGGGTCCCGGCGAATTCGAAAACGTCGCCGGACTTCGTGTTGCCGAGGGAATTTGCGAGCAAATGCTCGAGGCCTCTGCCGATTTCAAAGCGCGAGTCCGAAGCGCGAAACAATCCGATCCGTGGCTGTTTGGCTTCGCCGTCATCCACAAGATCGACAACGTGTTGATTGGAACAGGCGGTTTTCCCGGAGCGCCTTCCGACGGCGTGGCTGAAATCGCTTATGGCATCGCGCCGAGTTATCAGGGAAAAGGTTATGCGACCGAAGTCGCGAACGCGCTGATCGATTTCGCGTCGCGCGATTCTCGAGTGCAGACAATTCGCGCGCACACCCTCGCCGAAATCAACGCGTCAACGCGCGTTTTGGAGAAATGCGGCTTCAAAAAAATTGGCGACGCCGTCGATCCGGAAAACAATCTCGCCGTTTGGCGATGGGAAAGACCGCCGATTACATCTTGAACCGCTCGCCGAGATAGAGCTGGCGGCTGATCGGATCGTTGATCAGAAAGTCTTTCGTGCCTTCGCTCTCGACGCGGCCTTCGTAAATCAAATATGCGCGATCCACGATCGACAATGTCTCGCGAACGTTGTGATCGGTAATGATGATCGCGAGACCGAGCTGGCGCAGGTTCACGATGATTTGCTGCACGTCGTAAACCGCGATGGGATCGACGCCGCTGAACGGTTCGTCGAGCATGAGCAACTTCGGTTTCGTGACGAGCGAGCGAGCAATCGTCAGTCGCCGTTTTTCGCCGCCGCTCAAGGTCAGCGCCTGGTTCTTCGCGATCCGCTCGATCCCGAACTGATGGAGCAATTGTTCGCAGCGTGTTTTGCGCTCCGATTTACTGATTGGCAGCGTTTGTAAAATCGCGAGGATGTTTTGCTCGACCGTCATCTTGCGAAAGATCGACTCTTCCTGCGGCAAATAACCCATCCCGAGCCGGGCGCGTTTGAACATCGGGAAATCGGTGACGTCGGTGCCTGAAAAAATTACGCGGCCGCTATTTGGCCTAACGAGGCCGACAACCATGTAAAACGTCGTTGTCTTGCCGGCGCCGTTCGGTCCAAGTAAGCCGACCACTTCGCCGGCGCGCGCGTTAATGTTCACTCCGTTAACGACCGCGCGGCCGCCGTAAATCTTCACCAGCTGATCGGTCTCGAGAACGTTGCCTGCCACGCCGGAGCCTTTCGAAGGCGGGTCGATCTTTGCCGCCGGTTTCGAAGTCGGTGTAGACTGGCCGATCATTGCGTGGCGGATGGTTTTGGCGACGCCGAAGACTTCTCGTCTTTCTTTTTCTTACCGTCGTCCCCTTTTTTCTCAGCGTCGTCGTTCTTCGGTTCCTGGCGGATTTCCGTCCGGCTCGGCCCGCGCGTAGTCAATTGCCCGTTTTGATTCACAACCATCACCGTGTCGGGACTTGTGCCAATGTGGGTGTTGACACCTTCCTGCACGCGCGGACTTCCTCGCAGCTCAACATTGCCAGTCGTCGCGATGTAAGTGGCCTGGTCGGCGCGGCCGACCGCGCGCGTTGGCGGTCCGCCATTCGGATCGGGACGATCGCGCACGACCGCGACATTTCCGTCGGCAATCGCTTTTTCCAGTCCCTGGTTTTCACCTTTCGTAATGTAAACGGTCAGTTTCTCGGCCTGCAAAGTAAAGCGCGGATCGGCGACTTTCACGTGGCCGCTGAAAATGCCCATGCTCTTATTAGAATCAAAGAACGCGTCGTCGGCAGAGATTTCAGTCGTAATCGGACCACTCGGCTGCGAGCCTTTCATTCCGCTGAGCAACGGGTTCGTGTTGTCGGGAGACGATTGTTTTTGCGGCTTTGCCTTTTCTTTTTTCTTTGCAGGTGAAGCTGGCGGAAAGGTTGGCGATTGCGCGTGCAACTGCGCAATCCAAACGCCAAGCAAAATAGAAACGACTGCGACCGATCTGCTCACTCGTTTGGATTGGCTAACAATTGCGATTGGGTCGTGATCACCATCTTCACGTTGCCAAACAGTTTGCTCGTGCGCGCGTTCGTGTCGAACTCGACCGAATCGCCGGCGATGTTGAAGTCCGCGCGCTTGATGAAACTCCGCTCCTTCGAACTCAGAATTCGCGTGTTTAAATTCAGAACCGCTTCACTGAGCTCGATCGTCATGTCCGATTTATTTTCCGGCGTGTAAGTCGTGATCTTCAACGAATTAAAACCGATATGATATTCGTCGAGGCGTTTCGCGGCGGCCGCTTCGAATTTTCCGCGCAACTTTCCTTCCGTATCAAAGTCCGGAAGAATCAGGCCTTTGGCTTCGTGTCCGATCGGTAGTGGAATGTTCGTTAAGCTTTGCGGACCGCCCGATGCAGTCGGCGTCGCGCTGGCCAATTTTGTTTTATCCTTTTTGCCTCTTGGTTTCGCGGCGAAGCCCGGCTCGAGCGCGAGTGAAATCGACAAAAGCAAGATCGACAATGAGCAAACGATGCGGCCGCAACTCCTTGAGCGACCGCTACGAAACGGCAGCATGAATAGCCTTTAACATGCGCAGGTGCTTCGGCAAATCCTTTAGCGGAACCTGATTGGCTGCATCGGACAAGGCGCGCGACGGATTCTCGTGCACTTCCATGAAAATTCCGTCGCAACCCGTTGCCATCGCCGCGCGAGCGAGCATTGGCGCAAGCGCGCCATCGCCGGAAGTTTTATCCCCTCCTCCGCCGGGCCGCTGCACCGCGTGTGTCGCGTCGAAAACGACCTGGTAACCGGCTTCGCGCATCCAGACGAGCGCGCGCATGTCTGCGACCAGATTGTTGTAGCCGAAGGTCGTTCCGCGCTCCGTAAAACAAAATTTCCGGCAACCGAACACGATCAGTTTGTCGGCGATATTTTTCACGTCCCACGGCGCGAGAAATTGTCCCTTCTTCACGTTTACCGCGCATTTGGATTGCGCCGCGGCCTTCAACAAATCGGTTTGCCGGCAAAGAAACGCCGGGATCTGCAGCAAATCGATCATTCCAGACGCGAGCTTCGCTTCGTCCGGCGAATGCACGTCCGTTGTTACCGGAACTTTCAACTCGTCGCTGATAGCCGCCAAAATCTGGCAACCATGGCGCGCGCCGGTCCCGCGAAACGATTTCACCGAGGTCCGGTTCGCCTTGTCGTAAGACGCTTTGAAAATAAGATCGACATCTTCGCCTTTGCAGATTTTCGCGATCTCGCGCGCCATCCGCCAAACAAACTTTTCCGATTCGATCACGCACGGGCCGAGAATGAACGCCGGCCGGCTGCCGCCGATCGTGATTTTGCCTACGCGAAATGGTTTCATGCGCTTTGAGACCCTTCCAGTTTCCGCGCAAGATCGACAATCGCAAACGGCGCGTAAAGCACGCAGAAGAACAGAAAGGCGAGCCCGTGAAATTCGAGCAGGTAAAGCGGCCACGAATCGGAGAGAAAGCTCAGGAGCGACGCGGCTTCGGGCTTGTGAAGAAGAAACCCGTAATTCTCGCCGGTCAGAAGATCGACCGTGAGCGCGACGACGAAATAGACCTCGGTCCAAAGAAATGTCCGCACGATCCCGATGGCGCGCGGCCGAAAGCCGTAGATCAACATTAGGAAAATGATCCCGACAATGATTCCGGAATGCGCGACAAAGAAACTGATAAAGCGTAGATCGGGAAATCCGAAACGCAGATTCGGCGTGAGGAGTGCCTGCAATGTTCCGCCGATTCCCCAAAAGTAAGCGAGCTCAAGCCAGCGGCGGTTGCCGCTCCAAAGCGCGCCGATGATGACGATCATTGCCCAATCGCAACGCTGAAGCGGAAGCAGCTTGTACCAGTGATCGACGCCGAAATTTCGGGCCAAGAAGACATAGGCCACGTAATTAACTAAGAGCAGCACCGAGATCGTGAGCCGAATTGAACGCTCGAGCCGTGGCGATTTCGTTTGATGAACGATCAGCGCGAGCAAGAAAGGGAGGACGATCGTCAGAAAGATGACGACGAAGTGCGACGGACTCCAGGGATGAAACTCGGGCGCGTTCTGCATTATTCAATCGACAGTCAACTCAGCGAATGAGCCAGAGATTGCACGGAATCACATCTGCGATCCACGCCAAATGATTCGGCAAACGTTCGGCCGATGTCTCGCTCTTGTGCACCGGCACAACGAGCAAATCGGCTTCGACCGACTTCACGAAATCGGACGCGGCAAAGCCGGTATTGCCTCGGATGCAGCGCGCTTCGATCGGCACTTCGGTGTCGCCCGCGTCGAGCACGAACTGTTCCAGCGTCGCTTCTTCTTGTTCAAATGTGCGCGGACGCTGTTTGCCTTCGCCGTCATCGACAAACATCGCGGCGCGGACTTCGTCGAACGTTGTGTAAACGCGGACTGCATAAAGCCGTTCGCACTTTTCCGCTTCGGCGAGCTTCAACATCTGCCGAAACGCGCGCTGGGCGTGTTCGGAGTAATTCGCGACGAAAACAATTTTCTTCAGCGGCTTCGGCTTCAGCTCGGGATGCGTGAAAAGAAGCACCGAACACTTCGCCTCTCGCAAAAGACGCCGTGCAACGTTCCCGAGAAATGGATGGAGCGCGCTTTCCTTTTCCAACGCGCCGGCCACGATCAGATCGACATCGTGCTCGGCGATCGCGCGCATGATTCCTTCCGCGGGATCGCCCTGGCCATAATGCACCGGTGAATCCCCCGGCATTTTCAGTCGCTCAAGGATGTTTCGGAATTTGTTGTCGGTCTCGTCGCTGCGGTCGCCGATGTAAATCAGGCTCAGATCTCCGCCGAAGCGGTCACGGATTCGGCCTGCTTCGGAAAGCACCTGTTCAAAGCGCGGCGAAAACGTGCTCGCCACCGCGATTTTTTTGTAGCCGGCCGGATTCATCATGAAGCTGGGCAATAATCTTCCGTCTTCGCAGAGACTTCGGCAAATGGATGGCTGAAGTTTGCGGTTTGATGTTTGAGGTTTGATGCTTCAGTTTCCGCAGCCATGAAACGGGCGATCTACCCTGGGAGCTTCGATCCGGTGACGAATGGTCACCTCGACGTGGTCGAGCGCGCCCGAAAACTTTTCGACGAAGTGATCGTCGCGGTCGCGCACAATGATGAGAAGCAGCCGCTTTTCTCGCTCGAGGAGCGCCTCGATTTCTTGAAACAGACTGTCGGCAAGATCGAAAATGTGCGGGTCGCCCAGTTCGACGGATTACTCATTCAATTCGCGATGAGGGAAAAGGCAAACGCAGTGATTCGCGGATTGCGCGCGGTCTCGGATTTCGAGTTCGAATTCCAAATGGCGTTGATGAATCGAAAACTGGAAAACGCTGTGGAAACGATCTTTTTGATGCCGAAGGAGGAGTACACCTATTTGAGCTCGCGGCTGGTGAAGGAGATCGCGCGACTCGGCGGGGACGTTTCGAAATTCGTTCCGGCGATTGTCGCGAGCTCGCTCGGGAAAAAGTTCAAGAAGTGAAGGTTCATCTCAAGCAAATTCCGCCCGAAGGATTGCATCTCGAGGGCGAGGAGGATTGCCTGATCAGCGATTTGGAATCGGATGGAATCCGCTGCGCCGGACCGATGAAATACCAAATCGACATCGGCGTGGCGGAAGGTTCCCTCTGGGCCAACGGCACGCTGACGCAACCAGTCGAGCTCACGTGCGTCGGTTGTCTCGAAAAATTTGTGCACGCAATCCAAGTGCCGGCGTTTGCCGTCCACACCGAACTGCACGGACCGGAGACGGTCGATCTTTCGCCGTTCATGCGGGAAGACATTTTGTTAAATCTGCCGGCGCATCCGCGTTGCGATGCCGATGGCACCCGCAAATGCAAAGTGACCGCAAAACTCGGCGAGGCGAGCCAGGAAGATCGACAACGCCGTGCGGCGAAGCGCGAGCACGACTGGGGCGAGCTCGACAAACTGAAGCTAAAAAAGTGAGCGAGCCGTTGTAATTTCGGCAAACTCTGCTTTCCTAACCCGCTCACTATGGGAGTCCCGAAACGCAAAACTTCAAAGATGCGATTGCGCCAACGCAAGGCGGCGAATCGTTGGCACCGCCCACAATTGACCAAGTGCCCGCAATGCGGCAGCACCGTCCGCGGCCACACCGTTTGCCCGTCGTGCGGCTATTATAAAGGGCGCCAAGTCCTGACGATTGAAGGCAAGGCCTGATCCGGCCTGGATTTTCATTTTGCAAAGAGCGGCTAAAGACCGCAAAATTTCCTTTCCATGAAGATCGCCTTGGATGCCATGGGCGGCGATTTCGGACCGTCCTACACTGTGCCCGGCGCCATCATGGCGCTGAAAGAGTATCGGCACATCGAAAAGCTTTATCTTGTCGGCGACACTCCGCAGATCGAAGCCGAGCTGAAGAAGCACGGTTGCAACGACGGTAAGTTCGAGATCGTGCACTCGACCCAAGTCGTGCACATGAGCGACAAAGCGTGGGCCGCAGTGCGACGGAAAAAAGATTCGTCGATTAGTCGCGCGGTGGACGTCGTGAAACGCGGAGACGCCGACGCAGTCGTCAGCGCGGGACATACCGGAGCGGCGGTCGCAGCCAGCATGATCAAATTGCGAACGTTGCCGGGAATTGATCGCCCTGGGATCGCGGCGATTCTTCCGACGGAAACAAACGTCTTTGTGTTAGTCGACGCCGGCGCGAACATCGACGCGCGTCCCGAACATCTTCTCCAATACGCGTTCATGGGCTCGGTCTATTCCCGGCACGTCCTTCATTACAAGAATCCCACCGTCGGTTTGATTTCGCTGGGGGAAGAAGACGTAAAAGGCAACGAGCTGACCAAGGAAGTGTTCGCGATGCTCAAGCGCAGCTCGCTGAACTTTGTCGGCAACATTGAAGGCCGGCATTTGTTCGAGGATCCCGTGGAGGTCGTGGTCTGCGACGGATTTGTCGGCAACGTAATTTTGAAAACCTGTGAGTCGATCGCGGTCGCGATTTTCAAATGGCTCAAAAATGAATTGAAACGCACGCCTAAGCGAAAAGTTGGCGCGTTTTTGGCGAAAGACGCTTTCCTCGAAATTAAAGACAAAACGAATTACGAGGAGTACGGCGGCAGTCCCTTGCTCGGCGTGAACGGCATTTGCATCATCGCCCACGGCGCGAGCACGCCGCTCGCAGTCAAGAATGCGCTCCGCGTCGCGGCCGAGTCGATTGAACAACAGGTGAACCCGCATATCGTCGAGGAAATCCGCCGTTATCATGAAACGACAGCCTCGCTCGAACCCGCAGCGGCCGCGCTCGGGTAAAACGCTCCGCACCGTCTCGATCGTCGGTACCGGCAGTTACACGCCGGAGAAACGCCTGACCAACGCCGACCTGTCGAAAATGGTTGATACCAGCGACGAGTGGATCACGACGCGCACCGGCATCAAAGAACGCCGCATCGCGCGCAAAGATGAAACCACGAGCGAAATGGCGACGAAGGCGGCGTTGAACGCGCTCGAACAAGCGAAAGTTAAGCCGGAGGATCTCGACCTTATTCTGGTCGCGACCGCGACGCCGGACATGCTCTTTCCCGCAACCGCGTGTTTCGTGCAGAAAAAAATCGGCGCTAAGAAGGCGGCTTGTCTCGACGTCTCCGCCGCGTGTGCCGGTTTCCTTTTTGGGATCGAGATCGCGCGGCAATTCATCACTTCGCACACTTACGACACCGTCCTCGTAATCGGCGCCGAGAAATTAACTTCAATTACGAATTGGACAGATCGCAATAGTTGCGTGCTTTTCGGTGATGGCGCGGGCGCGGCGGTGTTGCGTCATCGCGGCAGTCCGCATGGCGTAATCAGCACGCACATCGGCAGCGACGGACAATTCACCGATATTTTGTTCATGCCCGGTGGCGGATCGCGTTGCCCAATCACGCGCGACAACGTCGATATGAATCTCAACACCATTCACATGCTGGGAAAGGAAGTTTACAAGCAGGCCGTCACCGCAATGGTGGGCGCGTCGCGAAAAGTTTTGGAGAATGCGGGACTGACGGCGGACGACATCGCGTGCGTCATTCCGCACCAGGCGAACCTTCGCATCATCGAAGCGATCGCCGACCGGTTGAAAATTCCGCTCGATCGCTTCCTCGTGAATCTCGACAAGTACGGAAATACTTCCGCTGCGGCAGTGGCGATTGCGCTCGACGAGGCAAATCGCACCGGGCGAATCAAACAGGGCGATTACGTTTTGATGGTGGTGTTTGGCGGCGGCCTGACTTGGGCCAGCACGATCATCGAATGGTAGGGCGGAAGTTGATGGTCGTTAGCTGATAGTTGATAGAGAAGTAGCGCTTTGGACTCTCAACAATCAACTATCAACAATGAACTGATCGAGACTCACGCGCATCTCGATTATCCGGATTTTCAGCCCGACTTTGCAGATGTGCTGCGACGCGCGACCGAAGCCGGCGTTACTCGGATCATCACGATTGGCACTTCGGTCGAAAGCAGCCGCCGCGCGGTCGATCTCGCCGAGAAATATTCAAATGTGTTCGCGGTCATCGGAGTTCATCCGACTTATGCGCACGAAGCGGAGACCGACGTCGTGGCGCCGCTGCGCGAACTCGCAAAAAATCCGCGCGTCGTAGCGATCGGCGAGATCGGTCTCGATTATCATTATCTTCCGAGCGTCGAAGCCAAAAAACGAAAAGACGTTCAGGTTTTCAACGCGCTCCAAAGCGAAACTGAAATTCAGATTGAAGCTGGGATCGAGGACGGCGCTTACAAAGCAAAGCAGGCCGAATTGTTCGAGCAGCTCCTCGACCTTGCGGTCGAGCTGCGCATGAATGTTGTCATTCATCAACGCGACTCCTGGGACGATACGTTGTCGATCTTGCGCGATTACGGCCGGCAGGTAAGCGGCGTGTTTCATTGTTTCGGCGGCACACTTGAACAAGCGAACGAAGTTCTTGGTCTCGGCCATCTCGTTTCCTTCACTGGCATCGTCACATTCAAGAACGGGAAACAAGTTCGCGAGGTCGCGGCCAAAGTTCCGCTCGACAGTTTCATGGTCGAGACCGATTGCCCGTATCTCGCGCCGGTCCCGTATCGCGGAAAACGTTGTGAACCGGCTTATACGCGATTAGTTGCCGAAGAGATCGCGCGCGCTCGCGGAATTTCCTTGGAAGAAATCGCTGGCGCAACTACCGCAACTGCACAAGAGTTCTTCCGATTTGATCGTGGGTAGGAATTTCCTGGGCAAAATCGGACTCGTCGCGCGCTACGTTTTCATTGGCGCGTTCGCAATACTTCTCGCTTCGTGCGCCGCGCCGCGCGACACCGAACATCACATCGTCGTGAGCGTTCACGACCAGAGACTCGCGCTGCTCGATAAAGGAGCACTCGTTGCCACGTATCCGGTTTCCACTTCGAAATTCGGGTTAAGCGATCGCCCGGGAAGTTATGGCACGCCGCTTGGCGAGTTGGAGATCGCGGACAAAATTGGCGACGGCGCGCCAGCCGGAACGGTCTTCAAAGATCGACGACGAACCGGCGAAGTCGTCGGGGTCAATGCGCCGGGGCGGGATCCGATTGTAACGCGCATCATTTGGCTGCGCGGAAAGGAAATGCAGAACGCGAACGCATATCGTCGCGACATTTACATTCACGGCACACCTGAAGAGCGGAACATCGGCCGGCCGGCAAGTTATGGCTGCATCCGAATGCGCTCGATCGACGTCATCAATCTTTACAGTCAGGTCGGCAACGGCGCCCAGGTCTCGATCATTACGCCGTCGCTCGCGTCAGTAATCCCGGAGCTGGGCGCGAAGGGTACGCAAATGGCCGAATCGAATCACGCTATCGGCGTAATTCGTTAAAATCACGGCAGCTTGCCGAGTTGTTTGCGCGGCGTTTCGCGCGAGAGCAGTTCCATGTCGGCGTCGACCATGATGCGCACGAGGTCCTTGAAGCGCACTTTCGGCTCCCAACCGAGAACCTTTTTCGCTTTCGTTGAGTCGCCGATCAACAAATCGACTTCGGCCGGACGTTCGTAACGCGAATCGTGTTTGACGTATTTTTTCCAATCAAGATCCACATGGGCGAACGCGGCTTCGGCAAATTCGCGCACCGTGTGCGTTTCGCCGGTCGCGATGACAAAGTCGTCGGCTTGATCTTGCTGTAACATTCGCCACATCGCTTCGACATATTCCGGCGCGTAGCCCCAGTCGCGCTCCGCGTCCAAGTTGCCGAGGAACAATTCACTTTGCAGTCCCTGTTTGATGGCTGCGACGGCGCGCGAAATTTTTCGTGTCACGAATGTTTCACCGCGTCGCGGACTTTCGTGATTGAACAAAATACCGTTACTCACGTGCAGCCCGTAGCCTTCGCGATAGTTCACCGTTGCCCAAAACGCGAACACTTTGCTCACGGCGTACGGGCTGCGCGGCCAAAACGGTGTGCTCTCGTTTTGCGGAACGGTCTGCGCCTTGCCGTACATTTCGCTGCTCGATGCTTGATAAAATCGAGACCGAAGACCGATTTCGCGAATCGCTTCCAGGATTCGAATTGTTCCGAGGGCGGTCACATCCGCAGTGTATTCGGGAATCTCGAAACTCACCCGCACATGGCTTTGCGCAGCGAGATGGTAAATCTCGTCCGGTTTTAATTTGTACAAGAGCTTCACCAGATTCACCGAATCGCATAGATCGCCGACGTGGAGGAAAAGCCGGACGCCGTTGATATGAGCGTCCGCGTAAAGATGGTCGATGCGAGACGTGTTGAATGTGCTCGCGCGCCGGACAATTCCATGGACCTCGTACCCCTTCTCGAGCAACAGCTCGGCGAGATAACTTCCGTCCTGACCGGTGATTCCGGTAATGAGCGCTTTTTTCATGAGCGGCGTTTCGCTTTAAAGCAAACCTTACGCCGAGGCAACTGGTTTAGCTCTCCGTTGGCGAAACCATGATTCGAGCGAGGATCGCCCGCTGCGCCGCGATCAGATCCGAAATTCCTTTTCGCGCCAATGTCATCATTTGATCGAGCTCGCTTTGCGCAAACGTCGCTTCTTCGCCCGAACCTTGAACTTCAACGAAATCGCCGTCTTCAGTCGCCACGAGATTGAAATCGACCGTGACCGCTTTGTCCTCTTCGTAGTTAAGATCGACAATCGCGCGGCCATCGAGGATGCCGGCACTCACCGCTGCGACTAATTTCCTGATCGGCGGCGCATCGATTTTTTTTTCTTTCGCCAATTTCCGGCACGCTAGCGCAACCGCGAGACTCGCACCCGTGATCGCCGCCGTTCGCGTTCCGCCATCGGCCTGGAG
>Ga0126380_10000261_pt1 | contig 16080 bp, 15 predicted proteins | sample PanSoiMetPlot_26_FD_92544 | JGI IMG/M metagenome (GOLD analysis project Ga0126380, IMG submission 92544) | Tropical forest soil microbial communities from Panama - MetaG Plot_26 | ecosystem: Environmental > Terrestrial > Soil > Tropical forest > Bulk soil | place: Panama | collected 2016-02-17
GGCGGCGTCAAGCACGTGCTCCTCATCCCAGCAGAATACGAGATAGCGAAAGTCGTGATGACGGTCGGCCCAGGCGGCTCCGGAATAGTCGAATACGCCGGACACGTTGTTGTTCGCGGGATCAACCACCACATTGTGGAAGCCGAGATCGGCATGGATGAGCACGCGATCGGCGGGATCGACCGCGACGTGCTCGTAGATGTTCAGCGTCCGGTCAATCGCGGCGATCAACGACCGGTCATCCGTCACATCGCCAATGCGGTCCCGGATCCAGGCGCTGGACTCGGGCCAATTCACGCGCTCCGGCAGCCACTCCGCCACGTCGGCGCGGGTGATGCGCGTATGCTGCTCGGCAAGAATCTTTCCGAGCGTCCGCCCGAGCCGCCGCGCCAGCACAGGATCCTTGCTCGCCTCGGCAAACACGCCCCACGGATCGGTGCGTCCCGGAACGATGGCGCGCACGTCGTAGCCGTCCGGCGATTCCCACAAGAGACTCGGCGTCGCGAAGGTGCAACGCTCGGCGAGCAGGCGCAGCACCCTGCGTTCGATGGCTAGCGCTCTCTCTCCCTGCTCATCCGCGGGAAACCAGGCGATGCGATCGCCCGGAAGCTTGACCGCCCAGCGATCATCGCGCCGCTCGACGCTCAGGTCGCCAGGGTGAAGCGGAAGCCCGGCGGCGCGCAGGGCGCGACACGCAGCCTCCGCGGTCAGTGAGGCGAATCCGTGCTGCAGCCGCCTCATTCCGGCACCTGCGACGGAAACGCGTGTGGCGTCGCTAGGCCGCCGCCGCCTTGCCCTTGGGCTGCACCTCGGCGGTGTAATCGTCCATCAACCGCTGGGTGATGGCGCCGGGCGTGAACCGCCACTGCGCGATTTCCGACACCGGCGTCACTTCCGCCGCGGTGCCGGTGATGAAGCATTCGGAGAAGCCGGTGAGTTCGTCCGGCATGATTCGCCGCTCCACCACCTCGATGCCGCGGCGCTTGGCCAGGTCGATGGCGGTGCGCCGGGTGATGCCGTCGAGGAAGCAGTCGGCGATCGGCGTATGAATTTTTCCGTCGCGGATGAAGAAGATGTTTGCGCCGGTGCATTCCGCCACCCTGCCCTCCCAGTCGAGCATCATGGCGTCGGCATAGCCTTTGCGCTCGGCCGCATGCTTGGAGACGGTGCAGATCATGTATAGGCCCGCGGCCTTGGCCAAGCATGGCGCAGTCCTGGGATCGGGCCGGCGATAGTCGGCGAGGTCGAGGCGGATGCCCTTGAGCCGCTCGGCGGGATCGAAATAGCTCGGCCATTCCCACGCCGCGATGGCGAGATGGATGGTGTTGTTCTGGGCCGAGACGCCCATCATCTCGGAGCCGCGCCAGGCCACCGGGCGGACATAGGCATTGGGTTTCCCGTTCCGCTCCACCACCAGCTGCTTGGCGGCATCGATCTCGGCCACCGAATAGGGAATCTCGAAATCGAGGATGCGGGCCGACGCCTTGAGGCGCTCGGAATGCTCCGTCCCCTTGAAGATCTTTCCGCCATAGGCGCGCTCGCCTTCGAACACACAGCTCGCATAGTGCAGGCCGTGAGTGAGGACATGCACATTGGCATCGGCCCAGCGCACCAGCTTGCCGTCGTACCAAATCACGCCGTCGATCTTGTCATAGGACTGCGCCATGGCGTTTCGCTCCTGAAAAGTTCGAATCCGACGGACCGCCGGGCTGAGCTCGGAACAGACCGCCGATTTTGCGTCGTCGGCCAAGTCCCGATATGTTGGCTCCATGACAACGCGCTTATGGGGCAAGCGCAATGCCGCCTATCCATCCTGACGGCCGAGAACGATCCTTTCGCCGACAGGCCGTTCTGAGTAACAAACAAACCGAAATATGTCAACATGGCTGACATAATTATTTCGACCGGCCGGGCGATGGCAGATGAGACGGCGGCCGCGCCGGCCGTGGACGAGCCGACCTGGGACCTGATCGAGCTTCTGTTCTTCGCCTACCGCGACTTCGTCAGCGATCCGGACGAGGCATTGGCCCGATTCGGGTTCGGACGGGCGCACCACCGCGTCCTGCATTTCGTCAACCGCAATCCCGGGATGAAGGTTGCCGACCTGCTGGAAATCCTGAAGATCACCAAGCAGTCCCTGGGCCGCGTGCTCAAGCAGCTGGTGGACCAGGGCTATGTAGTGCAGAAGGAGGGCGAGAACGATCGCCGCCAGCGCCTTCTCTACGCCACGAGCAAAGGCGAAGCTCTGGCCATGCGGCTCGCCGCCCTGCAAACCGCGCGCATCGCCCGCGCTCTCGCCGAGCTCGGGCCGGGAACGCACGACGCCGCGCGCCGCTTCCTCACCGCCCTGCTGGACCCGGAAGGCCGCGACGAGGTCCTGCGCCTGATCGCGCGGGCGGACCGCACACGGCGCGCCAGGGCCTGACCGCCATGGTGGTCGAGCCGATCACGCCAGCCGACGATGCGCCGCATCTCCTGGTCGTGGACGACGACCGACGCATCCGCGATCTGCTGTCGCGCTATCTCAACAGCGAGGGCTACCGCGTCACCACGGCGGAGACCGCCGCCGAGGCGCGCGCCAAGCTCGATGGCCTCAAGTTCGATCTCCTGATTCTCGACGTCATGATGCCGGGGGAGTCCGGCTTCGACCTGGCGCGCGCCATCCGCGCGTCGTCGCGCGTGCCGATCCTGATGCTCACGGCGCGCGCCGAGGCGGAGAGCCGCATCGCGGGCCTCGAGCTCGGCGCCGACGACTACGTGTCCAAGCCGTTCGAGCCGCGCGAGCTGTCGCTGCGCGTCGGCAACATCCTGCGCCACGCGCGGCCGGCGCCGACCCCGCCGCGCGAATCGATCCGGTTCGGCAATTTCGTGTTTCACCTCTCGCGCGGCGAGTTGCGGCGGGGCGACGAGATCGTCCACCTCACGGACCGCGAGCGCGAGATGCTGCGTGTGCTCGCCGCCAGTCCGGGCGAGACGGTCCCGCGCGGCGCTCTCGCTGGCGACGGCGGATCGAGCAGCGACCGCGCCGTCGACGTCCAGGTCAATCGTCTGCGGCGAAAAATCGAGAGCAACCCCGCCAATCCGTTGTTCGTGCAGACGGTGCGCGGGATAGGCTATCGGCTGATGGTCCCGACATGACGACGCTCGATCTCGGATTGACGCTGCGCTCGGCAGGAGCCCGGCTGATCGACGTCTGGGATCGGTTCGGCCAATGGCTCAAGAGCTTCATGCCGACGGGCCTGTACGCCCGCTCGCTGCTCATCATCGTGACCCCGATGGTGATACTGCAGTCGGTGGTGGCATTCGTGTTCATGGAGCGCCACTGGAACACGGTGACGTACCGGCTGTCCGCCGCCGTGACGCAGGACATCGCGGCGCTGATCGATTTCTATCGCAGTTCGGCGGATCTCTATCGCAACACCGACCCCGGCAAGCCGCCCCCCGAGACCAACGAGGCGCGAATTCAGCGCATCGCGCAGGAGCGCCTCGGCCTGAGCGTCGACTTCCTGCCCGGCGCCGACCTGCCGCCGACCGGGCCAAAACCGTTCTTCTCGCTGCTCGACCAGGCGCTGTCGCGCGAGATCAGCCGCCAGATCCGGCGGCCGTTCTGGATCGACACGGTGGGCCGGTCGTCGCTGGTCGAGATCCGCATCCAGCTCGACGACACGGTGATGCGGGTGTTCGCGCGGCGCAACGCGGCCTACGCGTCCAACTCGCACATCTTCCTGGTGTGGATGGTGGGGACGTCGGTGATCCTGCTCGGCGTCGCGATCCTGTTCCTGCGCAACCAGATCCGCCCGATCCTGGCGCTGGCCGACGCGGCGGAAAGCTTTGGCAAGGGCCGCGAGGTGCCGGATTTCCATCCGCGCGGCGCCCGCGAGGTGCGGCGGGCGGCGCACGCCTTCGTCGAGATGAAGCGGCGCGTCGAGCGCACCCTGGAGCAGCGCACCACCATGCTGGCCGGCGTCTCGCACGACCTGCGCACGCTGCTCACGCGGTTCAAGCTCGAGCTCGCGCTGCTCGATGATGGCCCCGAGCTCGCTGCGCTCAAGAAGGACGTCGACGAGATGGCACACATGATCGAGGCCTATCTGGCGTTCGCGCGCGGCGATTCCGGCGAGCCGGCGGCGCCCACCGACATGGCCGCCTTCCTGGAGGAGCTGCGCAGCGACGCCGAGCGGCACGGCCACAGCGCCAGCGTGGTGTTTCACGGCGTCCCGATCGTCACGGTGCGGCCGGCCGCCTTCAAGCGCTGCCTCGCCAACCTGGTGTCGAACGCGGCGCACTTCGCGCAGTCGATCGCCATCACCGGGCATCGCGACCACCGCTACCTCACGGTCTCGGTGGACGACGACGGCCCTGGCATCCCGCCGCCGTTGCGCGACGAGGTGTTCAAGCCGTTCTTCCGCGTCGACGACGCCCGCAATCAGGACGAAGGCGGCACCGGGCTCGGCCTCGCCATTGCGCGCGACATCGCCCGCTCGCATGGCGGCGACATTCTGTTGTCGGACAGCCCGATGGGGGGATTGCGCGCGACCGTGCGGGTGCCGGTGTAAGCGCTCGGAGCTTCCGTTGTCCCCGCGAAGGCGGGGATCCATGACCGCCATTCCGTGGAAAATCGGCAACGCAGGTGGTCATAGGTTCCCGCTTGCGCGGGAACGACGCCGAGGCTTACCGCCCCTCCCGCGCCCACGTGGCGGCGAGGCTGCCGACCAGCAGCAAGAGCCCGATCAGGCCGGCGAACACCGGCAGCACGCCGATGCCGCGCACCACGCTGGCGTCGCGCATCTTCAGTCCGATCCAGTCGTCGCCCTTGAACGTGTCGGTCGAGCGCACCGCCAGCACGCGTGGAACACCGGTGCCGCCGGTGAGCCGGCGCACGTCGCCGCCGGTGGCATTGGCGAGCGTGGCAAGCACGTCGGTGGTCGACGTGACCTCGGCGAACTCGCGCGGATTGGCTGGCCCGACATTGATCAGCGCCGTGAGCTTGCCGTCGGTGGCGCGCCACAGGCCGAGCTCGTTGGCATCGACGCTGCCGGTCCACAGGCCGGGCTCGGTGGCCTTGAGCGTCAAGGTCTGGGTGGCGCCCGACGGCTGGGTAAGCGTCACCTCGCCGACGCTGTCCTCCATGGTCTGGCGCCGCACCATGAGCTGCTTGCCCTGCACCGAGAGCCGCAGCGCCTCCTCTTCGAGGTCCGGCTGCTTCATCAGCCAGTGCGACAGCCGGCGCAACAGGTCGAGGTGCGGCCCGCCGCCTTCGTAGCCGCGCGCCCACAGCCAGATGTGGTCCGACAGCACCAGCGCCACGCGCCCCTCGCCTTCGCGCGACAACACCAGCAGCGGCTTGCCGTCGGGGCCGTCCATGACGGCGGTGCCGCGCGCATCGCGCGTGTCGACCAGGCGGAAGAAACGGCTCCAGTGCGGCGGATCGCTGTCGGAGCCTTCCAGTCCGCGCGTCACCGGGTGGCGCTTGCCGAGATCGGTGAGGCGCGCGTGGAACGGCTGCTCGGTGGTGCGGCCGCTCGGCTCCGCCGGAAGGATCTGGTCGAGCGGCGTGCGCCAGATGCTGGTCTGGCTGGCATAGTCGGGCCCGGCCGCGACCAGGACGGCGCCGCCGTCGCGCACATAACGCGTGATGTTGTCGAAATAGATGATCGGCAGCACGCCCTGGCGCGCGTAGCGGTCGAAGATGATGAGTTGGAACTCGTTGATCTTCTGCTGGAACAGCTCGCGGGTCGGGAACGCGATCAGGGAGAGTTCGTTGATCGGCGTGCCGTCCTGCTTCTCGGGCGGGCGCAGGATGGTGAAATGCACGAGGTCGACGCTGGCGTCGGACTTGAGCAGGTTGCGCCAAGTGCGCTCGCCCGAGTGCGGCTCGCCCGAGACGAGCAGCACGCGCAGCTTGTCGCGAACGCCATCGATCACCACGACGGCGCGATTGTTGACCGGCGTGAGCTCGCCCTCGAGCTCCGAAGCCTCGATCTCGACGATGTTGGGGCCGGCATGCGGGACCGGCACCTGCACCCGCACCTGCTCGCCCGACGTGACGTTGCGCTCCTCGAGCTGCTCGCCGTCGCGGCTCACCCGGATGCGCGCGGACGACGCACGCACCCCGGAGTCCTCGACGCGAAACACTATCGTCTGCGACTGGCCGACGATGCCGAAGCGCGGCGCGTTGATCAGCGCAACGCGGCGGTCGCGCTCGTCCGGACGGCCAGTGATCAGCGCGTGCACCGGCGCCGCGAACCCGAGCGCCGCGACTTCGCCCGGCACGTCGTGCACGCGGCCATCGGTGACCATGATGGCGCCAGCGACGCGGTCGGGCGGCACGTCGGCGAGCCCGGCCGCAAGCGCCGAGAACAGCCGCGTGCCGTCGGTCTCGCCGTCGGCCTGGCCGGCCTCGATCACCCGCACTTCGAGATTGTTGATGCGGCCGAGCCGCTGCATCAGCGCCTCGCGTGCGGCTTCCGTCTGCTTCTGGCGGTCGCCAAAACTCTGGCTCGGGCTGCGGTCGAGGACGATCGCGGCGACCGAGGACAAGGGCTCGCGGTCCTCGCGCGTGAGCGAGGGATTGGCGAGCGCCAGCGCCAGGAAGGCGAGCGCGATCGCCCGCACCCAGGCGCCGCGGCTGCGCACGACGATGAGAAGCGCGGCGACCGCCGCCGCAACGCCAATGGCCGTCCACAGCACGGCGGGCGGCACCAGTGGAGCGAACGAAATACCGAAACCCATTGCGGCTCCTACTGGCCCAGCCGCTCGAGCAGCGCCGGGACGTGCACCTGGTCGGCCTTGTAGTTGCCGGTCAGCGTGTACATCACGATGTTCACGCCGGCGCGGAACGCGAACTCGCGCTGGCGCGGCTCGCCCGGCACCAGCGGCAGCATCGGCTGGTTGTCGGGCCGCATCGCCCAGGCCCCGGCAAGGTCATTGGACGTGATCAGCACCGACGACACGCCGTCACCGGCGCGCGCAGGCCGCTGCGGCTCCTCCTCGCTCTCCGCCGGCAACGCCTCCACCCAGAGCTGGCCCGAGGTGTAGCGTCCGGGAAAATCCTTGAGCAGAAAGAACGTCTTGGTCAGCACGTGGTCGCGCGGCACCGGCTCCAGTTCGGGAATGTCGAGCGACGACAGAATCTGGCGCAGCGCCAGCATGCCGGGCCCGCGCGTGTCGCCGCCGGCGCCGGGCGGCGCCGTGATGGCATCGCGCGTGTCGAACAGCACGGTGCCGCCCTGTTTCATATAGGTGTCGACGCGGGCCAGGGCCTCGGCCGGCGGCCGCGCCACGCCGGGCACGACCGGCCAGTAGATCAACGGATAGAAGGCGAGTTCGTCGCGCCCGATGTCGAGGCCGATCGGCTCCCCCGCCTCGAGCGCGGTGCGCTGGGCGAGGAACATGGTCAGGCCCTGCAATCCGGCCTTGCTGATGGCGTCCACTTCGGCGTCGCCGGTGATGACATAGGCGAGCTTGGTCTCGGTGGTCGACTTCATGGCGACCTGATCGTCGGCCGGCCCGGCGCGCAGCCGGTCGGGCGCAGCTGCTGCCAGCGCGGCGGCGAGCAGCAGGCCGGCCGCCATGCGGCGGGCCGGCAGCAGGCGGCGAATGCCGCCAGCCAACGAGAACACGACCAGCGCGTCGAGCACCAGCAGCGACAGCGCGGCGAGGAACAGCGGCGCGCGCAGGTCCTGCGGCTCGCCCTGGCGATAGGCCTCGCGGCGGGCATTGAGCGGGCCGAAGTCGACCGGGTTGAGCCGGTCGGACGGAGCCAGCGTGTTCACGGCCAGGAGTCCTTCCGGCGGGCCGTAGAATCCCGGCGGATGATCGGCGGTGCCGCGGCCGACGAAGTTCGCCGGCACCGGCCGCGCCGTCGGTGGCGGCGGACCGAACGCGCCGAATCCGTCGAGCACGCGGGTCGGCGGCACGACCTCGCGCTGGATGCGCGACGAGGAGGATGCGCCCGCTTCGGTCGCGGTGCTGGTGCCAGCCAGTTCGACGATGCGCTTGAGCATGTCGACGAAGGCCCCCGACAGCGGCAGGTTGGACCAGCGCGTGTCGGCCGTGACGTGGAACAGCACCAAAACTCCCTTGCCGCGGCGCACGTAGGTGACCAGCGGCGTGCCGTCAACCAGCGTCGCCCACGTGTGCTCGCTGAGCCCCGAGTCCGGCTCGGCCAGCACCTGCCGCGTCACCATCACGTCGTTCGGCACCGTCATGTTGGCGAACGGACCATCGCGCGAGAACGCCGCCAGCGGCTGCGGCTGGTCCCAGCTCAGGCTGCCGCCGAGAATGCGGCCGCCGCGCCTGAGCCTGACCGGCACCAGATCGTCGTCGGACCCGGCCAGCCGTGGGCCGGCGAACCGCACCAGCACGCCGCCATCGTCGATCCAGCGCGCCAGCCGGTCATGCACGTCGCCGGCAACGGTGCCGACATCTGCGAGGATCAGCATCGGCAGGTTCTGGTCCAAAAACTGCTTGACGGCTTCCGCTGGCGAAGTGCGATCGGCAATGCGCATGTCGGCAAAGGGTCCGAGCGCACGCGCCAGGTAATAGGTCGAGGCGAGCAGCGGCTGCGCGGTTTCACTGGTGGCGCCGGAGACGACGCCGACCGTACGCCGCCGCCAGCGCTTGTCGAGCAGTTGCACGGCGCCGGCCGAGCGCTCGCCGGCGATCTCCAGCCGCGCGATGTCGTTGCGGATTTCCACCGGCATATCGAACTGCGCATCGGCCTCGCGCTCGTCCGACTTGAAGGCGAAGCGGGCATCGGCGAGTGGCAGACCCTTGAGGTCGAGCGCGCGCACCACGCCGTTGTCGTCGCCATCGGTCGCCGCGCGCAGCACCTTGACCGTGAGTGCGCCAGCCGTGTTCTCCGCCGCGGCGAGCGCGCGCGCCGGCTCGATCCCGCCTTCGACGACCGTGACAGGGCGGCCGCTGGCCGCCTTGGCCAGGCCTTCGACGAACTCGGCCGAGCGGCCGAGGTCGACGCCGTCCGACAGCCAGAAGATCTCTGCCTCGGGCGTGGCGCCGAGAAAGCGCGTGATGGTCGGCAGCGCCTCGGCGCGTTCGATCGTGTGCGGCTTGGGCCGGATCTGGCCGAGCCGCACGCGCGCCGCACCCGGCGTTTCGAGCGAGATGTCGCGCGCGGTTTCCGACAGGAGGATGATGGCGATCCCGGTCTTGTTGGTTTCGGCGCGGGCGATGAGATCCTCGGCCGTGCGCATGCGCTTGTCCCAGGTGGCGGCGGACGCCCAGCCGTCGTCGATCAGAAGCGCCGGCGGGGCGGCCGCCGATGACGTGGCAATGGGCGGATTCCATAGCGGCCCGGCCGCCGCGATGATCAGCAAGGCGGCCAGGGCCAGGCGCAGCAGCAGCAGCCACCATGGGGTGCGCGACGGCGTCTCCTCGCGCGGTGCGATGTCGAAGAGGAGCCGCGTCGGCGGGAAGTGGACGCGCCGCGGCCGGGGCGGGATCAGCCGCAGCAGCCACCACAGCACCGGCAGGCTCAGCAGTCCGAGCAGCACCAGCGGTTCGGCGAACGCGAGCGGCAGCCCCATCATGGCTGGCCTCCGGTCAGCGGAACGCCATGCCAACGGTTGATGCCGGTTCCACGCGGGCCGGCCCCCATGCTGTTGTGCAGCCACAGCAACAGGTCGGTCGCCGGGCGATCGGTGCGATGGATGACGAACGACCAGCCGAGCCGGTCGGTCTCCGCCCGGATCTCGGTGCGGTGACGCTCGACCCTCAGCTCATAGTCGGCGCGCCAGGTCTCGGCGCGTCCTGCCGTGATGGCGCCGGCGCCCTCGGGCTCGAAGAATTCGATGCGTCCGGAGTATGGGAACGTCTCCTCGGCCGGATCGACGACCTGCACCACGTGTCCGTGGGCGCCCGTCGCCGACAGCTGCGCGATGGTGGAATGAACCTCGCCGATCGGGCTCCACAGGTCCGACAGCACGACGACCTCGGCCAGCGGCGACGGCGCGAACGACGGCGGCAGGCTGGCGCGCGGCAGCGGGTCATGCACGATCGCCTCGGCCATGCGCTCGATCACGTCGCGGCTGGCGGTCGGGCGCATGATGCCGGGAATTCCGATGCGCTCGCCGCCCTCGACCAGGACTTCCGCCAGCGCGAAGGCGACCACCAGGGCGCGGTCGAGCTTGGTCTCCCACACCATGGCCGAGGCGAACAGCATCGAGGGCGAGCGGTCGGGCCAGATCCACACCGTGTGCGCGGCCTCCCACTCCTGCTCGCGCACATAGAGGTGCTCGTCGCGCGCGGAGCGGCGCCAGTCGACGCGGTGCGCCGGCTCGCCGGAGACGAAGCGGCGGTATTGCCAGAAATTCTCGCCCGAACCCGCGCGCCGTCGCCCGTGCAATCCGTGGATCACGGTCGCCGCCACCCGGCGCGCCTCGAGGATGAGGCGCGGGATGCTGGCTGCCAGCGAGTGCCCCTCGCCGGTCGCCCGCCGGGTTGCCTCCAGTTCGTGTTCGCTCGCGCCAGTCGCTTCGGCCATCGACTTACCCGATACGCGCCTTCAGCCGACCGATCACGCCATCAATGGTTTCGCCGTCGGCGCGTGCCGCGAAAGTGAGCGCCATGCGGTGCTTGAGCACCGGGGTGGCGAGATCGATCACGTCGTCGACCGACGGTGCAAACCGCCCTTCCAGCAGCGCGCGGGCGCGCACCGCCAGCATCAGCGCCTGGCTGGCGCGCGGCCCGGGGCCCCAGGCAATGAATTTTGCCGCGTCGCCGCCCTCGGGGCCGGGGCGCGCCGAGCGCACCAGTGCCAGGATGGCCTCGACCACCGACTCGCCGACGGGGAGCCGCCGCACGACGCGCTGCGCTGCGATCAGGTCCTCGGCCGTCATGGCGGGCTTCGGCCGGGTCTCCTCGGCGCCGGTGGTCTCGAACAGGATGCGGCGCTCCGCCTCGCGGTCGGGATAGTCGACATCGACCTGCATCAGGAAGCGGTCGAGCTGCGCCTCGGGCAGCGGATAGGTGCCTTCCTGCTCCAGCGGGTTCTGCGTCGCCAGCACGTGGAACGGCTTTGGCAGGTCGTGGCGCACGCCGGCCACGGTGACGTGCTGCTCCTGCATCGCCTGCAGCAGCGCCGACTGGGTACGCGGGCTCGCGCGGTTGATCTCATCGGCCATCAGCAGCTGGGCAAAGACCGGCCCGGCGATGAAGCGGAAGCTGCGCTTGCCGCCCGGGCTTTCCTCCAGCACCTCGGTGCCGAGAATGTCGGACGGCATCAGGTCGGGCGTGAACTGGATGCGCCGCGCGTCCATGCCGAGCACGATCCCCATGGTCTCGACCAGCTTGGTCTTGGCGAGGCCCGGCACGCCGACAAGGAGGGCATGGCCGCCGGACAGGATGGTGATCAGGGCGCGCTCGACCACTCGTTCCTGGCCAAAGATGACGCTGGCGATGCCGGCCTTGGCGGCGCGCACATGGGCGGCCGTCGACTCGGCCGCGCGCACGATCATATCCTCAAGTTTTTCAATGCCGTCAGCGCCGGACACGGCCATATCGCCTGCTCCTGTCTTGCTCTGGTCCTGGGACAAGTCCGATTCCGTCATGCAACAACTTTGCCAGCCGCGATTTTGATCCAGAAGCCCGTTGTCAGACGGCTGATTCCCCGTTCGGCCACAAGCTTACGATATTTTTCCCCGTTGGTGCTGGCCGACCTCATGTCACGATCGCGCGAGCAAAACCGTGAGATAATTGTGTAGGATAGCGCCAATCATGGCGAAACAAATGCAGCCCAAAGCCGCCGGCCTCGACGCCATTGCGGGCGCCGCGCGAGAAGCCGGTGTCAAAGGGCCTCCGCCCGTACACTTATGGAATCCTCCGTTCTGTGGCGACCTCGACATGCGGATCGCCGCCGATGGCACGTGGTTCTACCTCAAGACGCCGATCGGGCGACCGGCTTTGGTGCGGCTGTTCGCCTCGGTGCTCAAGCGCGAGGGCGACAAGCACTACCTCGTGACGCCGGTGGAAAAATGCGGCATCACGGTCGACGACGCCCCGTTCCTGGCGGTGGAGATGCGCGTGGAAACAACGGCCACGGGCCGGACGCTGCATTTCCGCACCAACGTCGACGACTGGGTGGCTTGCGGGGCCGATCATGCGCTACGTTTCGATCCCGAACCTCATTCCGGCGGCCTCAAACCCTACCTGCACGTCCGCCGCGATCTCTGGGCCAAGGTGACGCGGGCCTTGTTCTACGATCTGGTCGAGCTCGGCGAGGAACGCGACATCGATGGCGCCCGCATGTTCGGCATTGCGTCGGGGGGTGCGTTCTTCGTCATGGCGCCGGCGGATCAGTTGAAGGACTTCGCGTGAGCACGGCTGCGACGATCGGACGCTCGCTACGTGATGACGTTTTCGAGCGCGCGCGGGCGCGCCTCACTCTCAACGTGCCGCCCGGCCTCGACGATCCGGCCATCACGCCGGCGCGCGGCGATCACGACATCGATCCCGTGATGCGGGCGATCGCCGAGGTGCGCCCGATCCGCCCGGCGGCGGTGCTGGTTCCGATCATCGCGCGCGCGGAGCCGACCGTGCTGTTCACCCAGCGCGCCGCGCACCTGCCCGACCACGCCGGCCAGGTGTCGTTTCCGGGCGGCAAGATCGAACCGGGCGACGCGAGCCCGCTCGCCGCCGCCTTGCGCGAGGCCGAGGAGGAGATCGGCCTCGCGCGGCGCTTCGTCGATCCCATCGGCTATCTCGATCTCTACATGACGACGCTCGGCTATCGCATCGTTCCGACGCTCGCGCGCATCGAGCCGGACTTACGGCTCGACCTCAACCGCGCCGAGGTCGACGGCGTGTTCGAGGTGCCGCTCGCCTTTCTCATGGCCGAGGAGAATCACAAGCTGCAGAGCCGCGAGTGGAAGGGAATGACGCGCACCGTCTACGCCATCCCGTTCGGCGAGCACCACATCTGGGGCGTGACCGCCGGCATCCTGCGCAACCTGTTCGAGCGGATTTATCGCCAATGAGGCGACGGCCGGCATGATTCGCCCGGTTCTCACTGAGCTTGCGCTGTTCCTGGCGCCGTTCGTGCTCTACGCCGTGTTCCTGGCGGCGACGCGCGCCGGCGTGCTCGATCCGAATGCGTGGTCGTGGTCCACTCTCGCGTGGCTCACCATCGCGGCGCTGGTGCTGGTGGTGGGCAGCTTCGTCGTCATCGCGCAGTTCTCTGGCGCGCCGCCCGGCTCGACCTATGTCCCGGCCCATCTCGAGGACGGCAAGCTGGTGCCGGGGAAGACGCAGTGAGCGCAACAGCGACGAACGGACGCACGACGAAAAACCTCGCCGGCGCCACCTGGCTGAAGGACAGCCCGCTGGCCCGGCTCCTCGCCGTGCTCGATCGCGACGGCGAAGAGGCGCGCGCGATCGGCGGCGCCGTGCGCGACTCGCTGCTCGGCATGACGCCGGGCGAGATCGACGTGGCGACCACCGCAACACCTCCGGAAGTGATCCGTCGCGTCCAGGCCGCGGGCTACAAGGCGGTGCCGACGGGAATCGACCACGGCACTGTGACGGTCGTCGTCGCGGGACATCCGATCGAAGTGACGACGCTGCGCGAGGATATCGAGACCTTCGGCCGCAAGGCCAATGTGCGCTTCGGCCGCGACTGGAAGGCGGACGCCGAGCGGCGCGACTTCACCATCAATGCCCTGTCGGTGTCGGCTGACGGGACGGTGCACGACTACGTCGGCGGCCTCGCCGATCTCGCGGCGCAGCGCGTCCGCTTCATCGGCGATCCGGCGATGCGCATCGCCGAGGATTTCTTGCGCATCCTGCGCTTCTTCCGCTTCCATGCGCGCTACGGCGAGGGGTCGCCCGACGCCGCCGGCCTGCATGCCGCGATCGTGGCGCGCGACGGCCTGGATCTGTTGTCGCGCGAGCGCATCCGCATGGAGTTGATGAAGCTCCTCAGCGCCCCGCGCGCCGTGCCGACCTTGGCCGTCATGGCGGAAGCGGGGATTCTCGGCAAAGTGCTCGGCGGCGTGCCGCTGCTCGTCAGCATGAGCAACATGGCCAAACTGGAGGCGGCGCTCGGCCTCGAGCCCGACCCGGTGCGCCGGCTCGGCGCGCTCAGCGTGTTCGTCGCCGAGGATGCCGAACGCCTGCGCCAGCGGCTGCGTCTGTTCAATACCGAGCACGAGCGCCTGGCCGCGATGGCCGACGCCTGGTGGCGCGTCGCCCCGTCGGCGGCCGCGCAGGGCGGACGCGCCCTGCTCTATCGCCTCGGCCCGGCGCAGTTCACCGATCGCGTCCTGCTCGCGTGGTCGCGTTCGCCCGACGGCGCGGCGGATTCCGCCTGGCGCGAACTCGCGACCTTGCCGCAGCGGTGGACCGCGCCGGCGTTTCCGCTCAAGGCCGCCGACCTGCTCAAGCGCGGCGTGCCGAAAGGGCCGCGTCTCGGCGCCGCGCTGCGCGCCGCCGAGACCGCCTGGATGGCGCAAGATTTTCCGCTCGACGCCGAGGCGCTGCGTGAAATTGCCGAGCAAGCCGCGCAGTCCGGGTAACCACGTGTCCCGGATGCGGCGCAGCGCGAAGTGCGGTCGTGCAGCGGAGTCGCGGGAGCGGTGCGCCGCTGATCCGGGACCCCGGTTCGCTCGCGACACCAACCGGGGTCCCGCGTCTGCAGCGCACCACTGCATGGTGCGCTGCGCGCGGGACACGCGGCATGTCACTCTGCGGCCTGCATCTCACCCAGCTCGGCTGCACCGGCCTGCATGGTCGCAGCCAGCACGCCATAGACCTTGGTCCAGGCCGCACGGGCGTTCGGCGTGAAGGCGTCGCCGAGGGCGCGTGCGAGCGTCAACAGGAGCACGTCGCCGACCACGTCGTAATGCTCCGCCGTCGCCCCGTACCCGGCGTGGCGCATGCCGAGCGCCTTGAGCTTGGGAACGAGCGCCTCGAGATCGTGCAGGGCGCCGACCGCAGCGGCAATCATCGTCATGAGCTTCTGCTTCTGCTGGCGCAGATCGGCGGGAAACAGCGTGCGCAGTTGCGGCGCGCGCTCGAACAGCCGCGCGTAGAACAGGTCAGCGGCTGCATCCTTGACGGGCACCACACGCGCAAAGCTCGTTCGCACCAGCATGATATCGTCGGCGTTCAGCATAAGAATCTCTCCTGAGCCGGCATTCGGCGTTGGGTTCGAAGTTTGAGACGCTGCCAGGTGGGGATTCGTTCATGCCGCCCGGCAATTCCGCCCGCGCGACTCGCCTCGGTGGCAGATAGTCCTTAGATTGAAGGGTCATGGACCGAACGCGTCGACCTGCCGATATCGCCAGCCGGGCCGCGCAGCGGCTGACCCGCCGCGACCGGGCCGCTGGATTCCGCCGCCTCACGTTCGCGCTGCCGCGCGAGGCCGCGCGCGAGAAGGCGCGCGAGCTGTTCCGCCGCTTTCCCAAGGCCGCCTACATGACGCAGATCGAATCCTGGCGCGAGCTTCCCGACGGCCGCATCGAGTTCACCATGCGCCGCCTGCCCACCGCCGACTGAGGACCTTTCCGTCGGCCGCACCGTGAGGAGGACGTGATGCACCGGTTCTGGCGCGGCCTCGTGCTCTTTTTGCTCGGCGGCGTGTTCGGCACCGGATTCGGCGTCGCGCTCGGATTCTTCTTCTTTCCTTTCGTGTTCCCGCCGCCGGCCGCCACCGAGCAGCTGACCGAACGCGACCGCTCGCCGCTCGTCGCCAGCGGCACCTTCATCCACGCCAATCCGTCCGATCCGGTCCATTGGGGACGCGGCAAGGTCAGCGTGTACGAGCGCGCCGTGTTCCTCGAACCCGATTTCGAGGTCGGCCCGGGGCCCGCGTTCCACGTGCTGCTCGTCCCCAAGGCGAATATTCGCAGGTCCACCGACGTGGCCGACCTGATGTATGTCGATCTCGGCGGTCTGCGCGCCTTCAAGGGCAGCCAGCGTTATCCTGTCCCGGGCGGAGTCAACTTGCAGGATTTTCCCAGCGTGGTGATCTGGTGCGAGCGCTTCAGCGTGCTGATCTCGCCGGCCGATCTGTCACCCGCGCAGCGATGATGAATTCAGGGCCGATACACTGCCCCCGGATCA
>Ga0126380_10000264_pt1 | contig 16032 bp, 12 predicted proteins | sample PanSoiMetPlot_26_FD_92544 | JGI IMG/M metagenome (GOLD analysis project Ga0126380, IMG submission 92544) | Tropical forest soil microbial communities from Panama - MetaG Plot_26 | ecosystem: Environmental > Terrestrial > Soil > Tropical forest > Bulk soil | place: Panama | collected 2016-02-17
GGGGGTGGCATGGCGGGCAACCAGCCGCCGGGCACCGTCGGACAGCTGCGGCAGACGATCCCGTATGTCGACGCGGTGATCAACTTGGAGGCGGCGGTCGGCGGACAGGATTTGGAGGACTGGGAATCGCTGGCCCAGCGCGGATCCCGGTCGCTGCGCCACCGCGATCGCGCGGTGACCACGGAGGACTACGAGGACCTGGCCAAGCTTGCCTCACCGCAGGTGGCCCAGGCGAGGTGTTACGGCGGAGAGGATGCCGCGCGCGATGCTCTCAATGGAACCAGCCGGCCGGGAACCGTGAGTGTCGTGGTGGTGCCGCGCGGGACGGAGGCTCGACCGCGACCGAGCCTCGATCTTCTGCGGCGCGTGCGAGATTTTCTCAGCGAGCGCGCGGCGGCGGACGTGAGTCTCGTGGTCTTGGCCCCTCGGTATGTTCGCGTCTGCGTCGAGGCCGAGGTCGTGGCGCGAGAGGCGTCGGGCGGGGGCGTGCAGGTCCGCTGCGAAGAACGGCTGACGCAGTTCCTGCACCCGGTGACGGGCGGCGACGCGAGCCGTGGCTGGGGGTTCGGTGACGTTCCCCACGAGTCGGATCTGTATGCCCAGCTGGAGGCCGTGGACGGCGTGGGCCATGTCCGGTCGCTGCGGTTTCGCATGGAGGAGGACGAACCGGGGATGCTCGAGCGTCGGCGATTTCTGATCTCGTCAGGAGAGCATCGGATCCAGCTCACGAGCTGATCCGATTCGGTGACCGGCATGCCACTGACTGTTCCCAATCTGGACGATCGGACCTATACCGATCTGGTCGAGGAAGCCCTGGCCGTCGTGCCGCGGTACGCGCCGGGCTGGACGAACCACAATGCATCGGATCCCGGCATTACCATTATCGAGCTGCTCGCGTACTTCACGGATCATTTTCTCTATCGCCTCAACCGGGTCACGAAGGAGACCAAGCTTCGCTTCCTGCAACTCCTGTCCGGCATCGAAGGGCCTGGCCCACGCGAGGGAGCGTCGCTCTCCGCCGAGCAAGTTGATCGCGAACTTCAGCAGGCGGTGCGGGATCTGCGACGGCAGCAGCGGACGGTCACCGTGGAGGACTATGATCAATTGGCCCGCGAGGCCACCGCGGGCAATTCCGAGGGGCAGGGAATCGTCAGGGCCAGATCGTTCGTCAGCCGAAACTTGGAGCTGCCGGATGAGGCCGGCCGTGACCGCGATGTGCCCGGCCACGTCAGCGTGGTCGGCCTGCCCGCGGAGGGGGTGTCCGCGGAGACCGGAGCGAGGTTGCTCTCCGAGGTGCGCGACCATCTCGAACCCCGACGATTGCTCGCCACGAGACTGCACGTGGTGGAACCATTCTTTCTGCGGGTCAGGCTCGGGGCGCAGATCCACATGCGAAGCGACGCCGACGAGGAGCTTCGTACGAGAGCGCAGGAGACGGCCCGCACCATCCTCCGGGAGTTCGGAAGTCCGTGGCCTGGCGCCGGACGCGAAGGCGGTGAATCCGAAAAGACGGGATGGCCCTTCGGTCGCGCCCTCTATCTGTCCGAGGTCTATGAGCAGCTGGAGTTGATGGACGGGGTTGACTATGTCGACGAGGTCGACGTGATCGAGCTGTCGGCGGGCCGGGAGGCGCCCGACGATGGCTCGCCGATCGGCATCAAAGTTGGCCGCTCACAGATCGGGGTGGATTCGTGGCTGAGTGCGCCGCCGGAGCATGGCCATGACCGGGTGCTCGTCGATTCCGCGGGAAGGATGATCGGGATTGCCCTCCGACCATACGAGCTGCTCCGCATCGACTCGGGAATCGAGGATTTCTCGATTGTCGAAAGTTCGCGAGGCGGCGGAGAAGTGGAGCCGGGACGCCGAGCGACGAAGGAGGCCAAGGCAAGCCCGGCCCCGGGAGCGTTCGATGCACGTCCGGAGCACGCGGCCGGCCGGCCCGAGCGAGCGACGGGCCCGGCCGCGCTCCCGCCGGCTCGTCGCGACACGCGCCACGGGATGGCGAGGGAGCGACTGCTGGCCCAAATGCCCGGTGTCTATCACGCCTCGACGGAGCTCCGTCAGCTGCTCGGCGCGTTTGAGACTATACTGTGTGAGCCTCATCAGAGGGCACTGGAAACACAGATTGCCCGAATCGCCATGCTGTTCGACATCACGGATCAAGAACTGCCGCGATGGCTGGCGGAACGCCGCGACACCCTGCTGCCGTGGCTGTCTCAGTGGGTGGCCTTGAGCGGATCTGGTGGGCTCTCCCTCGAGAGACGGCGGAGACTGCTCGGGCAGATCGTCCCGCTCTACGCGTGGCGCGGCACGCGGCACTACATGGCGGAGCTTCTCCGGTTCCACTTGCCCGGCGACGCCGACATCGACATCGAGGATCGGCAATTCCGTGGGCTGGTGCTCGGTCAAGCCCGAGTCGGGGTAGACGCATGGCTGACCGAAGATCGGCCATTCTGGTTCAAGGTGACGGTGCGAATGCCGGACACCGGGGGCGGTCGGACCGACTGGCGAGAGCGGATCCGGCAGGTCGTCGACCTCGCCAAGCCGGCCCACACGACCTACGATCTGGAATTGGTGGCGTCTCCGGCGGACAGATAGGGCGCGGTGCACACCTCACAGGTGAGAGCGACGAGCCTGCGTAGAGGGAGACAATGAGCAAAATCAGAGTGCCCATTGGTCATCGGCCCACGTACTACGACGGCCAGCTCCTGCTGGCCAAGGACTTTCTCGCCGAGCAGGAGTATCACGTCCAGGCTCGGCAGAATCACAACCGGATCTCCTGGGAGTGGGGGATTCTCCGCGGGCTCGGGGTGACGCGCGCCCACGAGCGAGCGGTGCGCGTAGCCGCGGGCGCGGCGTTCGACGAACACGGCCACGACATTCGGCTGGACGAGCCAAGCGTGATCGACCTGAGTGAATTTCGACCCCACGATCGGCTCCACGTCTCCCTGACCTACGAGGAGACACCGGCGGGCGGCAAGCAGGCGAACCGGATGGAGTGCTTTGCCGCCCTGACCGCGGGCCACGACGCGAGTGGGCTGGTGCTCGCGAGCTTCACCCTCGACGATGACGGCAAGGTCGACGAGGCCACCATCGACTACGCACAGACGAGGTATGCCCGGCTGGTCGCGGGCTCCATCAGCGCCGAGCAGTTGCACGAGGACCTCCGGCGGGGTTGGTTCCGATCGCCCTTCCGGCCCGCCCCGATGGTCGAGGGACCGGAAGAAGGGGGCGAAGAGGGACTGCCGGCCTTCCGAGTGGGAGCCACGGAAGCATTGTCACCCGACCCTCGCGACGCGGGTGAGCGAGATCGGGGCGCCGGAGGCACCATGGCTATTCCCATTCCCCCCAGCGTGAGGCACATCACGCGGTTCCGTATCGCGGGAAATGAGAATGAAGGCGAGATCGCTCTCGAGCTGATACGCGGGGGATGGGATCCGAGGACGAGGAAGCATGTCCGAGACGTCATCGTGAGCGAGAAGATCACCCACAGAGGACCGTATTTCGAGACGTACCACGTCGGCGAGAAAAACCGAGAGCTCAATCCCGAGCATCATACGCTCGCCCTCTGGTTGAAGGGAAGTCGGCGCACGGCGGTGTCGTTGGTCGCCGTCGAGTTCGGCTATTGAGGCGCGCTTCCACGGACGATGTTCCCCGCTAGGGTGAGGCGGCGCAGATGACCATGGCACGGTCGGGCGCGCAATCGTGAGAGTCGGGCCGGGGTCGCGGCTGCGGCACTACGTCATCGAGGATCTCATTGCCCAGGGAGGGATGGGCAGTGTGTGGCGCGCCCTCGACACCCGACAGAATCAGCGCGTGGCCATCAAGGCCGTCGCCAACGATCTGATCGCCGACCCGGAGTTCCGAGTCCGGATCCGGGACGAAGCGCGGCGCCACCAGCGACTTCAACACCCCAACATTGTTCCGGTCCCCGACGTCTTTGCCGAGGGTGGCATCATCTGTATCGTGATGAAGCTGATCGAAGGCTCATCGCTGGCCGCCATGCTCGAGCAGCGCCGCCGATTGGAGATCACGGAGGCCATCGGCATCGTGAAGAGCGTCTTGACCGCGCTCGACTACGCCCACCGACATGGCATCGTGCATCGGGACGTGAAGCCCTCCAACGTCCTCGTGGATCGCCAGGGATGGGTCTGGCTGTTCGACTTCGGCATCGCCATTGCCATGGGAGAGCAGCGCCGAACTCGGACGGGGGTCACCGTCGGCACGTTGTCGTACATGAGCCCGGAGCAGATCACGCATCCGAAATCCATCGATCATCGAAGTGACGTCTACAGTGTGGGGTGCCTCCTCTACGAGCTCGTAACCGGACGCCCGCCCTTCGTGAAGAACCAAGACGGGGTGGGCGACACGGATTTCGCGTTGCAACAAGCGCACGTCAAGCAGCTCCCCCTCCCGCCGAGGGAGAGACAGCCCAGCATTCCTCCGGATCTCGACGAGATCGTGATGCAGGCGCTCGCCAAGGCTCCGGACGACCGACTGCCCGGCTGTCAAGAGTTCGCGAGGCTGCTGGATCAAGTCGGAAAGCCGGTGGACGACCGCAAGAGCGGTGATGAGGCCCGCCAGAGCGTGGGCCGTCCGACTTCATCCGCGAGAAAGATCGGCGCGGCCGTGCTCGTCGCGGCCAGCGCGGCCCTCTTGGCTCTCGTCTGGGCCTTGATCCGCTGATCGGGGGTCGCTATCGATCGGGCATCACCACGGAGAACGTGGAGAGTCCGAACTTCACCTGGTCGCCGGGCCGCAGCACCGTGCCGTTCCCCGGCACCTTGTTGTTGTTGACGAAGGTGCCGTTTCTCGAGGCCTTGTCGAAGATGAAGAGACTGCCTTGCTCGTAACGGAGGTAGGCATGCTCACCGGACACGTACTCGTCGTGGACGATCTGCAGGTCGCTGGCCGCGTTGGCGCCGATGGAGAAGAGTTCCTGCTCCATGGCGTGTTCCTGTCCCGCCGCCGGGCCGGCGATGCCGCGGAGAAGCACGGCCGGCCGGCCGCTTGAGGGAGCGGGAAAGTACCGGTCGATGATCACGGTCTCGCGGGAAGGAGGGGAAGGTCGGTCGTCCACCTCCCTCGGTTCGATGGGCAGGGGCGTGGGCATCGGGGGCTCGGCAGGCGATACGGCGGCCACCTCTTCCGGGCGACGACGCCACCAGAAGATGACGCCGGCAGCGACGAGCACGGCCAGAAGGACCAAGAGCGGGACGACCGGCCACTTCTTGGGGGGCGGCGGTGGAGGACGGAACGCGGGGATCTTTTCGGGGAGGGCGGCTTTCAAGACCGATCCGTCCGGACGACGGAGTTCGATCGCGCCTTTGTCGGTGACGGGTCCAGTCGGATCCACGTCATAGGTGAACGAGACGGTCGCCGAACTCGTTTCGAGTCGGTAGATTCGATCGAGGGCAAGGGCGATGTCATGCTCGTTGGCGGTGAAGACATAGTGGCCGCTGGCCGAGTTGGCCAGGCCAGAGAGCACATCCTTGAAGGGCTTGTCTGTCTTCCCTCGGAATATGGCGTAGATGGGGACGAGTCTGGCCTTGGCCTCGGCCACCACCTGTTCCAACGTCACATCGCTGCCCTCGTCCTTGCCGTCGGTGAGGACGACGATGATTCGCCGGACCTGCGGATCATCCGCGGAGCCCTGTCCGAGGGCGTTGTGGAGGGCGCGATAGAGCTTGGTCTGTTTGTCTCGAGCCTGGACCTTGGTCAGGGCGGCCTCGATGTTCTCGCGTGGCTGATCGAAATTGGTTTCGAGACGGTCGTCGTCGCCAAAGAGGGTGAGCGCGAATTGATCGTTTGGGCGAGCCGTTTTCAGAAACTTGGGGAGCGCGCCCTTGATGTCGTTCAGGGGCGCCCCCTGCATCGAGCCGCTCACGTCGACGAGGAACATGACATTCAATCGTTGATCTTGCGTCTCCCGGCCTGAGGCGACCCGACGGTCGTCGATGAGGAGTCCGAAGTCGCTCGATTTGGGGAGGGGGCCCGGTGGGAATTCGACCACCGCGGAGAGCTCGCCCGCGGAATTCACGAAAGAGGACCGGACACGGAGCGTGTCCGTCTGCGCGGCCGCCAGAGGCACCGACGGCGCGAAGGCGATACCGACCGCCACCAGGAACATGAGCCACGTCATGGGATCACCTCGTGGAAGGGAAGCCCTGGGTGGTGGAGCCGCCGTCCGCTTCTTAGTGGATCCTCTTGTCTTCTTCCTCCTTGACTACCCGCCGAACCTCGTCATCGTGATACTTGCCCTGCAGCTTGTCCCTGTCTTCTTCGGGCATCTGTCGGTTGATCGCCTGGGCCTGAGACGGTTGGGGGCGGCTCTGCTGCTCGTGCTGCATGACGGCGCTCGCTACGCGATCCGCTTCCTGCTCGTAGAGGTCGCCCGGCTGACTGACCGTGAGTTTCATCTGCGGGCCAGCGGCTGCCCCCCCGCACGCGCAGCTGGACGGTGCGCCATCGTCGTCCGTCTTGGGGTGGACGACGGCGGGATCTTGCTGCACGACATGCGTCAATTCATGCGCCAACAGCTCGCGCCCGCCTGCGCTTCCCGGGTTGTACTCCCCCTGCCGGAAGTAGATGTCCTGTCCCGTGGTGAATGCACGCGCGCTGAGCGATCGATTCAATGCATCGGCGTCGGCGCCGGTATGCACGCGCACGCCGCTGAAATCGGCGTTGAGCGCCTCTCCCATGGACGCCTTGACCCCGCCATCGAGGGCGTGACCCCCCCGTCGGCTACTTTCAATGGCCCGCTCGACGTCGGGCATCACCTGACCTTCCCCCTCCGCCTCCGTGGCCAGGGCGACCACGCGCTGCACGAATCGATTGCCGTGTTGCCGCTGCATCTGAAGCAGGGAGGAGGCATGGCGGGAGACGGAAGGGTCGAGCAAGGGTGCCGAGTCCTTGGTGGCCACAGACCCCAGCCATGGCTGCCCGGGCACAGCCTGAGGGGTGTGCTTCGACCGCTGCGCGGTCACGACCCTGCCATTGGGACGGTGAGGAGGCAGATTGTCCAGGTCGGCCAGCCGCATATGTCACCTCCCAGTTTCGATCATGACCGTACTGCAACGCCGCGTCCGCCCCGACAAGGGCGTCCGGGACGGGCCGCCCTTTGACGCGAGCTATCCTGCGCCGTCAGCGCCGCCACGTCAATATGCGAGCAGGGGGCACCCCCTCTTGGTCTTGACTACGCGGACGGGCCGAGGTGAGTATTTCCGCAAGGCCGAGGCCTGAAGGGGGGTGTCGATGAGTATCAAGGTGCAGTGGTCCCGCGAGGGCTCCGCCGATCCGTCGAGCTCGGGTAGTGTGCAGCTCAGCGAAGGCGAAAGCGCCACGGTGGGCAGAGAGACCGGCGTCGACATACACCTGACAGACTCCCACGTGTCTCGGCTGCATGCCGAGGTCTATGTGGAGAACGGCATCGTCGTCATCAAGGACGCCGGCAGCACCAATGGGATCACCCTCGATGGCGCCCAGGTCGTCCAATCGCGCTGGGAGCCAGGGCAGACCGTGCGCATCGGCGCCTATCGCCTGAACCTGGTGGTCGTGCCCGGTTCGCTTGTTCCGGCGCGGTCGAAGCTGCCCCAAGTCAGCCGCGTCGAGCCCGACTCGAGGGCGCGAGAGATTCCCGGCCAGGGCGGGGTTGAGCTCGGCGATGTCTACCAGCGGGCAAAGAAAAACGATCCTCAGGCCGTGCGACAGCTCTTCCTGGGATTTCTCGGACGCAATGAAACGGTCATCGATGCCGGGTATCTGGGCGGCCTCGGGTGGATCTTCCCCGAGCACAGCTTCTGGTGCATCACCAATGCCCGGATCCACGGCCTCGTGGTGAATGCCTCGGGCCGACTCGATCTCACGTTCTGTTTCCTCAAGGCGGTCGACGTCGCGTACTTCCACCAGCCTTCGCGGGTTGGCCTGTGGGTGACCCTCATTTTCTACATGCTCGCCGTCGCGGTGGTCGGCCTGGCCTTCGTGGCGAGTGGGGTGATGGTCGGCAGCGTCACCCCGGCCGCCGTGGGTCTCGTCATCCTCGGCGTGCTCATCATCGCCGCCGGCATCTACCTCATTCCGCTCGTGACGCGCTTCTACTATCGCTTCACGAAATCAGGGTGCGCCTTTTTCACCAAGGAGCACGTCTATATGCCCATCCTGGCCGACCGCAAGAACCTCCGGGCGGCGCAGTCCATGCTTCGGCTGTTCGAGGAGCAAAAGCGAATACTCGGAGTGTAGTCGCTAGGCTCAACACCACCGCAGTCACCGACGCGGCGAGGGGACCATGAGCATCTTCCTGAGCTACTCACGGGGCGACGTCCACCAGGCCGACGAGTGGGTCGGGAATCTCGAGAGGTTCGGCTACCGGGTCTGGCTCGATCGAGCAAGTATCCGGGGCGGCCAGCAATGGAACGAAACCATCGTGCGTTCGATTCGTGAGGCCCAGGCGCTTCTCCTACTGCTGTCGCCGAATTCGGCGCGATCGGACAACGTTCGCCGGGAGATCGACCTCGCCACGGAGGGCAGGAAGCGGATCATCCCGATCGAGATTCAGGCGACCACCATCCCGGACAATCTGCAGTACCAGCTCGCCGGCGTCCAGCTCATTCAAACCTGGAGAAATCCTCGGAGCGGGCTTCCCCTCGTCTTGGCCGCCCTCAAGCAAGCCGGGGTCGAACGGGGTGCTGCCCGGGTGGTGGAGGCAACCGGTCAGCGGAGTTCGAGCGAGGCACGCATCGACCTGGCCGATCTCGGCAATCTCGGCTTCTTGAGCAAGATCGCGTTCTGGCGGCGCCCGAGCGAGTAGGGCGGACGGTCCAGAGGAGGTCCAGGGCGACACGGCCCAGGCGACTCACCTCCCCTGCGTTCCCTGATACGTCTTGCCCGCCGGAGACGTCGATGAGGTGCCTGGCTGGTCCCCGGTCTGGGGCCTGCTCGGTGGTGCGGATGGTCCTGGTCGGCTTCCTCGGGGAGGCGGTCCGACGGGGACGGTGATGCCGAAAGACGGTGGAGTCCCTGATCCTCGCCGTACCAAGAGCCGCTGGACGACCCGGTCGGCCCAGGCAGTTTCGGCCGGCGCGTCCACATACTGCGGCGGTCGCGGTGGTTGCGTGCCTTCCACGCGAAGCAGGCGATTGTCGACGACGGTCACGGCGGGCCATCGTCCCCCTTCGCACCGCACCGTGCCTTTGCGGACGATGACAACCGTGTTGCCAACGCCCGATCGGCCGGCGAGGGGGCCTCGTCGCACGCTGTACTCGGTTCCCGTCACCGAAGCCGACATCTCATCGGTGATGACCTGACCGCCCCCGCGCTCCAGGACCTGGCTGATGTGGGCGAACACCTCGCCGAGAAAGAGCCGGATCGAACCGAGCTGGATCCGTGTGTTCTCTCGCAAGGCCACGTAGTTGTCACCATCGAAGTCGATGACGGCGAACCCTCTCGTGGTCTCGATCACGTCGCCCGTTTGGAGCGCCATGCCCGGCTGATAGGGCAGCACGCTCGAGAGGCGCTCGATGCGCACGCCGTCGTCCGCGTGGAGAAGCGGAACGCCCGCCTGGCTGGTCGGGCTGTCCGAATCCATACAGACCCCCCCGACACAGACCCCGACGCAACCACCGAGAGCGGCGCTGCTCGCCACCAGGGCAAAGAGCAGCCACCTACGGGGCGACGTGTGTTCCACGGAACCACCTCCGTTCGAGCGCGACGAGCATCCACCACGTGGCGATGAAGGCGGCGATGTGATAGAGCCCGTCCGCGAGCAGGTGGAGCTTGGCGTAGAGCACGATGGCCGCGGCGAGATAGACGATACAGCCGGCGAGCAGGACGACCAGGTTGCCGCGGCGTGATTTCCCCAATCGCCACAGCCGATAGAGAACGGCCAAGACGACCATGAGCAGGGTCATCAACCATTGCGTGGCGAGGGACATGGGCCGGACCGCTCCGTCAGTGAGGAGCGCGTTCATCACGTCCGCGTGAAACTCGAAGCCATAGCGGCGCCCGTTGATGTCCATCCGCGTGTCCAGCGTGTCCAGCGGATGCTCGGCGCCGACCAGCACTCGCTTGCCAGAAAATACCGCGGGGTCGACGGCCCGGTTGAGCACGGCGTCCAGATCGTAGCGCCGGGACGGCTCTCGGAGTCGCTCGCGATGCGAGAGCCGCATGATCACCCGCTCCACTTCCGAATCCGGTGAGCGAGCGGGGCAGTCTCCGTCCGCGACCTCGATACGCTGTCGGAAGGAGAATCGAACCCATTGATCCGGGCCGGCGGGGAAGCGAAGAGGCAACACGTCGGACTGAGGCGGGGGCGGAGCGATGCTGGAGGGAGCGAAGGCCGCTTCGAGGGGTAGGGATCCGTAAACGTGGTCGCCCCGGCGAAGGGCCGCGGTGCCGAACACAGCTTGGTCGAGCTTGGCCCCCACGCAGGTCAGCCCGAGATGGCTGACCGTGGCGAGATCGGGGGGCGCCATGGGTTGCGCCCCGGAGAGCTCCCGGAACCCGAACACCACCGCCATGCCCCGTTCCCTCGCCGCGCGAATGCTGCGGATGAGATCGGCGTCGAACTCGCTCGGCGAGGGGAGCCGGATGTCGAAAGCGACCGTACGGGCTCCCGCTTGGGCGAGAAGATCGACGAGCCGGGCGTATTCCTGGCGCCGAGCTGGGGCGAGGCCGTTGACCTCTTCGGGACTCGGTCGAATGCCCACCAGGGCCAGCTCGCGGCTCAGGGGCACCTCGAAGAGGATGTCGCCCAAGAGCATGGTGAAGCTCGCCGTCCGCGTATCCAGGCCAACGAGATCGAAGATGTTGGCCCACGCCAGCGAGATCGTCACCGCGATCACTGCGGCCATGATGACGATGGCCGCCTTGCCCATGCGGGTGAGGCGCACGAACCGCTCGGCGAGGCCGAGATCGCGGCGCTCGCCGCTGACCGCTTCCACCAGCGTCTCGATATCCTTGTCGAAGGTCGCATGCGTGATCGTCTGCGCCTGCAATGTGGCCAGGGCCGCGAGATCTTGCGGCAAGTCGGCCGCGCGCGGCAAGGGCGCGCCGTCGACGAGGACAGGAATCACTCGTTTGCCGCGCGCGAGGGCTTCCCGAATTTCCCATCGGACGAAATCGTCGGGATCGTCGAGCCGCCGCCGGCCATCGCGGCCCTCGGCCCGGAGCCATCGTGGGCCGATCACGGTCAGCAGCGCGTCACAGCGGTTCACGCGCTGGTCCAACACATGCTTCCAGTCGTCACCGAGCTCGATCTGCTCCACGTCCATGAAACTGTGCCCGTCGCCGAACCATTCTCGTAGCCGCTCGTGGATCAACCGGGCACTGGCAGGGGAGTCGTCGCGGCGATAGCTGATGAAGATGTTCGGCATGGCTGTCATGTGGGCGACGGGCCATCGCCCGCGCCGCACACGTTTGCGAGACTCTAGATTGGCCGAGACAGGATGGTCAAGGCGCTTTTCCGTGCGTGCTCCCGGTCGCTCCTCGTCTCGAGGAAGCGCTGGATGCGCGGAGGGCAAGACGGACGGACGTTAATGTCTGCGTGAAGCAGGCGGAACTGACAGAGTCAGGCTGGCGTGGGGGACTGCCCGGGTCAATGCTTGGGTACGCGTTGATAGGATCCGAGGAACGTCGCCCCGAGCCCACAGTAGCCCTCGGTGTCCGCGCAGAGGATTTCCGCGTCGCCCGCGGTGAAGCGGATCGAGATCGAGCGGTTCTCGCTTTCCGCTTGCGCCGAGCTATAGGCGAATACGTCCATCGTGAAAGGGACGAAGCGCACGACGAGCACATCGCCCCGCATCGAGCCGACTGCCTTCTCGTAGCAATCGGCGGCCGTCGAGGCCCGTGTCTCCGCCGTCGCGGACCGTGACGACTTGTCTGTCGCCAGAACGAGGGCAAACGGTACCGTCGCCTTGTTACGAAGAGGCACGATGGATCGCCACGATTCCCAGACCACGACACGCGCCGATCGGTTCCTCTGCATCAGCCGAAGACGCCGGCGCGCCAATGGCATGGGCATGTGCGCAGCGGGCCCGCAGCTCCTTGCCCGTGGCCACATCCCACAGCCGCGCCGTCTTGTCCATGCTGGCGGTCACCAGCGTCTTACCGTCGGCCGAGAATTGCGCACTGACGACCCCACCCGCATGCCCATGCAAGGTCCGCAGCTCCTTGCCGGTGGCCACCTCCCACAGCCTCGCGGTCTGGTCGTAGCTTGCCGTCACCACCGTCTTGCCGTCGGGGGAGAACTGTGCGCTCACCACCGCGCCCTGGTGTCCATCCAGGGTCCGCAGCTCGGTGCCACTGGCCACATCCCACAGCCGGGCCGTCTTGTCCCAACTCGTGGTCAAGACCGTCCTGCCGTCGGGAGAGAACTGTGCGCTGACCACCCGCTCCTCATGCCCGTGCAGGATTCGCAGCTCCTTGCCGCTGGCCACATCCCAGAGCCGGGCCGTCCTGTCGTCGCTGGCCGTCACCGCCGTCCTGCCGTCGGGGGAGAACTGCGCGCTGACGACTCGATTCTCGTGCCCGCGCATGGCCCGCAGCTCGCGGCCGTTGGCCGCATTCCACAGCCGTGCCGTCTGGTCCCAGCTGGCGGTCAGCACGAGCGCGGCGTCGGCGGAGAGCTGGGCGCTGACGATCCCGCCCACGTGACCGTGCAGGACGCGCAATTCCTTGCCCATCGCGGCATCCCAGAGTCGCGCGGTCTTGTCCAGACTGGCCGTGAGCACGGTCCTACCATCGGCAGAGAATTGTGCGGTCTCGACCCGATCGGTGTGACCGGCAAGGGTCCGTAGCGCCTTGCCGCTGGCCACGTCCCAGAGCCGGGCCGTGTTGTCCCAGCTTGCGGTCAACACGGTCCTTCCGTCGGGGGAAAACTGAGCGCGGACGACTCCGGCCCCGTGGCCTCGCAGGGCTTGCACCTCCTTGCCCGTGGCCACATCCCACAGCCGCGCGGTCTGATCCAAGCTGGCCGTCAGCACAGTCTTGGCGTCTGCGGAAAACCGAGCAGCGACGACGTCATTCTCGTGCCCGCGGAGGGTGCGTGGCTCCTTATTCTCGTGCCCGCGGGAGGTACGTGGCTCCTTACTGCCCGCCACGTCCCACAGCCGTGCGGTCTGGTCCAAACCGGCGGTCAGCACCGTCTTGGCATCTGGGGAAAACTGTGCGCTGACCACGCCACCGCCATGTCCCCGCAGAGTCTTCAGCTCCTTGCCGCTGGGCACATCCCACAGTCGGGCGGTCTTGTCCAAGCTGGCCGTGAGCACGGTCGTACCATCCGCGGAAAACTGGGCGCCGGCGATGCCCCCCGAATGGGCACGCAGAACCCGCAACTCCTTGCCGCTGGCGGTATCCCAGAGTCGCGCCGTTCTGTCTCGACTCGTGGTCAGCACGGTCTTGCCGTCTGCGGAAAACTGCGCACTGGCCACGCGGTCCGCATGGCCACGCAGCACGCGGAGCTCCTTGCCACTGGCCACATCCCAGAGTCGCGCGGTCTTGTCATCACTGACCGTCAGCACCATTTTGCCATCTGGGGAAAACTGGGCTCCGCCAAGAGCGTTGTCGTGCCCGCGCAAGATCCGCAGCTCCTTACCGCTGGCCACATCCCAGAGCCGCGCCGTGTTGTCCCAGCTGGCGGTGAGCGCAGTCTTGCCGTCGGGGGAAAACTGGGCGCTGACCACGGTATTCTCGTGCCCCCGCAGGATCTGGAGTTCCTTGCCGCTCGCCATATCCCACAGTCTCGCGGTCTTGTCCCAGCTCGCGGTGAGTACCAGCTTGCCGTCAGAGGAAAACTGGGCGCTGACCACGGCATTTTCGTGCCCCTGTAGGGTCCGCAGCTCCTTGCCCCTGGCCAGATCCCACAGCCGCGCCGTCCTATCATCGCTCGCCGTCAGCGCCAGGGTGCCGTCAGGGGAAAACTGGGCACTCACGACCCGGTCCTCATGGCCCCGCAGAGTTCGCAACTCCCGGCCGCTCGCCACATCCCATAGCCGCCCGGTCTTGTCCCAGCTGCAGGTCAGGGCCGTTCTGCCGTCGCGGGAGAACTGCGCGCTGACCACCGCATTGGTGTGTCCACGCAGGATGAAGCGGAGATACTCGGCCTCGGCGATCCGCGGTTGCGGACTCGTCTTGGCCCCCGGAGCCGCGCCGCGCGTATCCTGAGCCAACCTGAGCGTCTGGTCCAGCAAGCCCTCGGCCGGACGTTCGGTCGTCGGAGCGAGCTTCCCGGCCGCGGTCTCAATGGGAGCCGAACTGGTCTCTAGATTCAAGGCAGAACAGGATGGCGGCCAGCTGAGCGACGCCATCAGGCCGAGCGTAGCCAGTGTGGCGCGGAGGGCGATCCAATCGCGACGAGGGCTGACCTCTGCCATAGGCAAGGGCTGCGCCCTCGGGGTTCGGCCCCTATCCGTCACAGCGCGTCGACCGTTTTCCGTCACACAGCGGGTTGGAATTAATGAATTTCCGACCAGCTCCCATAGCGGTGACGGGCCCCGGCATCGCGGGGGCGAAAGCGTCAGCCCTCCTACGAGGAGCCATCGTGCACTCCCACGGTCTCCTTGGTCAAGCCAGGAGTCCTTCGGCGAAAGCCCGCGAGACGGACAGGGATTTGATAGCATGCGGCGCTGGCGAGTTGACGTCGCATCGGGCGTTCGTGTCTGAGTGTCCAGTGGCCGATATCGGCTCGGACGGAGCGGCCCTGCACGAGCCCGTCGCGAGCAGTGGGATCTGAATCCGAAGCCGAGAAGGAGGCTGAACCATGAGCCGAGCGCAGCTGAACGGTGTGGAAATCGACTACGAGGTGTCCGGGAGCGGGGAGCCCGTGCTGCTCAGCCACGGCTACTCTGCCACGCGGCGCATGTGGGACGGCCAGCATCGCGCCTTCCCGGACTACCAGGTCATCGGCTGGAGCATGCGTGGACACGGGCAGACGGAAAATCCTTCCGATCCGGCGCGGTACTCGGCCGCCCTCACGGTGGGCGATATGAAGGCGCTGCTGCGACACGTGAAGGCCCCTCGGGCGGTCGTCGGCGGGCTCTCGTTGGGCGGCTACGTCTCGCTCGCTTTCTATCTTGCGCATCCGGAGATGGTGCGCGCCCTCGTCATCTGCGATTCCGGTCCCGGCTACCGCAACGCGGAAGCGCGGGCGGGCTGGAACAAGCGCGCCGGGGAGCGCGCCGCCGAGCTGGAGAGCCGCGGGCTCGATGCCCTCAGCGGGCGCAGCCGGGAGATGCGCGAGGCCATGGGCGAGCACCGTTCGGCGCAGGGGCTCGCCCACGCCGCGCGGGGCATGCTCGCTCAGGAGGGCTCGAGCGTGATCCATGGGCTCGCGGGCATCAAGGTGCCCACACTGATCATCGTGGGCGACCATGACCAGCCCTTCATCGCGCCCTGCGAGTACATGGCAAAGAAGATCCCCGGCGCGCGGCTCGAGGTGATCGCCGGGGCTGGGCACTCGTCCAATCTGGATCAGCCGGAGGCCTTCAACCGCGTATTGCGCGACTTCCTCGACGGCCTTCCGTAGTCACAGATCACGCCGCCTCGAGGCCCGCTCGCGCTGGACAGCCGGAATGACAGTTGGTATGTTCGAGCGGTTCCATGGGCGCGAAACTCTTTGGAGCGTCGGTTCTCCGCAAGGAAGACCCTCGCTTTCTCCGTGGCGACGGCCGCTACGTCGACGACATCAAGCGGCCCGGCCTGCTCCACGCCGCCTTCGTGCGGAGCCCCTACGCGCACGCGGTGATCCGCTCCATCAAGCTGGAGGAGGCGCGTCGCCTGCGCGGCGTCGCCCACGTGTTCGCCTTCACCGACCTCGAGCGCTGGATGAAGCCCTTGCCCCTCTTCGGGGCCGTCCCGCCCGGCCTCGCCGCGCGCGTGGCCGTCAGCATGAAACAGGTGCCGCAGCTCGCCATGGGGCGCGACCGCGTGCGTTTCGTGGGAGAGATCGTGGCCATGGTGCTCGCGGAGAGCCGTGCCCTGGCCGAGGATGGCTGCGAGCTGGTCGAGGTCGAGTACGAGCCGTTGCCCGTGGTCACCGAC
>Ga0126380_10000265_pt1 | contig 16032 bp, 13 predicted proteins | sample PanSoiMetPlot_26_FD_92544 | JGI IMG/M metagenome (GOLD analysis project Ga0126380, IMG submission 92544) | Tropical forest soil microbial communities from Panama - MetaG Plot_26 | ecosystem: Environmental > Terrestrial > Soil > Tropical forest > Bulk soil | place: Panama | collected 2016-02-17
AAGGGGGCGTCAATCCGTTCGCGCCGCCTGGTGCGAACAGGGAATCAACGAGAGGCGATTTTTGGGGCGCTCCTACCCTCCGGGAAATTCCGCCGCCGGCTGGTGGGTTTCCGCCGTCGCCGTTCGGCACTGGCATCCCGCCAGAACCACCACCGCTGCCGCCGGATGCTGAATTGCCGCCAGAGGAAGAACAGAGACCCGAGCGTGAAACCATCCCCCTACCCCAGACGCGGCCCGCGCCGCCGGAACCACCTTACACGGGACCAGCTGTCACGGATTTTCCGTTCGTGCGTCCAACGGAGCCACCGACCGCTCCACCGGCAGTTGGTCCACAGGCGCGTCCTTCAACGCCTGCTCCTTCGCCGACTGTCCCTGGTCCGCAGGTCGCCCCTGGTCCGCAAGCTGCGCCACCTGGGCCGCAGGCTCCTGCTGTCGCCGGACCTGCGCCGACGCCGGGTCTCCAGCAAATCGCCGCGGACGTTGGATACGGCGGCGCGCCGCCGGAGCCGGTGAAGCAACGGATAACGGACATGGTGCGAACCAATCCCGCGCAGGTCGCGCAGATGATGGATTCCGATCCGTCGATCGGTCCCATGCTGGCATCGATCTACTCGCCGGAAAAACTCCAGGCGATGTTCGATGATGTGGGCTTCAGCCAGGGCGGTCCCAATCCGCAGCCGCCGCCGCAGCGTCCACCGATGCCGGTGATGCCTGTCGGTGGCTTGGGCGGCATGGGTATGGGCGGGATGCCGATAGGCGGTGGGTCACAGCGGCCGATGGCGCAGGGCGGCCTGGTGGATGCGCCGGGTTATTATCAACAAGGCGGCGATTCAGACATACAGCGTTCTCTCGAAGAGTTTCGTCGCCGGCATGGGCTTGACAAAGCCCCAGAGATGCGTCCGCCACCGATGAAGGTAAAACCGACCCCTCGCACGTATGACTGGCGTACTGCTGAGGGGGTGGATGAGCGCGGTGCACCGCTGCGGCAGCCCTCGCGCGCGTCGATCGATTGGCGCACGGTGCCGGTCGAGACCGAGCAGAGAAAGTATAGCCCGCTTGGTTCTGGAGCGTGGCCTAACAAAGGGTCAGGCGTCGAGACGCCGCAGGAAGTCTTTAGAACTCCGCCGGACTTTCAGTCACCACAAGGCGATGTGATCACTAGCCCGAGGCAGCTTCCCCCACAGAGCGGTGGGATGGAGGTGATCGGCGGTGAGCGATGGGGCCTCGCGCCTGCGCCGATGTACGAGCAAGGCGGCCTGGTCGATGTTCCGCACCTGGCCGGCGGCGGTCTCGGCATCCCGCAGATGAACACCGAGTTCAAGCAGGCGCACTTCACTGGGCTCAACACGCGCGCGGCGATCCCCAAGGCCGGGCACCTGCATGCGCTGCAGCGGATGCCTGGCGTGCACCTGATCAACTCCGCCAGCGTACCGGGGCGCACCGATCGAATTCCGATGCGTGCGCGCACGGGCTCCTACGTGCTGCCGGCGGATGTCGTTTCGGGCATGGGGCAGGGCAACACGCAAGCCGGCGCGCAGATGTGGGGGAAGATGATCGGGCATTCGATCGGCCCGATGGGAGTAGCGAACGCGATCAAGGCTCGTTCAATGAACGCGGTTAAGCGGCCCAATCTGAGCATGCCGAGCCCGCGGGTGAACCCGAAAAACTACATGGGCGCCGGCCTTGGTTTCGCCGGACAGGGTATAACTGGGCGTGGTGCGGGGGGATTCGGATTCGCCGAGGGCGGCGACACGGGCGATGACAACGAATGGACGCCGATCATCACGGCGGGCGGCGAGTGTCTCATCGATCCGGAGATTGTGGAGGCGCTTGGTGGCGGCGATCACGAAGAGGGCAAGCGGATACTTGCTGATAGCGTCAAGGATGTGCGCAGGCAAACGATAGCGCATCTGCGGAAGCTACCGGGGCCGGTGGAATGAAGACGCTTTACGATATTGACAATGGCGTACCCGGTGTGCGGACGGCTGAGCCGAAGGATGAGGCGCAGATATTTACGCTGCTGCTGATGCTGCACAAAGAGAACGGGATGTTCGGGCTCAACCCGGACAAGGTGATCGCTGGTATCCGCTGGGCGACCGAGCGCAAGGGCGGCATCATCTTCGTGATCGATGATCAGAATGTCATTGCGGCCACGCTGGGCATGTGCATCACGTCAGACTGGTATTCCGACGATGAGTATTTGCTGGAGCGCTGGAACTTCGTTCATCCCGACTACCGACACACGAACTACGGTCGCCGGCTGATCGAGCAATCGAAGTGGTGCCACCACTGGTTCAAGCGTCAGGGGATGCTGCTTCCGTTTCAATGCGGGATAAACTCCTTCGATCGCACCGAGTCGAAGGTGCGGCTCTACGCGCGTCACATGGCCTGCATTGGTGCGTACTTCATGTATGGAATTCCGCCGCTGCAGCAGGGCAAGGCGGTGGCGGAGATGCTTCGAGTCGAAAAACAGGAGAAGGACAATCGGGGGAAGGAAGGTCCGGAGCGCAGCCGGGTACGACCGGTGGTCGAGACGATCATCCGGATGAGCCAGAGGGAGCCGGAGAATGTGTAACAAGAGCGGCAGCCCGCCGGTCCCAAACCAAACCTCGACGGCTTACCAGTCAGCGACCGCGCCTTCTTCGTTCGTACAGCCGTACTATCAAGCCTTCCTGCAGAACGCGCAGCAGCTACAGGGCACGCCGTTCAATCCGGCGATGGAAGGCACGCTCGCGCCGCTCAACGATTATCAGACACAGGCCGGCAACGCGCTATTCCAGCTGGGGCTCTCCCAGGCTGGCGGCTTCCCCAGTGTCACGGACGCGGCCAATGCGCTCTCCGCCTATGGCGGCACGATGGGGACGTTCGACCCCAACATGCTCAACCAGGTCATGTCACCCTTTACGGAGGATGTGGTCGGTGCAACACAAAACTGGTTCAACAATCAGAATCAAATCCAATCCAACGATCTACTCTCTCAAGCGATCAGATCGGGTAACGCTTTTGGTGGGGATCGCGCAGGTGTTGCGCAGGCTCAGCTTGCTGGACAGCAACAGCTTGCCCAAGCGCCGGTCATCGCCGGGCTGCGCCAGGCCGGCTACACGCAAGCGCTAGACGAATACAACCAGCTGAAACAGATGGGCCTGGGTGGGCTCCAGGCTGGTCTCGGCGCGCAGGTCACCTCCGCACAGGCGCCGACGATTGCGCAGCAGGAGTTGATGACCGGGCTTGGTTTCGGCAATCAAGTCCAGCAGCAGCAGCAGCGCGGCTACGACATCGCGCAACAGAACGCGATGATGGCGAGCGCGTATCCGTTCCAGGTACAGAACTGGTACGGCTCTACGCTGGGCGGCCTCGGCCCGCTACTCGGTTCGTTCGCGCAGGGCTACACGACGCCGCCACAACCGAATGAACTCACGCAAGGGCTTGGCATCGCGTCTTCGCTCGTGGGCCTGGGCAACACGTTGTTCGGGAGCAGCGGGAGCAGCGGTACCAGCCAGAGGCGTGGTGGTGTCGTTGGTCGTCCACCTATGCGCAGGCACGTTGGCGGGCTCGTGCCCGTACTCGCGCGCGGTGGTGGGCTCACTCGCACACGCTGGGCACCGCCTGGCACGCTGGGGCGGCGTTTACCGGCACGCCGCGCGGCCGGTGGCGACAGTGGTGACGATCAGATGGACACGGGCGCCACGAACATCAACGTGACCGGCGGCATGCCGTTCCGATCGAACTTCAATCTATCTCCGATGAGTTCGATGAGTGCCATGAATGTCCCGCAATTCAAGGCGCCGACCGATGCGCAGGACTTCATGGATCGCATGAAGCGCCAGTCCCAGAAGCAGCAGGGGCAGACGAATCCCAACGACCTCGCCAGCACGATCAAGAACTTCGCGACCACCGCTGCAAAGGCAGCGCCGCTGTTTGCGCTGCTCAATAAGGGCGGCGACGTGCACTATCGTGCCGACGGCGGAGACGATGACGATGATGACGACGATGATCAAGAGGATACGTCGCGCGCCGACATGCCGACCCTTATCCAAGCCGGGTATCGCCCGCCGCAACCCGTGGCTCAGCAATCCTCTGTCTTCACGCCCGGTGCGCTGGAAGAAACTCAAGGCGGCTCGCCGGCCGGGCTTCCGGTCCAGGCCAGCGAGGCTCCGGAATTCGCGCCCACTCCTGCCGGATACCGTGGTGGTGCGGGTACACAGACATATCCTGGATTGGGGCCGCCCCCGCGCACGTTCGCGCAGCGTCTAGCCAACGATCCGTTCTGGAATGCCGGTGCGGCCATGCTCATGTCGCGGTCGCCTTACTTTGGAGCGGGGCTGGGTGCCGGCATGATGGCGGCTTCCGGTGCAGCCGAGCGCTCACGCAAGGAAGACCTGCTCGATAACAGGCCGCAGATGCTCGATGACGGGAAGAATGTCCACTACCGCGTCGGTAATAAGATCATTCGTACCAGCATCCGCTCGCCCAAGGCGGTAGCGGCAGAGCAAGCCGAGGCCAAACGCCAGCAGAAGCGTGAAGAGACCTGGCAGGATTGGCAGCGCAAGGAGGAATACAAGCGGCAGTATAAACAGCCGGGAGCGGACAAGACCGATGCCACGATCGACAAGCTGATCAAGCAGGAGATGGATGCGGCAAAGGCAGCTGGTACGCCGATCACCGCGGAGGAAGCCGAGTACGCCGCGAGAGAGCGCTACAATAAGCGCCATCCTGATAGGCCGCTTGAGCTACCGGCCAAGCCGGAGCCGAAGCCGCCGGCACTGGGACCGAAGGTGCCTGATCCGCGTCCCTGGTACGACTTCACGTCACCTGATCCGAATTCCAAGGAAGCACGCGAGGAACGCGGCAGGCAGGCGAGAGAAGACTGGGAAAAGCGTCGTGCTGGTGCGGCGCCGGCCCCAGCCCCGGCCCCTGCACCTGCGCAACCGGCGCCCGCACAGCCAGCGCAGCCGGCTCCGCAGCAGGCTGCGCCAGCTGATCCCGTCCAGGGCATGAAAGATGCGATCACCAAAGGCGGTGATCAGGCGAGGCAAAGGATCATCGCGCAGGCGCAAGCGGCGATCAAAGCGAATCCTGCTAACGAAGCGGAAGTCCGACGCCGGTTAAAGGCGGCCGGAATAGAAATGCCGTGAGCGATAATCGCTATGGCTGCCGAAGAGAATTTCTTCTCCGACCTGGCGCCAGCGGGAGGCGGAGGGAATTTCTTTTCGGATCTCCCAGCCGCGCCGCCGGCTGAGCAGCCACGTGAAGAGGCGCCGTCGGAGCCGCCTCGCGCGCAGGACCAGGCTGCCGAAGCGCAGGGCGCGCCGTGGTCGCCGCCCATGCGGTTCGTCCCGCAGGGTGTGCCGCGGGAGACGCCACGCGAAGACAGCTTCGAAGAACGATGGATCGAGCCCGGTGCCGAGCGCATCGGTGAACTCGCTGAAGCGGGCGGAGCCGGCCTGAGGAAATCCGTCACGGGCGCCCGACGTACCGGGGAGGTGGTGAAGGCCATCAAGGAGGGCACGCCTATCCCAGAGGCGCCTGAGGAGGAGGAGCCCAGCCCGTACGCACAGATGCAGCCATCCGAGGCGTTGGCGAGCCCGCTATCGAAAGGTCTCCCCTGGTTCCTCTACGGATTGGGTAGTAGCGCAGGACCGATGGTGGGCGGCACTGTCGGTGCCTTAGGCGGCATCCCTGGCATGATGGGCGGTGCTGCGTTGGGGCAGTTCATCACCGAATACGGCCCGATGGTGCAGGAAAACATCAAGGCCGGCATGTCACGGGAAGAGGCGGTCGAGCGTGCGCTGAGAAGCTCCGGTATCTCCTCCGCTGCCGCTGCCGTGATGATGGGCATCCCGGTGAAGATGGTCCCGCAACTCTTGGGGATGCCCTCACTAGGTGCTGCCGAGCAGGTCTGGCAGAACTACATCGCCGGTCGCCCCTTGGGAGAGAACGTAGGCGAAGCGGCTCTCGGTTCTGTGGTCATGGGCGGAGCCGCGCTTGGCGCGCATGGCGCGACCCGGCTATTCCGCCAGCCACCTGAGGCGCCCCCGGCCCCGCCCGGTGCACAGCCTGCGGCGCCTGCAGAGCCGCCAGCTGGAGCGAGACCGGGAGCACGTGATCGTATCACAGGCGAGCCCGTCGAGGGTCTACCCGAGGGCACCGGAGGGACTGAGCTACCGCCAGAGGCGGCGCCTACACCAGCTGAGCCTACACAGCCGGCGCAGCCGCCAGAGTCGGGGAAACGAACTTTCGACTGGAGCAATACGACCGATCGCCAACTTGACGATCTTCTAAAGAAACTCGATCCGCGCCGGCCTGCCGATCAGCCAATGATCGAAGCGGCGCAGGAGGAACAGAGAAGGCGTCGTGGTGATTTGTTCCAGCCGACGCAACCGGTCGGGACTGTGCCGCGCGTCGTGCCGCGCGTCCCAGAAGTACCGCGCGTTCCAGAGGCAGCGCGTCCCGAGCCGGCACCCCCGCGTGAGGAGCCGCCGCCGCCCGAGCGCTATCCGGGACAGCCAACACCGGAAGAGAACTTCTTCTCTGACCTGATGCCGAAGGAGGAGCCGCCTCCAGCCGAGCCCTCGCGCGCGCAGGAGCCGGAACGACGCCCCGTCACCCCGGAACCTCCTCCAGCGCGCGAGCCGGTTCCGGTACCGGGAGGCGAGCGACAGATATTCCGGGGCTACGGGCGGGCCGAGCGAGAGGGCGCGTACAACCAGGCAGCCGGGCGCAGCGTCCAGCCGATCCTGGGCGAGGGGCGCTACTACGCCTTTGATGAGAAGGCTGCGCGCGAGTTCGGTCCCAACATCGAACGCTCTACCGTTGGCGAGCAGATCAAGAACCCGCTGGTGATCAGGGACGATAACCAGTGGCGCGCCCTGACGAAGGAAGCCGGCTGGAAATTCCCCAACCCAACAGGCGGCTCGCCGGCCGTACTCAAGGGGTGGATCGACCGACTGCGGCAGATACTCGAACAGCGCGGCCACGACGGGGTGATCATCGACTACACCCCGGAAGCTGGTCTCGCCAACGCAAAGACCCTGGATCGCGTGTTCGGCCAGCCGCAAGCGATCGCGTTCGGCCGGCAGATACGGGAGGCAGCCCCACCGCCGGAAGCGCCCAAGCCCAAGGTTGCGCCCGAGGTCTACCAGCAGCCCAAGCCGCCTCGCGCGGAGAAGACCCAGACGCTTGGGAACTACATCGCTGAGAACGGCGGTCTGGAGCTTACCCCGGAGGCCCGCGATATGGGCCTCGACAAGTTCATTCCGAAAGGATCTCGCAAGCCGCTGGCGCGTGAGGGCGGCCGGTCGATCGACAAGTTCTGGCGCGAGAACCTGATGGAGAACCTGTTCTTCGACAAGGAGCCCGACGGCTCGATGCAGCGTGACGTTCGTGGCGAACTCTACGAAGCGCTGCGGGAGGAGCTTGCCGGCCGTCCATTATATCCCAAGGGGCAGGAGGCGCCGCGCCAGGGCAAGAGCGTAGCGCAGGTGGAGCGTGACAAAGAGCTATGGAGTTGGGGCAACCGTGTCGTGGAGGCCCGTCGCAAGGCCGGCTTCGATACCGATAAGCTCGATCCTGTCGCCGTGAACGAAGCGGCGCGCGACCTGGCCGACGGTTACGAAACCGATCCCATGGAAGCCTACGACAAGGCTCTTGCCAGAGCAGCTGAACGCAAGCGTAATGATCCTTACGCGGATGAAGCCTTACCCGAGGAACGAGATGAGAACCGCGGACGAGTGCGCGAAGTCAGCAAGGAGCCTGATCAAGCTGGCCGCGAGGGAGAAAGACCCGCAGGTCCGCAAGCGCCTGCTGAGCCTGGCGCGGGCAGAGCAAGACCAGGCGAGGTTCGTAGACCGGTTCCACGCCGGGAAGTTCCCGCGCAAGACTTAAAACGGCTTGAGGATGCCTTTCGCCGTAAAGGCATGGAAGGGGTCGAAGTGCTCGACTCCCTCCCCCTCAGCACGGCGCTTCGCGAGCTTGATCTTTCTCGCCTTGGCAAGATCACTGATCCGGTTGCGCGGTTTGTGCGTGAGCGGCTTGCGCGGTTTGTTGGAGAGACGCCTGTTCATTTTATCAGTGGCAGAGATGTTGGACGGTTCTTTAACAAAGAGAAGTTCGAGCCGGGCCAAGAGCCAGCTGGTGCGTGGGTCAATGTAAAGCTGGGAGGGCTGGAAGGCCACGATTTTATTTTGATCAATGCCGACGTGGCTGCCGACGCCACGTCGCGCGTGCACCAGGTTCTACACGAAGGGATACACGCCGCTGCTTGGAAGGCGCTCGCACGTAATGCCGCAGCGCGAGCCAAAATCCGCGCGATCATGGGTGAGGCGGAGAAAATCTGGGGCCGGCGCACGAAGGAGGGAACCTGGGAACAGGTGCCACGGGAGGACCTAAAGAAGCGGGTCTACGCCTTCACCAACGAGCAGGAATTCCTGGCTGAGTCTCTGAGCTACAACGAGCTTCAAGACGTGCTGGGCAGGACCAAGGCATCGCCCGAGTTACTCCAACGTCTTGGCATGGCCGGGGAGGGGCGTCTTGGCACTCTCTGGAATGCGTTTGTCGATACGATCCGCAGAGCGATCGGCTTTCCTCCAGGCACGAAGACCCTGCTCGAAACCATCATGCGCGTTGGCGAGAGGCTGTATGAACCACGCACCACGCAGCGTGACTTCCCCAGTCAGAGTGTGCGCGGCAGCGAAGCGAAAATGGCGCGCGACTTATTCGGGGAGGAGCGATCCGAGAAGAAACCAAAAGAGCCGCTACGTCCCGGTGAGGAGCGTGGCGCCTCCGGTAAACCGCAGGGCGTCTTCCCCGGCATGGAGAAACGCGAGGGCGAGGCCGCGCAGCGCAAGGCAGAGGAGCCACTTAAGCCTACGAAGGAACAGAAGCCGACAGACTTTGGCCTGTTCGGTGATGAGAAGACCCAGGCTTCACTCGACAGCAAGATCGATGAAGACATTGCCAATATGGCGCGGCGGCAGAAGCGGCTGTTCACACCGGGGATGGCGGCGCGGCAAACAGCGGCGCGGCAGCGTGCCGATCAGCGCATCACGCGCAGCTACAAAGAGACGTTCCAGCCAGAGTTAATCGGGGAGAAGGGGCTCTACGCTGACGCTGCGTTCGGTGAATACAAATCCACGAGCGCAATGGAACGCGATCGGCTCTACCGCCAGAGCCAGAAGCGCGAACGCATGTGGGAGAAGGTTCCCGAGCAGCAGAAGATGGACTTCCTCAAGGCGGTCGAGACCGGCACACCGATCGCTGATCCGGAGCTACGTGGTGTCGCACGGCTCTATAAGAAGATGCTGGACGAAGCCTACGCCGAAGAAAGGAAGTGGGGCTCCAAGGCAGATTATGTCAACGGTTACTTCCCGCACATCTGGGAGGCGCCTGCCGGCGGTCGCGCGCCGATCAACCAGTTTATCGAGTCGATGGGCTCAACCTGGTTCCAGAAGGCGCGCACCTTCGATCTGATCGATGAAGGATTGAAGGCCGGTTACGTGCTCAAGAGCACGAACCCGGAGGTGCTGATCCGCTCGCGGCTCCTGGCCGGCGCCGACATGCGGATGAAGATGCAACTCCTGGATCGCCTCCGGGAGATGGGCCTGGCCGAATCGGTCAAGGGCAGCCCGCCGCGCAACGATCCAACTTGGCACGAGATGGTCGCGCCCAATCGCGATATGTGGCGCGTCCACGGTGATGCGATGCCGCTGTGGAAGAACGCGGTCGAAGCGAAAGGACTGTGGGCAAATGAAGGGCTCGCTGGTGATGCTTTCCGCGGATGGATGGCCTTCAAGAATGCCTGGGTGCCGATCAAGCTCTCCTTCAGCGGCTTCCATGCCATCCACGTTGGCGGCATTAACCTGGCGGTGCATTGGAACCGGGCGCTGCATGAACTCCTTGCGGACGTACCGCGCCACATCGCGCGCGGGCAGCTAGGCGAAGCAGCCAAGGATGTCGGTCGCGCGGGAATGAGCTTTGCCAAGGGCGCGGTCGGTGCGATCCCGCTGGTTCCCTCGCGCAAGGGCCTGATGGCCCGTCGGCAATGGGTGCTGGGAGACAACGCGCGCTCGCCGGAGGGGCGTGAGGCGGTGCGCAAGATGAATGAAGGCGGCTTCTCGCCCATGATGAGCGAGCAGCTGCGCATCGACGGTCACAACCGGCTCTCCAATGCGCTGCGTAACTGGCTGTCGTGGAAATCTCCCGTGCGAATTCCCTATGAAGTATTCCGCCGCGGGATGGAGTTGTTCTCTAAGCCGCTGTTCGAGATGTGGATACCGAGCGTGAAGGCCGGCGCTTACCTCGACGCGGTTGCGCGATGGGACCGGATGCACCCGGAGGAAACCCTCGATCCGATGAAGCGCCGTGTGGCGTACCGCGCGATCGCCAAGAGCATGGACAATCGTTTCGGTGAGATGTTCTACGGTTCCCTCTTCTGGAACCGCGGCGTCAAGGACCTCGGCATTGGTTCATTCCTGTCGCTGGGCTGGCAGATGGGCTTCCTGCGTGAGGCTGGCGGTGCCGCGATCGAATCTCTCACGCGCCCGGCCGGCAAGGTCATCCCCGCCTTTGCGCCAAGCGAAGCGCGCGCGATTGCCCGCGGCGCGACCGACAAAATATCCTATGTGGCGATGTACGCAGCTACGTCACTGGCGGTCGGCGCCTTGATGACGAAGTTCTTTACCGGCTCGTGGCCGCAGGACATCTGGGACATGATCTTCCCCCGTAGCGGCGGCGAAAATCCTGACGGATCTCCGGGGCGCATGACTACGCCGTTCTATACCCGTGAAATTCCGATGGCGATGAAGCATATCCAGGAACATGGCGGGCTTGATGATCCTGGCGCCTGGTTCTACGGGCTGCGTGACATGGCGTTGAACAAGATGATGTTCGGGCCGATCAATGAACTCTTCCGCAACAAGAGCTATTTCGGCAATCAGATTTACGATCCGGATGCCAGCACCACCACCAAGGCTGGGCAGCTGTTCAAGCATATCTGGCGCGAGCAGATGTCTCCCATGTCGGCAAGCGGCGCCAAGCGGGCGGAGGAGGCTACCGGCAAGGATACGATGCTTCATCTTGGCAGCAGGGAGGGCATCGCATCGTACATGGGCTTTGGTCCGGCACCGAAGTACGGCGAGCGCAGCGCAATCCAGAACAGGATCAACTACCTGTTCCGTGAGCACGTCGCCCCCGAGGTGCGCGCCTATGAAGACCCGGCGATAGGCGAAGAGAAGCGCAAGGCGATCGCCGGGGTGATGAAGGCTATCCAGGGTGGCGATCAGGACGAAATCCTCAACGCCAAGATGGAAGCGATGGATGCGGGGCTCTCCAAGCGCTACGTCAATGAGCTAGGTCGCGTTAGCGGCGATCAGCGTCAGTGGCGCGCATTGACCAGCCTGCAGCAGCAGGGGCCGGCGCTGCACCTCCTAGAGAAGATGACGGACGACGAGCGCGCGCGGTACTGGCCGTTCACCGCGAACAAGTTCAAGCAGTACGTCACACGGAACTATCCTGAATTCGCGCCATGAAGATCACTCGTGATGCGTTCCTCTACATGGGGCCGCGCGCGCCTACCTCACGCTTTGCTCAATGCTCAACGTGTCGTGATTGGATTAGCGGGGATAACCGCTGCGTCATCCATGGACCGCGCGTCACGGTCAAGGCTTCTATGTCTTGCGGGCTCTACGTCCACGGCGAGCCCGAGTATGCCGGCGCGGCGGCATGGCCGATGGTGACGCCGGAACAATCCGGTCTTGTTCGTCGTCAAGTGCGTTGCGAAAACTGCAGCCACTTTGACGAGCCGGACAGTAAGTGTGGGCTATACGATACCCTCAACAAAAAGATGCCTGACGTGTTCGACCTAAGGGTTGAGGTTCATCCGCAAGGATGTTGCAATGCGCAGACGCCTTAGTCCTGGGTAGCAATCCGTTCGCCGTCGGAGGAGCGCGAAGCCGGCTGTTCTTGGCTGGAGAAAGGTAGGGTCCTCTACCGATGTACGTGACGTGAAATCCGCACAGGGCGCCGACAGTCACATGCCGGCGCCCTATCTCTGCTACCATCTACCCGATTCGCGGGGTGATTATGACAGTCATCGCAATCAGTGCCGGCCACGGCAAGAATGTTCTGGGCGCGATGCCGCCCTACATGAACGAGTTCGATCAGAACTGTCGCGTCGTCAACAAGGTCGCCGAGATCCTCAAGGTGGCCGGCGCGACGTTCCGAGGGCCGTTCATCGACACGGTTTCCAAGACCCAGAACGAGAACCTCAATCGCATTGTCTCCTGGCACAACTCCCAGCAGCGGGACCTGGATGTATCGGTTCACTTCAATGCCAACACCGCCACGTCCAAGCCGATGGGGACGGAATGCCTCTACTTCACGCAGGCTACGCTGGCGGGGAAGGTCGCGAGCGCCGTCTCGGATTCCGGCAAGCTGATCAACCGCGGCGCGAAGAAGCGCACGAACCTCTACTTTCTAAACAACACCGCTAAGCCCGCGATCCTGATCGAGGTTTGCTTTGTCGATAGTTCCGCGGACAAGAGCGCCTATGACGCCAACTTCGATGCGATCTGCAACGCCATAGCCAGTGTCGTCGCCGGCATCCCGGCCCCCGGCCCTACTCCTCCGGACCCACCGGTCCCACCGGAACCGCCCGCGCGCAGGACCCTGAAGCAGGGGATGAGCGGCGCTGACGTGCAGCACGTCCAGCGCTCGCTGGGGCTCCCGGCGGACGGCCAGTTCGGGTCGCAGACCACGGCCGGCGTCACGGCATTCCAGAAAGCCTGCGGCTATTCCGCGGACGGCATCGTGGGACCACAGACCTGGGGCGGCATCGATGAGCTTGACCGGCGCATGGTGGCCGGCAGCGACGGCATCCCGGATGGCCTGGCAGCAGAGATCGACCAGGCCGTACGGGACTCCGGCATCGCCTCCTTCAGCTGGAAGGACCGGGGCAAGGCGCCGCTAGGGTACTACCGCGGCATCTGCCAGAGCTTCGCGCTCGCCCTGACCAGGATGGACGCTGGGGATACCCTTGCCGTTATCATGGCGAAGGCCAAGAGCGGCGACCCCAATACGGACGCCCTCACCTGGTACGAAAACGAACTAGCCACCTGCGATCTATGGTGCGACGAAGACGGTCCGGACACGCTACGTGCGTTATTCGTGATGATGATGGGCCTGGGGCTCCGGGAGAGCACCGGAGACCACTGGTGCGGCAAAGACCCCAGCGCCACGAATACAAGCGCGGATACCTGTGAGGCAGGCTTCGCCCAGACCAGCTGGAATATCCGCAGCGTTGCCACCGCGGACATGAATGCCCTCCTGGCGGAATACGAAAAGGACCCGCGCGGGTTCCTCACCCAGTTCGCTGACGGGACACCCTCACCCTCGACCGCGGATCTCGCCGTGTACGGCAGCGGTGCCGGCGTCCAGTATCAATGGCTCGCCAAGTTCTCGCCGGCCTTCCATGCCCTGGTGACGGGCACCGGGATGCGCCGGCTGCGCCAACACTGGGGGCCGATCAACCGGCGCGAGGTTCAGATCGTGCCGGCGGTGAACTCCCTCCTGGAGGAGGTCCAGCGGCTATACGAAGGCTATCAGCCTGAGCCTATCCCGCCCGAGCCGCCGCAGCCCGAGCCTGGCCAGGCGACGGTCTCCGTCACGGTCGCTACGCATGGCACGGTGATCGTGAATACCCCGGACCCGGAGAATGAGCCGGCGGATGGCGATCCGGAGGTGACGATCACCATCACGTCCAAGGGCAGCGTGACCGTGAACGTCGTGGAGGCACCCACTGGTGGCCTCTTGTCGTGAGGCACAGCCTGCACAACGTGTGCATCGTCGCCGTGTGCGTGACGCTGGTCTTCTTGGGCGTGTTGGGGATCGCTTGGTACAACGGAGCCTTCGAAGCCGTCTGCCCCCATTGTGGGGAGGCGCTTAGATAAGAGACCATCCGCCCCGTCCCCCCAGAGCGGATGCGCGGGAGCCGCCGGAGCCACGTCCACCTCCCAGGCGGCTCCCGACCATTAAGGGGAGGGGCCTGTGGCGCGCTGGCGTGAGCCTGAGAGAATTCCCCTTGGCTACCGGATCATGCTCACGGTGGCGATCGTCGTCGTCCTGATCATTGCATTGGGGATCACCGGCTGCCTGACCGGTCGCTGGGATGACGCGCAGGGCGAACCCGACCTGAGGGTACCCCCATCGAAGTACGATAATCACATAGCAGAACTCGACAAGCAGGCGATCGAACACGCCTACATGGCGCAAATCGAGCACCTCTTTTCTGTCTGGATGAAGGACGCCACCGGACAGCCGGAACGGGCGGTCAACGGCGCGCGCACCGCGCGCAAGGCGTTTATCGGGGCGATGGACGCGCTTGAAAAGCAACAACAACAACGGCTACAACGGGAGAGACCCCAATGATCGGGCAGATACTTCTTTGCTTCGCGTTCGTGTTCGCCATCATCGCTGCGCTATTCGTGACCGAGATTTCGCGCTCGCCGTTCAGCATTCATTTCGGCTGGCTGGCGCTGGCGTTCTACATCCTCAGCCTGCTGCTGGGCGGCTTTGGGGTGAGATGAAAGGGGCGGGTGTCAGTTTGCCCGCCCCCTCCTCCGACAGATCACCACTTCCACGCCTAGGCGCCTGCCGAAGCTCACGGTTCCTCGTTCGCCCAGAGTATCGCGTCGTAGACCTGGCGCACCGCTTCGTCTCGCATGATCGCTTCTTCCTCCTCCGGGGTGGCTTTCCGGATCGTGAAGCGGTCATCGAACACCATGATGGCGGCGCACTTGAAGCACAACGACACGTCGCCCTTCTCCGGGGCGTGATCCTTGCCATCGCTGTGCGAGGCGGCGTCGAGCTTGTGGCCGCACTTTGGGCAATGGAAATCCTTGTCGATGAAGAAGGCTCTACCCACGGGTTTGATGCTCCAGTTTGCAGTCTTTCTGGCAAGAGGCGCAGCACTCGCACAGCACCTTCACTTGGTATGGGCAAGCCTTTGGCCCCGCCTGCGGCACCGGGCGCAACCGACACCATGGGCAGCGCTTTCGCTTCAAGGTCGGCACTCCGGTGGCGGTCCTCCCCGATCGAGACATGCCTGCTGCCGCGCGCGCGCCTGCTGGAGATCCAAGCCATCGAAGCGGTGCGGACTAGCACAGCTGCACAGGGTGTAGACAAGCATTACGAGAGCCGCCGCTTCTACGGCAATGAGCAGCCCGCGTGGCGGCGGCGGAATTCTCACCGAATGAAAATCCCCAGGAAGATCGCGGCGATCGCGACCGAAAGCATCAAGCCTACGATCGTTTCCAGGTAGCGGATGGACCACTTCATTTGTGGAATCCAAACTGGCGTTCCAGGTTGTCCCAGAACGCGCGGCCTTCATCGATGATTTCCGTCAGGCGATTGTGCACTTCGCCTTCAATCTCGTCCGCGAGACTGCGGAGCTTCTTTACGGTATCTACGCCATGCAGGCCGGCGGCGTCGGACGCCTGGCGTATCGACGCGACCGCGCTGGCGATGCGATTAAGCACGGCATTGGGCTGGTCGATTGCCCTGCCTAGTTCCGCTTCCAGCTGCGCCGCGGAAGGCATCTTGCCGGGTTCCGGTCCCTGACTGCTATTCCCGTTCGCCATCGTCTTTCCTCCCGTTGCTAAACCATAGTGGGTAGAGCATATCCACGCTCAGATACCCGGCGACACCCATAGCCGCCGCTAGTGCGATGCCGCCCCAGAACCCGTACACGTCGATTAGGGCAGCCGTGCTGTAGAGCGCGACACCTACCCCTGCTACCGTTGCAAGGCTCCACAGCCGGTTCCTCGCGCGCGCGGAAAGGCTCATTGTTTCTTCCCGCGATAAGCCAGCCAGTGCAAAGCCCACGCTCCGCCGATTAGGGCGACAAGCAAGATGAGCAGGTCCACTGGGAATTCGGCGGGGGGAAGGGGCGGAATAAGGTGCATGGTGTTCCTCTAGCGAGGGCGGGTTCGCCGGTTTGTTTTTGAAGAAGGGCGCGGCTGTGGCGCTGGCGCTGGCGCT
>Ga0126380_10000266_pt1 | contig 16030 bp, 12 predicted proteins | sample PanSoiMetPlot_26_FD_92544 | JGI IMG/M metagenome (GOLD analysis project Ga0126380, IMG submission 92544) | Tropical forest soil microbial communities from Panama - MetaG Plot_26 | ecosystem: Environmental > Terrestrial > Soil > Tropical forest > Bulk soil | place: Panama | collected 2016-02-17
GGCCGTCGGGGGCGGCGCCAAGCTCGACGCTGTAGTCGAGGATGATGCCGTCGTCGTTGTCGGCGACCTGGGCCTTGTAACCGAACTCCACCGGGCGGTCGATACGGCCCTTGCGGATCGGCCGGGCATCGGGGTCATGCAGGCTGACCAGCCGGGTGGCACCCTCCGGGATCTGCCCGGCCAGCCGGGTCCGGGCCTGGGCCACGATGGTGGCGGTCCGCTCCATCGCGGTCGCCAGCTCCTCCAGCGCCCGCCGCAGCCGCCCCCGCACCCGCCCGCTGAGCGCCTTGGGCAGCGCGCGGCGGCCATTGCGCAGCACCGCGGCCGCCTCCGCCGCGGTCTTCTCCGCCAGATCGGCGAGCTCGCCAGTCACCCGGGCGATCGCGGCGGTGCTTTCCTCCCGGCCCAGCTTGGCGCGAGTGCGCAGCTTGGCGGCGATCTCGCGCACCCGCCGCGCCGCGGCCCGCCGCCGGTCCGTGATAGCGGTGCCGGTGGCCCCGCCCGCCGCCTGCACCCGCCGCGCCGTGCGCACCAGCTTTCCCACCGCCTTGGCCAGCAGCCCCGAGTCCGTCGGGTAGGCCACGTTCGCGCCGATCACCGTGGTGTCCGCCCGCACCCGGCCAGTGCGCAGCAGCTTGGCCTGCGCGGCCTTGGCCCACAGCGCCTCATTCAGCCCCGCCACCGCCTCCTCGCCGCACCGGCTGGTCAGCTTCATCAGCGTGGTCGGGTGCGGCACCTTGCCATCCAGCGGGATCCGGCAAAACCGCCGCCACGTGATCGAGTCGCTCACCTCGGCGCACAGGCTCTCATAGCCCAGCCGGTACCGGAACTTCAAAAACATCAGCCGCAGGTAGCACTCCACCGGCGTGCACGGCCGGCCGATCAGCGGGTCAAAGTGCGGCGCGAACGGGGCGAAGAACGCCGGATCATCCAGCAGCCCATCCACCCGCGCCAGTTCCGCCGGCAGCCGCAGCACCTCCTCCGGCAGCAACGACTCCCACAACGACGGCTGATCGCCTACGGTACGGAACACGGCCTCGATCCCTTCTCACCCAAGGGGTCGAGGCCATCCTGTCGACCGCGCCGCCAATGATCACGCACCGCCACGCGGGTTTTTCAGGGGGAAGTAGCTACTAGAGGCGGGAGGGAGTGAGTCATGTCACTGACGCACCCGCTCAGATCCGCTCGAAGATCGCCGCGATGCCCTGCCCACCACCGATGCACATGGTGACAAGGGCATACCTGCCGCCGGTCCGCCGCAGCTCATAGAGGGCCTTGACGGCGAGGATGGTGCCGGTTGCGCCAATCGGGTGCCCCAGGGATACGCCGCTGCCGTTGGGGTTGGTCCGCTCGGGCGGCAGGCCGAGTTCCCGGATGACGGCGAGGGCCTGGGCGGCGAAGGCCTCGTTCACCTCGAAGAGGTTGATTTCGTCGAGCTTGAGGCCGGCCCGGTCCAGTACCTTGCGCACCGCGGGTACCGGGCCCATGCCCATGATCCTCGGCTCCACGCCTGCGTGGCTGTAGGCGACCAGTCGGCCGAGCGGGCTGAGCCGCCGCTCGCTGGCGAACGATCCCGACGCGATCACCACTGCCGCCGCGGCGTCGTTGATGCCGGAGGCGTTTCCCGGTGTCACGGTGCCGCCTACGGCGAACGAGGGCCGGAGTCTGGCCAGGTCGTCGGTGGTTATGCCGGGCCGGATGTGCTCGTCGGCGTCGACCGTCACCGTGCCCTTCCTGCCCGTGACCTCGATCGGCGTGATCTGCTCGGTGAAGTACCCGGCTTCCGCGGCCGCGGCGGCCCGCCGGTGGCTTTCCGCCGCGAGCGCGTCCTGGTCTTGCCGGGACACCCCGTAATCGGTGGCGACGTTTTCGGCCGTCACGCCCATGTGGCAGGCGTCGAACGGGTCGGTGAGAGCCCCCACCATGGCGTCGATGACGGTGCCGTCCTGCATCCGCTGGCCCCAGCGCATGCCTGGCAGCCAGTACTGCCCGCGGCTCATCGATTCCGCCCCGCCGGCCACGGCGGCCTCACAGTCACCGAGGCGGATCGCCTGCGCGGCGGAGACGATCGCCTGCAGGCCGCTGCCGCACAGGCGGTTGAGGGTGAACGCAGGCGTCTCGACCGGCAGGCCCCCGTTCACCGCCGCGACCCGGCCCAGGTACATGTCCCGTACCTCGGTGTGGATCACGTTCCCGAACACGGCGTGACCCACGTCCGTGGCCTCCACACCTGCCCTGCTCACCGCTTCCCGCACCACGGTCGCGGCGAGGTCGCAGGGCGGGACCGATGCCAGGCCGCCCCCGTACTTGCCGATCGGGGTCCGTGTCGCGGATAGGACAACGACCTCACGGTGATCTTCCATGGCTCCTCCGCTCACATGTCCAGGCCGCCGTTGACGGCCCAGATCTGCCCGGTTATGTATGAGGACTCGTCGGCGGCCAGGAATGCGACCACCCGGGCGATCTCTTCGGGCTGCCCGAGCCGCCCCAGCGGGATCTGGCCGCGGATCTTTTCCAGCACTTTGTCGGGGATGGTGGCCAGCATGTCGGTGGCGATGAAGCCGGGGGTGACTGCGTTGACGGTCAGCCCGATCCCGTCACCGGGCGGGCGCTGCGCCCGGTTGAGCTGGAAGATGGCTTCCTTCGCCAGTGACTTCGTCAGCCCGAAGAGGCCGGACTTGGAGGCGGCGTAGTTCGCTTGGCCGATGTTCCCGGTTTCCCCGATCACCGAGGACACGCTGATGATCCGGCCTTTGCCCCGGGCGAGCATGTGCTCGAGTGCCGCCTGGGCCAGGAAAAAGGCGCCGGAGAGGTTCACAGAGATTACTTTCAGCCAGTCCTCGTCGGCCATCTTGGCCACGGTCCGGTCAATCGTGATGCCCGCGTTGTTCACCAGGATGTCGAGGCGGCCGTGCCGATCGACGACCTCGCTGATCACCCGGCGGCAGTCCGCTGCGTTGCCGATGTTCCCCTCGTGCACGGTGATGGTGCGCCCCGGGTAGTCGGCGGTCATGGTCGAGTGGAACTTCTCCGCGCTCTCGTGATGTCGCCAGTAGCCAGCGGCGACTGACGCGCCGCCATCGGCCAGCTGGTGGCAGATGGCGGCACCGATACCGCGGGTTCCGCCCGTGACCAGCGCCACCCGGTCTTGAAATTTCCCCAGCCCATACGGCTGCCGGTTTTCGGTGGTAGTCATCGCGTGGGTCCCTTCCTGAGCCCCTGGTTCTTGCCTGCCCCACGCGATGGCCTGTCGCACCGGTGCGGGCTCGTGAGCGGGGCGCAGCCGTAGCTCGCTGGCTACGGCTGCTTCGACGGTAGGGATAGGCAGGCCGCTCCGGAACCGTCGTTAGTCCCGTTGAGCAGGTGACGTAAGTCCTCGTCCCGCAGGCCAGCGGTGCGTGGCACCAGCAACGGTGGCAAGAGGTGCCGCCGGGACGTTGGGCCCTGCGGGGCGGGCCGAACGGCCTTGACCCCTGTAGTGCCAGCCGGTCACAGTGATGAGACACCCCGCCGCAGCCAGGAGGAATTATGGGATATCCGGCCGCATCCATGGCACCCAGTGGAGCCCCGCCCGGATCGGCGCTTGATCCGCTGGAGATGCTGCAATCGGCCGCCGACCTGATGAACCCGGTCGAGGCCGCACGGCAGATGCCATGGCTTACCGGTGAGCTAGTGAAGATCCCGCTGGGCCGCTCCGGAATCTCGTTCGCCGAGGGCGATCGCCGGTTCGCCGACGTGACCTGGCAGGATAACCCGTTCTTCCGCCTGCTCGGCCAGAGCTACCTGCTCTTCGAGGAATGGGCGGAGCGGATGGCCGACGCGGTGGACGGGCCCTGGGACCGCCAGGCCCGCACCCGCTACCTGGCCAGCATCACGACCGCCACGCTGTCGCCGACCAATTTCTTCTGGACCAACCCGGCCGCGCTCAAGCGCGCCGTCGAGACCGGCGGCCTGTCGGTCCTGCGCGGTGGCCGGAACATGATGCGCGACCTCGCTAGGGGCGGCATGCCCCGGATGGTCAACCGGGAGCTTTTCCCGGTGGGTGAGAAACTCGCCTGTACGCCGGGCGCCGTCGTCTATCGCGATGAGATCTTCGAACTGCTGCAGTACACGCCCGCGAGCCCGGCGGTCCACAGCCGGCCGTTGCTGATGGTGCCGCCCGAGCTCAACCGGCACTACGTCCTCGACCTCGCGCCGGGGCGCAGCCTGGTGGAGTACCTGGTGGAGAACGGTATCCAGACGTTCATGATCGTCTGGCGGAATCCCCGGGCCGAGTTCGGCCATGGGCGCTGGGGGATCGATGACTATCTGGCGGCGCAGGCGCGCGCAGCAGAGGCGGTCAAGGAGATCACCGGAAGCGACACCATCAACTGGCTCGGGCTGTGCGCCGGCGGGATCACCACCGCGCTCATGCTCGGGTATCTGGCGGCAACCGGTGACGCATCCGCCGGCTCGGCGACGTTCATTGTGACGATGCTGACCAACAAGTGCCCGAACATCATCGGCATGATGGATACCGGGCAGTCGCGGGACATGCTGCGGAAAGCCGCGGCCGACGGCCAGGTTATTCCCGGCCGGAGCGTTCGCACCGGCTTCGCCTGGCTGCGGCCGAATGACCTGGTGTTCAACTACCTGGTCAGCGGGTGGCTGCTCGGCCAGGACGCTCCCTCCTTCGACGTGCTCGCCTGGAATGACGACGCCACCGCGGTAAGCGCGAAGTTCGCGCTGGAAAGCACCGAGTTGCTCGTGGATGCCATGGCGCGCCAGGAGCCGATCACCGTGCTGGGCACGCCCGTCGACCTCGCGAAGGTGGACTGCGATAGCTTCCACATCGCCGGCTACACCGACCACATCACGCCGTGGCGGGCCGCCTACACATCGACCCAGGTGCTCGGAGGCGACAAAGAGCTGGCCGTGGTCAAGTCGGGTCACATCCAGTCGTTCGTCAACCCAGCCGCGAAGAGCCGTTATGACTACTGGGAGGGCCCGCCAACCAGCGGCGACCCGGACCAGTGGCTGGCCGGGGCGACCGAGCACCACGGGTCGTGGTGGCCGCACTGGCTGGAGTGGCTGACCGCGCGTTCTGGGCCGGAAAAGGCACCGGGCAGCTCGCTTGGGAACCGGAAATACCCGCCACTCGGGCCGGCGCCGGGCAGCTACGTGCACGAGTAGGACGGAGGCTGCAGTGCGGATCGAGGGGTCGGTCGCGCTGGTCACCGGGGCCGCCTCTGGACTGGGCCGGGCGGCTGCCACCGGGCTTCACGCATCCGGGGCGAAGCTTGTGCTGGTCGACACCAACCGGGACGGGGGGAAGGAACTCGCGGACGAGGGTCTCGGCACGTTCGTACCAGCCGATGTCACCAGCGAGAGCGACGCGCGGGACGCCGTGAGCCAGGCGACCGCGCTGGGGCCGCTGCGGGTGCTGGTCAACTGCGCGGGAGTGGGCTGGGGGGCCCGTATCGTGGACAGGAGCGGCAGCCCACATGACCTGGCCCTTTTCCGCCAGATCCTCGACATTAATCTCGTGGGCACCTTTAACATGATGCGGCTTGCCGCGGCTGCCATGGCGGCCGACAATCCGGCTGGGGGCGAGGAGGGTGGAGCTGACGTGGAACGCCCGGCCGGGGCAGAACGTGGCGTCATCATCAACACGGCGTCCATTGCCGCCTTCGAGGGACAAGTGGGGCAGGCGGCCTATGCGTCCTCCAAGGCGGGCATCGTCGGCCTGACCCTAACGGCCGCACGGGACCTGGCGTCGCACGGCATCAGGGTGGTGTCGATTGCCCCCGGGCTGTTCGAGACCCCCATGCTCGGCCTGGTGCCCGATCCGACCCGGGCGGCGCTCGTCCAGGTGATGGCCTCGCCGCGCCGGTTCGGTGTGACGAGCGAGTTCGCCTCCCTGGTCCTGGAGATCGTGCGCAACGCCTACCTGAACGGGGCAACGATCCGGCTCGATGCCGGGCTGCGCATGATGCCACGCTGAGGCCGCGGGCTTAGTTCTTACTCGCCGAAGCCGGTGCGGATGTCCTCGGTCGTCCCGCCAGCCTGCGCCGGGGCCCCGGCCCGAATCGGCCCGCGGGCAGGCGGCTGGGTCAGCGACACCACGGCCGGGTCAACCCGCATCACCGCGTACCCGGCGGTTGCGCCTGCCCCGAACGCGGGGGTGAACACCCGCACCGGGGAGCTGATCACGCCGTCCGCGACAGCGTCCCTGATGGCGAGCGGGATGCTCGCGGCCGACACGTTCCCCAGCCGGCCCACGTTGAAATACAGCCGGTCGAGGGAGAGCCCGGCGTCGGCCGCCGCCTGCTCCACCATGATCCTGTTGGCCTGGTGGGGCACCACGACGTCGATCGCTTCCAGGAGTGAGCCTGCCAGGCCGGGCGGTGCGGGCAGTTGGCGCAGCTCGCCGATCATCTGTGCCAGGTAGCGCTTAACGAACGCTTTGACCGCCGGACCGTACACGGTCAGGTTGTTGTCGAATTGCGGGTTGGGCCAGATGACCGCGCTGACTTCGCGGGCGGGCCCACTGGCGAAGGTCTGGATAACCTCGACGTCCGGGTCGGTGCCGCGTGCCGGTCCGATGACCAACGCCGCGGCCCCGTCCCCGAACAGCATCCGCGACGTGCGGACGTTGCCGAGCTTGTCAGAGAACTTCTCCGCGCAGACAACCAGGACCGGGCGCTCGATTTCCTGGAGGATGCGGATCGCCTCCAGCAGGCCGTAGGGAAGCCCGGCGCAGGCGGCGATCAGATCGGCGGACGCATGGGTCTGGAATATCCCCAGTTCGGCGGAAAGCCAGGTCGCTACCGACGGGATCAGGCGCTGGCTGGTGCAGGTGCAGCACAAGACGGCGCCGATCTCCGCTGCGGTGCGGCCGGACTTGTCTAGCGCCGCGCGGGCGGCGTCGGCCGCGAGCTCTTCCAGGGCGCGGTGGGTGTAGGTGCGCTGGGCGATCCCGGTCTTGGCGGTAATCTCGGCCGCGGTCATCGGGGACCAGTTCCAGCTGGCGTTACGGATGATGTCCTCGTTGGTGCAGACATATTCGCCGGTCACGCCCGCAAGCGATTCCAGCCGGGGCATGATGGAGAACTTCTTCTGGATCTCCACCGGCGGGTAGCCCGCTATGGGATGCGCCATGGGGGGCGGCGGGGCACTCTGAGGCGGCCCGGCCCCGCCACCCGCCCGTACCCGCCGGATGAAATCTGCGACCTCGTCATCACGCGGATAGAACACCACCACGAAGTCGTCGTCGCCGATCTCCTCACCTGCCGCAAGGCGGGTGGTACTGCCAGCCCACGGATACTGATTGTGCAAGACCATCGCCCAGCGCAGCAGCGCCTCCAGTTGGGGAACGTCCGCTTCGGCGTCGATGACCTCGTCGCGGGAGTACACCGGCCAGTCCGGCTCGTGAGCGGATACCACGAAGGTGTGGTTACTGGGGTCCGCCAGGAACTCGGCCACCGTCGGCTTGATCGCCGGCAATTCCGCGGCATCGTGCCTCAAATGCGCGAACACCGCGAACATGATCTCGAAGATCTTCTGCTCGGCCTCCTCGTCCCAGCTGGGCGGGAGCGCCTGGTAGGCGGCGCGGATGGTGCTGCTGCTGCTGTCGAACCCGGGCCACGGGGTGAGCAGCGGCAGGAAGACGTCGTCACGGTCACGCGGCACGTCCCGCCACCGGGTCGGCCGCTTGTCGTACATGGTGATGGCGAACCGGTTCACCCAGAACGCGTGCAACCCAAGATCACGCAGGAACTCATACCGGGACGGGTACGCCCCCGCCTTGAGGCGGCTCACAATCTGGCTGGCGCTAGGCGCCTTCGCCTCGAAATCCCGGCTCACCGCCGCGCTGAGCTGGCCGACGGTATCGAAGACCGAGAAGTCCAGCCGCGGCCACGCGTTGCTGGGGAACACCAGCCGGCCATGCCGGTTGACGACAAAGTCCTTCACCACCACCGTCTGCTCCTGGTCAGCCCCCGTGGAGGAGCGGTCTGAGCGCATCCAGCGCGGCCGGATCCTCAATGGTCGAGGGCACCGGCTCGTCGTTACCGTCGGCGATGCCGCGCATTGTCTTGCGCAGGATCTTCCCCGAGCGAGTCTTGGGCAAAGCGGCCACCACGTCCACCTGGCGCAGCGCCGCCACCGGCCCGATCTTGTCCCGTATCAGCTGGATGAGCTCGGCACTGACCGCGGGCGGGTCGGCCTCAGAGCCGGACTTGAGCACCACGAAGCCACGCGGTACCTGCCCCTTGATCGAATCCTTGACCCCGATCACGGCACACTCGGCCACCGCTGGATGGCTGGCCAGCACCTCCTCCATCTCGCCGGTGGACAGCCGATGGCCGGCTACGTTGATCACATCGTCGGTGCGGCCCATGACGAACAGGTACCCGTCCGCGTCCAGATGACCGCCGTCCCCGGTCAGGTAGCAGCCGGGATACTGCGACAGGTACGAGTCGATGTAACGCTGGTCAGCGCCCCACAAAGTGGGCAGGCAGCCGGGCGGCAGCGGCAGCCGGATGACGATCTCGCCATCCGTAGTTGCTGGCGCGTCCGCGCCGGACGGACCGACCACGTGCAGGTCGAATCCGGGCATGGGTACGGTCGGAGATCCCGGCTTGGCTTCCATCGGTTCCAAGCCCATGGGGTTAGCTGCGATGGCCCATCCCGTCTCCGTCTGCCACCAGTGATCGATCACCGGGATGCCCAGCAGTTTGCGGGCCCATCGGTAGGTCTCCGGGTCCAGCCGCTCCCCGGCCAGGAACAGGTAGCGCAGGCCCGACAGGTCCCGGCCGCGGGCAAACCGGCCGTCGGGGTCTTCCTTCTTGATCACCCGGAATGCCGTCGGGGCGGTGAACAGCGCCTTGACCTTGTGTTCTTCGATGACCCGCCAGAAGGCCCCCGCGTCCGGCGTGCCGACCGGCTTGCCCTCGTACAGAACCGTGCTACACCCGGCCAGCAGCGGCGCGTACACGATGTAGGAATGCCCGACCACCCACCCGATGTCGGAGGCGGCCCAAAACACCTCTCCCGGCTGGGTGTCGTAGATGTGCTGCATGCTCCAGCGCAAGGCGACGGCGTGCCCGCCGTTGTCGCGGACGACACCCTTGGGCTTTCCGGTCGTGCCCGAGGTGTACAGGATGTACAGCGGATCGGTCGCGGCGACCGGGACGCAGTCCGCGGGCTGCGCGGCGGTCATCTGCTCCGCCCAGTCAAGGTCCCGCCCAGCGACGAGCGGCGCCTTCGCCTGCGGCCGTTGCAAGATCACACACCTGCGCGGCTTGTGCTGTGACAACTCGATCGCCCGGTCCAGGATCGGCTTGTACTCCACGACCCGGCCCACCTCGATGCCGCAGGACGCTGACACGACGGCCGCCGGCTGAGCGTCCTCGATCCGCGCCGCGAGTTCCTGCGCGGCGAACCCGCCGAAGACCACCGAGTGCACCGCGCCGATCCTGGCGCACGCGAGCATGGCCACCACGGCCTCGGGCACCATCGGCATGTAGATGACCACGCGGTCACCGGCCGCTACGCCCAGCCGCTGCAGCACCCCAGCGAAGCGGGCAACCTCGTCTCGCAGCTCCTGGTACGTCAGCACCCGCTGAGAGCCTGTCACCGGGCTGTCGTAAATCAGCGCCGGCTGCTCCCCCCGGCCATCGCGGACATGCCGGTCCACCGCGTTGAAGCAGGTGTTCAGCGTCCCGCCGACGAACCAGCGGTACAACGGGGGAGTTGAACGGTCCAGAACAACGCTGGGCTCGGTGTCCCAGTCGATCAGCTCGCTAGCGCCCCGCCAGAACTGGTCGGGGTCAGCCAGGCTGCGCCGGAACTCCTGCTGGTAGCGGCCCATGGCGATGCTCCCTCCCTGCTGGTGCTTAGTGTTCCCATCCGGCAGGCCGGCAACTCGGGTGCCTTTCCGGGTTGAACCGGCCAGACACGCCGCATGCCGTCGGCAACCGCCCCGCCGAGGCGGGCATTTCGGCAATCCCCAGCAAACGACATTGGGACGCGCATGCCCAGGGCCGAACGGCCCGCCCGACAAGGGACCTGCGGCGCGCCGCAACGCGTCGAGGGCCCGGACGGTGCTGCTGGCTCCGCCGTAGGCGCGGACGTGCAAACGGGGTGATGCCAGGAAGTGCTGGACGCGTTACCGTGATTTGGTTAACAAGCTCTCCGGGGGCCGCGATGAGCATGGCCGAGGACCACGGCAGCGGGGCGAGGGGAACAGGTCGAGGGCCAGCCGCCGGGGACGTGCAACGCCGGTGACGCCCTGACGGTCCCGGCCGGGGTGGTCCACGCGGCGCGGAATGCCGGCAGCGGCAACGCGGCCGAACTCGCCACGGATGTCGTCGAGAAGGGAAGCCGGTCATCGCGCTGGCCGGTGAGTATTGCCGGAACGGCTGATGGTTGGTCCGGGTTTTCGGCACGTGAGAAGGGACACCGATCATGAGCACCGACGCTGCTGGCATGAGCGCGGATCCAGCCGTCCGGCCGTTTCGTGTCGATATTGCCGGCGAGGCGATCGCCGACCTTCGGCGGCGGATCGCGGCGTGGCGGCCGCCCGAGCGGGAGCCTGTCGATGATCAGTCACAGGGCGTGCAGCTCGCCACTGTGCAGGACCTGGCGAATTATTGGGCAACGGAATACGAGTGGCGCAGATGCGAGGCGAAGCTGAACGCGCTCCCGCAGTTCACGACCGAGATCGACGGGCTCGACGTCCATTTCATCCACGCCCGGTCGCCTCAGCAGAACGCGCTGCCGCTGATCGTCTCGCACGGCTGGCCCGGCTCGATCATGGAGCAGCTGAAGATCATCGAGCCGCTCACCAAGCCCACCGAACACGGCGGGAGCGCCTCAGACGCCTTCGATGTGGTGATCCCGTCGCTACCGGGCTACGGATTTTCGGGCAAGCCCGCCGCCACCGGATGGGGCCCCGATCGCATCGCCCGCGCGTGGGCGGCGCTGATGCAACGCCTGGGATATACGCGCTACGTCGCGCAGGGCGGCGACTGGGGCACCGCGATCTCGGCCGCGATGGCGCGCCAGGCACCCGAAGGGCTGCTTGGCATCCACGTCAACTTCGCGCAGATGGTTCCGCCCGGCATGCTCGGCCACATCCGCAACGGCGAGCCCGCGCCGACTGACCTGTCGGCCGCGGAAAAGCGCGCGTATGAGCAAGTCGCGTTCGCGACGTATCGCCGCGGCTACGGCGTTATCCAGGGCACGCGTCCGCAAACGATCGGCTACAGCTTGGCGGACACCCCCGTCGGCCTGGCGGCCTGGCTCCTTGACCACGACACGGGCACCTACGAGCACCTCGCCCAGCTCTTCGCCGGACACCCCTACGGTGCCATCACGCGCGACGACTGGCTCGACAACACCTCGCTCTACTGGTTCACGAACACGGCAACGTCCGCGGCGCGGTTGTACTGGCAGCAAGCCATTACCGGCAAGAACTTCTACGCCGCCGCCGACGTTTCCCTCCCGGCGGCAGTCACGGTGTTTCCGGAGGAGTACGTCCACGCGCCGCGCAGCTGGACCGAGCAGGCCTACCACAACCTTATCTACTTCCACGAAGCCGAAAAAGGCGGCCACTTCGCCGCCTGGGAACAACCTCAACTGTTTGCCGAAGAGCTGCGCGCGGCATTCCACACACTGCGCTGAAGGAAGCGCCCAGGCCTGAAACCGTCGGCTTTATCCCGGGGCACAAGAAGGGCAGCATGATCATGACCAACCTCGCCATCCGGCCTTTCGAAATCCACGCGCCGGACCAGGATCTGGCCGACCTGCAGCGGCGCATCGCGGCCACGCGCTGGCCGCCCGAAGAGCTCGTCCCAGACCGGTCGCAGGGTGTGCAGCTGGCGACGATCCAGGCTCTGGTGAGCTATTGGGGTACCGGCTACGACTGGCGCGCGTGCGAGACGAAGCTGAACGCGCTGCCGCAGTTCACGACCGAGATCGACGGGCTGGACATCCACTTCATCCACGTCAGGTCGCCGCACGAGAACGCGCTGCCGCTGATCATCACGCACGGCTGGCCCGGCTCAGTGATCGAGATGCTCGGGGTCGTCGGCCCGCTGACCGACCCGACCGCACACGGCGGCTCCGCCGAGGACGCCTTCGATCTTGTCATCCCGTCGCTGCCCGGCTACGGCTTCTCCGCCGAGCCAGCCGAGGTCGGCTGGGACCCCGGCCGCACCGCGCGAGCGTGGGCGGAGCTGATGCACCGCCTGGGCTACACCCGTTACGTCGCCCAGGGCGGCGATGTCGGCGCCGGTGTGTGCGACGCGATGGCGATCCAGGCGCCGGACGGGCTGGCGGGCATTCACCTCAACTTCCTGCGCAGGCCCCCGCTGGAGGTGCTGGCGGCGCTACTCGGCCGCGCGCCAGTCCCCCAGGGGTTCACCGAGCAGGAACGGGCGGCGTTCGCTGCCTTCGGGGCGCAGGCCAGGAAGGGCTACAACGCGGAACAGGGCCAGTCGCCGCAGACGATCGGCTACCCGCTGACTGATTCCCCGGCCGGCCTGGCGGCCTGGATGCTCGACCACGACACCGACAGCTACGAGAAGATCTCACGCGCTTTCGCTGGTGGGCAGCCCTCCGGCCACCTGACCCGAGAGGCGATCGTCGACAACATCACGCTGTACTGGCTGACAAACACCGCGACCCCGGCCGCGCGGATGTACTGGGAGGGTGCGCGCAGCACCGCCGCGGCGGCCGGACAGGCGCCACCGCAGGTCTCGCTCCCGGTCGCGTTCACGCTGTTCCCCGGCGAGATCTTCCAAGCCCCGCGCAATTGGGTGGAAGAGGTCTACCCCAACCTCATTTACTTCCACCGGGCCGACAGAGGCGGTCACTTCGCCGCCTGGGAGCAGCCGCAGCTGTTTTCCGAAGAGGTCCGCGCGGGCTTCCGGCCGCTCCGCTAGAGAACGGCGTACCAACGTTTGCACCTACCGCTGCGTGACCTGCCAGGGCACTAGGTAGGACCGGCCCCGGCACCGAACTCAACACACCAACGGAAAGGGTGATCCCCATCGGGAGGAAGCGCCTGAAATGAGCGTTGTCGTCGTCGTCACGGCCTATCCCATCCCCGAGCACCGCGCCGAGGCGATCGCGGCCTTCGAAGCGGCGATCGCCCGGGTTCACAACGAACCGGGCGTTGAACTGTACGCACTGCATGAGGGACGCGACCGGCTGGTCATGATCGAAAAGTACGAGTCGGACCAGGCGCGGTCGGAACACCTCCAAGGCGCGGCCCTCGCCAGCCTGCGGACCGCCCTGGAGGGCAAGCTCAGCAGCGGTCTCGACGCCCAGGTCCTCGCGCCGCACCCGGCCGGAAACGCGCAGAAGGGCGCCCTGTGACCGCGCCCCGTTAGCGCCGCAGGCTTAACCCAGGAGGCGAAGACGCATGTCCAACGAAAGTGAAATCCGTCCCTTCCGGGTCGACATGCCCGACGAAGATCCACTACCGCCGGTGTCCACGCTGTGCACTGCGCGGAACGCGTCACCCTGGGCGGTCATGCCAGGCTGGTCGCTATGCAAGAGCAGCCGCTGCCCGGGGGTAATGCCGGTGGTGCCGTACTCGTCGGTGGGACAGTGCGGCGTCCTACGGGCCCGTGGACGCCCTCGATTCACGCCCTGCTGCGTCATCTGGAAGCCCGCAGATTCGCCGGCGCGCCCAGGGTGCTCGGCATGGACGAGCAGAACCGAGAGGTACTGACCTACCTGCCGGGGGAAACAGTCGGCAACTCCCGGCCCTGGCCGCCGTGGGTGCACTCCGACGAGGCGCTCGCGGAGGTCGGCCACTGGCTACGCGGCTATCACCACGCGGTGGCGGACTTCGTCCCGCCCCGCTGGGCCCGGTGGAGAACCTCCCTTCGCCTTTGGCGACCAGGGGACATCATCGGCCACAACGACGCCGCCCCCTACAACGCCGTCTGGCGGCCCCTCGCTCCTGACCCAGATATGAGTGCCCACGGCGATGACGGCCCGGGCGAACGGCTGGTGGGCTTTGTCGACTGGGACTTCGCAGCGCCGTGCCCGCCGATCTGGGATCTGGCCTTCGTGGTGTTCTCCTGGGTACCGCTGCACGCCCGCGATGTAGTGGCGGCGGAAGGTTTCACGCGCTTTGCCGAGCGCCCCCGGCGATTGCGCCTGCTGCTGGACGCCTACGGGTACACCGGCACGATCCATGCCGTCCTGCAGGCGGTCCGGGCGCGGATCAGCGAGCATGCCCGAAGCCTCCGCGAGCTGGCTGCCGGGGGCGACCCCTTGTTCACCCGCCTGGTACACGACGGCGTCATCGACGGTCTCGACCAGGCGATGACCGAGCTGGCCGAAAGCACTGCGGCCTTCGAGGACACCAACTGAGTCCCATCCGCGACCAGGAGTTACCACCCTCGGTGGCACGGCGGATGCCTCAACTTGACTAAGACGATCGCTCAGATGCTTCGGTTCCGGCGAGACCGTCCCGGGTTCACCGAGACAGGACAGAAATGTCGCCCTAGGCCGTACAAGGCCAGGGTCCGCTGGGTCGAGCCAGGTGCTGGCCGCCGCAGGTCCCTGTCGGAAGCGGCAGAGACCGTGGAGGCCCCCGATGGCGCGCCTGTTCACCGGCCCGCGCGGCGCCCCCCTCCGCCACCAGCCCCTCCTCGCCAACAACGTGCCGAGTTCTTCCGGCAGCTGGACGAGGCAAATGACAACGCCTGAAATGACGTATTCGCCGGTGCCGGGGTCATGGCCGCGGGCGGAATCTTTGTCGTGCCAGCTAGTCTTCCTTGCCAGGAAGCGTATGAGCGTGGGGGAGTGTCCTGCCCGGCGGGGGGAGGGGGCCCACGCCATCCGTCAGTATTGACCTCACCCAGCCCGACGGTCCCTCCAGACCATTACAGGCGCGGACGGAGCATCGCCCGGAAACGACGGAGAGGCGCTTGTGTCAGACCTAAGACCATGGGTGAAAGGCGTCGCTCGCGTGCACGGCTAGGTGATGGTGCGGGTCGGCGCGGTCCATGTCATCGGGGTTCAGGTAGCGGAAAGCCAGCGCAGCTGCCGCGCCTCCGGCGAAGTCGGCCAGCAGGTAGATCCAGATGTTTGACCAGGAGAACAGGCCCATGACCGAGGCGCCGAGCGCGACAGCGGGGTTGAAGGCGCCGCCGCTGATGCGCCCGACCGCCGTGGCGCCAGTGAAGACCGTGAAGCCGATCGCCAGGCCGTAGAAGGAGTTTCGTGGGTGATCCTTGCTAGTTGCGACGTTCAGTACCACGTAGGCGAGCGCGAAGGTGAAGATGAACTCAGCGACTAGCCCGGCCCCGATTGCCCGGCCGGACAGGTCCAGTGCCGGAAACGGCGCCGGATTCACGACAAACGTGGCCAATCCAGCCGCCACGAGCGCTCCGGCGGCCTGGGCCAGCCAGTACGGGCCGAGGTCTTCCCTGCTGAGCCTGCCGCGCAGGTAGGCAGCCAGGCTCACCGCGGGGTTGTAGTGCCCGCCGGAGATGTGCCCGCCGGCGTAGACGAACACCATGAGCGCCGCGCCGATCGCCAGCGGGGCGAGGGCAGCCTTGCCCAGGACCGCGCAGCCGACGGTAAAGACAAGCCCGAACGTGCCGATGAACTCAGTCACGTACTTGCGCATGTGCGACCCCTTACTAGGGAGCAGCTGTGGCCGATTCCGGCGCGCGTTGGCGAGATTCGCATGCCTGCCCCGGCCGCCTGGCGAGCGGTGGCTGAGGTGGCGGGCAGCCGCTGCATACCTGTCACAGGTAGACGCAGTGGCCAGAATTGATGATCGTTAGCTCCGGAGGAAGGCCAGCAGGTCGGCGTTGAATTGGTCTTGAAGTGTGGCGGTGAGGCCGTGCGGCGCACCCGGGTAGTAGATCTCCTGCGCGCCCTTGATGAGCCTGGCGGATTTCCTGGCCGAGTCCTTGACGGGAACGATCTGGTCGTCCTCGCCGTGCAGGACCAGAGTCGGGACATCGAACTTCTGGAGGTCCTCGGTGAAATCGGTCTCGGAGAAGGCCTTGATGGA
>Ga0126380_10000267_pt1 | contig 16005 bp, 14 predicted proteins | sample PanSoiMetPlot_26_FD_92544 | JGI IMG/M metagenome (GOLD analysis project Ga0126380, IMG submission 92544) | Tropical forest soil microbial communities from Panama - MetaG Plot_26 | ecosystem: Environmental > Terrestrial > Soil > Tropical forest > Bulk soil | place: Panama | collected 2016-02-17
CACACGCTCGTACTGGCACCGGCGACGTCGAACACGGTCGCCAAGTGCGTCTATGGGATCTCCGACAATCTTGCCACCAACGTGTTCGCACAGGCGGGCAAATGCCGGGTGCCGACGATCGTGTTTGCCTGCGACACCGCGCCTGAGCTCGAGACCGAGGCGCCGAAAGGCATGGTCAAGGTCTTTCCGCGCCGCATCGATCTCGACAATGGCGATCGGCTGAAATCCTTCGAAGCAACCGATGTGGTCGAGACGCTTGCCGAACTCGAGCAGGCGCTGCCGCGCCGCAAGCGTGCGCTATGAGCGAGCGCATCCTGTTCCTCACCGGTCACCTGGCGCGGCCGCGGCTGGAAAAGGTGCTGGCGAGCCTGGATGCGCCGTTCGAATGGTCGATCTTCGACATCGGTGTGAAGGTGGCGGCGCTGATGACGGAAGCCATCATCACGCGCCGCCTGCCGCGACCGGTGACAGCCAATCGCGTGCTGGTGCCGGGCCGCTGCCGCGCTGATCTCGACCGCCTCGCCGCCGAGTTCGGCGTGCCGTTCGAGCGCGGGCCGGAGGAGCTTAAGGATCTGCCGGCTTATTTCGGCAAGGCGCGCGGCCTCGATTTGTCGCGCCACGACATCCGCATCTTTGCCGAGATCGTCGACGCCTCGGCGCTGAGCATCGACGCCATCCTGGCGCGCGCCGGCGCCATGCGCCGGGCCGGCGCCGACGTGATCGATCTCGGCTGCCTGCCGGACACGCCGTTTCCCCATCTCGAAGACGCCGTGCGCGAACTCAGGCGCGCCGGCCACCAGGTCAGCGTCGACTCGGCCACCACGGAAGAGCTTGCCCGCGGCGCCAAGGCCGGCGCGCATTTCCTGCTCAGCCTGACAGAGAAGACGCTCGACCTCGCGGCCGACAGCGGTGCGATACCGGTGCTCATCCCGGCCGAGCATAGCGACATGCCGTCGCTGCTGCACGCCGCCGAGGCGGCAGAGCGCCGCGGAATCGCAGCCATCCTCGATCCGGTGCTCGATCCGATCCATTTCGGATTCATGGATTCGCTCAAGCGCTATGCCGAGCTGCGCCGAAAACTGCCCGACGCCGAGATCCTTATGGGTACCGGCAACCTCACCGAGCTGACTGATGCGGATTCCGGCGGCATCACGGCCGCGCTGGTCGGCATCTGCTCCGAGCTGCATATCCACAACGTGCTGGTGGTACAGGTGAGCCCGCATACCCGCCGCACCGTCGAGGAGCACGATGCGGCGCGCCGCATGATGTTCGCGGCGCGCGAGGACAAGAGCCTGCCCAAGGACTACGGCGGTGCGCTGGTGCAGCTGCACGACCGCAAGCCTTTTCCCAACACGCCGGCGGAAATCTTTGAGCTGGCGCGCCAGGTGACCGACGGCAGTTTCCGCATCGAGACCGCCGAGGACGGCATCCACGTCTACAATCGCGACGGACACCACGTGGCGTCCGATGCCTTCTCGCTGTTCCCCAAACTCGGGGTCGAGCGCGACGCGCCGCATGCGTTCTATCTCGGGGCCGAGCTGATGAAAGCCGAGATCGCCTGGCGGCTGGGCAAGCGCTACGTGCAGGACGAGCCGCTCGACTGGGGCGTCGCGGTCGATCGCGCGGCGCAGGATCTCACGCGGCTGCGTCAAGTCGGCCATACGCTGCGCGGCTTCGCGGCCGGGACCTGAGCCATGCCGATGATCCGCGAAATCATAGTGACGACGGCGGACGCCGACGGGCAGGCGCACATCGCGCCGCTCGGCATCATCGCCGACGGCGACGGCTGGATCATCGCGCCGTTCCACCCGTCGACCACGCTCGACAATCTGCGCGCCGTGCCGTTCGCGGTCGCCAATTTCTGCGACGACGTGCGCATCTTCGCCGGATGCCTGACCGGCCGTTCCGACTGGCCGACCGCCGCGTCAGTGCACGTGCCGGTGCCGCGCCTCGCCGCCGCGCTCGCCCATGCCGAGCTGGCCGTGACCCACGTGACCGAGGATGCGCAGCGGCCGCGCTTTCATTGCCGGGTCGTGCACCACGCCATGCAAGCGCCGTTCGCCGGGTTCAACCGCGCCCAGGCGGCGATCATCGAAGCCGCCATCCTGGTGAGCCGCCTGCACCTGCTGCCGCGCGAGAAAGTGGAGGGCGAGATCGCCTACCTCGAGATCGCCGTGGGCAAGACCGCCGGCGCTGCCGAGCAACAAGCGTGGCAATGGCTGATGGAAAAAATTCGCGCGCACTACGGTAACGAGGCGAATCTCGGCGCTGCTCAAAGAAAATAACAGCCGCCCCTGCAAGGCGGAGGCGGCCATCCAAGAAAATAGATCTGCGCGACCCTTAAAACCGGATCGCTGCCTTGAGGCACGAGGCCGATCAGAACTCGGCCGGCAGGTATCCGTTGATCTCCAGCCCGATGCAGATTTCGACGAGCGTCGGTGTCGTCCAAGCCATGGCACTTCCTCTCCCGTTCAACTGCAGCTGAAATTATAACCGGCCCCAATGGCGATGCAACGCCCTTTTTGCCCGCAATAACAAGCTTGTGTCGGTTTGTCGCTGCGCCGTCTATGATGCGCTCATGCCCGTCAGTTTTTCTTTTCGCCATGGCTGATCAGCCCCTAGTCGGCCTTATCGGCATCGGCCTCATGGGCCAAGCTTTGGCGACCCGGCTCCTGGACGGCGGCTTTGCCGTGCTGGGGTTCGACATCGACCCGGCCAAGAGCGCCTGGCTGGCGGCGCGGGGCGGACAGGCCGCCGCCAGCGTCGCCGAGGTCGCCACCCGCGCGAACCCGGTTGTGCTCGCCGTGTTCTCGACCGACCAGGTCGAGGACGTGGTGGAGCGGCACATTTTTTCGGCAACGGCTTCGGGCCGCCGGCCCATCGTAGTGTGCACCAGCACCTGCGATCCCGATGCCATTGCCCGGCTGGGCGACCGCTGTGCGGCGCAAGGCCTGCCGTTCCTCGAAATGCCGGTCTCCGGCACCAGTGAGCAGGTGCGCCGCGGCGACGGCGTGGCGCTGATCGGCGGCGACCCGGCCTTGGCCGAAGCAGTCGCGCCCGTGCTCGATGCGCTGTTTGCGGCGCGCCACCATATCGGCCGCGTGGGCGACGGCGGCCGCGCCAAGCTCGCCGTCAACCTGATCCTCGGGCTCAACCGCCTGGCGCTGGCCGAAGGCCTGGTGTTCGCCGAGCGGCTCGGCCTCGATCCCAAAGCCTTCCTCAAGGTGGCGCAGGGCTCGGCCGCCGCCTCACAGGTCATGGCGACCAAGGGGCCAAAAATGGTTGCGGGTGAATTCTCGCCGGAAGGGCGCGTGCGCCAGACGCTCAAGGACGTCCATCTCATGCTCGACCAGGCGCGCCAGCACGGTCAGCGCCTGCCGCTGCTCGAAGTCCACGAGGACATCCTTTCCGCCTGCGTGCGCCAGGGCGAGGCCGATCTCGACAACAGCCGCGTCATCGCCGAGGTGCGGCGGCGCCGCGACGGGCTGGGACCAGGTCCGGGCGGTGCGCGTCGGAGGACGTAGCACTCGTCCCTGGTTGCGGTATCCTGGCGGCAAAGGACACATCAGGGAGGACATCGTCATGAGGAGATCCACGCGCCGTGACGTCCTGATCGGCGGCGCTGCCGGCGCGGTCGCCGCGCTGGGGCTGCGGCCGGCGCGCGCGCAGACCTGGCCGGGCCGTCCCGTCACGGTCATCTGCCCGTGGGGCGCCGGTGGCGGCACCGATGCGACCGCACGCATCGTCGCCGCCGTGCTGGAGAAGGACCTGAAGCAGCCCTTCAACGTCATCAACCGCACCGGCGGCTCCGGCGTGGTCGGGCATGCCGCGATCGCCACCGCACCACCCGACGGTCACACCATCGGCATCATCACGGTCGAGATCTCTATGATGCACTGGCAGGGCCTGACCGAGTTCAAGCCGGACAGCTACACGCCGCTCGCCCTCATGAACGAGGACCCGCCCGGCATCCAGGTTCCCGGCAACAGCCCGTACAAGACGGTGAAAGAGTTGGCCGACGCCATCAAGGCCGCACCGCCGGGCAAGCTGAAGGCGTCGGGCACCGGCCAAGGCGGCATCTGGCACCTGGCGCTTGTCGGGTGGCTCACCGCCATGGGGCTGCGACCCGATCACGTGGCCTGGGTGCCAGCGAACGGCGCGGCGCCGGCGATGCAGGATCTCGCCGCCGGCGGGCTTGATCTCGTGACCTGTTCGGTGCCGGAAGCGCGCGCCATGATCGAAGCCGGCAAGGCGAGAAGCCTCGCCGTCATGGCGGCCGAGCGTAACCCCGCCTTCAAGGACGTGCCGACACTCAAGGAAGCCATGGGCATCGATTACACGACCGGCGCCTGGCGCGGCTTTGCCGGGCCCAAGGGTCTCCCGCCCGACATCGCCCGCGCCATGACGGCGGCGCTGCAGAAGGTCAACGAGTCGGCCGAGTTCCGCGACTTCATGGCCAGTCGCGGCTTCGGCGTGAGGTGGGCCGACGGCGCCGGTTTTGCCAAGTTCATGGACGACGGCAACCGCGCGATGGGTACGGCCATGAAGGCAGCCGGCCTCGCCAAGGGCTGAGCCGGACACTTTTTTGGGCGCGCCGCGCGGCGCGCCCAACCACGCGGCGCCGTCTTCCCTTCGTGCACCGATGCAGCTCTCGGATCGGGTGACAGGTTTGTTCATGGTGGCTCTCGGGAGCCTCGCGGCCTATGGCGGCTCGCGCCTGCCGCCGGTGCCGGGCCAGCAGATCGGCCCCAACGTGTTTCCGCTCGTGGTGGGCATCGGGCTTGCGATCTGCGGCGCCATGATCGCGCTGCGCATCGGCCGTCGCTACGAGGAGGAAGCCGAAGCCGACCTCGCCCAGATCACCGGGCAAACCGTGACCGCGACCGACGCGGCCGATCATGCGCCATGGTGGCGCAGCCTCAAGGTGCTGGTGCCGCCGGGCCTGCTGCTGTTCTATGTCGTTGCCGTCGATGCCCTGGGCTTTCTGCCGACGGCCGCCGCCATGGTGCTGACCGCATCGCTGGCGCTGGGAGGGCGGGTGCGCCTCGCCATCCCGCTCGCCATCGGCGCGCCGCTCTTCGTCAATCTGGTGTTCGCAAAACTGCTGCGCGTCCCGCTGCCGTCGGGACTGCTGCCGCTGCCGTGGCTGGGCCTGCCATGAGCACGGTGATCGAAGCCTTCCGCCTGGTCCTGCAGACCGAGGTCATCGTCGCGATCCTGCTGTCGTCGATCTACGGACTGGTCGTGGGCTCATTGCCGGGCCTGTCCGCCACGATGGCGACGGCTCTGCTCGTGCCGGTCACCTTCTATCTCTCGCCCATCGCCGCGGTCGCCACCATCATCGCGGCGTCCGCCATGGCGATCTTCTCCGGCGACATTCCCGGCGCGCTGCTGCGCATTCCCGGGACGCCGGCGTCGGCCGCCTACACCGACGAAGCCTACGCCATGACGCGCAAGGGCGAGCCCGAAATGGCGCTCGGCATCTGCGTGTGGTTCAGCGCGCTCGGCGGCATTGCCGGCACGATCTCGCTCATGGCGCTGGCGCCGCCGCTCGCCGAAATGGCGCTCAACTTCTCGACCTATGAATACTTCTGGCTCGCCTTCCTCGGCCTCATGTGCGCCACCATGGTGGCGCGCTCCTCGCCCGTGAAGGCGATCGCCAGCATGCTGATCGGCCTGCTCGTCTCCTGCATCGGCATGGAGAACCCGGGCGGCACGCCGCGCTTCACCTTCGGCAGCACCGATCTGCTCGGCGGCATCGAGGCGATCCCGGCGCTGGTCGGCGTATTCGCCGTCTCCGAGGTCATGCGAGCGATGCTCAATGCCGAGCCGCCCAGATTGCCCTACCGGCGCTTCGGCAGCATCCTGGCCGGCCAGCTGGCGCTGACGAAGAAATACGTGGCGCCGCAGGTGCGCGGCAACATCGTCGGCATCATCATCGGCGTCCTGCCCGGTGCCGGCGCCGACATGGCGGCCTGGGTCAGCTATTCGATGTCGAAGCGCTTTTCCAAGGAGCCGGAGAAATTCGGCACCGGCCATCCGGAAGGGCTGATCGAAGCGGGCGCCAGCAACAATGCCAGCCTCGCCTCCGGCTGGGTCCCATCCCTCCTGTTTGGCATTCCCGGCGACACCATCACGGCCATCGCCATCGGCGTCCTCTACATGAAGGGGCTCAATCCGGGGCCGACGTTGTTCACCGAGCGCGCCGCCAGCATGTACGCGCTCTACATCATCTTCATCATCGCCAACATCATCATGATCCCGCTCGGCATCGGCATGATCCGGCTGGCCGCGCAGGTGCTGCGGGCGCCGCGCGCCGCCGTGATGCCGGTCATCGTCCTGCTCTGCTCCGTCGGCGCCTTCGCCACCGGCAACAACCTGTTCGCGGTGGTCACGGTCGCCGCCTTCGGCATCATCGGCTATGTCATGGAGCGCAACGGCTATCCCGTAGCCGCCATGGTGCTCGGCATCGTCATGGGCACCATGGTGGAGCAGGCCTTCGTGACGTCGCTCATCAAGTCGGATGGCAGCGTCCTGCCGTTCTTCGGCCGGCCGGTGGCCGCGGTGCTGGCTGCCTTGACGATCGCGGCCCTGCTATGGCCGCTCGGCGTGTGGACATGGCGCCAGCTGCGGCAGACTCTGCGCCCGGAGACGCTGCGGCAGCAGCCAGGAGGCAAGGCATGAGACGATGGCTTCTTGCGGCCGCCATGGTGATGACGGGGATCGGCAGCCCGCATGCCGAGACGTTTCCGTCGCGGCCCGTCACCATCGTCGTGCCGTTTCCGGCCGGTGGCCCCGTGGACACGCTGGCGCGCATCGTGAGCGAGCCCATGCGGGCGTCGCTCGGCCAACCGGTGATCATCGAGAACGTGAGCGGCGCCGGCGGCAGCCTCGGCATCGGCCGGCTGGCGCGCGCCGCGCCCGACGGCCTGACGCTCGTCCTCGGCAACTGGACGAGCTCGGTCGGCGCGCCGGCGATCTACCCGGTCACCTACGACATCCTTGGCGATCTCGCGCCGGTAACGCTGGCGACCTCCTCCCGTCTCGTGATCATCGCCAGGAAATCGCTGCCGGCGAACGACGTGAAGGAGCTGATCGCGTGGCTCAAGGCCAATCCCGGCAAGGCCACGGCCGGCACCATCGGCGTCGGCAGCCCGAGCCACGTCGGCGGGCTTTATTTCCAAAGCCTCACCGGCACGTCGTTCCAGATCGTCCCCTATCGCGGCGCCGCTCCGGCAATGCAGGATCTGATCGCCGGGCAGATCGATCTGCGCTTCGGCGCCGAGGCCTCGCAAACCCTGCCCTATCTGCGCGACGGCACCCTCAAGGCGCTGGCCGTGATGGGCGAAACGCGCTGGCCTGCCGTTCCCGAGATCCCGACCATCGACGAAGCCGGCCTGCCCGGACTCCACCTGCCGTTCTGGCAAGCCGTCTGGGCGCCCAAGGGCACGCCACAGGAGATCGTGACCAGGCTCAACGCGATCATCGTCGAGGCGCTGAACGAGCCCGCCATGCGCCAGCGCCTCACCGATCTCGGCCAGGACGTGTTTCCGCGCGCGCAGCAGACGCCGGAGGCGCTCGCCGCCTTCCACAAGGCCGAGATCGACAAGTGGTGGCCGATCATCCGCCAGGCCGGCATCAAGGGCGAGTGAATCTGCTCAGCGTCGTCCCGTCCAAGCGGAAACCCATGGCCACAGGAGTCGCAATCGATACGTCTGGTGTTCATGGGTCCCCGCATTCGCGGGGACGACCCTGTGGCTAGCTGCCCTTGCGCAGGTCCTTCACGCGCACGGCCTTGCCCTGCGAGCGCGGCACCTCGCCCGGCGTCTTGATGGCGACGTCGCAGGTGACGCCGATCAGCGACTTGATGTGGTGGGACACGGCATCGGCCTTGGCGCGGCACTCCGCCTCGCCGGCCGGCGCATCGGGCGCAAGCTCGACCTCAATCGTCACGGCGTCGAGCACGCCCGCCCGCGTCAGCACGATCTGGTAGTGCGGCGCCAGCCCGGGAAAGCCGACCAGCACCGCCTCCAGTTGCGACGGATAGACGTTGACGCCGCGCACGATGAGCATGTCGTCGCTGCGGCCGGTCACCCGCATGATGCGCACATGCGTACGGCCGCAACGGCAGGGCGCATGTTCGAGCCGCGTGATGTCGCGCGTGCGGTAGCGGATCATCGGCAGCGCTTCCTTGGTCAGGGTGGTGATGACCAGCTCGCCGGCCGCGCCCGCCGGCGCGGGCTCGAGCGTCTCGGGATCGATCACCTCGAACAGAAAATGGTCCTCCCAGCCGTGCAGGCCGGACTGCGCCTCGTGGCACTCGCAGGCGACGCCGGGCCCGAGAATCTCCGACAGGCCGTACAGGTCGACCGCCTTGAGGCCGAAGCGCTCCTGGATTTCGCCGCGCATGGCGTCGCTCCATGGCTCGGCGCCGAACACGCCGATGCGCAGCGCACCGCCGCGCAGGTCGACGCCCATCTGCTGCGCCACCTCGGCGATGTTGAGCGCGTAGGACGGCGTGGCGCACAGCACGTTGGCGGAAAAATCCTTGAGCAGCAGCACCTGCCGCTCGGTGCCGCCGCCCGACATCGGCACCACCGTGCAGCCAAGTCGCTCGGCGCCGTAATGCGCGCCGAGCCCGCCGGTGAACAACCCGTAGCCATAGGCATTGTGCACGATGTCGCCCGGCCGCGCGCCGGCGCAGGCGAGCGAGCGCGCCATCAGGTCGGACCAGCCTTCGAGATCGATGGCCGTATAGCCCACGACCGTCGGCTTGCCGGTGGTGCCGGACGAGGCGTGCAGACGCAGAAGCTGCTCGCGGCGCACGGCGAACATGCCGAACGGATAATTGTCGCGCAGGTCGGCCTTGGTGGTGAACGGAAAACGGACGATATCGGCGAGTACCTTGCAGTCGCCCGGCTTCACCCGCGCGGCGTCGAATGCCTTGCGGAAATGCGCCACATTCGCATAGGCAAAGGCCAACATGTGCTGCAGGCGCGCGGTCTGTAGCGCCTCGAGCTTGTCGCGTGGCATGGTCTCGGCGCGAGGATCAAACATGTGTTGGTGCGCGGTGCTCGGCGTGCTCATGGCAGCATGGGCCCGATGCCTTATACTGGCGGCGCCGAGGAGCGCGCCGGCGCGAGGATAATACGATGAAGCCAGACGACAGCCAGTCGATTTCCGCCGAGCTGGCGGCGGCCGGCCAGGCCGGCGCCGACATCATCGACTGGCTCAAGGCGGAGCCGCACGGAACCACCGATTACGCCACCGACGGCCCGCGCTATTCCGCCTTCTGGCAGGACTCGAACCGCTTGCTCGGGCGCTTGCCGCCGCGCCCGCAGCGCAGCAGTCGCGAGCAGGCCGCCGCGCAGGCCATTCTGACGCGGGCGCGCGCGGCGCGCACGCGCTTCCTGGCGCACCATGCCGACGCGGTCTACGACGCGCTGACCGATCGCCGCGCGCGCTTCATGCGTGTCGAGCACCTGGTCGCGGCGGCGGCGCGCGCGGTGCCCGGGCTGTTGCCCGAGCCGCAGCAGATCGCCGGCGAGCACAGCCTCCTGCAGAAGGACAAGGACGGGCTCGAGATTGACCAGGGCCTGTTCCTCGCCGCGGTGCTGCGCGGCGAGAGGTCGGGCCGCCATCTCTGCCACGCCATGCTGCTGCCGCGGCCGGAAGCCGAGGCGCTGGCCGCCGAGTTCGCCCGCAGCGGCGCTGTCGAGCTTGACGGCGCGTCGGTCGAACGGCGCGGCAAGGCGGCGATCGTCACGTTCAAGAACCCGCGCTTCCTCAACGCCGAAGACCAGACCAGCCTCGACGGCATGGAGATCTGCGTCGACCTCGCGCTCATTGACGCGGCGAGCGAAGTGGCGGTGCTGCGCGGCGGCGTGGTGGAGCACCCGAAATACAAGGGCCGCCGCGTGTTCGGGGCCGGCATCAACCTCACGCATCTCTATCACGGCCACATTCCCTTCGTGTGGTATCTCCAGCGCGACCTCGGCTATGTCAACAAGGTCTATCGCGGCCTGGCGCGCGCCGACGGCGCGCCGCCCGACGAGTTTGGCGGCGACAGCATCGAGAAGCCGTGGATCGCCGCGGTGGAAACGTTCGCCATCGGCGGCCACTGCCAGGTGCTGCTGGCGGTCGACTATGTGCTGGCCGAGCGCACCGCCTTCCTGACCCTTCCGGCGCGCAAGGAAGGCATCATCCCGGGCGCCGCCAACATGCGGCTGCCGCGCTTCACCGGCGACCGCATCGCCCGCCAAGCGATCCAGTACGAGCGGCCCCTGCCCTGCGACAGCCCGGAAGGGCGGCTGATCTGCGACGAGATCGTCGAGCCGGGCGAGATGGACGCCAGCATCGACCGCGTCGTCGCCGGGCTGACCAGTTCGGGCGTGGTCAGCGCCGCCGGCAACCGCCGCGCCATCCGCATCGCCCAGGAGCCCCTCGACATGTTCCGCAATTATTTCGCGATCTACGCGCGCGAGCAGGCGTTCTGCCATTTCAGCCCGGCGCTGATCGCCAACCTCGAGCGCCACTGGAACGCAGCCAGCCGCAAGCTGTGAAGCGTGTCCCGGACGCGGTGCAGCGCGAGCGCCAAGCGCGAGTGGTGCACCGCAGATCCGGGACCCAGCTATCCTGTGCTGCCAAGAACCGGGGTCCCGTGTCTGCAGCGCACCGCTTCGCGCTGCGCTGCGCACGGGACCCGCGCTTAACCCGCGCGCGCCGCAGCGACTTTCGCCGCCTTGGCCTTCAGGCGCTCGATGGTCTTGGCGGTGTCGACAACGAAGCGCGTGTGGCTGCCGCCGCTGATCGGCTCCAGCGTGTCCTTCACGGCCACGTCGAACACGATCTTGCGCTTCTCCACCGCGCTCACCGTGACAGTGATCTCCACCTCCATGCCGGGCAGCGTCGGCGCCAGGTGTTTCAGCGCCACTTCCATGCCGACCGAATCCTCGCCGGGATCGGCGTGCTGCAGGATGAGCTCGCGGCAGGTGAGCTCGACGTCGCGGATCAGACTGGGCGTGGCATAGACGCGGCCCTCCTCGCCCATGAAGCTGATGGTGCGGTCGCGGTCGACCGTGAGGCGGCGCGTGAACGTGGTTCCGGCGTGGATTGTGTCCTTCATGCTCAGCCCTGCTCGTAATTCTGCAGCATATGCTCGCGCACGAACCGCGCGAGCTCGGCAAGGTCGCGTTCGCCGACACCGCCGGCGACCGCCGCCGAAAGTGATGTCAGCGCGCCGGCGGCGACCGGCGTGGGCACGCCCGACGCCGCGCCGGTGGCGACCGCCGACATCAAGTCCTTGCGCAAGGTGCGCAGATCGAGCGAGACATCGGCCTGCTCGCCCCTGAGCACCGGGATCTTGGCGGCCAGCCAGTTGGTCGCCGTCGGCGCCTCCCGCAGCACATCGAGCATCTGGTCGAGGTGCAGGCCCTGCTTGAGGCCGAGCGCCAGCGATTCCGACAGCGCCTGGATGTAGGCGCCGAGCCCGAGGTTGACCGCGAGCTTCATGGCATAGCCGGCGCCGACCGGACCCATATGGACGATGCGGCGCGCCAGCTTGTCGAGCACGATGCGCCCGCGCTCGACGTCCGCGACAGCGCCGCCGACCATGGCCAGGAGCTTGCCGTCGCGCACGCTCGGGATGGTGCCGAGCACGGGCGAGTCGATCAGCCGCGCTCCTTTGGCGGCGACCGCGGCGGCGAGTTCGCGCCCGGTCGTCGGTTGCAGCGTGCTCATTTCGATGAACAGGCGGCCGGCCACGTCGCTGCCGAGAAAACCGCCCGGGCCGGTGAACAGCTTTCGCACGCCGTGGTCCTCGGTGATGATGGAGATCACCACATCGGACCGGTCGGCGACCTCGCGCGCGTTCGCCGCCACCGCCAGACCGCGCACTGCCTCGGCGCGCGCCTTCGCTTCATCCTGATCCCAGGCGACCACGTCGAACCCGTGCTCGCGCAGGCGACGCCACATGGCACTACCCATGCGGCCGAGACCGATCAGCCCGATTTTCATGCATGCCCCCTCAACCCTGCCGGCGAGCGGCGCCAGAGCACGATCCCGAAAAAGCCCGGCCCGGACGTAATCCGGGCTGCCTACCGGTTCCAGGAAAGGATCATGCTTCCACTATCATACGAGAGCGCATGACGATTCGCAGAAAAGTCATGCCGCTCTCCCTTCAGTCGCCCTCCACCTCGCCGGGCGCGAACACGTACTTGCTGCTGCAGAACTCGCAGGTCACCGAGATGACGCCGTCCTCGACCATGTGATCGCGGTCCTCGGCCGAGAAGCTGCGCAGCATGGCGGCGACGCCCTCACGCGAGCACGAGCATTGCGATTGCAGCGCGATGCTCTTGAACACGCGCACGCCGCGTTCGTGAAACAGCCGGTATAAAAGCCGCTCGCTCGACACCGCCGGATCGATCAGCTCGATGTCCTGCACGGTGGAAATCAGCGAACGGCCCTCCACCCAGGCATCGTCCTCCGGGACGACATGCGGCGTCGTTCCCTCCGGCGCATTGCCGGGATCGAGATCGGCCTGGCGCATGCGCTCCGGCGACTTGGGCAGGAACTGCAGCAGGATGCCGCCGGCGCGCCAGCGATGGCGCACACTGCCGCCGTCCATGCGGAACTCTTCCGCGACGGCGAGACGGATGCGCGTCGGGATCTGCTCGGAGCGGCGGAAATACTCGTGCGCGGCTTCTTCCAGCCCGCCCCCCTGCACCGCCACCAGCCCCTGATAGCGGCTCATGTCCGGCCCCTGGTCGATGGTCATGGCGAGGTGGCCATTGCCCATGAGCGCACCGGCTGTGGCCTCGCCCGCCGCGATGGCGGCATCGACGCGGTGCTTGTCATACCGGGCGCAGGCGCGCAGGCGGCCGGGCGAGGTGAAGTCCACCACCAGCATGCGCACCGGACCGTCGGTCTGCGTCTGCAGGATGAATTTGCCGCGGAATTTCAGCGCGGAGCCGAGCAGCGCCGTCAGCACGATGGCCTCGCCCAGAAGCTTGGCGATCGGCGCCGGGTAGTCGTGGCGCGCCAGAATGTCATCAATCGCCGGGCCGAGCCGCACCACGCGGCCGCGCAGATCGAGCGCCGCCACGGCGAACGGCTGCACCGTGTCGTCGGCGGAGGTCGCCGCCGGCGCACGGGTGGGGATGGCGATGTCACTCATCGCGCCTCCGCGTCCAGGCACCAGGCCAGAATGCCCCTCTGCGCATGCAGCCGGTTCTCCGCCTCCTCGAACACGACCGACTGGGGCCCGTCCATCACCTCGTCGGTCACCTCCTCGCCGCGGTGCGCAGGAAGGCAATGCATGAACAGGGCATCGGGTTTCGCCTTGGCCATGAGCCGGGCGTTGACCTGATAGGGCTTGAGCAGGTTGTGACGCCGCGCCCCGTCCTTGTCGCCCATGGACACCCAGGTGTCAGTGACCACGCAGTCGGCACCGGCCACCGCGGCTTCCGGATCGGTCAGGATCTCGATCGCGGCGCCGGACGCGTTGATCCACTCGATCAGCGGCTTCTTCGGCGCCAGCTGCCGCGGCGTGGCGACCCGCAGGCTGAACTCGAAGCGCTGCGCCGCGTGCACCCACGAGTTCAGCACATTGTTGGCGTCGCCGGCCCAGGCGATGGTGCGGCCGCGGATCGGACCGCGATGCTCCTCGTAGGTCATCACGTCGGCCATGACCTGGCACGGATGCGAGAGGTTGGTCAGGCCGTTGATCACCGGCACCGTGGCATGGCGGGCGAACTCCAGAAGCGCCGGATGGTCGAGCATGCGCAGCACGATCGCGTCGATGTAGCGCGACAGCACGCGCGCCGTGTCGGCGATGGTCTCGCCGCGACCGAGCTGCATCTCGTTCGCGGCCAGGATCATGCTCTCGCCGCCGAGCTGGCGCATGGCGACGTCGAACGAGACACGCGTGCGCGTCGAGGGCTTTTCGAAGATCATCACCAGCGTCTTGCCGGCGAGCGGCTTGTCGACGATCCAGCCCTGGCGCTTCACCTGGTCCTTGAGTACGCGGCTGGCCTCGAGGATGCCGCGCAGCTCCTGCGCCGAGACCTCGGTGAGATCGAGGAAATGGCGGATGCCGTCGCGGCTCACGTGGCGATCTCCGCCTTGTCGGCCAGGTTCTGCTCGAGCCGCGCCGCGGCGCGGTCGAGCCGCGCGACGGCCTCGGCGATTTCCGGCTCGCCGACGATGAGCGGCGGCAGCAGCCGCACGACGTTGTCGCCGGCCGCGACGGTGAGCAGCCGCTCCGCCCGCAGCGCGTCGACGAGATCGCCGGCCGGAACCAGTGCGCGCAGGCCGATCAGGAAGCCGTCGCCGCGCACCTCGGCGATCACCGCCGGATGCCGGTCCCTGACCTCGGCCAGGCGCTGCTTGAACAGGAGCGCGGTCTGCTGCACCCGCTCGAGGAAGCCGGGCGCCAGCACCACGTCGAGCACCGCGTTGCCGGCCGCCATGGCGAGCGGGTTGCCGCCGAAGGTCGAGCCGTGGGTGCCCGCCGTCATGCCCTTGGCGGCCTCGGCGGTGGCGAGGCAGGCGCCGAGCGGAAAGCCGCCGCCGAGCCCCTTGGCCAGCGCCATGATGTCGGGCGTGACGCCGGTCTTCTGGTAGGCGAACAGGTGGCCGGTGCGGCCGACGCCGGTCTGCACCTCGTCGAAGATCAGGAGCAGGCCGTGCTCGTCGCAGATCTGGCGCAGGGTTTTCAGGAACGCGATCGACGGCATGCGCACGCCGCCTTCGCCCTGCATCGGCTCGATCAGGATGGCGGCCGTCTCCGGCCCGACCTCGCGGCGCACCGCCGCCGCATCCTCGAGGGCGAGATGGACGAAGCCGTCGACCACCGGCCCGAAACCGTCGAGATGCTTCTTCTGTCCGCCCGCCGCCAGAGTGGCGAGCGTGCGCCCGTGGAACGCGCCCTCGAAGGCGATGATGCGGAAGCGCTCGGGCGCGCCATTGGCCGAATGGAACTTGCGCGCCGTCTTGATGGCGCCTTCCATCGCCTCGGCGCCGGAATTGGCGAAGAACACCACGTCGGCGAAGCTTTCCCGGCACAACCGTTCGGCCAGCCGCTCGCCCTCCGGGATGCGATAGAGATTGGAGACGTGCCAGACCTTCTTGGCCTGCTCGGTCAACGCGGCCACGAGATGGGGATGCGCGTGGCCGAGCACGTTCACCGCCACGCCGGCGGCGAAGTCGAGATAGCGCTCGCCATCGGTGGCCGTCAGCCACGCGCCCTCGCCCCGCTCGAAGGCGAGATCGGCGCGCGCGTAAGTTGGCATGAGGCGCGACGTCACGTGGAGCTATCCCACTCGATTTACATTGGAAATGAGTCGTGCCGCCTTTCGGGGCGGCACGCTGACACTCATTCTATTGGACGGTATCGGCGTGTCAACACGACCGAAGCGTCGACCATTGCCACGTTGCTTCAACTGGAAAAGCCGACATTACTGGGGAAAACACTATCCGGATTCTGCCGACTCTTGCGCGGGTGACTCGCCATATTGTAGTTTCGTGACGTTGAAATACGATATCTCGTGCGGCGGACGTCTGAGTTCCCAAATGGTTGAACGGTAGCGTCAAATCCGACGACGTATAGTCGTCGGGCAGCGTGGAGGGATTCCGCTTTCAGTCGCTCGACCGCACGGGGGCGCCTTAAGGAGACATGGGGATGAATCTCACCGGCGAGCGGAAAGACATCGCGAGTTGGACCGACGAGCGGGTCGAGCTTCTCAGGAAGCTCTGGTCGGATGGTCTGTCAGCGAGCCAAATTGCCGCCGAGCTCGGCGGCATCACCCGCAATGCGGTGATCGGCAAGGTGCATCGCCTGGGGCTATCGGGACGCGCCAAGGCGCCGTCCTCGGCGGTGCCGCGGCAGCGCAAGGCGCGCCCGGCGTCGCATGTGCTGCGCCTATCGCGGCCGGCGATGCGCGGCAACACGGCGCTCGCCCGCCACGCGCTGGCGGTCTACGAGCTCGACATCGAGCCGGAGCCGCA
>Ga0126380_10000268_pt1 | contig 16005 bp, 9 predicted proteins | sample PanSoiMetPlot_26_FD_92544 | JGI IMG/M metagenome (GOLD analysis project Ga0126380, IMG submission 92544) | Tropical forest soil microbial communities from Panama - MetaG Plot_26 | ecosystem: Environmental > Terrestrial > Soil > Tropical forest > Bulk soil | place: Panama | collected 2016-02-17
GACTTCAGTCCGTATCTGTTGAAGATACGGCAGGCGCGGCCCGATCTCGTCATCTCCAATCTTGCCGGCAACCAGATCACCAATTTCATCAAGCAGTATTCCGAATACGGCCTGCCGTTTCCGGTCGCCGGCTTCGGCTTCGACACCGTCGTGGCGTGGGGCGCCGGCAAAGGCAATTTCTCCGGCATCTGGCCCCTGGTGTGGCATCACCTGGTCGATACGCCGAGCTCGAAGAAATACGTCGACGCGTTCCAGAAGAAGTACGGCAAGCCGCCCGACAACCAGTCGTGGGGCGACTACAACTCGCTCAAGATCGTCGCCCAGTCGATGAGCGAGACCAAGTCAGCCGACCCGCAGAAGCTGGCCGAGCATCTGCGCAAGGGCGCGAAGTTCGACGTGATGAAGGCGCGCGAAGCGTATTTCCGCCCCTACGACAACCAGATGGTCATGGAGATGTATGCCATCAGGGCCAAGGAACCGGCGAAGATGAAGGACCAGTGGGACATCTACGACGCGGTCGGCACCGTGCCTGACCCGAAAGACGACCTGGAGGTCCTCGCGCCCCCCAAGGACGGCTCGTGCAAGATCTCCTGAGAGTCAAAGCACGAGGGCGGATATCAGCGTAGCCGCGCGCTCGGCCTGCTCCCTCTCCCCGGCGGGGAGAGGGGTGGGGTGAGGGGGCAAGTGATTCTGTGAGGCCCTTGCCCCCTCACCCGACTTGCTTCGCTGCGCTTCGCAAGTCGACCTCTCCCCGCTGGGGAGAGGTGGAGCAAGTGGCGCGGCCTGTGCATCACGAAAAGCGGAAAATGCATTAGCCGTGCAGTTCGTTTTCCTCCTCGAGCAGGTTCTCAACGGCCTCCTGGTCGGCGCCTATTACCTGCTCATCGCGCTCGGCCTGTCCCTCATCTTCGCGCTCGGCGGCATCGTCAATCTCGCCCATGGCGGGTTTTACGCCATCGGTGCCTATCTGGCCGTGTTGCTCACCGGCCGCATCGGCTTTGCCGGCGCGTTCGTAGTCTCGCCGATCGTCGTCGGCGTCATCGGCATCGTGGTCGAGCGCCTGCTGTTCCGCCGCTTCTACCGCTCGGATCCGATCCTCAGCCTGCTGCTCACCTTCGGCCTCGCCATGGTGATCGAGCAGGGCCTGCGCATCGTGTTCGGCGCCGCGCCGCTGCCGTTCTCGATCCCGCCGGAACTGCGCGGCCAGATCCTGGTCGGCGACTTCATCTACTCGCGCTATCGGCTGGTGATCCTGGCGATTGCCGCCGCCGCCGTGACGGCGACGTGGTTCATCGTCTATCGCACCGCGTTCGGCCGGGTGGTGCGGGCCGGCGTGCAGAATCCCGACGTGGTCGGCGCGCTCGGCATCTCGCTGGCGCCCTACATGACGGCGATTGCCGCCCTCGGGGTCGGCCTCGCCGGCCTTGCCGGCGTGCTGCTGGCGCCGATCTCCGGCGTGCATCCTGCCATGGGGGCGGAAATCCTCACCGCCGCCTTCGTCGTCGTAGTCATCGGCGGACTGGGCTCGTTCTGGGGTGTCATCGCCGCCGCCTTGCTGGTCGGCGTGGTGCGCGGCGTCACCATCTACTTCAATCCGTCGTGGGGCGAAGCCTCCATGTACCTGCTGATGGCGGTGGTGCTGCTGCTGCGCCCGCGCGGCCTGTTCGGCGAGCGCATCGAGAAGTTCGAGTAGGCCGATGCGGCAGGCTCATGCTCCGCTCGTTATTGCCGCGCTGGCGCTGATCGTCCTGCCGGTCGCGCTCGACCTCGTCGGGCTGCCGCTGCGCTCGTCCATCGACGTGGTGGTGTTCGCCATCGCCTGCATGGGCCTGAATGTCCTGGTCGGCCATACCGGCCTCGTCTCGTTCGGCCATGGCGCCTGGTTCGGCCTCGCTGCCTATGCGGCGGCGCTGAGCCAGCGGCACTGGTTTCCCGGCCATATCGTCCTGCCCGCCCTGTGCGCGATCGTCTTTGTCGCCGGCGTCGCGTTCCTGTCCGGCGCGCTCATCCTGCGGCGGCGCGGCGTGTATTTTTCCCTGCTCACCCTGGCGCTGACGGCGCTCCTGTTCGCCATCGCCTATCGTTGGACCGAGTTCACCGGCGGCGAGAGCGGGCTCGGCGGTGTGACGCGTGCAAGCGTGCTCGGCGTCGATCTCGAGGCCGATTGGGCCTATTACTGGGTGGTCTCGGCGACCGGCATGGCAGTCTGCTACGCGCTGTGGCGCTTCCATCGCTCGCCGGTCGGCTCGGTCCTGGTGGCGATCCGCGAGAACGAGCAGCGCGCGCGCTTCATCGGCTATCCGTCGAATCGCTACAAGCTCGTCGGCTTCGTGCTCTCCGCCGCCGTGGTCGGCGTGGCCGGGACGTTGTCCGTGTTCAACCACCGCTTCGCTTCCGCCGAGCCGCTCGCGGTGGCGTTCTCCGGCGAACTCATCGCCATGGTGATCATCGGCGGAATGCGCAGCTTCCTCGGGCCCGCGCTCGGCGCGCTGTTCTTCATCCTGTTCCGCGAGTTCCTGTCGATCTGGACGCCGCACTGGCTGTTCTGGTTCGGTCTGTTGTTCGTCGGCTTCATCGTGTTCTCGCCGACCGGCCTGGTCGGCGTCGCCGGCCGCCTGATGGCGCCGTTCCGCCGGCACGTCGTGGAGGCGGCCGCCATGGCGGACCGCCGCGCCGCCGAGGCGATGCCGCTGCCGCAGACCCTGCGCCGGGCGCGCCATGCGGAAGGCGCGGTGCTGGTGGCGCGCGGCTTGACCAAGAGTTTTGGCGGGCTGCGCGCCGTGCGCGGCATCGATCTGACCGTTGGCGACCGCACCCTGCATGCCCTGATCGGCCCCAACGGCGCCGGCAAGACCACGGCCTTCAACCTCGTCTCCGGCCTGTTCGCTCCTGACGGCGGAACCGTCGAGCTCGAGGGCTATTCGATCGCCGGGCTTCGGCCGGAGAACATCACGGCGGCCGGAGTAGGGCGCTCGTTCCAGATCACCAACCTGTTCGCCGGGTTGAGCGTCGAGGAGAACATCCGGCTCGCGGTCCAGGCGCGCCATCGCCGCCGCTTCGCCATCTGGCCGGCGGCCGCGTCACTCGCCGATATCAATGGTGAGACGGCCGAGCTCATCGCCTATCTCGGCCTTGCCGGCCTCGAGCGCGCCGAGGCGGCATCACTCTCGTATGGCGGGCAGCGCCTGCTCGACATGGGCCTGGCGCTCGCCACGCGTCCGCACATTCTTCTGCTCGACGAGCCGCTCGCCGGCCTGGCGGCAGCCGAGCGCCAGCGCGTGGCCGCGCTGGTCAAGACCATGTCCGCCGAGATTCCCATCCTGTTCGTCGAGCACGACATCGACCGCGTGTTCCAGATCGCCGATCGCGTCACCGTGATGAACGAAGGCGAGGTGCTGGTCGACGGCACCGTCGAGGACGCGCGCGACAATGAAGCGGTGCGCGATGTCTATATCGGCTCGGGCGCCGCCGAGATCGCCGCCCGGCCGCGCGCATCCGCCGCGGTGGCGACGCCGCTGCTGGTGGTCGACAACGTCGATACCTTCTACGGCAAGAGCCACATTCTCAACGGCGTGTCGTTCGCCGTGCAGGAGCACGAGATCGTGGCCCTGCTCGGCCGCAACGGCGCCGGCAAGTCGACGCTGCTGAAGACGCTGATCGGCATCGCGCCGCCGCAGGCCGGCAGCATCATGCTGGCGGGCGAGAGCATGGCGAGCCTGGCGTCCGCCCGCATCGCCCGCCGCGGCATGGGTTACGTGCCGCAGGGGCGCGGCCTGTTCACCGGCATGAGCGTGGCCGACAATCTCGAGCTCGGCCGCCTCAAGCGCCGCACCGGCGCCGGCGTTCACTGGGACGAGGAGCGCGTGCTGAAATTCTTTCCGCGCCTGCGCGAGCGCTGGCGCACGCCGGCCGACTACCTGTCGGGCGGCGAGCAGCAGATGGCGGCGATCGCCCGGGCGCTGGCGGGAGACGTTCGCGTGCTGCTGCTCGACGAGCCGTTCGAGGGGCTCTCGCCGGCCGTGACCGAGGAGCTGTTCGAGGCCTTCGATCGGCTGCGCCACGATATCGCGATCGTCATCGTCGACCACCATCTCGACCTGGCGCTGGCGCTGTCCGACCGCACCGTCGTGCTGGAACGCGGCAGCGTGACCTGGACCGGCGGCTCCCGCCTGCTGCGCGACGATGTCGTGCTCAGGCGCAAAGTGCTGTGGCTGTGACCGAACGGTGTGCCGCTTGCACCTCCCCCTTTCAGGAGGAGGTGGGAGTTTGCGGCTCGCCCGATGCAATACACTTGCCCTGCACAAGGCACCGGCTGGAGGAATGAGCAATGTCGCGGGTTGCCATCGTCGGATCGGGACTGATCGGCCGCGCCTGGGCCGTCGTTTTCGCCCGCGGCGGGTTCGACGTCGCGCTGCACGACGGCGTGGCCGGCGTGGCGGCGGCGGCGCGCGACCTCGTCATCGCGGCCTTGCGCGATCTCGCGGCAGAAAACCTCGCCGATGCCGAGGCGGCCGCGCCGCGCGTGCGCGTGGCGAAAGATCTGGCTGACGCGCTCGCTGGCGCGACGCTGGTGCAGGAGAATCTTCCGGAAGTGGTCGAGCTCAAGCGCGAAATCTTTGCCGAGCTCGATCGCCTGGCGCCGGCGGACGCGGTGCTGGCGTCGTCCACGTCGACCATCGTGGCGAGCCGTTTCACCGAAAACCTCGCCGGCCGCCATCGCTGCCTGGTGGCGCATCCGGTCAACCCGCCGCACCTCGTGCCGGTGGTCGAACTGGCCGGCGCGCCGTGGACGGCGCCCGATGTCATCGCACGGGCCAGGGCGATCTATGAACAGGTCGATCAGGTGCCGATCGTCGTGCGCCGCGAGATCGACGGGTTCATCCTCAACCGCCTGCAGGCCGTTCTGCTGTCGGAGGCCTTTCGCCTGGTCAGCGAGGGCTATGTGTCGCCGCAGGATCTGGACAAGACGGTGCAGGACGGGCTCGGGCTGCGCTGGTCGTTCATGGGGCCGTTCGCGACCATCGAGCTCAACGCGCCGGGAGGCATTCCGGATTACTGCCGCCGCTATGGCGAAAGTCTCGCACGCCTGAGCGCCGCCAGGCCGGAGATCTATGCCGGCCAAAACCTCGAGCGCATCCTGGCGGAATGGGGCGAGACCCCGACACGCGATCGGATCGCGACGCGCATGCGCTGGCGTGACCGGCGGCTGGCCGCGCTCAAGGCCCACAAGCGCGCGCAACCCGACTAGCGGTCGCGCCACACCCGAGATGCCGCAAGCGCGGCAAGGACGGCCGCCTGCCGGGCGTGGATCACTGCACTGGCGTTTCGGACGCTGCGGGCGCCGCGCTGCTCGGCTCATGATGCGCCTGCGTCGCCTGGGCTAGGGTCGTGCGCGCCTTGAAGAACAGCGCCACCGATGCAAACGCGCACACCGACACGAGGGCGTTGGCAACCACGCTGAACAGGATGTGCTCGTCACCCGGTGCGTCCTCGGGGCGGACACGCAGGTACTCCGGCATGAACGTCAGGTCGTACAGGAGACCGATCAGGCCGGTCGACACCGCGACCGCCAGCACAGTGGCGGAAAACGACAACCCGCGCCGTGAGGAATCCCGGGAGGATACGAGATACCACGTCGTGAACAGGCACACGGAGACCGGGATGAACGACTGGACCACGGGAAGCAGCAGGCGGATAGGCGTGCGCGCCTCCACGGGCAGGTCGCCACCGTATTCCACGAACAGCTGGCCGAATTTGATCAGCAGCGAGATGACTATGCAGAGGCCGAGCACGGACGCGCTGGAGCGGAAAAAATTGACGAACTCGGTCATCAGCGATGCACCAGCCTCCGGTGCGGCGTGACGGTTCGGCGCCTGATCCTGCGGCACGAGCAGAGAAATGGCGACGATCAGGCACACGAAGATCGGCGGCACGATCGCCCAGAATTCCTGTCCGACATTGGCGAGATCCATGGGCCAGAGATTGTTGTCGGCGGTCCTGTGGAACAGGCCCGCGACCACCCCGTTACTCGCCGCCAGCGCATGCCCGATGATCAGGAGGCCGAGGCAGAACACCACGCTGCTGCCGATGAAGCTGGCGCAAAGATAGCCGAAACCGGCGGGCCGGCTGGCCACATCGGGAGCATCGAGGTATCTGGCCAGCTTGGTCAGCGCCTTCGGGCCTGAGCGCCGCATCACGGCGACCAGCGCGTAGAGGACGAGTCGCTCGATCAGGCTGTTCAAGTCCTTGAGCGAGCTTTGCTTGAGCGTCTGCTCGAGCGTGCCGTTGTTCAGTTCGAGTTTTTCGAGCTGCAGTTTGTAGAACGCGACGTCGCCGTAGCCCTGCAGGTCGAGGAGAAACTTGCCGCCGACGAGACGGCGCACCTCGTTGGCCGCCTGCTTCTTGTCCGCACCGCTGCGCGTCTCGATCGCCGTCGTGAGGCCCTCCGACAGATCGATGATGCGTCGCGGCACCTCGATCCGCTCATGAAAAAAGTTTCGTTGCGCCTCTCCGAGGCGGGACAGCAGCGGAATCACCGGCTGGGTCAGCCCCATGAACAGCGCGGCCACGTACAAGGGATACGGAATTCCATCGAGCGCCTGCAGCGCCTGCTCATTGCCGACAAGGAGCTTCACGACGCCTTTCAGGATATCGGGCGAGATCTGGCAGACCAGGAAGTAGACGACGAAGCTCACGCCAAGAAAGGCCGTGAACGCCACGTGGTAGGCATACGGTCCGGCGAAATCGCGCACCTGGGCGCCAGGCAGCAGCGTCATGTATCGGCTCGCGATCGGGTCGTCCGATTTGAGCTGACCGAACTTGGCCGCCTGGTAGATCAGAACGAGCGCGGCCCCGACCAGAAACGATTCCTGTTGCAGTGTCGCCCACATGGCAAAGCTCCCGCCGCCGAAGTTGCAATCAGCATCGCTTGTTCGGACAGAAGCGCTGGGCAAGAACAATGTTGTCGTCGGTCGCGACGCTGTCGCGTCCGGTGGTGAAGGTCTGTGCGGCGGTGGAGGCAACCGTGACTGCCAGGATCAACGTGGCCAGGAATTTCATGACACTCTCCCCGTTGAGCGCGTGACGCGCTCTCGTTGCAGCAATTGTAATAATTGGTGTGCAGTTGTGCGTGAGCCGTTTCACATGCGACAAAAATGTTTTTTGGATAGCGGCCGGTTATGTCGCACGCGGCATCGAATGTATCGATTGTATCGCACGACGTGGAATGTATCGATGACGTAACGGGCGGAAGCGATGCTGAGGTATCACCTCACCGACGCGAAAGAGCTGCGCAGATCGGCCGCCATGCCCGAGGTTTTGCGCGGCGACAGCGCGAGCCGGATTCGCGGATGGCACGTCATGCTTCTGTGCGGTCGCGCGAAAGTAACCCGGCATTTACCCTAGGAATGAGAGTTTTTACCGGCCGCTATTATTGATCGATCGTTAAACCAATGCGCCGATTGTCGGCGCATGTCGCGTAGAGCCTGGTTGTATATCGTCGGCTCGGTGTCCGTTCCGGCGCTCGCCGGCTGCGGCGGCGGTTGGTTCATGCAGCAGCGCGAACCGTGGCGGCATGACGCCGAAGTGGCCTGCCTCCAGTCGGGACAGGTCAAGATCACGCCGGCGGTGGCGCAACTGCCCGCCATCAGCGGTCCGGGCATCTGCGGCGCCGATTTCCCGCTGAAAGTGTCGGCGCTGGGCGACAGCGCGGTGCTCGGCTTTGCCGACGATCTGCGCCCGCCGGCCGATATCCCGTCGGTTCCCCAGGCGGGGCCGCGTCCGGCAGCGCCGGGCTATGGCTATCCGCAAGCGTCCGGCCGGGATCCTTATTCGCAGCCATATCGGCCGTCCTCTCCGGCGCAGCAGCAGCAGGCTGCCTATCCGCCTTATGCGGTCCAGCCGCAGGTCGCATATCCGGCTCAGCCCGGCGCGCCGATCTCGCTCAAGCCGCCCGGCATGGAGGACGATGACGACGCTGCCGATGCCGCGCCTGCGACGCCGACCTATTCCCGCCCCGGAAGCGTGACGCGTTCGACTTTGCCGCCGCCGTCACCGGCGCCGCGTCCCTACTCGGCGCGCGAGGGTACCTACGATCCGCCGCGCGCGCAGCCGCCCGAGCCGTATTACACGCCGCCGCCGCGTACCTACGGCGCGCCCGGCAATGAGACGCCGCAATACGGTGCGCCGCGCTCCGGCGCGCCGGCGCGGAATTTTGAACCGCTGCCGCCGCTCGGTCCGCAGACTCCCGCGCTCGCCAGCGGTCCGGCCACCGTGCAGCCGCCGGCGACGCTGGCCTGTCCGATGGTGTCGGCGCTCGACCAGTGGATGTCCAGTTCGGTGCAGCCGGCGGCGGTACGCTGGTTCGGCCAGCCGGTGGTCGAGGTCAGGCAGATCTCGGCCTATTCGTGCCGCGGCATGAACGGCAATCCGCACGCGCACATCTCCGAGCATGCCTTCGGCAACGCCCTCGACATCGCGGCGTTCACGCTCGCCGACGGGCGCAAGGTGACGGTGAAGGACGGATGGCGCGGCCTGCCCGAGGAGCGCGGCTTCCTGCGCGACGTGCACGCCGCTGCCTGCCAGCAGTTCACCACCGTGCTCGGGCCTGGGTCCAACGTCTATCACTACGATCACCTGCACGTCGACCTGATGCGGCGCTCGAGCGGACAAAGCATCTGCAATCCGGCGGCGGTGCCCGGCGATGTCGTCGCCGGCCGGCGTGGCGGCCAATTGGTGACCGGATCGATCGGCCGGCACTCGGCGTCGCTCGGCTATGCGGCCGACGACGGCGCGCCGCGCGGCCGCACGCTGAGCCGCGCCGTGGCGGGAGAGGATTGAGCAAAGTCGCGAGGCGGTGCCACTTGCTCCACCTCTCCCCAGCGGGGAGAGGTCGGCGCACGAAGTGCGCCGGGTGAGGGGGCAAGGGCTTATCGAGAGTCACTTGCCCCCTCACCCCAACCCTCTCCCCAACGGGGAGAGGGAGCGCGCCGAGTTCGCTGCCACTTATTCCTTCCGCTCCCGCGCATCCCCATATCCCCCCGCCGTCGGCGTCTGGATCACGATCGCTTCGCCGGCGTCGATGACGGTGGCGTCGCAGCCTTGCAGCCGCTCCATGCGGCCATCCTTCCGGCGCACGAAATTCTCGCCGACCTGGCCGGCTTCGCCGCCGGCGAGCCCGAACGGCTGCACGCGGCGGTGGCCGGACAGGATCGTGCACTCCATCCGCTCGAGGAACCGGATGGTACGGCGAATGCCGTCGCCGGCCTTCCATGTCCCGCGCCCGCCCGAACCCTTGCGGATGTGAAAATCCTCGAGCAGCACCGGATAGCGGAACTCGAGCACCTCCGGATCGGTGAGGCGCGTGTTGGTCATGTGTGTGTGCACGGCGTCGGTGCCGTCGAAGCCGGGGCCGGCGGGCGAGCCCGAGCAGATCGTCTCGTAGTACTGATGACGCGCGTTGCCGAAATTGAGGTTGTTCATGGTGCCCTGCGCGGCGGCAAGCGCGCCGAGCGCGCCGAACAGGCAGTTGGTCACAGCCTGCGACGTCTCCACGTTGCCGGCCACCACGGCGGCGGGAAACTCGGGCGACAGCAGCGAGCGCCTGGGAATGACGATGTTGATCGGCCGCAGGCAGCCGGCGTTCATAGGGATGTCGTCGTCCACCATGACGCGGAACACGTAAAGCACGGCGGCGCGCGTCACCGGCTCCGGCGCGTTGAAGTTGGTGTCCTGCTGCGGTGAGGTGCCGGAAAAATCCACGGTCGCTTCGCGCGTCTGCTTGTCCACCGTGATCTCCACCTTGATCACGGTGCCCTGGTCCATCTCGTAGGAGAACGCGGAATCGTGCAACCGGTCGATGACGCGGCGCACGCTCTCGGCGGCGTTGTCCTGCACGTGCTGCATATAGGCCGTGACCACCGGCAGCGTGAACTGCGCCACCATTTTCTTGAGCTCCTGCACGCCCTTTTCGTTGGCGGCAATCTGTGCCTTGATGTCGTTGATGTTCTGCGTCGGATTGCGCGCCGGAAATTTTGCGCCGGTGAGGAGCTCGTGCAGAGCCGCCTCGCGGAAGGCGCCGCGGTCGACCAGCTTGAAATTGTCGATATAGACGCCCTCCTGCTCGATCGTGGTGGCGTTGGGTGACATCGAGCCTGGAGAAATGCCGCCGACGTCGGCGTGATGCCCGCGCGATGCCACCCAGAACAGGATCTTTTGCCGCGCGTCGTCGAACACCGGCGTGCACACCGTGATGTCGGGCAGGTGCGTGCCGCCGTTGTAGGGCGCGTTGATGGCATAGACGTCGCCCGGCGCGATGCGCCCGAGATTTTCGCGAATGATGGTCTCGACCGCGCGGTCCATGGAGCCGAGATGCACGGGCATGTGCGGCGCATTGGCCACCAGCGTGCCGTCGGCGGCGAACACCGCGCAGGAGAAGTCGAGCCGCTCCTTGATGTTGACCGAGTAGGCGGTGTTCTGCAGCGACACCCCCATCTGTTCGGCGATCGACATGAACAGGTTGTTGAATACTTCCAGCATGACCGGATCGGCTTCGGTGCCGATCGCGGTCTGCCGCTTCAGCGGCACCGTGCGCGCCAGGACGAGGTGGTTCTTGGGCGTGATCTCGGCGCTCCATCCGGTCTCGACCACCACCGTCTGGTGCGGCTCGATGATGATGGCCGGTCCCGTCACCGTGTGGCCCGGCGCCAGTTGCGCGCGGTCGAAGACCGCCGCGCCGTGCCAGGCGCCGCCGGAATAGAACCGCGTGCTTTGCGCCGGCGCGGGCAGGGGAGATTTGGCGGGCGGCCGTTCCGGCTCGCTGAATTTTGCGCCGCCGCCGATCGCCTCCACCGACACCGCCTCGACCACCATCTGCTTGCTCGCGTCGATGAAGCCGAAGCGCGCCTTGTGCGCCGCCTCGAAGGCGGCGCGCATCTTCTGCAGCGTCATTTTGGGGCTGGCCGCAGGCCGGCGCCCGGAATCCATATCCTCCGCACTGGTCATGGATTCCGGGCTCGCCGCTGCGCGGCGCCCCGGCATGACGTAGGCCGGCACCACCAGCGCGGTGTCGGTGCCGGCGTAGCGGATGTGCGCCCGCACCTCGACCGTGACGTCCTGCGTCGGCACGCCCTGAAGAATCACTTCCCGGCGCGCCTCCTCGCCCAGCCGGTCGCCGACCGACGCCACCGCGGCCAAGACGGAGTCCTCGAACGTCTCCTCGATCGCCTGCTGGCGCGTGGCGCGGATGTCGGCGAGGCCCATGCCGTAGGCGGAGAGCAGCGAGGAGAGCGGATGGATGAGCACCCTGGTCATTCCCAGCGCATCGGCCACCAGGCAGGCGTGCTGGCCGCCGGCGCCGCCGAAACAATTGAGCGCGTAGCGCGTGACGTCGTAGCCCCGCTGCACCGAGATCTTCTTGATCGCGTTCGCCATGTTCTCGACCGCGATCTTGATGAAGCCGTCGGCGACCTGCTCGGGCGTGCGGCCGTCGCCGATCTCGCGCGCCAGATCCGCGAAGGCGGCGCGCACCGACTCGGCGTCGAGCGGCTGGTCCTGGTGCGGTCCAAAAATTTTCGGGAAGAATTTTGGCATCAGCTTGCCGACCATCACGTTGGCGTCGGTGACGGCGAGCGGACCGCCGCGGCGATAGCATTTGGGGCCGGGATTGGCGCCGGCCGAATCCGGCCCGACGCGGAAGCGCGCGCCATCGAAGTGCAGGATCGAGCCGCCGCCTGCCGCCACCGTGTGGATCAGCATCATCGGGGCGCGCATGCGTACGCCCGCCACCTCGGTCTCGAACGCGCGCTCGTAGTCGCCGTCGAAATGCGACACGTCGGTCGAGGTGCCGCCCATGTCGAAGCCGATCAGGTGCGCGAACCCCGCCGCGCGCCCGGTCTCGGCCATGCCGACGACGCCGCCGGCCGGCCCGGACAGGATCGCATCCTTGCCCTGGAACAGGTTTGCCGCCGTCAGCCCGCCGGACGACATCATGAACATGAGGCGCGTTTCCCTCTCCCCGGAGGGGAGAGGGTGCCCGAGCGAAGCGAGGGCGGGTGAGGGGGCAAGGGACTTTCCGACGGCTTGTTCCCCCTCACCCCGGCCCTCTCCCCGTCGGGGAGAGGGAGAAGAGGAGCCTGCCGCGCGCGCGGTGCCCATCTCGCCGGCCACCTGCGCCACGTAACGGCGGATGATCGGCGACAGGTAGGCATCGACCACGGTGGTGTCGCCGCGGCCGACCAGCTTGATCAGCGGCGAGACTTCGTGGCTCACCGACACCTGCGGGAAGTCGAGCTCGCGCGCCAGCGCCGCCACCTGCCGCTCGTGCTCGGGATGGCGATAGGCGTGCAAGAACACCACCGCCACCGCCGCGATGCCGTCGCGGCGGGCGCGAGCAAGCTCGGCCCGCACGGCCGCGAGATCGGGCGCCTGTTCCACCGTTCCGTCGGCGCGCACGCGCTCGGCGACCTCGACGACGCGCTCATACAGCATGTCCGGCTTGATGATCTGGCGGGCAAAGATTTTCGGCCGCGCCTGGTAGCCGATGCGCAGCGCGTCGCGGAATCCCTCGGTCACGAGCAGGAGCGTGCGCTCGCCCTTGCGCTCGAGCAGGGCGTTGGTGGCGACCGTCGTGCCCATCTTGACGGCGCCGATGCGGCCCGGCGGGATCGGCGCATCGCCGGTGAGGCCGAGCAGGTGGCGGATGCCGTGGACGGCGGCATCGCGATAGGCTTCCGGATTCTCCGACAGGAGCTTGTGGGCGACCAGCGTGCCGTCAGGCCGGCGGCCGATCACATCCGTAAAGGTGCCGCCGCGGTCGATCCAGAAATCCCAGCTGTTCGCCACCGCTCATCCGCTAGCGCATGTTGCTGTTGACTTGACGCGTCACTGGCTCATTGCCGGGGTTGACCCGGCAATCCATCTGCTCGATCGAGTTATCTTTTGATGGATGCGCGGGTCAAGCCCGCGCATGACGAATAAAGCCGCGCTACACCGTCGCTTCCGCCACTTCGCGCCGCGCGGCTTCCGCCTTGCGATGGCGGCTGTCCGGCCGCGGCAGGCCGAGATTCTCGCGCAGCGTGCGGCCCTCGTACTCGGTGCGGAACAGGCCGCGGCGCTGCAGTTCGGGGATCACCAGCGCGACGAAGTCGTCGAGCGCGCCCGGCAGGTAGGGCGGCATGATGTTGAACCCGTCGCACGCCTCGTTGACGAACCAGTCCTCCATGATGTCGGCGATCTGCTGCGGCGAGCCGCGCACCACGCTCTTTCCCCGCGCGCCGGCGACGCGCAGCGCGACCTGGCGAATGGTCAGGTTCTCGCGGCGCGCCATCTCGGTCACGTGCTCAAACGTGCTCTGGCTCGCGTTGGATCGCGGCAGGTCGGTCGGCAGCGGATCGTCGAGCGAATAGGCCGAGAGATCGACGCCGCCGAGCACGGTGGAGAGAATCTCGCGCGCCACGATGGGGTGGATGAGCGACTGCATGTACTCGTGCCGCTCCACCGCCTCGGCTTCGGTGCGTCCGACCACGGTGCTTAAGCCCGGAAGAATCTTCATGTGGTCGGGATCGCGGCCGAAGCGCGCCATGCGGCCCTTCAGATCCGAATAGGTGGCCTTCGCGGCGTCGATGGCGAGCGGCGCGCTGAAGATCACTTCGGCGAATTCGGCTGACACCTGTTTTCCCGCCTCCGACGTGCCGGCCTGCACGATGATCGGGTGGCCCTGCGGCGAGCGCGGCACGTTGAGCGGGCCGCGCACGGAAAAGTATTTTCCCTTGTGGTTGAGCTCGTGGAAGCCGTCCGGACGGAAGAACAGGCCGGTCTCCTTGTTGCGCACGAAGGCGTCGTCGTCCCACGAATCCCACAGCGCCTTGACAACTTCTGCAAACTCGTGCGCGCGGTCGTAGCGCTCGTCGTGCTCGTAGTGCCGCTCGCGGCCGAAATTGTGCGCCTCCTCCTGCATGCCGGAGGTGACTAGGTTCCAGCCGGCGCGGCCCCCGCTGATGTGGTCGAGCGACGCGAACTTGCGCGCCACGTGGTAGGGCTCGTTGTAGCTGGTGCTGGCGGTGGCCACGAGACCGATGCGCGACGTGACGGCGGCGAGGCCGGAGAGGAGCGTGATCGGCTCCATGTTGGCGATGTACTGCGCCGAGCGCGAGATCGCCTCGATATGGGCGCGCCGCATGCACACGTTGTCGGCGAGGAACACGAGGTCGAACTTGGCGCGCTCGGCGGTCTGCGCCAGCTCGACGTAGTGCCGGAAGTTGATGCCGGCGTCGGCCTGGGCGTCGGGGTGGCGCCACGACGCCACGTGGTGGCCGGTCGGATTGAAGAAGGCGCCGAGCCGCATGTTGCCTTGGCGTCTGCTCACGACATCCTCGCTCGCCGCTCTTTCTGCGCCGCCCGGTGGCCTTGCGCGCCGGCGGCTCTTGATCGACGAGGCGCAATCTACGAAAGCCCTACCGTGATGACAAATGCACCGCGACGGTGGCGGCCACGCCGAGGTACAATCGGCGCGCGGGTCCGGCGTCGTCGGTAACGAAGGAAACACCATGATCACCAGGCGCATCATCCTCGCGGTCGCCGCGGTTGGCGGGTTTCTTTGCGGCGCGGCCATTCCGGCGGCGGCGCAGTCCTATCCCGACCGGCCAATCAAGCTGATCGTGCCGTTCGCGCCCGGTGGCCCGATGGACACCATGGCCCGGTTCGTCGGCCAGCAGCTGCAGATGAAGCTCGGCCAGCCGGTCGTGGTGGAGAACCGCGCCGGCGCCGGCGGCGCAATCGGCTCCAAGGCGGTGGTGATCGCCGAGCCGGACGGCTACACGCTGCTGTGGGGATCGTCAGGGACGATCTCGATCCTGCCCGAGCTCAACAAGAAGCTCGATTACGACCCGAAGGAGTTCGCGCCGGTGGCGCTGGTGTCGCTGCTGCCGCACGTGTTCGTGGTGCCGCCGCAGGTGCCGGCCAAGACCGTGCAGGAGTTCATTGACTATGCCAGGGCCAACCCGGGCAAGCTGAACTTCGGCGCGTCGCTGGGCACGCCGCCGCATCTCATGGGCGCGCTGTTCACCAGGCTGGCCAAGCTGGACATGACTTTCATTCCCTACAAGGGCGCGGCGCCGTCGATCTCCGACATGCTGGGCGGGCAGACGCACATGCAGTTCGATGCGCTCACCACGCTCTATCCGCTCATCGCCGAAGGCAAGCTGCGTGCGCTCGCCGTCACCAGCGCCCAGCGCTGGCCGGCGCTCCCCGACGTGCCGACCATGATCGAGAGCGGCTTCCCCACCTTCCCGCAGAATGCGTGGTCGGGTGTGCTGGCGCCGGCCAACACCCCAGCGAGCATAACCGACAAGCTTAACGCCACGATCAACGAAGGGCTGCAGACGCCGGACGCGCTGGCGGCGCTGCTGAAGCTCAGCGCCGTCACCAGGCCGGGCTCGCCGCGCGACTTTTCCACCTTCATGGCGGAGCAGGCGCCGATCTGGGCCGAACTGGTGCGGATGTCGGGAGCGAGTATTCAGTAATTCGCTTGTAGGGTGGGTTGAGGCGCTGCACTGGGCTTTCGATGATGAGCGCTGCATCGCGCGCCGAAACCCACCAGCAGCGAACGAAGGACGGTGGGTTTCGGCGCGTGACGCCGTGATCTGAATGCAAGGCCTGCGCACGCGCCTCAACCCACCCTACAGCGCTGCGCCCAGGACACGAAAATGGTGGGGCGCCCGGCGGGTGCTCCGCCGGACGCCCCTCGACACATCAGCCGACCTGTAAGCCGGGTTCTGTAGGGCACGGGTCGCCCCGTGCGTGACGGCCATTCCTCTGCGACACCGGTTGCCCGGCGCGTCAAGCAACCTACCCGGGCGGCTGGTCCGGACAGATCTGGGATGTTCCGCTTTCGCGGAAAACCCCGCGCCGCCCCTATTCGGTTTTGCTCCCGGTGGGGTTTGCCGTGCCGCTGCCGTTGCCGGCCGCGCGGTGCGCTCTTACCGCACCGTTTCACCCTTGCCGGCCGAA
>Ga0126380_10000269_pt1 | contig 15979 bp, 14 predicted proteins | sample PanSoiMetPlot_26_FD_92544 | JGI IMG/M metagenome (GOLD analysis project Ga0126380, IMG submission 92544) | Tropical forest soil microbial communities from Panama - MetaG Plot_26 | ecosystem: Environmental > Terrestrial > Soil > Tropical forest > Bulk soil | place: Panama | collected 2016-02-17
AGCTCACCTGCGTGCTCGTCGATCATGGCTTGATGCGGCTCGCCGAAGCGCAAAAAGTCGTGACGATGTTTCGCGAGAGCTACAACATTCCTCTCGTGCACGTGGATGCCTCGGAAACGTTCCTCAAGGCGCTCGAGGGCGTCGAGGATCCGGAGCAGAAACGCAAGACCATCGGGAAGCTGTTCATCGAAGTGTTCGAGGCAGAGGCGAAGAAAATCGGCGGCGCCGAGTTTCTTGCGCAAGGCACGCTCTATCCGGATGTTATCGAAAGCGTGTCGTTCACCGGAGGCCCATCGGTAACTATCAAGTCGCATCACAACGTCGGCGGGCTGCCCGAGCGCATGAACATGAAGCTCGTCGAGCCGCTGCGCGAACTGTTCAAGGACGAGGTGAGGGTGCTCGGTCGCGAACTGGGATTGCCCGAGGCCTTCGTCGGCCGGCATCCCTTTCCCGGGCCCGGACTTGCCATTCGCTGCCCAGGCGTGATCACGCGTGAGAAGCTCGACATCCTGCGGCTCGCCGATGAAATCTACATCGAGGAAATCCGGCGCACCGGTCAGTACGATGACATCTGGCAGGCCTTCGCGGTGTTGTTGCCGGTGAAGACAGTCGGGGTCATGGGCGACTATCGCACCTATGAATATGTCGTCGGCCTGCGCGCAGTGACCTCGACCGACGGCATGACCGCCGACTTCTATCCCTTCGACATGAAATTTCTGGGCATGGTGGCGACGCGGATCATCAATGAAGTGAAAGGCGTCAATCGGGTCGTTTACGACGTGACGTCCAAGCCGCCCGGGACAATCGAGTGGGAATGATCGTGCCAGTCACCATCTACGGCATCAAAAACTGCGACACCATGAAGAAGGCGCGTTCCTGGCTCGACAAGAACGGCGTCACTTACACGTTTCACGACTACAAGATGGCAGGCATTGATCGCGAGCGCCTGGAGCGCTGGGCGAAGAAAGCAGGTTGGGAAATTCTCCTCAATCGCGCCGGAACGACCTTCAAAAAGCTGCCCGACAAGGACAAAGCCGGCCTGTCGGAAGCGAAAGCGATTGCCCTCATGATGAAGCAGCCGTCGATGATCAAGCGTCCGGTGCTCGATGCAGGCGGCGGCAAGCTGCTGGTCGGCTTCAACCCCGATGCCTATAAGGCGACACTAACCACTCGGTGACAAGATGCGAACCGCCGAAGCGCGGCCGACATGCCGGACCCGCGTCGGCTTGATTTTGCTGCTTTTTGCGGCCACATGCAGGCGATGAACAAGCCCTTGGTCAGCTCCGATTCGATTCCCGTGACACCGCTTGCCGCGGAGGTCGATCGGCGGCGCACGTTCGCGATCATTTCCCACCCGGACGCCGGCAAGACCACGCTGACCGAGAAGCTGTTGCTGTTCGGCGGAGCGATCAATCTCGCCGGTCAGGTCAAAGCCAAGCGCGATCGCCGCTCGACGCACTCGGACTGGATGGCGATCGAGCGCGAGCGCGGGATTTCGGTCGTGACATCGGTCATGACGTTCGATTACGACAAACGCGTCTTCAATCTTCTCGACACGCCGGGCCACGAAGACTTTTCCGAAGACACCTATCGGACCCTGACCGCGGTCGACTCGGCCGTGATGGTGATCGACGCCGCAAAGGGCATCGAGGCGCGTACACGCAAGCTCTTCGAGGTCTGCCGTCTGCGCGAAATCCCGATCATGACTTTCATCAACAAAATGGATCGTGAAAGCCGTGATCCTTTCGAGCTGCTCGACGAGATCGAAAAAACACTCGCGCTCGATACTGCACCGATGACCTGGCCGATCGGCCGCGGCCGTGATTTTGCCGGCACCTATGATCTCGCCACGGGCGAGATGCGGCTCGTCAGCGAGGACGGAAAAACCGTCGAGCGCCAGCCGCTCGACCTCGCCGCGCTGGCCACGAAAAATCCCATGCTGCACGCTAAGGCCATCGACGACGAGCTGGAGTTGGTCAAAGAGGCCTGCCGGGCCTTCGATTTCGTGTCGTTCCGTGAAGGCCACCTTACGCCGGTGTTCTTCGGTTCGGCGCTAAAGAATTTCGGCGTGAAGGATCTTCTTGATGCGCTCGGGTCATTTGCGCCGGCACCCCGTGCGCAGGCTTCCAATACGCGCACCGTGGATGCGCACGAAAACTCCATGACGGCATTCGTTTTCAAGATCCAGGCCAACATGGATCCCAACCATCGCGACCGCATCGCCTTTGCCCGTCTTTGTTCGGGCAAACTGCGACGCGGGATGAAGGCGAAGTTGACGCGAACCGCGAAGCCGATGACGCTGTCCACCCCGCAATTCTTTTTTGCCCAGGATCGCGCGCTCGCCGAAGAAGCCTATGCCGGCGATGTGGTCGGCATCCCCAATCACGGCACGCTTCGCATCGGCGACACGCTGACGGAAGGCGAGGACATAGCTTTTCTCGGCGTGCCGAATTTCGCGCCGGAAATTCTGCGCCGGGTGAAATTGGGCGATCCCATGAAAGCGAAGAAGTTGAAGGAAGCGCTGCAGCAGATGGCGGAGGAGGGGGTCGTCCAGGTCTTTCGTCCGCTCGATGGCGCGCCAGCGCTTGTCGGCGTTGTTGGTCCCCTGCAGCTTGACGTTCTGAAGGTGCGTCTGTCGGAGGAATATGGCCTCGATATCAGTTTCGAGCAGCCGGAGTTCCAGCTCGCGCGCTGGATTGCATCGACTGATGAAAAGGGCCTCGATGATTTCGTGCAGGCCAACTATTCGAGCTGCGCCGAGGATCTCGACAACGATAAAGTCTTCATGGCGCGCAATCAGTTCATCCTTGACTACACCCGGGAACGCGCACCCGGAATTTCCTTCACCGATATCAAGGACGTGAAAGACAAGGCGGCTGCCTAGTTCAACGCCACATGGGCCGCTTTGATCACCGGCGCCCAACTCTCAATCTCACCGTCCATCCGCGCGCGCAGTTCATCAGGCGACGACCCCACGGGCTCCATCAATTGGGTTGCCAGTTTCTCGCGCAGCATCGGCCCGGTGCTATCAGGCCGTCCCAGGCATCGGCCTCCACATCGATACCGCTTTCCTTCAGCGTTGCACGTTTGGCAAATAGGGAGAGCGTCGCGCGGTAGAGACGGCGAGAATCTTCACCGCGCCCGTTGCGGCGTGCGGCGTAACCGCGATTGCCGGAAGACAGGCGATCTGTACATCGTTGCGAATCAGGGCGGTGATGGCCTGCGGCGAACTGGGATAGGGCACGTGCACCAATCCGCCGGGATTTTTGCGAAGCAGAGCAACAAGTCCGCCAGCGAGTTGACGTCCTGCGCCGGATGGACCGCGAGCACGCTCGGCTGGGTAACAAGTTGGGTGATTGGTTTAATATCCTTGCGCGGATCGTAAGGCAGGCGCGAGAGCAGCAGGGTGTTGATTGCGAGGGGCCCGCCGATGCTGACCCCGAGGGTGGAACTATCAGGCGTGGCCTTCGCGACAATGTCAGTGCCGAGATTGCCGCTGACCCCAGGCTTGTTCTCAACGACAAATGCGCTGGCGGGGTACTTCTGTTGCAGACCGTCGGCGACCAGACGCGCCACGACGTCCGGCGTCGATCCGGGACCGAAGGGCACTACAATCCGTACGGTCTTTCTTGGCCAGTCCTGTGCGGGTGCTGCAGATCCAAGGGCCAGCAGGGAGAGAAGTGTTGCCAAGGCGTGTTTCGCTGCGCGAAATGCCACATCTGCGTTCATTGAAGGTGAGCTCTGCTGGGGCGTCTTGCATTGGCTTCGGCTATCCTCTACTGCGGCAACCGTAGAAAGCGAGTTGTAGCATGGGCTTAGGTATTCTCATTCTTGGCCTGCTGGTCTTTCTCGCGACGCACGTCTTCGTGTCGTTCCGCGAGCCGCGCACGCGCGTGATCGCACAGCTCGGCCTGCCAGCCTATCGAGGACTATTTGCGCTGGTCTCGTTGGCCGGCCTTGCGCTGATCGTGTGGGGCTACGCGCAATACCGCGCGCATGGGTGGATCGACGTATGGTCGCCGCCGACATTCATGCGTCACATCACCGTCGGCCTGATGCTGTTTTCGGTGATCTTTCTTGTCGCGGCATTTGTTCCAAGCCACATCAAGGCGCGGCTCAAGCATCCGACGCTGGCCAGCGTGAAGACCTGGGCCTTTGCGCATCTGCTGTCGAACGGCGACCTCGGCTCTATCCTGCTGTTCGGTACGTTTCTCGCCTGGGGCGTCTATGCGCGTATTTCCGCCAAGCGCCGCACCGACCTCAAGCCGATAACGGCGTCCGCCGGCTGGACAAATGACGCGCTGGTTGTTGCGATCGGCGTCGTCGTCTATCTGGCGTTGGGCTATGCATTTCATCCGGCCGTGATCGGTGTACCCGTGTTCGGGAAATAGTCATGTCAGTACAGGACGAGATCCGGCGGTTGACCGCTCCAAACATCCGCGCACGCAAAGGCGGTGAGCCGATTGTCTGCCTGACCTCCTATCACGCCCATACCGCCCGCATTGTCGACGCGCATTGCGACGTGATCCTGGTCGGGGACTCGCTTGGCATGGTGATGCATGGGCTCGAAACCACCGTGCCCGTCACGCTCGACATGATGATCCTGCAGGGTCACGCCGTGATGCGCGGTTCGAAGCGCGCGCTGGTCGTCGTCGATATGCCGTTTGGTTCGTACGAAAGTTCGAGAGAGCAGGCGTTCATGAACGCAGCGCGCGTGCTCAAAGAAACTGGCTGCGGCGCGATCAAAGTCGAAGGCGGAAAACGCCTGGCCGAGACGATCGCCTTTCTCGCCGAGCGCGGTGTTCCGGTGATGGCTCACGTCGGACTGACACCGCAGTCCATCAACACGATCGGTTCGTTTCGCGCGCAAGGCCGCGACGAGGCCGACTGGTCGCGCATCGAGGACGACGCGATTGCCGTCGCGCAGGCCGGTGCATTTTCGGTCGTGATTGAAGCGGTGGCCGAGCCGCTGGCACGCAAGCTGACCGCGGCGCTCCAGATTCCGACCATTGGAATCGGCGCAAGCGCCGCTTGTGACGGGCAGATACTGGTACTCGAGGACATGCTCGGCCTGTCCCCGCGAGTCCCGAAATTCGTCAAGCGCTATGGAACTCTCGGACCCGGCATTGAGAAGGCCGTTGCCGATTATGCCGCTGAGGTGCGCTCGCGTGTCTTCCCGGGGCCAGAGCACGTTTATCAGATGAAGAAGAAGGGCTAACGCCCTGAATTGTTAAAGCTTACAGGCTTCCTTTGCCTTAGGCGCGCCACATCGCTAGTTTACGGCGCAATCCGGCCTGGGGATGGGTCGAACGGGGATTGGAGCAATCTTGGCCGATATTTTCCATGAAGTGGACGAGGAAGTCCGGCGCGAACAGCTTAAAAAGCTGTGGGATCGCTACAGCGGCTATCTGATCGCCGCAGCCGTACTGATCGTTTTCGCGATTGCGGCCTGGCGCGGCTACGAATATTGGGTCGCCAAAAGAGCCGCTGCCGCGGGCGCCGCCTACGAGGCGGCCGCATCCCTGATCGAGCAAAACAAATATGCCGAGGCAGAGGCTGCATTTGCCAAAGTCGCAACCGACGCACCGGAAGGCTACCGCGTGCTGGCGCGCATGCGCGGGGCGGGCGCACTCGCCCAGGTCAAGCCCGCCGAGGCCGTGAAAGCCTATGATGAAATTTCCAACGACTCGTCGGTCGCCGCAATCTGGCGGGATCTTGCTGCCGTACGTGCCGGCATGCTGCTGGTGGATACACTCTCGTTCCCGGACATGAGCAGACGGCTTGATGCCGTTGCGGAACCCTCGCGTAGTTTCCGCCACAGCGCGCGCGAACTGCTGGCGCTATCGGCTTGGCGCAATCACGATCTTGCCGCTGCCCGGCGATACCTCGATATGATCACGAGCGACTCTGAATCGCCGGTTGGCACGCGGGCCCGCGCGGAAGTATTGTCGGCACTGGTTGCCGGCGAAGACAAGAGTTGAGAGGCAAGGCATGCGGACAATCCATCGCGTCGTGCTGCTCACCGCTCTCGCAACATCCACGTTCGGACTGACCGCCTGTTCAGGGGGGTTTGATCCAGACAAGCTCGACATATTCGGTCTCAACGAGAAGAAAAAGCTTCCGGGTGAGCGCAAGGACGTGTTTCCCGGTGGTGTTCCGGGAGTAACGCAAGGCATTCCGCCGGAATTTATGAAAGGCAATCAGCCGCCGCCAGAAACCGCGCAGGCGCCCGCGCAAGCTAAGGCAGCCGCGGCCGCTGCAGGCGAGGAAGAAAAAGACGCCACAACCGAGCCTGAAGAAAAGCCAAAGCCGAAGCCGAAAAAGGTGGCAAAGCCCAAGCCGCAACCGCAACCGGCGCAGAATACGGCGCAGCCCTCAGCTTGGCCGCAGCAACAGCAGGCGCAGCCTGCCCAGCAGGACGGCCAGTCGGCGTGGCCGGCACCGGCGCAGACCAACACAGCGTCGCCCTGGCCTTCATCGCCGCAGCCCGGCACCTTCCAGCGCTGACCGTGTCGGGCTTGACCCGAAGGCGAACCACCCCGCAAACACTTGATGAATTGATTTGATGGACTGCCGGCGCGTGCCTGGCAGCGAAACCGATGAGCCTGTCAATTGTCATTGTGGGCCGGCCCAATGTCGGCAAGTCAACCTTGTTCAACCGGCTGGTCGGTCGGCGCCTGGCGCTGGTCGACGACTGGCCCGGTGTCACGCGTGACCGGCGCGAGGGGGAAGGCCGTCTCGGCGACATTGAGTTTACCGTGATCGATACGGCTGGGCTCGAGCAGGCGGCACCGGAAAGCCTGTCCGGACGCATGCGGGCGCAGACGGAAGCGGCGATCGATCAGGCCGACATCATATTTTTCATGATCGACGCGCGCGTCGGTCCGACGCCAGTCGATCACGCCTTCGCCGATGTCGCGCGCAAATCCGGCAAGCCGATCGTGCTCGTCGCCAACAAAAGCGAGGGGACGGCCGGTGAAACGGGACGTCTTGAAGCTTACGCGCTTGGCCTCGGTGACCCGATCCCGATCTCGGCCGAGCACGACGAGGGCATGTCCGACCTTTACGACGCCTTGCACGCCTTGGTGCCGGAAGAACCCGCGCAGCAACCGGTCGAAGACGCGTTCGATCCGTCGCACCCGATCCGTGTCGCCATTGTCGGCCGCCCCAACGCAGGGAAATCGACGCTGATCAACCGGCTGATCGGCGAGGAGCGGCTGCTGACCGGACCGGAGGCTGGCATCACGCGCGATGCCATAGCAGTCGAGCACGACTGGCAAGGTCACAAGTTCCGGATATACGACACCGCCGGATTGCGCCGCCGTTCGCGGGTCGCGGAAAAGCTGGAGAAGCTTTCTGTCGCGGATGCGCTCAATGCGGTTCGCTTCGCTGAAGTCGTCGTCGTGCTTCTTGACGTGGAAAGCGCCTTTGAAGAGCAGGATCAGCGCATCGCCGATCTGATCGAACAGGAAGGGCGCGCCATCGTCATCGCGGTCAACAAATGGGATCGGAAAGAAAAGACCGCAGGTGCCATCGGCAAGCTACGCGAACAGGCCGGAGAAAAGCTGACCCAGCTCAAAGGTGTGCCGTTGGTGGCGGTCTCGGGCCTCACCGGTGAAGGCCTCGACCAATTGATGCAGGCGATCATCGATGCCTACGAGGTCTGGAATAAGCGCATTCCAACCAGTGCGCTCAATCGTTGGTTTGAGCACACCGTCAACGCGAATCCGCCGCCAGCAGCGGCCGGTCGCTCCCTGCGTCTCAACTACATCACGCAGCCAAAAAGCCGGCCGCCGAGTTTCGTCGTGTTCTGCACGCGCGCGGATGCCGTGCCCGACGCGTACAAACGATACCTGCTGAATTCAATGCGTGAGGCTTTCGATTTGCCCGGAACACCAATTCGTCTCGCGCTGCGCGAGAAGGACAATCCGTACAAAGGACGGGCAAAAAGAAAGCACTGAGGGCGTCAGGCTGGCGCGCGGAAATCGAGAAATTTCCTTTCGCGGAAGCTGTAGAGCCTGCCTGTTTCACCGCATTCGGGCAGACACAGTGGGAGGATTGCCTTTGCGACTTCCTCTGCTGTCGGCAATGTCAGCGGGTCGATGCCCGGAAAGGCGCTCGCGTACATGCGTGTGCGCGTCGGCCCGGGGCTGAACAGGTTCGTGCGCACTGATGCCGTTGCACACTCCGATGCGTATGTGCGCACGAGGAGTTCCAGCGCTGCCTTCGAAGCCGCATAGGGACCCCAGTAGGCCCGTCCCATATGCGCGACACCGGAGGTCAGGAAGACGGCACGACCGGCTTGCGAGCGTTGCAGAAGCACATCCATGCAGCGGATCAATTGCCAGTTCGCGGTTACGTTGACCGCGAGGAGATTGTCCCAATCCTTCGGTTCGACGTGACTCAGCGGCGACAGCGGTCCCAAAATCCCGGCATTGCCGACCAGGACATCGAGGCGTTGGTATCGCTCGTTGATCGCCAGCGCGAGGCGCGCAATGCCCTCGCTGTCCATGACGTCGAGCGGCACCAAAGTGGCGGAGCTGCCCGCTGCCCTGATCCTGTCATCGAGGTCTTCGAGCCCGCCGACCGTGCGGCTCACCGCAACCACGTGTGCGCCTGCATGCGCCAGTTCAAGTGCGATTGCGGCGCCGATGCCGCGCGAGGCGCCGGTTACAAGTGCAATTCGGTCGCAAAGGGGCTTGGAATTATCGGCCATTCAACAGTTGAACCCGGCCGGTGCCGGGTACCCACGTCTTTCTTCAATGCAGGCTCTAGAAGACGCGCGCGCTCGGAACAAGCCCGGTCACGGCCTTTTCAGATGGCCTCGGCCAGCAGCGACAGCTGCCTCGGACTTGCTTCCTGGGCAGCGAGATCGGTGAGGGGCGTTGGGTAGTCGCCGGTGAAGCAGTGATCGGTGAACTGCGGTCGCGCCGGATCGCGTCCGTGGAAGCCCATCGCGCGGTAGATGCCATCGACCGACAGGAAGGCGAGGGAATCCGCACCGATAAATTTCCGCATGCCCTCAAGGTCGTGCGTGGCGGCGAGCAATTTGTCGCGCTCGGGTGTGTCGATCCCGTAATAGTCGGGGTGAGTGATCGGGGGTGACGCAATGCGGAAGTGCACTTCTTTCGCACCCGCATCGCGCATCATCTGCACGATTTTACGTGAGGTGGTGCCGCGCACGATCGAGTCATCGACGAGGACGATCCGCCTGCCTTCCACCACCGCCCGGTTGGCCGAGTGCTTGAGGCGGACACCCTGATCACGAATGGCCTGCGTCGGCTGAATGAAGGTTCGACCGACATAGTGATTGCGAATGATGCCGAGCTCGTAGGGTATCTTTGCTTCCTGCGCGAAGCCGATGGCTGCCGGCACGCCGGAGTCGGGCACGGGGACGATGACGTCGGCCTGCGCGGGTGTCTCGCGGGCGAGTTCTGCGCCCATCGTCTTGCGCACGTCGTAGACGTGACGCCCGCCGACGATCGAATCCGGTCGCGCGAAATAGATGTATTCGAAAATGCAGGGACGCGCCGCCGTCGGTGGAAATGGCTTATGCGACTGCGCGCCATCGTCGTCGAAGACAACCACTTCGCCGTTTTCGACATCGCGCACGTACTGCGCGCCAATGATGTCGAGCGCGCATGTCTCAGAGGCCAGGATGGGGCAGCCGTCGAGCTTGCCGATCACCAAGGGCCGGATGCCAAGCGGATCGCGGGCGCCGACCAGCTTCTTGTTGGTGAGGCCGACAAAGGCATAGGCGCCCTCGAGCTGGCGTAGCCCCTCAATGAAGCGGTCGACAAAGCGATTGCGTCTGGCGCGCGCGACGAGATGCAGGATCACTTCGGTGTCGGTCGTCGATTGCATCATCGCGCCTTCGTGCACCAGATCGCGGCGTAACTTGATGCCATTGGTGAGATTGCCGTTGTGACCGATCGCGAAACCGCCGGCATTAAGCTCTGCGAAAAGCGGCTGGACGTTGCGCAGGATCGTCTCGCCCGTAGTTGAATACCGCACGTGACCTATGGCGGATGTGCCGGGCAGGCGATCAATCACCTCACGGCGTGCGAACGCGTCACCGACGAGGCCGAGGCGTCGCTCAGAATGGAACCGCTTTCCGTCGAAAGAGACGATGCCGGCTGCCTCCTGTCCGCGATGCTGAAGGGCGTGCAGGCCCAGAGCGGTTATCGCGGCCGCATCCGGATGGCCGAAGATTCCGAAGACCCCACATTCCTCGCGTAGGCGGTCGCCATCAGCCTTCAGATCCGTTTGATCCATGGTCACGAGGTTCTGCGGCTTGTTCTGCATCGCTATCGTGTACCGCTCGTTCTGGGCTGCGTCACGGGCGGCAGATCGGAACGCTGATCGGGGCCGGCATCGGGTGTATCCTGATCTTCCAGCTTCGGTTTCTTCAACCGCTTTAAGATGGTGCTTTCGGGGTCATCCGGCAACATCGACATCAACCATTGTCCCGTGTTTTGCAGCACAAGTTTCGACTTGGCGCTGCGCACCCACTCGGGCTGGCTGCGGTCAGGCACCAGCCAGGCAAAGAATAGAAAGGCGACGACGACGATTACGAGCCCGCGGGCCAGCCCGAAAAGGAAGCCGAGCGTGCGGTCCAGCGCGCCGACGCGGCTGTCCAGGACCATGTCGGAAATGCGCGCAGTGATGATCGAGACGATCAGCAACGTGCCGAGAAATATGCCACCAGCCGAAACGGCGGCGGCCACGGAGTCGCTCGCGAAATACTGCTTCGCCAACGGCAGCACGCGCGGGTAGGAATAAAGGGTCACGAGGGCGGCCACGCCCCAGGCGGCGATCGAAAGGATCTCGCGCATGAATCCCCGGATCATGGCCAAAAGGCCGGAGACCAACATGACCAGGAGGAGAATGATGTCGAGCAGTGTGATCGGCATCGAGGCTCACGAACTCCACAGGTTCTGGCGATTGCCGCCGCGCTTCATGGCCCGCAAGCATGGCGAATCCGGGCCAGCCATAGCGGCTCCGAACAGGGGCGGCAATGTCGACCCTAAGTGCTTAATTTTAAGTCCATTTCTTCGCTTGCCGCTACGCTCATCGATGCGCTGGGCCGGGTTTTTGACGGGCCGTATATAGCGGGACCTCGCGGTCCCGTCACCCTTCTTGTCCACACGTTTTGGCCATGCGTGGTCTACCCTGAGCGATGATGTCCGCCACAAGATTGGCAAGGTTCGTGACATCGCCAATCGTCAGGCTGTGGTCGGCCGTCTCGCCGCGCGCCGCTTCGGGTACGATCGCGCGGTTGAAACCGAGTTTGGCGGCTTCCTTAATGCGCGCGGCACTCTGGGCCACGGGTCGGACAGCGCCGGACAGCGATACCTCGCCGAAATAGACCGCGTCCGCCGGCAGCGGCGCGTTGACGAGCGAGGAGACGAGGGCAGCCGCGGCGGCAAGGTCCGCGGCGGGTTCCTGGATGCGCATGCCGCCCGCGACATTGAGATAGACATCGTGGCCGCCGAGTCGCACGTCGCAATGGGCCTCGAGTACGGCCAGCACCATCGACAGCCGGCTCGGGTCCCATCCAACGACCGCGCGTCTCGGTGTGCCGAGCGTGGTCGGCGCGACCAGTGCCTGGATTTCGACGAGCAGGGGGCGCGTACCTTCGATGCCGGCAAAGACGGCCGTGCCAGGTTGCCCGAGATCGCGTTCCGAGAGGAAAAGCTCCGACGGATTGGCGATTTCGCGCAAGCCGGAGCCGGTCATCTCAAAGACGCCGATTTCATCGGTCGGACCGAAGCGGTTCTTCACCGCGCGCAGGATGCGGAATTGATGCGAGCCCTCGCCTTCGAAGGACAGCACCGCATCGACCATGTGTTCGACGACACGCGGGCCGGCAATTTGCCCGTCCTTGGTGACGTGCCCGACGAGGATGATGGCCGCTCCGGACTTTTTGGCGAAGCGGATGAGCGCCTGCGCCGAACCGCGCACCTGAGTCACCGTGCCGGGTGCGGATTCAACAGCGTCGGTCCACATGGTCTGGATGGAATCGATGACGATCAGGCGAGGAGTCTTGCCCTCCGAGAGGGTTGCGACGATGTCTTCAACCGCGGTTTCAGCGGCAAGCTCGACGGCGGTGTCGCGCAAACCCAACCGTTCGGCGCGCAGGCGAACCTGCGCCACCGCCTCTTCACCTGAAATGTAAACTGCGCGATGCCCGGCGCGGGCGAGGGTGGCCGCAGCCTGGATCAATAAAGTCGATTTACCGATCCCCGGATCCCCGCCAAGCAGGAGAACCGAGCCGCGCACGAAGCCCCCACCGGTGACGCGGTCGAGTTCAGCGATACCCGACGGCAGGCGGGGCGCGTCATGGGCCTCGCCGGCGAGCGCCTCCAGCGCAAACAGGCGGCCTCTACCCGGCCTGCGGCCCGGCCCAGACGGGCGCTCGGCGCCTTCCTCGCTCAGGCTGTTCCATTCCCCGCAGGCTTCGCACTTCCCCTGCCAGCGGCTGAAGGCGGCACCGCAGTTCTGGCAGACGAAGGTCAGATTGCGTTTCGACATCGGGAATCGCCGGGGAATAGCGGTCACAAAGGCTAGTTCGTCGATGAGAACAATACAAGAACATTCTTTAAAAAGTCGCTAATTTGCGACGGGATCGGCGGCGTCTCACGCGCGCGCCTTGTACACGCAGTGGTAGCGGTGCCCGAGGCTCGTCAGCACCTCATAGCCGATCGTTCCGGCGACTGTCGCAAGCTCATCCACGCCTATCTCGCCGCCAAGCAGCGTGACGAGGTCACCCCGGCGGACCGAATGGTCGCCCAAGGCGGTGATGTCGACAGCGATGAGATCCATCGAAACCCGTCCGGCGATCGGACAGCGCGTGCCGCCAATGATGGCATTCGCACCCGGCGCAGCATCGGTCGCACTCGCCACGCGCGGATAACCGTCGGCGTAGCCGACGGCGACCACGGCGATGCGTGTTGTGTGCTTGGCCGTCCAGGTCGCGTTGTAGCCCACCGTCTCGCCTTTCGGCACCGTGCGAACCTGAACCACACGCGCCTGCAGATCGACCACATGGCGCATGGGGTTGGGACGTCCGGGCGTCGGGTTCACGCCATAGATGGCTGCTCCGGGCCGCACCATGTCGCAATGCGCAGCACTGCCGAGGAATATCCCGGACGAATTTGCAAGCGAGCCGGGAATGCCGCGGTAGAGAAGGCGCACTTCGCGGAATAATTTCATCTGCTGCTCGTTGAGCGGATGATCTGGCTGGTCTGCGCAGACGAGGTGGCTCATCAGCAGCGTTATGCCGTGTTTCTCCGCGCGAATGCGCGGGGCCAAGGCCGCTGCTTCGTTGACGGAGATGCCCAACCTGTTCATGCCAGTGTCGACATGCAACGCGGCTCCGCCACGCCATTCATTTACAGCACAGAAAGTATCCCATTCGGCGAGTTCGACCAGACTTCCAATCACGGGACGCGCCTGGATGTCGGCAAAGGCTGCCGTCGTTCCCGGCAACAGACCGTTGAGCACGTAGATTGCCGGCTCCGACACGACCGCGCGTACACGGCGTGCTTCGGAAAGATCGGCGACGAAAAACGTCTTGCACCCGGCCCCTGCAAGCACGCGGGCCACCGGCTCGATTCCGCAACCGTAGCCGTTGGCCTTGATGACGGCCGCGCATTCCGACGGCATCGCGCGTCGGCCCAGCTCGAACCAGTTGGCTGCGATCGCGCCAAGATCAATCGTCAGGATGCCCCCGGTTTCAGGAACATCGGAATCGGCGCGGCGCTCGACAGGCGCTTCCGACGCACCGCGCAGCAGGGCTGTTTTGGCCTCGGCCATACGGAGGGGTTTACCCGCCCGGCGCCCGCCAGTCCATGGGACCTGGGGTCACCTTGACTTGGCGTCACCTGGATTTGCGGTCACCTAGATGCGTTCCGGCAAACGGGCTTCGCGTGCGAGCGAGGAGAAGCGGGTTACCGCTGCATCAAATTGCAATTCGACGGTGCCGGTCGGCCCATGGCGTTGCTTGCTGATGATAACTTCGGCTTTGCCATGCACTTTGTCCGCTTCCGCCAGCCATTCCGCGAATTTTTCGCGATTGGCTTCCAGCGGCTTGCGCATCTGGTGGTAGTACTCTTCGCGATAAACGAACAAAACCACGTCGGCGTCCTGCTCGATTGAGCCGGATTCTCTCAGATCCGAGAGCTGAGGCCGTTTATCGTCGCGGCTTTCCACCTGGCGCGACAACTGAGACAGCGCGAGAATCGGAACATTAAGTTCCTTCGCCAATGCCTTGAGCTTCGTTGTGATTTCAGTGATTTCCTGGACGCGGTTCTCCGCCGAGCGTCGGGTCGAGCCTTGCAGAAGCTGCAGATAGTCGATGACCAGAAGGTCGAGACCGCGTTGCCGCTTGAGCCGTCGCGCGCGAGCCGCAAGCTGCGCAACGGACAGACCCCCAGTCTCGTCCACGTAGAGCGGAATATTCTGCAGTTCGATGGAGTAATCTTTGATCTTTTCGAAGTCACTTTCACTGATGCCGCCGCGGCGGATCTGGTTTGAGGGAATGCCGGTCTGCTCGGCGATGATGCGGGTTGCGAGCTGTTCGGCCGACATTTCCAATGAGAAGAAGCCGACAATTCCGCCGTTGACGGTGCTGGTGTGGCCGTCCGGTTTGATCTCGCCGCGCCACGCTTTGGCGATGTTGTAACCGATGTTGGTGGCGAGCGCGGTTTTTCCCATGCCGGGCCGGCCTGCGAGGATGACGAGGTCGGATTGCTGCAACCCGCCCATCATGCGGTCGAGATCATCAAGGCCAGTGGCGATGCCGGACAGCTTCCCATCGCGCTGAAAGGCGTGCGCGGCCATATCGATGGCCGTCGTAAGCGCCTGCGCAAAACGTTGGAAACCCCCGTCATATCGGCCTGTTTCGGCCAGTTCGTAAAGCCTGCGTTCCGCATCTTCGATCTGGTCGCGCGGAGAAAAATCCACAGGCGCGTCGTAGGCGACATTCACCATGGCCTCGCCAACCTGAATCAGCGCGCGGCGGACCGACAGATCGTAGACCGTGCGGCCATAATCCTCGGCATTGATGATCGTCGTAGCCTCCGCTGCAAGTCGCGCGAGGTATTGGCTGACAGTGAGGCCGCCAATGTCCACGTTCGCATCGAGAAACGTCTTCAGCGTGACCGGCGTTGCGAGTTTGCCCGCGCGGATCAGGTCGCGCGCAAGTTGGTAGATCTGCTGGTGGATGGGTTCGAAAAAATGCACCGGTTCCAGGAAGTCTGAAACCCTGTAGAATGCCTCGTTGTTGACTAGGATAGCGCCCAAAAGCGCCTGCTCCGCCTCGATATTGTGCGGGGCCGAACGGTAGAGCGGCGCAGGTTCTTCGACCTGCTTGCGAGCAACTGATTCGCCGGGGGCCATGAAAACTAGTGCTTCGCCAATTTGACCAAACTTTGATCTATGGCTTAGCGACAGGAGTGATGTCGTGCGACGGGCGGCAGTCGGTCCATAGCCGCTTTCCACACTAACTCACCGCCAAAAAACACCGACGGCCCACAATGTAAGCCTTGACTAAGGCACTAAATGCCCTGGCAAGTCACTCGCCCGCAAGCCTTAAGGGCGGGCGACGCTTGCCTTCGACGGCCGCGAGGCGGCGCTCTTCGCTGGCGATGTAATCGCGCGTGATCGGCACAACGCCTTGGCGCGTGCTGAGCTGGATCTGCATCACCATCATGTTCTGCTCGCGGAACGACATTTCGGAAGCCGCGAGATAGAACTCCCACATACGCACAAAGCGCGGTTCGTAGATGCGCTCGACATCGTCGCGGTGGGCGAGAAAACGCTCGCGCCAGGCTTTGAGCGTTTCCGCGTAGTGCAGACGAAGGATCTCGATGTCCGTGACAAGAAGCCCCGCCCGTTCGATCGCCGGCAGGACCTCGGACAGGGCAGGAATGTAGCCGCCCGGGAAGATATATTTTGCGATCCAGGGGTTGGTGAC
>Ga0126380_10000270_pt1 | contig 15926 bp, 21 predicted proteins | sample PanSoiMetPlot_26_FD_92544 | JGI IMG/M metagenome (GOLD analysis project Ga0126380, IMG submission 92544) | Tropical forest soil microbial communities from Panama - MetaG Plot_26 | ecosystem: Environmental > Terrestrial > Soil > Tropical forest > Bulk soil | place: Panama | collected 2016-02-17
CGAGGTCTGGAGGGTTTCGTCCGTCGTCTGGGCGAGCGTGTCGAGGTGGGTCGCGCCGGAGCCGATGGTCTCGGGATCGGGGAGGAAGATCGGACCGACGGGCTTCACCGGCGCGTCGATGACACCGTCCATGTTGGCAGGGGAGGAGGGCGAGAGCACCACCGTGTCCCCGAGGGTCTGGAGGCAGACGAGCAGCACCGCCCCGAGGCTCATGGCGGGACAGTGCGTCTAGCACATCGCGGCCGCGAACCAACCCGGGCTAGGTAACGGCACCGAATCTGCTAGACGGCTCCGGGCATGACGACCAAGACGAAGGCCGCCCCGTCGGTCAACGATGCCGCCCGCGATGTCCTCTCGGCGCTCCAGCATATCGGCCCCGCCCGGCTCACCCACGCCTACGGCTGCCCCTCCGAACACGCCGGCCCGTGCACCTGCGGCACCGCGGAGCTCTCGGCAGCCACTCTCGGGCTCGAGGAGGCCCTCGCGGCGCCGCCCGCCGCCTGATCTGCCCCATTTTCCCGACTTTTCGGGGTTTCGGAGCCCCGACACGTCGAAAAAGACCCGAAAATCGAGCAAAATCGGCTCTGTAGGGGCAGACGGGGGCTCAAATCCGCGATTTCACGCTCTTTTTGGCCTGAAACCGTGCTAGAAGGGCCCTTGAGCGCCCAAAAATGGCCCGCCGAAGGCTCCGCGACCCGAGAATCCGCCACCGCCGGCACCATTTACGCATGACCCGCACCGTCTCCGCCGCCCTCGAGGCCGAGGCGGCCGCCGCCACCGAGCGCTTCGTCATCCCGCTCCCCGCTACCCCAGTCCGCATGCGCACGCGGTGTCCGCGCTGCGGGCATCCCGATGGCACCCTCGCCCGCAAGGCCGGGCAGTGCGTCGTCTCGTGCGCCGCCTGCGCCCATTTCGCCTACAACGCCCCCCGCAAAGACCAGATCCGCTGGTGGGGCCGGATCTAGGCACACGCCCCGAACGGGTGTATAGCACCCCGCACGGTGGCGGCCCCGTGGGATGACCGCCTGGCGTGCCGGGTGAGACCGGCGCACCCGTCGTCTCGATCGGCGCGACGACGGGACATGCGACCGGCAGTCCCGCTGTGTTCCCCCGCCTCGAGACCAGGGGGGTTCCGGTACGTGCGGCGCCCCGTTGTGCAGTCGCGGCTCGCTCACACAGCCACGTACCCCGATCGCATGCGGACGACCCGCCTCTGCGACGCATCTCGCACTACAACCTCACCGCTAGCTCTCCGCCCCGGGAGGGGGGGGACTAGGGGGGGGTGGGCCCCTGGCCGGCGAAGCCGGAGAGCCCCAGCAAGATCAAGCCTGCTAGCCCACCAGCATTCTACCAGAACGCGGAAATCCACCCCCGCCCTGCAAGGACAGGCCGCTCCCTAGCTGTCGCTCGCCCCCGGGGGACAGGCACCTGCACCACCACTGTCAGCCAGCAGCCATGCTAGCCTGCTAGCTGGCTGGCTGGATCCGGGGCTGGGCCGCAAGCGAGCGGAGCGAGTGGCTCCCACCTGCGGGTGGACCCACGGCGGGGGGTCGGTTGCTCGGGTACTGGGACATGGTCGCCTACCGAGACGAGGCGCACGGCGACCCACACCGTAGACTCCACGCGTCTCTTGATGGTATGCCGGCGCATCGTGCTGCCATGCCGCCACCGCGGGCTGATGGGATTCCGTGACGGTGCGACGACGGCGGGCACACCTTGATGAGCACACGGACGGGCGGCGGGATTAAGCGCGGCTGGGAGCCGTCGCCGGCGTTGGTCGCGGAACGGCTCGCCCGCATGAACGGTGCCCGGCGGCAGCGGCGGGTGGAGCGCGAGGCAGAGGCGCGGCGCTTGGCGGAGGAGTTATCAGGCCTTCCCCTTGATGCGTTGCTCAAGACGGTGACTACACGGCAATGGACCGTCGGCGTCATGCATCTCGGAGGCTATGGGGTGACGGAGATCGCGCATGCGCTCGGCTACGCGACGATCGACGGCGTCAACCGGGTGCTGAAGCAGGCCGCCGTCATCCGGTTAATCGAGCTGATACGGCAGGCGCAATTAGATCGCGTGTTGCAGGGAACCTATGGCGTGCAGGCGCAGGCAAAAGCCGCCGCTCCGAACGTCATGGAACACGTGGCGGAGCTGGCCGGGGGGGTGAAGGATCGGGCGACGGGGGAGCGACGAGGAAGAGCGCGGCGGGATTCCGATGCGTTGCGCGGGGCGGAGCTCTTGCTGACGGTGTCGGGGGACAAGGTGGAGCGGAAGCAGATCCTGCATGCGCACCTGTTCGAGCAGATGTCGGAGCCGGAGCTCGAGGTGCTTGCCACCACCGGGGAGTGGCCGGAGCGGTTTCGAGGGGTGGCTGGGTACCTGCCGGGGCCGAGTGGGGAGGGCAAGGAATGAAGCGGCGGCGGAAGAAGCGGGAGAGGCCGAAGCAGCGCAAGGTGGTGGCGCTCGAGCGGGTGGCGGTGGCGCTCGAGGCGTTGGTACCGGCGCTTTCGGCGGTGGCGACGGCGGAGCAGCAGCAGCGGGCCGCGGTGCGCAAGCTCGGCGAGATGGCTGCCACGGTGGCGCAGGAGATCGCGGCGGCGTCGGCGGTGGAGATGACGGAGCTCTCCGAGCTGCGCCGGGTACTGGGGGAGCTGCTCGACGCGCACTGGCTGCGGAGTGTCGGGTGAGTGCTCGGGTCATCCCGCTCGAGGACGCCGCGGCGGTGAAGGGCGCCCTTACCGAGCTCATGTCGGGTCTCGAGGCCGGGCGGCTCCGCGGGGTGGCGTTGATCGCGGTCGATGCGTCTGGGGGGTTCGAGCCGTTCTGGGGGGCGTCGCGGACGCTCGGGCCGCATGCGGGGTCGATCTTGCGCGGGGCCGTCGCGTGGTTAGGGGCGCGGATGGACGTCTCGGCGCTCGCGGCCGAGTCCTCGGGCTAGGCACGCCGGCAGGTCGGGGGCTAGAAGCGGCGGCATGGATGCGGTGACGAGCCGTTCCGTGGCGCAGGCGCGGCCGCCGCTCAGGGCGCGTGGGGCGGGGGGCGGGCCGCCGGGCCCCCAGGGGCCTGCGGGGCCTGCCGGGCCGGCGGGAGCGGCGGGTGTCGGGGTGCCGCTCGGGGGGACGACGGGGCAGGTGCTGGCGAAGGCGTCTGGGACGGACTACGACACGCTCTGGTCGACGGTGGCCGTGTCGGGTGGGGCGAGTGTGCATGTCGGCCCGACGGCACCGCCGAGTCCCGCGGTCGGTGATCTGTGGTGGCGGAACGATCCGGATGGCTCGCTCTTCGTCTACTACCAGGACCCGAATTCGAGTCAGTGGGTCCCGGCGACGCCGACGGTGAAGGGGGATCCGGGGCCGCAAGGAGCGCCGGGGCAGTCGAGCAGCGTCATTGATTATCGGTTCTCGACGGCGACGGTCGCGCCGCCGGCGTCGGGATATGTCGCGCTCAACAACGCGACCGCCAGTGCGGCGACGCTGATCTGGATTCACTACACGACGAACGCGAACAACGACCTGACGGTGGTCATCAAGGGTCTGGCGGTCGGCTCCAACCTCTACTTGCAGGACAAGGGCGATTCGACGCGGTTTGCGAAGTACCAGGTGACGGCGACGCCGGTCGACAACGGCACGTATGCGGCCGTGGCGGTGACGTGGCTCAGTAGTGGCACCGGGGCGGCGTTCACGAACAACGAGTCCATCTTTCTCGGCGTCGTTGCCGTCGGGCAGCCTGGGCCGGTGGGTCCGCAAGGGCCGGCGGGGCCGACCGGGCCGCAGGGACCGACCGGGGCGACGGGTGCGCAAGGGCCGACGGGCACCACCGGGGCGACCGGGCCGGCGGGTGCGGCGGGGGTAGGCGTGCCGGTGGGTGGGACGACTGGGCAAGCGCTCGAGAAGACCTCCGGGACGGATTACGCGACGGCGTGGGTGACCTTGCCGACGACGCTGCCACCGTCGGGGGCTGCGGGTGGCGATCTCGGTGCCGTCGGGTCGACCTATCCCAACCCGACCATTGCGCCGCTTGCCGTGACGACGGGGAAGCTCGCCAACCTTGCCGTGACGGACGCGAAGGTGAACGACGTCGCGTACACGAAGGTCACCGGGCATCCGACCACCTATCCGCCCTCGGGGACGGCATCGGGCGACCTCTCGGGGACGTATCCCGGGCCGACGGTGGCGAAGGTGAACGGGGCGGCGGTCGGCACGACAACGCCGCTCGCGCGTGGTGACATCCTCGTGGCGAATGCGACGCCGGCACTGGCGCGCGTCGCGCTCGGGGCGAATCAGACCGTGTTGCAGTCGAATGGCACGGACGCCGTGTGGGCTGCGGCACCCGGCGGGCCACCCTCCGGCACCGCGTCGGGTGATCTCACCGGCACGTATCCGGGCCCGACGGTCTCCAAGGTGAATGGGCAGACGCTCACGAAGGGCGATGTCTACTACGTGAGCGCGACCCCGGCGATTGCGCGGCTCGCAGCCAACGCGACCGCCACGAAGCAATATCTCCAGAGCGTCTCGGGAAACATCCCGGCGTGGGTGCAGGTCGCCTATGCCGACGTGTCCGGCACGCCGACGAGTCTGCCACCGTCGGGGAGCGCCACCGGATCGCTCGCGGGCACCTATCCCGCGCCCAGCTTGTCGACGACGGGCGTCACCGCCGCGACCTACGGCTCGGCGACCCAGGTGCCGCAGTTGACGGTGAGTGCCGAGGGCCGCATCACGGCGGCGACGACGGTGACGGTGGTCGCCCTCGTCTCGATTGGTACGACGGCGCCCGCCTCGCCGACGGTGGGACAACTCTGGTGGCGGTCGGATACGGGGCGGCTCATGATCTACTACAACGACGGCACGTCGACACAGTGGGTGCCCGCAGTGCCGGCGTAGGGAGACCCCATGGCCGCACTCGACTTCCCGAGCAGTCCGACATCGGGCCAGCAATACGCTGCACCCAACGGCGTCACGTATCAGTGGGACGGCGCCGCGTGGGTGACGACGGGCGGCCCGGCCAATGTGTGGACGGATACCGGCACGGCGCTGACGCCGACCACGGCGACGCGGATGGTGACAGTGCCCGGTGATCCTGTGGCAGGAAACGCGCTCATCCTCGGCCAATCATCGGTGGGCAGTCGGGCGCGACTCATTCCGCACCCGACGTCGCCGTCAATATACATGACGCATAATCTCTATCTTGATAACACCGTCTCGTGGGTGCAGGACGATGCGACGAAAGCAAGCTGGAACGTCCTATTTGGCGCATCGTCGGATAACTACACCCTGCGTCGCTCCGCCGCTGGCTCAGTGAGCCAAGTGAACCTGTTCGTCATCGACTCCAGCGCCAACCTGACTATCGCCGGCTCGATCGGACAAAAGGCGAGTGGCACCACCTGGGCGAATCCCTCCGACCCGCGCCTCAAGCAGGACGTCGTCGCCTACGAGAAGAGTCTCGCGAAGGTGTGCCGGCTCGAGCCGATCGCCTATCACTTGAAGTCCGATCCTGACGGCCCGCTCTGCTATGGGTTCGACGCGGAGAAAGTTCGCGACGTGTTCCCCGAATGCGTGGGGACCACGAGGGTGAAGCTCACTGAGGACGGCGAGGAGGAAGAGGTCCTGACGTTCGACATACACCCCGTGCTCGTCGCGCTCGTCAATGCGGTGAAGGAGCTGAGCGCACGCGTCGCGGCGCTCGAGGCCCATGCCTGAGCCCCCGGGGACCGGCGCGGGCCGCGTCTTGGGGCCCGACCATCCCCTCGCGGTGCGCGCCGCCGCCCGGCTCGCGCTCGAGCAGCGAAAAGCCGCGGCGGCCTACGGCGTCAAGGGCGATCCGTGGGCGTTCGTGCGGGACTGCGTCTGGACCCGGGATGAGGCGACCGGCATGGTGCGGCGCTACCCGAGCCATGAATACGCCGAACTCTTGGTACGGCGGTGGCAGAGCGTGCCGATTCTCGTCGTCGCGAAATCGCGCCGCATGGTGATCACCTGGCTCATGGTGGCGGTGAACGTGTGGCTCGCCATGTTCTCCCCGCTCTCCAAGGTCGCGTTCATGGCCCGGAAGCTCGGCAGGACGGAGACCGAGGGCTCGTGCGAGCTCGTGCGCCGCGCCCGGTTCATCGTGCAGCACCTCCCGGCGTCGCTGCCGGCGGTCGACGTCGAGTACCAGGTCGGGCTTCTACGGTTTGGCAACGGCTCCGAGATCGTCGCCCTCGGCGAGGGCGAGGAGCAAGCCCGGCAACACACGTTTACCTCGGTGCTCGCCGACGAGGTGTCGTTTTGGGAGCATGCCTATGAGACGTGGGTTGCCCTCCGGCCGACGATCGAGGGCGGCGGCCGCATCACCGCGGTGAGCTCCGCGGGGCCGGGCTTCTTTAGAGATTTGTGTCACGATCAGTTAGGCTGATATGAAGCTAAGAAGCGGCCCGGGAGGCAGACTACGGAAGGCACGGGCTTGAGGACCAAGCCTGGCACGGTCGAGCACTACGAGGCGCACGCGGCCTGCCACCGGGAGATCGCCCGCTTACGAGCCGTGCTCGAGGAGATTGTCGACGCATGTGCGGAGCGGGAAGACGCCGATTGCGTCGGCGACCCGCCGCGCTACGTGCCGAACATCTGGATGCAGCTCCACACGCGCATCCGGGAAGTCGTCCCGCACTAGCCGCGGAGCTTCTTCCACTTGGCGAGCGCGAGCACACCAAGCCAGGCGGCTTCGTCATCTCGATCGGTGTACTCGACGAGTTCGTAGCGCCCGCTCCGTTGCAGGTGCACGCCGATCCGCAGCACCGGGCCGGCCCACGGCACGGGCTCGAGGATGCCGCCGCCCCGCGGGGCAACTTCGATGCCGTCGGCGGCATAGGCAGCGACTTGGAGCGCCGCGCTTGCCGGCATCTTGGCTGTCGCCTTCCTTTCGATTATCGCCACGTGACCATCGAGCATTCCGACGCTGTCTGGAGTGCCGCAATAAACCCACTTCCGGTGATACAGCAGTGGCTGCTGCAAGATCGGCTCGTAGCCGTGGTCCGCTTTAAAACTTTCCCAAGCCTGGACGAGAGGAACCGCCTCGGGGTGGACGGTGCTCCAGTCTAGGTCCTCTGCGTCCGCAAGGTCGCATGCTAGGTCGCAGTGAAGGCCCCTTAAGCGTGCGTGCTGAAGAACAGCCGGATGAATTTTTCGGTAGTCAGGCGACACGCCGGCGGCCTCGAGCAGCTCCGTGACAGACGGGATCCGGTGCCCGTCCACCGTATACACATGGCCCTCCGGTTGGAAGGCAATGACCGACCCGCTCGCTACTTCCGCCTCTGGTGTCACGCTAGTAACCGCGGCGGGCGAACGGCTTGGGGGCGCCGTAGGAGCGCCGCACGAGCCGCGGCCGGGGCCGGGGCGCAGGCCCCTCGCCGCCGAGGGCCGCGTCGACTGCGTTGGGGACCTCCGCCACGAGCTGGTCGTAGTCCTTCCAGGAGCAATCAGAAATGCGCTCGCGGCCCGTGCGGCCGACCCATTCCGTCAGGTAGGCCCGGGCCGACCCGAACACTTTTTCGTGTTGCTCCTCCGGCACCTCGGCGCGGCGGATTTCCTCGTGAAGGATCGCCATCAGGCGGTTCACGCGGGCAGGTGAGAGCGCGTCGGGCGGCGTCTGTCCAGTTGCCGACCCGCCCTGGGGTCGAGGGACTGCGCGCCCCGTGGGACGCGGTGCGGGCCGGGTCGGTGCCGGGGCCGGGCGGCCGGCGGCCGCGCGCGCCTCCTTCGCCCGCTCGACCGATTCGCGGAGCTGCCCCTCGAGGTTTTTCGGAGCCGGCGGCGGAGGAGCCGGAGTGGCGGCGCCGCTCTTGGCCCGCGGCGCCTGGAATTCGGCGCCGTTGTCATCACCACCGACGTACCCGGGCAGATCCTCCAGGTCTTGCGAGAAGATCTCGGAGAGCCCGGCCAACCGGAGAACGGCGTCGGTCTGCCCGGACTTCTGCACCATCTTGACCGTCTTGTTAACGTCGCCGTAGTCCTGGTCACGGTGACGGGCGCCGCGGCCCTCGGCGACGACGACGCCCGAGGCAGTCACGAGCTCGCAGACGAGCGCCACCACGCCGGGCTCGGAGCCGAGCATCTCCCAGGTCTCGACGTCGCGCCGGAAGCGCGGCCGGAGCTGCAACAAGCCGCAGATCTTCTCGGAGCCCGGCTTGCAGAGCGTCGACTTGCCGCCGCACGTCTCGCAGATGCGGGCAACCATGTTGCCGGCGTTGGGACACTCGCTCTTGTTACCGCGCGGCCCGACCTTCCGGTGGATCAGCGTGAAGTCGATGCCGGCGACGAGCTTCGACAACAGCCACTCGACGAGCACGCGCCGCGACTCGCCGTAGGTGGCGAGCCGGGCGGCGAGCGCTGCCGGATCGTTCAGGACGAGTGCCGGCGTGTCGATCGTAGGCGCCAGCTCGAGCACGGTGTCGGGCGGGAGCGGTGCATTTTCGGGTTCCGTTTCCACCGGGATACTCCCATCTTGCGCGCTTACATGGTAAGCGGGCGCTTTAGTGTCAGCTTTTGTCGCTTTCGAGCACAGGACACAAGCCCGTTCGGGCGGCCCGACCTTGTTGCCCGATGCCCGGGCGCTCTTCTCACCCGACCCATCCGACACGTTGCGGTTATCGCGCGTCCGGGCCGACACGCCCGCACGCTCCTTAGCTCTCGCGGTTTTCATGCAGGCGTTACTCGATCTCCGCCGCGCCCCACGCGGGCAGCTCCACGGCAAGGACCGGCACCTCTACACCGACACCCGAGCGTGGTTTCTCTCCAACGATAGCCGCTGGCCGCATTCGTTCGCGGCCTTGTGCGACCTCTTCGGGTGGAGCCCCGACGCCATCCGGCGCGCGATCCTCGGCCCCGGGAGCGGGTGGTCGGGGCGGGAGCCGGTACGCCAGCTCCGACTCGTGCGGCGACGGTAGGGAACAGCGGCACCATGCCCCTACCATACGGCTGCCGCCGTAGACTGTCAAGAGTGGCAGTGTGTCACGGGCGGCATACTGTCCTTGCCGCCTGGTCCGGGAGCGAGTACAGATCCCCGCATGACTGCCCCCCCAGCCCGGCGCCGACGTAATGGGAGCCGCCGGCTCCCATCCAACATCGTCTATCGCAGCATCCAGGCCGGCGGGGGCCCGACCGCGCTCCACCGGGCGCTCGGCATCTCGGCCCGTACGCTCTGGCGGTGGCGCCGGGAGGGCGTCGTCACCGACGCCCGAGCCGTCCTCGAATGGGCCCGACGCATCCATCCCCAGGACGGCACCGCCCAGCTCCGCCTCGCGCGCCGGCTGGCCGGCCTCGACCGCGGGCGCACTGCGCCGCACGATGCGGTATGATGCGTCACGTTTCGCACCATGCCGCACCAGTTCGCCTTGCCGCAGCCCACGCCAACCACCTAAAGAGTCTGCTGTGTCAGATCGCGGCAGGGTGCCTCATGCAAAGAAGCGCAAGACCGCCAAGGCGCCACGCATCTCCGTGTCGCTCACGCCGGAATTCGACGCCGAATTGCGCGCGGCGGCCCGCAAGCAAGGCGCCTCGGTGTCGTGGTTCGCGCACCGCCTGCTGCTCCGCGGCTGGGAGCAGTACAAGCGTGACGGCCGGCTCTGAGCGTCGCCCTACATATCGGGTTTGCTACGTAGCGAAAACATTACCGTTTCACTCGCGCTGCACGGTGCCGCGTGAAAGGCATTGACATTTCCGTCACCGACGCGCTACATGGCCGCAACATTTCGGGCGGCGATCGTCGCCAACACACAGAAGACTGCTTCGAGATCGCACGTGAGACGCGTGGGGGCGCACCCAGCGAGGGTGTGGGGTGTGGCGGCGGTGCTGACGTTCGGGGCGTCCGTGTCAAATTCACGAGCCGGGGCACGGGACGATGCGGATCGGGGGCACATGCGGCATGGGGGGCATGGCGTAGGTCCATGCGCGTCGTTCGTCCTGGCGACTCGCGGTTCACGCTACCGGCAGTCGAGGACGTCTCGACGCTCCCGCGGAAATCGCTCCGCACGACACTCGTCGCTCTGGCTGCGCTGACCGCAGCGGTTGGCGCACAGTTGGAGGAGCCGACGGCGGACGAGCTCGAGGACGCCTTGACGCCCGCCGAGGCGCAGACGCTCTTGAAGCTCGAGACGCCCCGGACGCTCCGCGAGATGCCCTGGCGCAGCGCGCGGCTCGAGAAGAAAGTCGGCGGCACGTGGCGCTACTCGCGCCGCAAGCTCTGTGCCATCCTGCGCGGGGAGCCGGTATGAGCTCGCGGCGCTCGCACTACGGCGCCGGCCGCATCTTCCGAAAATCGCGCCACGGGGTCGAGTACGGCAACTACATCGCGGAGTACTTCGTCGGCGGCGTGCAGCACCGCGAGAACACGAAGACGACGAGCCACGCCGAGGCGTCCCGGATCCTGAAGACGCGGCAAGGCGAGGTCGCCGCGGGCCGACCGCCCGCACCACGTGCCGGGCGCGTCACCATCGCCGAGCTCTTCGACGACCTAGACGCCACGTATGCACTCCAGCAAGCGCCCAACCGGAGAAATCTGCCGAGCATCAGAGCGGCATGGCTCGATGCGCATGCGCTTGGTCCGCGGGCAACCGCAAGCGAGTTATCAACAGCCCAGATCGAGCGCATCTGCGGCGCCTGGCGTGGCACCGTCACCGACTCGACCATCAACCGGCGGGTCGAGATGCTCCGCCGTGCGGTGCGGCTCGCCGCGCGGCGGACCCCACCCAAGATACTCCAGGTGCCGACCTTCCCATCAAAACTCCGCGAGGACAACGTCCGCGAGTCGTTCGTTGCGGACCGTACAGTCGCGAAGATCCTCGGGTATCTCCGGACGCTCGACGTCGTCGTGGCCGACTTCCTCGAGTGGTTCTTCTGGCTCGGGATGCGGCCGGGAGCGATTCGTGACCTCGAGTGGACGGCGATCGACCGCGAGACGTGGGCGCTCCGACTCGTCAAGAACCCGCGGGCAAACAAGGGGAAACCGCGCTGGCTGCCGCTCCACGGTCCCTTAAAAGCCATCATCGAGCGGGCGTGGGCACGACGCCTCGCCTACGCTGAGGAGACGGGCACGATCGTGCCATGGGTCTTCTGGCGCGTCTACGACGGGCATCCGCGTCCTGGGCTTGCACGTGGCGACGCCGTCCGCATCGTGGACTACCGAAAGGCGTGGAAGAGCGCGGTCGAGGCGGCTGGCCACGTCGCTGGCCGCGCCGGCTTGATTCCCTACGACCTCCGGCGTACGGCAGCGCGAAACCTCAAGCGCCACGCACACGCCGACGACACGACGATCATGGCGATCACGGGCCACAAGCACCGCTCGATGCTCGATCGCTACAACATCGTTGACAACGACGCGATCGCCGATGCGATTGCCCGCACCGTGGTCGAGCTCGACGGCGTCCTCGGCGGCGACGGGGAGGTGAGGGCGGATGTGGGGCGGATCTCTGCCGGCAGCGGCCGGCACGAGATGGCAGCGAGGGACCGAAAAGCCGCGAATTCTCGACGTCGGGTGCCGGCAGGTGCCAAGGCGTGACGCGATACAGCAGGCTTCGAACCTGCAGGTCCCCCGTTCGAGTCGGGGCGGGCGCGTTTCTAAGCACGCGGAATCGTTGAGCCTCGTGGCTCCGATTCGGTGCGCACCTGCCCGATTCGTACGGGGTGAGGGCGGATCTGGGGCGGATCTTTCCGCGCTGGGATCGAGGTGATTGTGATGGCGGTGATTCCATTCGGGCGGGAGTTATCAACACTATCCACACCCCCTACTGTAAGATCTTCGGTAGAGACAGACGATACAACTAGGATCCAGAACCTAGACCCCCGGAGGGCTAGGGAAGAGATACTAGGGGGGAGCGGGGGGGAAGAAGGGAAACCATCCGGGGGCGCCGAGGCGGTCGATCCGGCATGGGCGCGGGCGCTGTCGTCGCGCTCGTGGTGCCAGCTCGGGCGCTGCGCGTATGCCGACCTCGAGCGCCGCGGCCCGGATCGCTACCTGGCCGCGATCGGGTGCGACGGCTACCACGCGAGCCGCACCGAGGACGGTGACGGACGCGTGACCGTGCGCTGGGGGCTCTGTCCGCGGCACCGCGAGTGGTGGCGGCGCGAGCGGGTACGTCGGGCCGCAGCGAAGCCATGAGCGCAGACCTCTGGCTGCCGCTGGCCGTCGTGCTGCTCCTCGTCGCCGCTGACCGCCCGTGCTCCGGGTGCGGCCGGTGGTTGTGGCACCGGCTCGATTGCCGGCGTCGGGCGCTATGAGCGGCGGCCGCTCGCCCAAGCAACGGGGCTACTACCACGAGAAGCGCATGGAAGCGCTGCTCAAGCCCTACGGCTTCCGCCGGATGGTCATGTCGGGTGCCCTGGGCGGTGACCATGCGGGCGACCTCCGCCGCCCGATCGACGCCCGCGTCTTACGGGTGCTCGAGGTGAAGCGCCGCGCCGGCGGCCAGCGCTGCATCCGGCGGTGGATCTGCCAGAGCGGCGCGCAAGCGGTGCTGCTCCCGGGCGACCGGGGCGAGGATGCGTTAGCCGTCTTGCCGTTGGATCTCCTCCGCCAGCTCCTCGGTGAGGCCGTCTATGCGGACAAGGGAGAACACCATGGTGCGTGAATTCGACCCCGACTCAGTGCAGCTCGCCACGCGGGTGCCGCGGAAGCTCCACGTCCGGGTGCGGGTCAACTGCATCGACACGGGCGTGACGCTCGCGGAGTGGATCCACGACGCGCTGCGCTCGCATCTCGATCGCTGCAAGCGGAAGGCCCGAAAGTCGGCTGCGACCGTTTCAGAATAGGCCCGCGCATGCGTAGCAACGGCAATTCCAGGGGCGCGCCACCAAAAGCCGGTGGAGGACACGCATCGCGGCGGGCGCGGGCCTCAGAATCGACGCGCTCCGTTGCAACGGATTTGCTCTGTGCGCTCTGCGGAACGGGCTTCACATCGCATCGGCCGTGGGCGCGTTACTGCTCGGATCGGTGCCGGTGGCACGCGTGGAACGAGACACACCCACGTGCGGGCATGGACTCCTAACGTTTCCTCCGCACCGCCTTGGTCCGACGCCGCCGGCGCGCCGCCGGAGCACGCGGCGGGGCGGGCGTGTAGGCGGGCGGGGCGGGGACGGTGCGCCGGAACGACCATCGGCCCTCGGGACAGCGCCAGCTCTCGTCCCACGTCCCTTTCGGCGCTTCGAGACCGAAGCTCAAACTGGCGCCGACAAACTGCATCGGCTGGCCGCAGTGAGTGCAGAGGGGTGGGGTGATCATGACGGTGGCACGAGCCGGGGCCGCGGCGGCGGCGATGGCGCGCGCTCCGCCGCCCGCGCGACGGCAGCCCCGGCACTCAGGTCGGCGGCATCCGGCCAGAGGGAGCTCACCTGCGCGGTCGCGTCGATCAGCCGCACGATGCTCCAGAGGACCGCATGTGCCTCGCCGAGCGGCAGGTCATCCACCGCCCGGAGGACCGCCGCGGTGTGCGCATCGAGCAGTGCCACGTGGGTCGAGAAGTTCACCCGCGGGCGGCGCCGATGCGTGCACCAGTGGTGCATGGCAGCGGCGCTGAGCACGCCGACCACCAGGGCGGTCAGAAAGACGAGGAAGAGGGCGAAGGCAAGCGGGACCATCTGAGGAACTCCTCGGTGGCGACAATTTAATTAATTTGTCGGCGCTCGCGTTCGGCGCGTCGTTGGGCGGTCTTTCGGCTGATCGGTCCGTTGAGCCGCGGGCGACGCGCGAGGAGGGCGAGACCGCCGCCGAGGTATCTCATGAGTCCTCAGCGAATCCCCCTGAACGGGCTTTTCCCCGGTTCCCACCACGGAGGACGTTCGTCGTCGCCGACGTCCTCGCCCCGGGACAGCATGGCCCCGTAGGTGTGGAACATGACGAACATACGGTCGCGCTCCGTGATGTTGCGCAGCACGCCAGCGCGGACCCCGAGGTCCCACCCTTGGGCCTTCATGGGCACCGCCCGGCCGTCGGCAATCATCCGCATGCGGAGCCGCTCGAGCGTGAAATACTGCCAGATGTATCGGTCCTGCTCGTCGCCACGATAGATCGGCTGCTGCCACCGCGGCAAGGTTAGGCGCTTCGCCTCGAGCGCGGCCGCACGGGCGTCACGAGCCCGCGCCTCTCGCTCCTTGGCAGCCACGGTGCACTTGGCAATCCGGCACGCTTCGCAGAACCAGCGCCCGTTCTTCTGGGTCCGGCGCCAGTGGCGCACGTGGCAGGTCGGACAGGCGTTCGTCGGCTTGCGCCACGAGCCACGGGCGGTTGTTACAGCACCCTCCGTCACCGGTACGATCTCTTCCTTTACAGTCCCTTCCGGCACGGCCCCCTCCCGTACGACCGCGTCGTCCTTGCCCTGTACGACCGCGTCGTCCTTGCCCTGTACGACCGCGTCGTCCTTGGAGATGGTCGCACCCCGCGGCGCAGAGGCATTGCACCGCCGACAGAAACGCCGGCCGCTCGGACCTACGACCCAGTCGCAGACGCCGCACCGACAGCGATGCTCAGCCTTCCGCTTTGCTCCTACACATGGATTACAGCGCCAGTAGATGCTGCCACGCGACGTCTGACGATAGCTGGTCATAGGTGCGCCACATGTTGGACAGAGGCGCCCGGACGACGAGGCCGACGTCCCGCGAGACTTCGTGTGAGCCGACATCGTCGTCCGAACCATGGGCTACGCGGCCTCCCGTGCAGGCGCCTTCCGGCGCTTCTTCGCCGCCGTGATGATGTTCTTGACCTTCGCGCCGACCTGCTGCGCGTCGAGCGCACCTTTGACATAGCCGAGAACGTCGCGCGCGCCGACGGTCTTGGCCTGACCATACGCCTGATGGAGCTGGCGGCTGATCTGCTGCGCGTAGGAGCCCGGCCCGCCCTGCACCCCACCGTTCACCACGTCGTAGAGCAGATCGTCGACCGCGGTCTCTGAGAGCTTCTCCTCGTAAATCGCCCTTGCCCGCACGCTCGCGAGCATGCCGGGCTTGATGGCCTTCGCGATCTCCGGCCCGTGCTCACCGAGCCAGCTAACCACCTTCTGCACAGAGGTGAGAATGAATGCCGAGTGCTCCTCGAAGAACGCCATCAGTTCCTCATCCGTCGGCGCCTTCGTCTGGCACAAGGTACGGGTCACGAGCGCCACCAGCGGGATAGCGTGCTTGTCGACCTGCGTGTTCAAAGCGAGGTAATCAGCTAACGATCGTCCGAGCCCTTCGTCGATACCGTAGGTTCCCGTCGCCACAATCACGCGAATAGGGATAGACATTCCGCTCGCGACGACCGCGTGGCAGCGGTGCTGCCCATCACCCAGGCGACCATCTGGGAAGAACATCATCGGCAAGGACCGTGCCGCCCACCACTTGCCGCTCTGGATCGCCCGGACGTACTGCGGGACCTTCCAAGGCCGGAGCTTCCGGTTCACTGGATCGTGCTCGAGAATCGCCTGGGCGAGTGCCGGGGTGAGGGTGATCTGGAGGTCGCTATCGACAGCATCGGGGACCAGTCGCCCCAATGCCTCTCGCAGATCCTCATACGTGACTACTTCGGTCATATCGAACCCCTCCTTGGGTTGATCTGAGGAGCCTTGGGGTATCTGGCGACGGAATTGTCGCACCCGCCCTTGCGGCTCAGTGATACTGCCGTAGACGACAGTGTCGAGCGAATGTGTCAGTCTGCGGCACGGTGCCGCACTATGCCACCTAACCCCGATGGTGTATACGGGGGCAGATAGAGCAGGGCGATGCTATAGCACCTGCGCTTGCGCCCCAATCCTCAAGCCGGTATCGTCACTGACAGTAATGGCATCGTCTAGGAGAGTAATGGGTCACGTCCACATCGAGGCCGTCGTCACGGGTAACGCGGCGAGCCGGCCTGTCCGCTTCCTCGTCGATACCGGGGCGACCTACACCATGCTACCCGAGGCGGTCGCCCGGGAGATCGGCGTGGCCCTGCACGCA
>Ga0126380_10000271_pt1 | contig 15911 bp, 12 predicted proteins | sample PanSoiMetPlot_26_FD_92544 | JGI IMG/M metagenome (GOLD analysis project Ga0126380, IMG submission 92544) | Tropical forest soil microbial communities from Panama - MetaG Plot_26 | ecosystem: Environmental > Terrestrial > Soil > Tropical forest > Bulk soil | place: Panama | collected 2016-02-17
GCACTTCTTCGAATGTGGACGAACGAATATCTCTAATTCTGTTCCGCAGAGCGATCACGGCGGAATGGTTTGGACCATACCGGGCAGACCAGTCGGCCTCGCGTTTTGTGAACTCAAGATATTGTTGACGCAGGTTCGTAAGAATAGAGCTGGTCAACACGTCTGAAACGGTGTTGTCGAAGGTTGCGTCGACTCCCATGCCAACGATTGCTTGAATTCGAGTGAGACGAGCCTGCAGATCAGATGTCTGGGCGCGAGCTGCAACCAACCGAGCGTTAAGGTCGGTCACCTGCTGCTCATCCACCCGTTTTCCGTCGGCTGCAACGATGTTGTTTTGTTGCTTGAACGAGAGCACAGCCAGATCCGCTTTCACGCTCTGCATACTCAATTCTTGCAAGCGTTCTTGAAGCCAGGTGCCGGCGGTGCGGTTGGCCCGACGATTAACTTCTAATTGCTCAAGGATGTACACGTTCGCGACGGTGTTAGCGATGCGTGCAGCCTTTTCGGGATTGCTAGAGCTAAAACCAATCTCGACCACGTGACTGATGCCGACACGGCTAGCCGTCAATCGATCCGCGAAGGCGCCCATCGCTGCCTCCTTCGCGTCCAAATCATCCGGTTTTGATTCGGGTGGGCTTGCCAGAACCCCTAACAAGGCTCGTGCCATTCGAGCGATCGATCCGCGCGGAGACTCGGTAGATTCTTCAGCCTCCGGAAGCCCGAGCTTTTTGAGAGCCGACGAAACAATTGCCTTTATTGACGCAGGCGTCCATCCGCCCTCCGAGGCGAAAAACTCAGGGTCGCTCGCAAGCCCAAGCTTCTCGACCGCGGCCGACGCAATGCCTTCCGATTGTAGAATCTGAAGCTGGCTTTCCAATTGCGCGGCATCGATGGGAACATCAGGAATCATCGATTGCTGCTGGATGAATTGAGGTCTCTGCGTCCCAATTATGAGCTTCGCCCGCGCGGTGTAGGTCGGAGGGGTGACGCTGAGATAGACTGCACCCGCGGCTAAGGCTATCAAAGTGAAGAACGAAATTATCAAATATCGCCGGCGCAGGAAGGCAAAGGCGAGGTCTATAAGTTCGCCCACTCCCGCTTCTTGAGGGCTGACCGATCCGGAATTGTCAACGACCGACACTGCATTGCTACGCTGAAGCATATCAATTCTCAACTCGCCGGCTTACTGCCTCCAAGACAGTCACCTCGAACCTCATCTATCGTTGGAGATTAGTACGCCGGACGCTGCCCTTCGGGCATGAGCCTCTCGTTCCTCTCCGAGCCCTGCCCTCGGATGGTTGCAAAGGAGGCCGCCCCGCAAACCCTTCTCAACCTAGACCACTGGCACTTTTCCTGCAACCGTTTAGAAAGGAATTATCGTTATCCTTTTCCACCAAAAGCTTAATTTGCGGGAAAGGATAGTTTTCTGGTCCGACGGCGGCCCCAGTCCCCGCATCCCCAGTGAGGGGCACTACGGCGCGGCCAGTTTCACAACCATAGCTCGTGACTCGCCGTGCATTGCGTGCGCATGTACTCCGGCAGCCCGTCACGAGCCAAGGCTGCAACTATAAGGCTGCAACTATCAACTATAAGGCCGCAACTATGAGGAGAGCTGCCGGGCCGTGGGATGTGTGTTGTTATTCCCACACTCATTGAAATTGTGGCTGTTTTCGAGAGAAACGCTGCTCATAAAGCAGAACCAACGCAATATGATGGGGGTAGGCTTCGGCACGCGCCTATTACGGCAGGGGACTGGGTGGGCGTATGAGTTCGTTAACAGGTTCTGTCTTCGCCAGGATCCCGTGGGCACTCGGTGTCCCAAGTCTCCTGTTCCTTGCGGTATCCGGCTGCACCGAGATCCCCAAAGACGGACCTACTGGAGCGGAAATCCGGGCCCGGGCCGAGGTCACAGTCGAGGCCCAGGGCTCAGTGGGCTATGTGCTCGCCAAGCTCAGTCCCGTGGTGGTGTCCGCGCTTCGGACCGAACGCCAGCCTCCCGCGCGTTTTAGCCAGCTGGCGCGTTATGGCCAGGCGGCCGACGGACGTATCGGCCCCGGTGATACCGTTTCCATCACCATCTTTGAGAAGCAATCCGGCGGTCTCTTCATCCCAGCCGAAGCCGGGGTTAGACCCGGCAATTTCGTTCAAATCCCGCCACAGGAAATCGATCGCGCAGGGAACGTCACAGTGCCATATGGGGGCACCATCAGGGCGCTGGGCCGCACGCCGCACGAGCTTCAAAGGGACATCGAAGAGAAGCTACGGCAAATTGCAATCGAGCCCCAGGTGATCGTGAGCTTGGGCGAACGCTCCTCGAACGCCGTCAGCATCCTCGGGGACGTCACCACGCCCGCCTATATTCCGCTGAAACCGGGCGGACTGCGCCTTCTATCCGGACTTGCCCGCGCAGGGGGCGCGCGCTACGCCGCGTATGACACAATCATTACACTCCAGCGCAAGGGCCGAACCGAGAACGCTGTTTTGGCCTCGATCATCCAGGACTCAAGCCAGAACATCCAGCTCGCGCCTGGTGATGTCGTGAATGTCACCTATCAGCCACGCTATTTTTTGAACTTCGGAGCCACCGCTGCTGCCGCATCGACCGTCTCCGTTGGCAGTGGCGCCGCTGGTCAGTCCGGCCGCCGAGTGACTTTTGACGCGGAGAACCTGACGCTTGCCGAAGCGCTCGCAAAATCTGGCGGCCTGCTCAACGACCGAGCCGACACAAGATCTGTCTTTCTCTTCCGCTATGTCCCTCGCGAACTGCTTGAACAGGCTGGCGTCGAAATATCGAATCCCGCCGTGGCCGACGTGCCCGCAGTGTTCACGCTCGACCTCGGACAGGCCGATGGCTATTTTCTGGCAAGCAGCTTCTATATGAAGCACAAAGATCTGCTGTTTGTGTCGGATCATCCAAGCGTAGATTTGGTGAAGTTCATGGCCATCGTTCGCTCCGTCACATCGACAGCCCGCGATGCCGTCGGAGTGATCAGCGACATCAAAAATCTGAACGGCGGGGCTACCGTAACCGTCCGGTGAGGGCCACCTTTCGCTGGAAGCACTATTTCCTTTACTGCCGTCGGCACCAGCTGTGCCGACAGCGGCGCCCGGGATGATGGAGATCGAGTTTGCTTGCGGCTTCCCCGCTGCGGATCACCGTGGCGGCGGAGCCTGGGACGGCGTCGGCGGGGGTCGCACCCTGGCAGGCGCGCCTCGATCGGTGCCCACGTGTCGGCAACGTTCGGATCACGATAAGCCGTTCGCCGCCAGCACGACTGTTAGAGCCTAGAGCGAGATGACTTTTCTTCGAATCGCCATCTCGCTCTAAGTCATGCTTGGAGCATGATCTTTTCCGAAAACCGGTACCCACTTTTCGGGATCATGCTCTAGAACCCCGATCTGTCCATGATCTCAATGCGGCGCTGGGCTTCTTCCGACCCGAACTCCTTGGCCCTCTCATACCAACCGCGGGCTGTCTCAGGATCAGGCGCAAAACCATAGGCTTTGAGCCCCCGCAAAACCACGGGGTCGTATGTGGAGCCCAATACCAAAGCGGCCTCCGCATCCTCCAATTCAGCCGCGCGCCGTAATGCAACGCGAGCGGCAGCGAGGTCCCCGCTGGCAATAAAATGCCGACCGCGCTCGACCAGGGCGGAAATCTGGCCGGCGTTGAACTGCCCGGTTCGCACCATGGCCGAAGCAGGAGACGGGGCAACCTCGGGGCGAGACGACGTCGGCGGATGTGAATTGACGACGGGAGCGGGCGCAAGCTGGGCAGGCACCGGCGGAACGCTGGGGCTCCGTAACGCTACAGTCGCATCTGTGGAAGCCGGCACCGAATTTACCCCAGCCTCGAGCGGCGCTGACGGTTTATCCGGCTCTCGCGCTGGCGTTGGCGAACTTGCAGGGCCATCGACCGGAGCCGGCACGGCCTGCTCCGCGTGCGCGGCGGGTGGCAGAGGGATTGCCGGATTGGCGGCGGCGACCACCGGGGCGGTAGACCACTCCAGGCGGAATTGCCGCCGACCGGCGATGCCCTGGTGTGAAAGATGCAGCTCGACCGTGACATCGATGGCGCCGGCAAAACCTGTGGGGGGGCCAATCCAGGTTTCGGCAAACTCTGTCGCCGGCACACGCCAGGCGTCGACGCCTATGGCTGAGCCCGTCGACAAGGTCATGCCTGGGATCAGGCCCGTGATCACCACGAAAGCGTCTTTACCCAGCCCTCCCAGCGGTGTGCCAATGAACAAGGGTTGTCCGGATGCCCCGCGGACATCCTGAATTGTCAGCCGTGGAATTGCCGGCTCACCGCGCAGCGCCATATCTTGCGACGATGATGATGTGGATGTGGCCATGCGGCCGTCCGCGCGCCAATCCCCGAACGGCAAGGAAGGCAAATCAATCATGCTGACGAGAGCGACAAGCCCGGGAATCAGAACGACGATCAGCGCGATCCAAATCTTCCATGGTATGCGTGTTGGCGCCGGCTGTATTGGACCAGACGCGACTTCCGGTACGCGAACCGTGCTGGTTGGCTGCAAAGCACCGAGTTCAGGCGCCCTCAGGTGGCTCTGGCCGAAGTGCTGCAGAATTCGTCCTCTGCTGGCCTCATCTCCGATGTGTCGGTCATCGATGTAAGCGTCTTTTGACGCCCGCGCTGACGGCAGTAGTGATACCAATCCAAGCCGAACACGTTGCCACACGGCCGCATCAGAGGGCGCTCGCGCCTGAGCCCGCCTGGCGATCAGGCGCTTTCCGCGTTCTCCGTTCTCTCTTGCGCTCACCGTCACGGGCTCGTGTGTCTGCCGCCAGCATTTGCATTTATGAATTATTCTATTTGTGCGTTTATGGGAGAACTATATTCAAAAATAGAAAGGTCGTGATTGCAAGACACCGAGTCGAGGTGGGCGGGGGCTGTCGCCTTTTGGCTTTGCCCGATTCTCGGGGCGGGTCCATTTCATGACCTGAACCGAAATTTGTCCGGAGGAATTGCGGGAATTAAGTCATTCGCTTTGGCTTATACCCCCGCTGGTTATTTGACGAATGGCTGGACGAGTTGCCGGGTTTGGACCCAGCCGGCACCTGTCGCGCGTCGGCGAAAGAGAACGGCGGTCTTTCGGATCAGGGGAGGCCATGCACGCGGCTAGTCGTCGCACAGAGATTGCCCCCCGCTCCTCTTTTGCCTTCGTTCAGCGTCGGCATGGTCGATGACCCTGTTCGAAAAAAGTCAGGAGAGACATTGAATTGCCTGCTCTGGCCGCCTTGGATTCGCAGGAAATCGGTGTTCACCACGCGATCGCATGGTTCGCGGCCGCAGGGCGACGGCGGACGCGCGGCGCCCATCAGCGGCGCATGGACAGCGAGTTCTATACGTTTAGCAGCCGTAGGCTGTGGCGGATCTGCCGATAGCTACGGCCTATAAACATTATTTAATATACTGCGGTATGGTGATATGCGATATTATGTTTCGCCGAGGGAATGGAGCCGGTGCCTGACGTCGGCCGGTCATTGGGCCGACATTTAAACAGAGTAGTCTACGCATAAATAACAGGTACTGCTCAAGGTGCGTGTGGCCGTATCAGTTGTGCTCTGGTGGTGTGGGCACGCCGGTGGTGTCGGGTAATAGAAGAAATTAATATGGTGTGGACTGACGGAATGCTCGATGCCTTCGAGCGCGTGGGGTGGGGAGCCCTGCTGGTCGGTGCCGAGGGCCGCGTGATCAGTCTCAACGCCGAGGCGGGGAAGCATATTGGCAGCGAGATCACGATCGCCCAGGGTCAGATTGCGGCGACGCACCGCACTGCGAATGTGGAACTGAAGCGTCGCATCGCTCTGATTTTATCAGCTGACGACCGGCCATTGCCCGCCACGCCGGGAGGCGTATTGCTGCCGCGTCCGGACGGACGTCCGGTGATGGCCTATGTCATATCAGTTGCAGACCCCAATGGCCGTTCTCCGGAACAAGCTATGGCCATGGTTGTGCTGATAGATTGGGACATACAAGACGCGCCGACGGAAGACGTTTTGCGCCAGGGATTCGGCCTGACGCCAGCGGAAGCACGAGTGGCAATCGGCTTTGCCCGCGGGCGCGACCTTCACGAAATTGCCGATGATCAAGGGCTCAGCGTCGAAACCGTCAGGAAGTGTTTCAAAACAGTCCTCGCCAAGACCAATACCAGTCGCCAAGCCGAGCTCGCGACCCTGCTTGCGCGCCTGGCGCAGCGGCCACGGGAGCTATTCTGTTCTGTCGCTCGCCCGCGCGATGACGTCCGAAACGGGACGAGCGATCGGCAGGCTGCAAGCCGATATGGCCGAACCGAGCAAGGATCTGGAGCGCAAGGATGCTAGCGGCGGGCACACGCTCGGGACCCGAGTGGCCGCGCTGGAAGTAGCTGGATCTTCATTTTCACCACCCACAATGTCTGGCCGCACCGCGTATAAGTACTCATTTTTATAAATTAGCCTTCGTGCACTCATCGGGAGCACAGTCGTGATGATTTTGGTTGCAGCTCTCATGACCATCGTATAGAAGCGTACGAAATCTTGGGCCGGTGTAGCTTAATGGTAGAGCGGCCAAATCGTAATTGGCAGGCGTGGTGTTCGACTCCCTCCGCCGGCCCCAAGAGCGTTCGGCTTTAAGTCGAGGCGCGCCGGCAATCACCCTCCCCTGGCACGAACTGACGATCGGCATCGTTGACAATACGAGATCTTCGCCTCCTGCAGGCCAGCGACATCAACGATACACTGACGTCGATCGCGCTTCTGCGCCCCGCTACGCTTGCGAGGTCGGGCCGGCAGCAGAACACGCCTGTCCCGGGTTGCGAAGGGGTGGCGCAGCTGCCTGCTGTGCGAGATGCCGCTTCGCGACCGCAGGATTGCGGAAGAGGTGGCCGAAGTGCTGTGCCGCTGTGGCGAGATGACGCTTCTGAAGAAGGAGGCCGACCTCGTCCGCACGGCGGCCTGCCGGGCTGGCGGAAAAGCCCCCGGTTCCACGCCGAGTTCATTAACGTGCATTAGTGGTGCGGCGCGTTGCTTCTGCCTGTCGCCGCAGCCTGGCTATGCTAATATGGTCAAGCCCGACCGAGGAGGTTTGATCGGTTCGGGCGAAACAATAGGCGCCCTGGGCGAAATTGAAGGCGCCGCGATCGCGGCAGATCGGTGAAGATCCAGGGTCAAACTGTCAGCCAATGCTCTTCAATTCCCTAGAATTCGCCATTTTTTTCCCCATCGTTGCGACAATGTATTTCGTCCTGCCGCAGCGGTTACGGACATTGCATCTACTAGTGTCCAGTTGCGTTTTCTATATGGCCTTTATCCCGGCCTATATCCTCATCTTGGCTCTGACGATCGTCATCGATTACACGGCAGGACTCTATCTCGAGAAAGCTACCGGACGGGCCCGCGTATGGCTGCTTGCGGTAAGTGTCATCGCCACTTGCCTCGTCCTCTTCGTATTCAAGTATTTCTTTTTTGTTGTTAATAACGTCATTGGCTTTGCGGGATTGTTCGGGTGGCAGCTGTCAGGGCCTTCCATAGAGATCATCCTGCCGATCGGCCTCTCATTCCACACATTCCAGAGTTTGAGCTATGTGATCGAAGTCTATCGTGGTCGACAGAGGGCCGAGTTAAATTTTGTGACCTATGCCACCTATGTAATGTTCTTTCCGCAATTGGTAGCGGGGCCCATCGAGCGCCCACAGAACCTGCTTCACCAGTTCTACGAACGCCACGAATTCGACTATGTGCGAGTGACGGCTGGCCTGAAGCGCATGGCCTGGGGATTCTTCAAAAAGCTCGTGATCGCGGACCGGCTGGCTCTCTACGTGAACGACGTATACGCCAATCCGCAAAACTTCAATGGTCTGCAATTGACGCTGGCGACGATCTTTTTCGCCTATCAGATCTATTGCGACTTCTCAGGTTACTCCGACATCGCCATCGGCTCGGCACGCGTGCTCGGCTTCAAGTTGATGGAGAACTTCGACAAGCCATACCATGCGCTGACGATTTCTGAATTCTGGAGGCGTTGGCACATTTCGCTTTCGACCTGGTTTCGTGATTACATCTACATTCCGCTGGGCGGCAGCCGATTCGGCGAGCGGCGCCATTTTGCAAGTCTTCTCGTTACATTCGGCATCAGCGGCCTTTGGCACGGGGCAAATTGGACGTACGTCTTTTGGGGACTGCTCAATGCGATATATTTGATTGCCGGCAGCATCAGCAAAGATGCGCGCAATCGCGCATTTGGTCTGATCGGAATGACCGAAGGAACGTGGGCAAGACGCTTGGTCATGTGGGCGAGCACGTTCCTGCTGACGTGCATTGGCTGGATATTTTTTCGCGCGAACACGATGGCCGATGCGTGGTACATTTTGACGCATTTAGCAATCGGCTGGGATTTCGAACGCATCTCCACCGAGCAATTTCTCCTGCGCCAGATGCCTATTGCGATCGCCGGGATTGCATTGCTTGAAATCGTACAGTTGCTGCAGAACCGTGTCTCGATTTCGGCTATCCTGGCGCGGCTTCCTCTCGCGCCGCGATGGGCGGTGTATGCCAGCGCGATCATTGCCACCGTCTTGTTTGGTATATTCCGCAAGACCCAGTTCATTTATTTTCAGTTTTGATGACGGGCTCCAGCCAGCAAAGGGGACATCATATGTTGGAAAAAGCTGGCATCGCCCGCCCAATGGGACGCAATGAACCGGAGGAGCGGGGCGGCGCCGCCAAGGGGGAGCTCTCCGAGGCACCGCACGGGGTCGCCAGATTGGCGTGTTTTGCGGGTGTGGTTCTACTGCTCGCTATCCTTCTTGATGCGCTGATCACTTGTGGCCTGCGCCAGATCAACACGTCCAGTTTCGGCGTCTGGAACCGCATCGTGGACGGGAAGATCAATGCGGACATTTTGATAAGCGGCTCGTCCCGCGCATTGACCCACTATGACCCGCGCATCATCGAGGAGCGGACGGGGCTCACGGCCTTCAATATTGGATTGAACGGCTCTCAGACCGATATGCAGGTGGCGCGCCTCAAGACCTATTTGCGGCATAACAAAAAGCCCTTGCTGCTCATCCAAAACCTAGACCTCTTCAGCTTCCAGACAACGCATGGCGGCGTATACGACCCCGGACAGTACGTTGCGTACTTGGAAGAGCCGGCGATCTATGCTGCGCTTGCCCGCATCGACCCGAACGTCTGGAAAGCGCGAGTCGTTCCCCTGTATGGCTATGCCGCTGAGGATCTTCGCTTCAGCTGGATATCGGGTGCGATGGGATTTTTTGGCTGGAATCCGCCTGAAGATCACTTCCTCGGCTTCAGGCCGCGTTACTCGGCATGGACAGAAGACTTCGAACGACTCAAAGCGATGAATCCAGAGGGGGTGCGTTTCGAGATCGAAGCAGAGGGCGTGAGCCAGATGGAAGAGCTGCTCAGTCTTTGCAAGGACCAGGCCATCAAGGTCCTCCTGGTTTATTCGCCGGAGTACATGGAAATGCAGGCATTGACCACGAACCGCCCGCAAATCTTCAAGCGCTTTGACGAATTGACTCATCGCTTCGGCGCGCCTGTTTGGGACTACAGTAGTTCACCAACTTCGGCTCGACGCGAAAACTTTTATAATTCGCAGCACTTGAATGCCGAGGGGGCGATGACTTTCTCTAACGACCTCGCCGAGAGGCTGGCCGCCGATCCCGTTCTTGGCCGGCCCTCCGTCCGATCATACAGCAAAGGGAAGTCCTCATGACGGCTCGGCCCGATTCCGGTTGCCCGATGCGATAGGCAGCCCGCAACCCATTCGCGGCTGCCGCTTCTCCGGCAAGCACCGAATCAAACGCTGGAGCCGACCGCTGCGTCCGGCCTCGAAGTTACCGACGGCCAGACAAGAGATGACGCCCGGACCAGCAGACAGGTCGATTTGGGCCAGCGCGCTTCGGCCTCATCTGTGCTCCTCGAGCTTCATCGGGATGAGCTACGAAGGTTGGTCCTCTGCTGATTGCAGCCGATCAGCCAGCGACCATGCGACCGTCACCGAGACGAACCCGTAAAGCTACTGTCGGTGTCTCGCCCTCGAGCGAAAGCGCGTTTCCGGACACTCGCCAAAACCTCGCCCGGGACAAGGAGGCGGCCACTCACGGCCGCATCTTCTCTTCCAAATGGGCGCGCCCATTACGGACAGGGAGTAAGCTCAGTGTCGGGCATATGTCCCGACGGCTCGACTCAGAGTTCGGACAATCTCCCGTCAGGTCCGGGTGTGACTGTTGGATGAAACGACCGCGTGGTCGGCGCCCTCGATTACGCATATCTCGGACTTCAGCCATCACCGCGGGAATGGTTTTGAAAATGATCTTCAAGTCCAGCCAGGGTGATCGCTCTCTTACGTACTTGATATCAAGCTCGATCATTTCGTTGAAGGTTGTTCGGTTCTTCCCGGAAACTTGCCAAAGCCCGGTCAGACCAGGCAGCGCAAGGAACCGTTCCCTCTGCCAAGGCAGATACTTACTGTATTCGCCGGGCAGGCACGGGCGAGGCCCAACAAAACTCATTTCGCCCCGGAGCACATTGATAAGTTGCGGCAGTTCGTCCAAGCCCGACACGCGAAGAATTCGTCCGAATGGCGTGACGCGCGGGTCTCCTTGCGCGTCCAATTTGGTCATCGGCGTATTGCTTTCGATCAGGCTGGCGGTGTGCGCTTCATGAACTGCAGCATCCGCACCGGGATTCATGGTGCGAAATTTGAAGATTGTGAATCTCCTTCCAAAAAGGCCAACCCGTTCTTGCGTGAACAGCACCGGCCCCTTGGAACCGGCTCTGATGGCGATCGCAATCAACAATAGCATCGGCAGCAGAGTTAGGACCACAAATAGTACACAACAAATATCCAGCACCCGTTTCCAGAGCGGCACACGGGCAAAATCAGCGCCGGGAGTGAGCGCGGTTGGCTCAGGGTGTGTGGCCGGACTATTACCGGGTGTCATCAAACTAACTCAACGGTTCGGGGGTTGCTCGTCAAGGCGATCGGCTTGCCCTGTGCGGCAATGGAACGGGACGCCGCCTCCAGAATTTCTACCACGCGCAGGCCACTGGTTCCGTTCGACATGGGAGATGCGCCCATGCGAACGCAAGTGATGAAGTGCTCGGCCTCGGTCAGCAACGCTTCCTTCGCGGGCAGGTGTGGAACCCACATATCTCCGGCTCGGTACCCTATCCTGAGTTGGTGGGCACCTTCCGTCATGCCGCTAATGGTAATTCCCTTGTCGTACACTTTGACCTTTTCGCTCGCCTCGACATCGTCATAAACGATCATCTTGCGACTGCCGCCAATAAAGGTCTGTCTGACCTTCACCGGTGATAGCCAATTAACATTGATATGGGCGATACAATTGTTAGGGAAAAAGAGCGTAATCTGAGCCATGTTCGCTGGCGCTCCCGCAACGTGGCTCGTCCCTGTCGCCGAGACCGCCACCGGGTCTTCATCCAAGATGTACTGGATGATCGATATGTCGTGAACGGCCAAATCCCAGATCACGTTCACATCGCTCTGAAACAGTCCCAAACTGGCGCGGGTCCCATTGTAATAGTAAATGTCTCCGAGCGCTCCTTGGACGATCAGCTCGCGAATCTTCTTCACGGCCGGAGTATATATGAAAGTATGGTCCACCATCAGAACAAGTCTTTGTTGCTCCGCCTCCTCGATCAGATGCCGCGCCTGTGCGGACTTCTCGGTCAGGGGCTTTTCCACCAGCACATGCTTTCCCGCTCTCAATGCGGCGAGCGCGAGTTCGTAGTGCGTCTGCGCGGGCGTCGCGATGACAACGGCGTCGATCCGGCTGTCTGTTAGCAGATTGCGAAATTCCGTCGTGGTCACGACGGCGGGATGATGACGCTTGGCAAGAGCCAGCTTCGCCGGATCCATATCGCAAATAGCAACGAGCTGTGCTGCGTCAGCGTTTGCGAAGTTGCGCGCAAGGTTTGGTCCCCAATAGCCGTATCCTACGACGCCTACGCCTACTACCTCGTTCCACATTCTATAACCTCATGTCACAACTGGGAATAAACTTGATTTTTGGCCTGTCCGCCGCCTCAACTGCAATTCGCGGTCATCTCGGTGCCAGTGGAGCGCCGTGATCTACTCCGGTGCCCTGTTCGGGTGCACTGGCAAGAGCCAGTTCGAACAGATCCTTCCTGGTGATCCCAAGTATGAGCTTCGCCACCAGCTCGCCCAGCCTCATGCCCCGGAATTCTGCTTCGATTGCAAGCTGCCTGATCATCTCCAGATCGAGCGGCAATTCGGTCAATCTCTCCTCGCCCTTGTACTCCATACGGATGGCGAAAACTGCCGACCCACCGCCGTTCGATCCATCCTGCGGAGCTTCGCCTTGGGGGAGTGCGAGGTTAGATCCCTCTACTGCTTTTGCCTGCGGGACCGGCCGACATGCTCTTGAAGGTTCCGTCATCACGCTTTCCCGATGTACGGCTGCTTGGATTTTGGACGGCGTCGTCTGAGAGCGCGGTTGCCGTAGCGCCAATAATCCGGTCCCCGAGTCAAATTTTGGTCGGCGCAGACTGATGCCCAGTTTCGAGCAAGTAACTTGCAGCGTACCACTGGTTACGCCGATGATTTCGGCAATCTCTTCTCGGGTCTTTCCCCGCTCTACGAGATTGGTGATCTGGCGAATCCGATCCGGCGTAAACTTTGTTGGTCTTCCGCGACTTCGGAACTCCGCGACCTGCTGAACATCCGTATGCACGTTTCGGCTCGGTTGATTGCCGTTCATGCGTTGGTCACAGGAGATGCTGTGCTCGATTGTGGTTTCTTGCGACACGGTCATTTTGTCGTGACCTTCCGTTGAGAGTGATGGGTCGTATGAGATCGAGGAACTGAGCCGTGCACGGGCCGATCGATCGGGCTGGCGGGAAGTCCAAAGGCCAGTACCGCCATGCTGGCTGCCCGATGATCGTCAATCCGCATCTCAGCGTTGCCGCCGTATCTCGCCATGGCACGGACTCGCGTTCATCGCCCCAATCGTTTTCGTACCGGCCTGCGCCCACAGGGGCACACCCCCTCCGTCGCGACGTTCCTAAACGTCGCAACTGAGAGTTCGCCGCCCTCGCTTGGAAATGATCCTGTCCCGGCGTCGGCCGCTCAGCGGCCTAGGTTTGGGCGCTGCTCATCACTCCCAACTGTCCCTTTAACCCCTGTCTTTTCTTGTGGGAGCAGCCCCTGCAGGTCGCGCCAGTTCAGGCTTGTCGACCCGCATGCCCCGGGCGTTAACCGCCTGCTAACGAAAATATGCTTCGCCAAGTCTAGTCCCTACCCCCAAATGGGGTGTTTGGGCAGATTCCTTTTGTCATAGACGTAGCTTAGAGATCGAGTGTTCCATAGAACTCAATTTCTTATAGTTGAAAACTGTTAGCTTTCGCGAAGTGCGAGATGATTTCCTAGGAAAGACTGGCCGGCAAAGCCATGTCGCGCGGGCCGCGGCCTACTGGCACACCCTTTGCGGCTAACGGCATCCGCGACGTTTCGGCCAGCGGGCCTGCCCTTGCGTCAGCGCAAATGCGTTTCAACCGGCCAACGAGTCATGCGTCCGCACCTGCAAAGCAATATCCCTCAGCTCGCCCACCCCGACGCATGCCGTACCAGGCGATCGGCACAACGGACCCCAGGCAGAGACGCTAGGCGCTCCTCGGTCGAGCCGCGGTCCGCATCGCGATCTGCTCCGCTGCGCTCACCGATTGCTCGCATGAATAATCGACGTGGCCGCCTACGAGCGCATCGGCGCACCCCCTGCCGCAATGGGCGACCATGGTACAGTCACCATGTGAGGGACGCGTTCCGGGTAGCATTACCGAGCGGGACGGCTTACCCGTCAATTCGCGATCTATCGGCACGCATGACGAGAGCTCGAACCCGCTGCGGATCACTGACGGACCTTTTGAAGCCACCAACTTCGAAAATCAATCAAGCGACTAATGAGCTTTGGTGGCAGGAGGCCGAGCCAACCCCTATGCGCTGCCAGCTTCAGTGCGATCCGGCCCCGCAAAGATAAAGGAACGTAATAACGCGGGAACTCCTTCTGTTGAAATCCATGGCGCCGCTTGAATTCCATGATGCCATTGTCTGTTTTTCGTCCGTACGTGAACTTACCATAGATCAAATACTTCAGTCCCTTTTGGCTACATATCTCGACTGCTCTGGCTATCAGCGCAGTCATTGGATGCTTCTCTTGATGTTGATTCAGACACAGGATCTGCATGATTCGCGCAGCATCGCCTACGTAAACAAACTTCATGAAACCGACCAACTGGCCGGAATAGTAGGCACCAATAATTTCACCGCGGTCGAGGTAAGTGTCGTTCTCCCGCTTGACCGTGTCGAGGTCCTTTCCGTAATGCCAGAACCTCCGACCTTGACGAACCGGCGCCTCGTCATAGATCGCCTTGATGCCTGCAGCGAAGTCGTTGTCGAGAACCGCCGATCGGATCTCGAGTCCCTTCTTCGCTGCCTGGCGCGTGTACTTGCGAATATTCTGGGGAAGCGCCTCCCACCAAGCCTTGTAGTCGTCGGTGCGGATTACCGCGACATTGTCAAGTTCGACTCGACCGTTGCCCTCGATGGGCGCGGCATCAATCGGCCCTGAAAACGCAAAAATGTCAGCAACCAGGCCACTTGCCCGCAGAGCCGTGACGAACTGCGCCGGGTCCGCGACCGGCTTGCCCTCGAGCCATTCCTCGTCCTTCAGGGTTGCAACGCGCAACCACCGGCCAATCGCGACGACTTCCCGCCCCTCGATCCTGCACGTTGGGACGAGAAACGACCTTCCTTTGAATCTGAATTCCGATCTCTGGACGCTCACGCGGTCTCCGTGGCCGCACATTTTCGGGTGCGCTTCGATTGGGTTCCAAAATGCTCCCAGTTCCTTCAAGCCAATCGAAGCAACCGCTTGAGGCGCGTCAACTGCTCCTTGCGATGGAATGCGATCAACTCGGCCGAGATCGGTCGGGGAGTGCGAATGATGCCAGCCCAAATGTAGCCGGCCATGAAGCAGAGGCCGCCCACCACGATCGGTTTTGAACGCATTTGAAAGACCCCGCGCATCAGTTCCCATGCGGGATGCCCCCCGACGTAGTAGGCTTTTCGTCCGTAGTGAAACCGCGCCATCAACGGGCTGTTGTTTCCGGTGCCGATCTTGCGATGGTGATAGCAGACCTTTTCAACAAACGTGCGGGTCTTCCAGCCCCTCATCCTTGCGGTGGTCACGGCGATCCAATCGATCGCGCCGCCCTTGATCGGGACATAGCCACCGACGGCCTCGAAGCACTCGCGACGGAAAATCTGGCAAGCGCCCGATACATGATCGAGATTCGCCCCGGCGTGGGCGTAAGTGTGTTGATCTGGCTGGTCGACATCTTCCACGAAGGGCGTGCCGGCCACACCCAGCTTTGCGTCCTGCGCAAACCGTCCGAGCAAGAACTCGAAGTAGTCCGGGGCGAACGTGATGTCTGCGTCCAGATTCCCGATCAGATCAAACCGCAGATGCTTGAGTCGCTCGTAGCCCGCATTGAAGGCGTTCGCCTTGGCGGCAAACTGTCGATCGCGCCGTTCCGGCATGCGCATGAGTTCGATCCAGTCAAGATTGGCTGCATATGACTTGACGATGTCGTCGGTCCTGTCGGTCGAACCATCGCTAACGATGATCCAGCGCAACGGCCGGCGCGTCTGCGCCGCGACGGATTGAATGGTATCGCCGATGAAGGCCTCTTCGTTTCTCGCAGGGGTGATCAAGACGTAGCTGGGAGCCGCGACGGAGTTCATTCGCCCTACAGTCGGGCTCAACAACGGCGACGATTCCATGCTCAATTTTCCCACAAGATGTGCCAGGGCCTTGAATGTCGTGCCCTGGCCCCAATGA
>Ga0126380_10000273_pt1 | contig 15878 bp, 14 predicted proteins | sample PanSoiMetPlot_26_FD_92544 | JGI IMG/M metagenome (GOLD analysis project Ga0126380, IMG submission 92544) | Tropical forest soil microbial communities from Panama - MetaG Plot_26 | ecosystem: Environmental > Terrestrial > Soil > Tropical forest > Bulk soil | place: Panama | collected 2016-02-17
CTCTGCACCTGCAGCGCCGCGCTGAGCTGCGGGTTGGCGTCCACATCGACCTTGGCCAGCACCCACGCGCCGGCCGCCTCGGTGGCTAGCCGCTCCAGCACCGGGCTGAGCTGCTTGCACGGGCCGCACCACTCGGCCCATAGGTCCATGACCACCGGGACGGTGCGGGAGCGCTCCAGCACGTCCGTCTCGAAGGTCGCCTCTGTCACGTCGAACACATACTCGCTGCGGGGGGTGCCCTGGCCGGCGCCCGGTGAGGCCTGCTGGCGCTGCGCGGCCGCCTGGCGCGCGCCCAGGTCGACGGCCCCGTAGAGCGAGAAGTTCCGCGGCTGCGTCATGACTACATCCTGCCGCATCCACAACCGTGCTTGGCTACCGCGGCCAAGGCCCGTGACGAAGTCACGCGACCTTGAGCCACCGGGTTCCGGGGGTCGCTCCCCCGGGGCTAGCCCGCTCCGGCCCGCCCGGGCCGCGCCCGCCTACGATCGGGTTACCGGAGGATCGGAGTCGATCGAGTCGAGGTGGGGTCATGGCACCCAAAGCGTTCGCCTCCTCGGCGGACCTGGCCGCGAAGCAACAGACCCTGGAAGTCCTCGCCGACGGGGTCTACGCGCTGACCGCCGAGGGCGACCCCAACGTCGGCGCCATCGAGGGCGAGGATTTCCTGGTCTGCTTCGAGGCCATGGCCACCCCGGTCGCCGCCCGCGAGTGGCTGTCCCGGTTGCGCCAGCACACCGGCAAGCCGGTTCGCTACCTGGTGCTTTCGCATTACCACGCGGTCCGGGTACTCGGCGCGAGCGCGTTCGGCGCCGAGATCATCGTTACGCAGGAAAAGACCAGGGACCTGATCGCCGAGCGCGGGCGGCAGGACTGGGAGTCGGAGTACGCGCGGATGCCAAGGCTCTTCAAGGAGCCGGCCTCGATCCCCGGGCTGACCTGGCCGACCGCGACGTTCACCGACCGGTTCACCATCGACCTGGGCGGCGGCCGCGGCGACCTGGTACTGCAGTACTGCGGGCGCGGGCACACCGAGGGCGACATCGTGGCGTGGCTGCCGGACCGGCAGATCCTGTTCGCCGGCGACCTTGTGGAGGCGCAGGCCGCGCTGTACACCGGGGACGCGTTCCACCGCGAGTGGGCGGCCGGCACGCTGGACCGGGTCGCGGCGCTGGGCGCGCGCACGCTGGTCGGCGGGCGGGGCGCGGTGGCGCACGGCGCGGACGCCGTGACGGCGGCGATCGGCCAGACCCGGCACTTCCTCGACACGATGCTCGCCGAGGTCGGCGCGGTGCACCGCGACGGTGGCACGCTCGCCGAGGCGTTCCGCGCCGCGCATGCCGCGCTGGCGGAACGGTACGGCCGCTGGCCGATCTTCGAGCACACCTTGCCGTTCAACACCTCCCGGCTGTGGGATGAGCTGTCCGGGATCGAGCGGCCGCGGATCTGGACCGCCCAGCGCGACCGCGAGGTCTGGGCCGAGCTGCCGGCCTGAACGATGGCACCGCTGGTGGCGGTCCTGGGCAACGGGCCGGTGGGGCAGACCGCGGCGCTGATGCTGGCCCGCTGGGGGCTGCCGGTGATGCTGCTGGACCAGCGCCCGCACCGGGATCCGGCCGGCTCCAAGTCGATCGTGCAGCAGCGGGACGTGCTGGACGCCTGGGATGCGGTCGGCGCCGGGCGGCGCATCGCCGGCGAGGGCGTCACCTGGACCACCGCGCGCACGTTCTACCGGGACGCGGAATTGTTCAGCCTCACCTTCGCCGGGAACGAGGAGGCCCGGTTCCCGCCGTTCGTCAACATCTCCCAGTCCCGGACCGAACAGATCCTCGACGAGCGCATCGCTGCCCAGCCGCTGATCAGCGTGCGCTGGGATCACAAAGTCACCGGGCTGGCCCAGGACGCGGCCGGGGTCACCCTGGCCTGCGCGACCAGCGGCGGCCCGGTCGCGCTCCGGGCGGACTACGTGGTCGCCTGCGCGGGCGCCCGGGGCGATGAGGTCCGCGCCCTGCTGGGGGCGAGCTTCGACGGGCAGTCGTTCGGCGACCTGTTCCTGATCTGCGACATCCGCACCGACCTGCCCGGCTGGGCGCGGGAGCGGCGGTTCTACTTCGATCCGCCGTGGAACCCCGGCCGGCAGGTGCTCATCCACCCGTGCCCGGACTCCACCTACCGGATGGACTGGCAGGTGCCCGAGTCGTTCGACGCCGCGGCCGAGGCCGCGGGTGGCCGGGACGCCAGGATCCGGGCCATCATCGGCGACCGGCCCTACGAGCTGGTCTGGTTCTCGGTATACCGGTTCAGCTCCCGGGTCACCGACCGGATGCGCGCCGGCCGGGTGCTGCTGGCCGGCGACCTGGCTCACCAGTTTTCGCCGTTCGGCGCGCGCGGCCTGAATTCCGGGGTGCAGGATGCGGAGAACGCGGCCTGGAAGATCGCGTTCGTCCTGCGCGGCTGGGCGCCGGACGCCCTGCTGGACAGCTACCATGCCGAACGGCACGCCGCCGCGTGCGAGAACCTGGAGGTCACCTCGGCCACGATGCGCTTCCTGGTACCCGGCACGGACGCGGAGCGGCGGCACCGGCTGGCCACGCTGGAGGCCGCCGTGGCCGACCCCGCGGCCCGGGCCGCGGTGGACTCGGGGCGGCTGGCCGAGCCGTTCTGGTACACCGCCTCGCCGCTGACCACGCCCGACCCGCGCCGGCCTTTGACAGGGCGCCCGCCTCGGGGTGCCGTGCCACCGCCGGGGCCGGGCATCCTCGTCCCGGACGTTCCCATTTTTGCTGCAGAACGAGCTGGCGCCGGCACCCTTCGTACTCACGCCCGGGAGGGTTTCGTGCTGCTGTGCGCCTCCGGCGCGGGCGTGGCCGCGGCTCGCCGGGCCGCGGCGGCGGTGGCGGCGCCGGTCCGGGTGCTGGATGCCGCCGCGCTGCCGGATTCCGGGGCGGCCCTCGCCCGTGCGGGGCTCGCCGGGCCCGGCGAGGTGTGGGTGATCCGGCCGGACGCGCACGCCGCCGCGGTGCTGCACGACCCGGGCCGGGTGGAGGTCGCCGCCGCGCTGCGCCGCGCGCTGGGCCTGGCGGGTGCGCCGTGCTAGCCCGGGGGGCGACCCCCCTGGATCTCCCCGCTGGCCTAAGGCCCCGTTCCGCCGTCCCGGAGCCTTGGCCGTGACCTGGCTGGACCTGCCGCCGGGGACCGGGTTCGGCCTGGCCTGCCTGCCGTTCGGGGTCTTCTCCCCGGTGGCCGGCGGGGAGCCGCGGACCGGCGTCGCCATCGGCGGGCAGGTGCTCGACGTGGCCCCGGTCGCCGACGCGCTGCGCCTGCCGCTGGCCACGGCGTTCGCCGAGCCGGCCCTGAACCGGTTCCTCGCCGCCGGCCCCGCGGCGTGGCGGGAAGCCAGGGAACGGGTGACCGAGTGGCTGACCAGCCCGGCGCACCGGACCGTGGTGGCGCCGCACCTGGTCCCACGCGGCGAGGTGCGGCTGCACCTGCCGTTCGCCGTGGCCGACTACGTGGACTTCTACGCGTCCCGGAACCACGCGGAGAACGTGGGCCGGATTTTCCGCCCGGACCAGCCGGCGCTGCCGCGCAACTGGCTGCACATGCCACTGGGCTACCACGGCCGGGCGGGCAGCGTGGTGATCTCCGGGACCCCGGTGACCCGGCCGCACGGCCAGCGCTGGGAGCCCGGGGCCCCCGGCCCGGAGTTCGGGCCGTCCGTGCGGCTGGACTTCGAGGCCGAGGTGGGTTTCGTGGCCGGTGTCCCCTCGCGGCAGGGCGAGCCGGTGCCGGTGGACGGGTTCGAGGAGCACGTGTTCGGTGCTTGCCTGGTGAATGACTGGTCCGCCCGTGATATCCAGGCGTTCGAGACCGTGCCGCTGGGCCCGTTCCTCGGCAAGGCGTTCGCCACGTCGGTGTCGCCCTGGGTCGTGCCGCTCGACGCGCTCCGCCCGGCCCGGACCGCTCCCCCGCCGCGGGACGTGGCGCCGCCGCCCTACCTGCGCGGGGGCGGCGAGCCAGGGGGCCTGGACCTCACCCTGACGGTCAGCATCAACGGGTACGTGGTCAGCCGGCCGCCGTTCGCCACCATGTACTGGACCCCGGCGCAGCTGCTGGCGCACCTGACCTGCGGCGGCGCCCCGGTCCGCACCGGCGACCTGTACGCCTCGGGCACCGTCAGCGGGCCCGCCCGGGACCAGCTCGGCTGCCTGCTGGAACTGACCCGCAACGGCACCGAGCCGATCGCGCTGGGCGACGGCAGCCAGCGGGCCTTTCTCGAAGACGGCGACGAGGTCGTGATCGGCGCGACCGCACCGGGCCAGGACGGGGAGATCATCAGCTTCGGCGAGGTCCGCGGCCGCATCCGGTCCCGGCCCTGAGGGTCATCAGGCGTGGCCCGGGCCGCCCGCGCCCGGACGGGCCCTCGCGGGTGGAGCCGGGCGCGCGGGGCTGAGAAGGCCCAGCGCGCCCGTGATCGTCATCTCTGCCGGTTACCGTGGGCCGGGGCCAGCGCCGGCGAGCAGCGCCGCGACGATCCGGCGGACTCGCCGGGCCAGGTCGGGCACGCCGCCCGGGCTGGTGATCACCAGATGGTGGATGGCACCGATCAGGGTGAACGCGAGGGCCTGGGTGTCGGTGCCGGCGGCGATGCGGCCCGCCTGTTTCTCCGCGTCGAGGTAGGCGGCGAAATGGCTTTCCACGTCACCGATGCCGCCGCCTCCGGCGGGCGGTGCGGCGTGTGCTACGGCGGGGCCGAGCTCGGGGCGGGCCGCGACCAGGTTCATCAGGGCCTGCGCGTCGGCGCCGAACAGCGCCGCGGTGGCGTCGGTGAGGTTGGCGGCGATGCTGCCCTGTCCGGCGCGGGCGGGCAGGGACGCCGCGGTGCCAGCGAGGGCGGCGAGCCGGGTGACGGCGAACTCGGCCAGGAACGCATCCAGGTCACGGAAGTGCTTGTGCAGCACCCCGTTGGCGACGCCGGCCTCCGCGGTAATGGCCCGGGTGGTCAGCCCCGACGGGCCGGCTCGGGCCAGCACCCGGTCGGTGGCGGCGAACAGTTGCTCACGGACCTCGGGTATCGCCACCCCGCGTGGCATCGGGCCTCCCTCCGCCTGTCTGGTGATTTGTAACTATGGACGGCTGTCCATTATGGTGTGGACAAACGTCCATACTAGCGGGTTGGAGGAACCGATGGGTGGTGGCAGTGGCGGCCAGGCCGCGATGACGGTGGTGTGGGTGGTGCTGGTGGTGCTGGCTGTCGGCGGGCTCGGTGTGTTCTCGCTGGCCCGCCGCAGGCGGGCCCGGCGGCCGTCGGCAGGCACGGCAGACGGTGCTGGTGCGCCCCCCCGCGGCAGGCAGGGGCTGGCCCGCCAAGACGGGGGGCAGCGCCGTGACGGTGATTGAGGCCTGCCAGCTCACCAAGCGGTTCGGGACGGTCACGGCGGTTGACCGGCTCAGCTTCCAGGTCCGGGCTGGCACGGTCACCGGGTTCCTGGGGCCGAACGGGGCGGGCAAGACCACCACGCTGCGGATGCTGCTGGGGCTGGTGCGCCCGGACAGCGGGCGGGCCACCCTCTGGGGCAAGCCCTACGCCTATCTCCGCGCGCGGCGCCGCGCGGTGGGGGCGGTGCTGGAGGCGTCTGGGTTCCATCCGGGCCGGACGGTGCGCGATCACCTGCGGGTCCGGTGCGCCGCGGCCGGCATCGCCAGGTCGCGGGTTGACGCGGTGGTGGAGGCGACCGGGCTGGCCGGGCTGGCCGGGCGGCGGGCCGGAACCCTCTCGCTGGGGGAGCGGCAGCGGCTGGGCCTGGCGGCCGCCCTGCTGGGCGACCCCGAGGTGCTGATCCTCGACGAACCCGGCAACGGGCTCGACCCCGCCGGGGTGACCTGGCTGCGGGGCTTCCTGCGGCGGCTGGCCGGCGAGGGCCGGGCGGTCCTGGTGTCCAGCCACCTCTTGGCCGAGGTAGCACAGACCGCCGGCCAGGTCATCGTCATCGACCGCGGCCAGCTCACCTGGTCCGGCCCGGTCAGCCAGCTCACCACGGCCACCGGGCAGGCCGTGGTCGTCCGGACCCCGCGGGCCGCCGAGTTGCGCGCCGCCCTGGCCGCCGGGGGTGCGGCCGTCCGGGAACTTGCCGACGGCCGGCTGGAGATCACCGGGGCGGGCACCGAGCAGGTGGCCACCCTGGCCGCGGCGATGGGCCTGCCCGTCTTCGAGATCAGCGAGCCAGCCGCCAGCCTGGAAGACGCATTCCTGGCCCTCACCGCCACCGAAGGGAGGCCAGGATGAACGCGCAAGTACGGGCCGAGTTCCTGAAACTGCGCACGACCAGGACCGCCGCCGCCCTCGTCGGCCTGGCGGTGGCGGTGACCGCGCTGATCGCCACCCTGGAGTCGGCGACCGCCGGGACCGGGCGGGGCATGGCGATCCCCTCGCTGGCCACCACCGCCGGGCTCCGCGACGCCCTGGCCAGCACCGGGTTCGCCCTGATCACCGCCGCCGTGCTGGGCACCGTGATCGCCACCGGGGAGTTTCGGCACAAGACCGCCACCGCCGCCTACCTCGACCAGCCCGGCCGCAGCCACGTCCTCGCCGCCAAGGCCATCACGGCGGCGGCCGCGGGGATACTGCTCGGCCTGGCCGCCGCCGCCACCGCCGCCGGGATCGGGCTCGGCTTCGCCGCCGCCCGCGGCTACCCGATCGCGCTCCCAGCGGCCACCATCGCCCGCTACGCGGCCGGGGCCATCCTCGGCGCCGGGCTGCTGGCCGCCGCCGGAACCGGCGCCGGGTCGCTGATCCGCCACCAGGCCGGCGCGATCATCGCCGTGTTCGCCTGGGGATTCGCCGTCGAGTTGATCGTCGGCGGGATCGCCACGAGCGTGGCACCGTACCTGCCCTACACCGCGGCCGCCCTGATGGCGGGGGTTGCCAGCGGCGGCGGCATGCCGCCCATCGCGCGCGGCGTCATCCCGCTCCCGTTCCCTGCTGGCGTCGGCGTCCTGGCCGGCGCCGCCATCGCGCTTACAGCCGTGGCCGCCGCCACCGCTGCTCGCCGGGACATCACCTGACCGATAGGGACCTCGGCGCGCCGCCCGGGTGCCTTGGCGAGGAGCAGCGTGAGGCGGTTTCCCGCGCAGCGGGGGCGTCATCGCCGCTGGCTGGTCGCATGCGGCGTGGCCGCGAACCTCGTGAGGAACAGCGCGGCTCTTCGGCTCCTGCCTGGCACAGCAGCGTTAGTATCTGCTTTCATTCTGTCCTGTGGCTGCCAGCCGACGGTCTGCCTGACGAGAGGTAGAAATGAGCCGCCCAGCCGCCTTGATCATGCTTATGCTCTCCGCGGCGCTGGCGCTACCGGCCTGCACCCCCGCCGGGACGGTATCCCACCCGGCTGCCACCCGCTCGGCTCATGCCTCCGCACCGGCCAGCCCGGCCCCGGCGGGCAGTACGTCGGCCGCCGTCCTTCACGCCGGGGCGCAGACCTTGATATTCGAGACCCCGCTCCCCTCGGACTCCGCGCAGGCTGCGGTGATCCGGGACTTCCGCATGGCCCAGGTGCTGTGGGTCAGGTCGGACACGGCACACCGCCTCGTCGCGCCGATCCGGTCGTACCTGACGGGAGCAGAACTTCACCGTTTCGCCGGCAGCATCCGGCAGTTCAAGATCACCGGCGACGTGCCAGCGGGCACTGATCGGATGTTCCAGACCCGCGCCACCGTCCGCTCCGCCCACCGGGCCGAGGTATCCACCTGCGACGACACGAGCGGGTACCGGGCGAAGAACCTCGCTTCCGGCAACCTGGACAGCCGGTACGCCGTCCCGGCAGACCAGCAGTACCTCTACGAGATCTGGCATATGACCCGGCTGGGCGCACACTGGGCCATCGGCAACATCACCGTTGCCATGCTTCCCGACCCCCGCGCCAAACCCTGCCAGCCTTAGCTGCGGCTGGGACCGGGCATGCGCCGGCCTTCGCGCTGGCCTGCTGGGCCTGGCCGCGGCCGCGGTTTCTCGTCCGGATCACCATGGATTCGCCCGTTGCCCGGGCATATCTTTGTGTTCAGGCACAAGGGCCAGGGCCCGTGCCGAACGAACGTGGGTTTTGGCCAGCGGGGGTCCGGGGCGCCCCCCGGGCTCCAGGGCGGCAGGCGGCATGGCCTCAGCGATGGCAGGCGGCGAGCGGGCGGCGGGCCCCGGCGTTCCCCCGGGGGCGCGCGGCGAGGCCGCGCGCGAGGTGCTCGCGCTGCGCAACCTCGTGGCGGTGTACCGCCATCTGTCCGGGCTCGCGGTCCAGGACGCCGACCTGGCGGCGGTGACCCGGCTGATCGCCGAGCAGACCGGCGCGACCGTCGCGATCGTCAGCCCGACCATGGACATCCTGACCGCGGCGGCTCCCGGGGAAACGGGTGACCGGGCCGCCCAGGCCGTTCGTGACCTCGTCGTCCACCCGCGGCTCGGCGAGGTGCTCGCCGCCGCCAGCCGCGCCAGGCGGGCATTGCGGCTGCCGGGGGCACAGACCTCTGCCTCGGTGACCGTCGCGCCGGTCCTGGTCGGCGATGACGTGCCCGCCCACCTGCTGACGCTGGACACCGGCGGGCAGGGCGCCGGGGAGGACAGCAGCCTGCTGCTCACCGAGCACGCGGCCACCATCTGCGGCGTCATCCTCAGCCGGGAGCGCATGGTGGCCACGGCCGCCGGCCGGGTGCGGGATGACCTGGTCGAGGGCCTGCTCTCCGGCCGTGGCCAGGACTGGGCGGAAACCGCCCGGTGGGCCAGGCACCTTGGGTACGATCCCAGGCGCAGGCACCATGTGCTGTCGGTGGCGCTCGACGCACCCCGGGCTGCCCCCGCCACCGGGCTGGACCTGCTGCGGCGCGCCGCCGCCACGGCGGAGAGCTTCCTCACCACCCGCGCGCCGGACGCGATCATCTCCGTACGCGACACCGAGGTTGCCGTGGTGCTGCCCGAGCCCGGCGAGGACGGCGGCGCGCCCCGGGCGCTCCGCCTGGGCACGCTGTGCGCCGACCGCCTGGACGAACTGTTCCCCGAGGTGACCGTCACGGTCGGCATCGGCGGCCCGTGTCATGGGCCCGAACAGATCCGGCACTCGTATGCGCAGGCCAGGCGCACCGTGCAGACGGTGCGCCGGATGGGCCGGACGGGCCGGGTGGTGGCCTTCGGCGACCTGGGCATTCACCGGCTCCTGCTCCAGGTGCCCGACCTCGCGGACCTGCGCGGCTTCGCCGACGAGGTGCTGGGCAAGCTCAGCGCCGACCCCAGCGGGCAGTTCCAGGCGTACCTGGAGACCCTGGCCTGCTATTTCCGGGAGAACGCCAGCCCGCAGCGCGCCGCGCGGGTGCTGCACGTCCACCCCAACACGGTCAGCTACCGGATTCACCGGGTCGAGGCGATCACCGGCCTGGACCTGGGCAACTACCGGGAGCGGCTGATGGCCCAGGTGGCGCTGGAGATCCTGGAAGCGGTCGGGGAGGCGCCGTGACCGGCTTCCTCACCGCGCTGCGCGAGGGCGTCCTGGTCTGCGACGGCGCCATGGGCACGATGCTGCACGCGGCGGGAAATTCGCTGGACCGGGCGCTGCCCGAGCTGAACCTCAGCAACGCCGAACTGGTCAGCACGGTGCACGAGAGCTACCTGTCGGCGGGCGTGGACATCATCCAGACCAACACGTTCGGCGCCAGCGCGCTGCGCCTGGCCGAGCACGGCTCGGCCGGGCCGGTGCGCGAGATCAACCTCGCCGGGGTGCGCATCGCCCGCGAGGCACAGGACAGGGCCGGGCGCCAGGTCTTCGTGGCCGGGTCGGTCTCCCCCGCGGTGACCGCGCGCCAGCGTCCCCTCATCTCCCCCGCGCAACGGGTCGCCGCGCTCCGCGAACAGGTGAGCGCGCTCGCCGAAGGCGGCGTGGACGTGCTCATCCTGGAAACCTTCGGGTATCTCGACGAACTCACCGAAGCGGTCACCGCCGCGGCGGAACTGACCGGGGCGCCGATCATCGCCCAGGCCACGTTCACCCCGGACGGCCGCACGCTGGGCGGCGAGACCCCGCGCGAGGTGGCGAGCACCGTGTCCGGCCTGCCGGTGGTGGCGCTGGGCACCAACTGCACGCTCGGGCCGCAGCACACCCTCACCGTGGTCACCGAACTGGTCCGGCACACCTCGCTGCCGGTGAGCGCCCAGCCCAACGCCGGGGTGCCCCGGCGAGCCGCCGGGAGGCGGTTCGAGTACCCCATCGACGGCGGGTATTTCGCCAGGTACGCACGCCGTTACGCGGAGGCGGGCGCGTCCGTGATCGGCGGCTGCTGCGGCACCACGCCCACCCATCTCAAGGCGGCCGTGGCGGCGATCGACGCACGGGGCCGGTCGGCGCCTCGGCGCGGCGCGGCGCCCGCCGCGCTGGCCGACCGGCCTGCCGCGGCTCCGGCGGAGGAACGCAGCCTGGCCGAACGGCTCGCCGGCGGGCGGTTCGTGGTCGCCGCGGAGATCGCCCCGCCGGCCGGCCACACGGGCGACGAGGCGGTCGACGCCGTCGCCGCGCTGCGCGACCGCGGCCTCGACACCTTTCTCCTCTCGCCGCGGCCAACCGCCCGGGCCCACCCCAGCCCGCTGAACCTGGCCCTGCAGTTGCGCCAGCGGCTCGGCGCGGACGCCATCGCGACGATCACGACCTGGGACAAGACCATCATGGCGCTCCAGGCAGACCTGCTCGGGGCGCACGCGCTGGGCCTGCGGGCCGTGGTCTGCGCCAGCGGCAACCCGCCGCTGCGCGGCGACTACCCCAACGTCGACGGCATCTGGGAGGTCGACTCCGTCGGGCTGGCCAGGCTGCTGCACGGCCTGAACCAGGGCCGGGACAGCAACGGCCTGACGCTGGCGACCAAGACCTCGTTCCACATCGGGGCGCGGTTCAACCCCGGGGCGCGGGATGCCGCGGCTGAGGTGGCGCGCACCAGGGCCAAGCTGCGCGCGGGCGCGCAGTTCCTCATCACCCGCCCGGTGTACGAACTGGGCACCTTCCGGCGGATGGCGGCAGAACTCGACGCTGACGTGCCGGTGCTGCTGGCCCTGGCCCCGCTGCGCAGTTTCGACGAGGCCGAATACCTCGCCCACGAAGTCCCCGGGGTCACCATCCCGAAGGCCACGCTGCGTGCCCTGGAGCGGGCGGGCACCGCCGGCGCCGCTGTCGGCCTGGACCTCGCCGGTAGGCTCGCGGCCGAGGCGGGCACGCTGGCGCAGGGCGTGGTCCTGCGTTACGACGGCGACCTCGCCGCCGTAGACCGGCTGCGTGCGGCCCTGGCACAGCGGACGTCCGTGGCCGGCAGGTGACGTCCCGCCGGCATCCCCGCCGGCCGGCATCCCCTCCCGCCGACGTCACCTCCCGCCAGCACCCTCCTGCCGACGCCACCCGCCCGCCCCTCCGGCGTTTGTGCTAAGAAACAAACGCCGCGGGCAAAGATTGTGCCCCTAATCGGTGCCCGGTGCAGGTGCCGCGTTGCACACTCGGAAAAATGATCTCAGGGAGTGCTCGCCCGCGCGATCGGCTGGCACCTGGAGGTCGGGCCATTGTCAACCAGAACCGCACCGTCACCTTCTCCCGGCCCCGCGCCGGGCCGGCGAGGCTGGCCGCGGCCGGTCCGGCCTCGGCTGCCCGGCTGGCTTGCCTACCGCCTCCAGCGCGTGCTGGCGCCCAACGCCGCCTACCGCTGGCTCGCGGGCGCGCTGACCAGGTCCCCGGCGGCCTACCGGGCCTTCACCGCCACCGAGCGGGCGGCCAAGGGCGCGGCGTTCGGCTGCCGGATGTGCGGGCAGTGCACCCTCCCGGTCACCGGGTACGCCTGCCCGGAGACCTGCCCCAAGAAGCTGCGCAACGGCCCGTGCGGCGGCGTCGGCGCGGACGGCTCCTGCGAAGTGTTCCCGGACACCCGGTGCGTGTGGGTGGTCGCCCACGAGCGGGCCCAGCGCGAGGGCCGCGTGGCCGACCTGCTGCTGTTCCAGCGTCCGGTGGACCAGCGGCGGGCCGGGCGGAGCGCCTGGGTCAGCTACTGGAGCGGGGAGGACGAGGACCTGTGGGCCCCGGCCGCCGGAACCGGCGCCGCGCCTGCGCCTCAGGCACGACGTCCCGCGAGGAAGGCAATGAAATGAGCGGGTCCGGCCTGCGCGCCCGGCTCGGGTCGGGGTCGTTCACGGTGACCGCCGAGATCGGCCCCCCGCGCGGGGCGGATCCCGGGGCGCTGCTGCGCAAGGCGGAACAACTGCGCGGCTGGGTGGACGCGGTCAACATCACCGACAACGCCGGTGCGAACGTGCGGATGGCGAGCTGGGCCGGCAGCCTGCTCGCGGCCCAGGCTGGAATCGAGCCGGTCATGCAGGTCACCTGCCGCGACCGCAACCGGCTCGCGCTCCAGTCGGATCTGCTCGCGGCCTGGGCCATGGGCATCCCCAACGTGCTGCTGATGACCGGCGACCACCCTAGGTTCGGCGACCACCCGGGCGCCGAGCCGGTGTTCGACCTGGACAGCGTGCAGCTGCTGTGGGCGGCCCGGACGATGCGCGAGGAGGGCCGGCTGATGTCCGGGCGGGCGCTCACCGGCAGCCCCGGCTGGCTCATCGGTGCCGTGGAGAACCCGTTCGCCCCGCCGGCCGGGTTCCGCGCCGCCCGGCTGGCCAAGAAGGCAGCGGCTGGCGCCGAGTTCGTGCAGACCCAGTTCGTGTTTGACGTGGCCGCGTTCGGGCGGTGGATGGCCGAGGTGCGCGACCTCGGGGTCGACCAGACCTGCCGGATTCTCGCCGGGGTGGGCGCGGTGCGCTCGCTGCGCGCCCTCGACCACATGCGCACCGGCGTGCCCGGCGTGTACATCCCGGACGAGGTGGACCGCCGCCTCCGGGCCGTGCCGGACGGCCAGGTCGCCGACGAGGCAGCGCGCATCTGCGCGGAGATCATCGAGCAGGTGCGGGAAATCCCCGGGGTCAGCGGTGTCCACGTCATGGCGCCCGGGTACGAGCACGGGATTCCGGGCATCCTGGAGCGCGCCGGGCTGGCCCAGCGGGCGGCACCCGCGCGCACCCTCGGGGGGCAGCGTGCTCATTGACGTACGCCCGGTGGCGAAGCTGACCGGCCCGGACCCGGTGGATGTGGCGGCCGTGCTCGCGCCCGTCTTCACCGCGCTGAGCTCGGCCGCGGTGGACCTGGCCAGGCTGCGCGTGGTCTGTGACTGGATCCAGTACCGGCACAACTTCTACCAGCCGGTCGAGGTAAGGCCGGTGCTTGCCAACCGCCCGCACCGGGCGGAGCCGGGCGGCGAGCAGGCCCGTCCGGCCGAGAGCGGCCTGGAGATCGCCATCGACATGCGCCGGTGCAGCGACGGCGACCTTGCCGCGCGGGTCGCCAGGGCACTGGCCGGGCAGGCCGGGCAGGACGGGGCCGGGCATGTCCTGCTCGAACCCTGGCAGCCCGCCAGCGAAAGCTGCCTGTGGCGCTTCAACACCCTCTACTGGCAGGCGCTGTCGCGCTGGGAAGAGGCCACCGGGCGGGAGTATGAGCAGGCGCTGCCCGGCGGGCGGAGCGAGGCCCGGGACACCGGTGCGGCCGGCGACCTGATCCGCGAGCTGCTGCGGGTGTGGGATGAACTGGACGCGCGGCGGGCCCTGCCCGAAGAGATTTACGTGGCGGAACTCGGCGTCGGCAACGGCAGCCAGGCGCGCACCTGGCTGGACACGTTCACCGAACTGGACCGGCTGCACGGCCGCGACTACCACCGGCGGCTGCACTACCTGATGGGCGACTACTCGGCGCACGTGCTGGACCGGGCCAGGAAGGCGGTGGCACACCACGGGGACAAGGTCAGCACGCTGGTCCTGGACGCGACCCGCCCGCAGCAGACACTGGCGTTCCTGCGGGGCAAGGCGTTCTGCGTGTACATCTCCAACGTCTACGACAACCTGCCCACCGACGACGTGGCGAGCATCCGCGGGCGTCCCTATCTGGTGGAGGTGCGCGCGTGCCTGCGCCGCACCGACGCGGCCAGGATCGCGCGCCGCTACCACACCCGCCCCGCTGAACTGACCGCGCTGGTCCACCGGCTGCTGCGGCTGGGACCAGACCTGCTCGCCGAGGCGCTGCCCGACCGGTTTCCCGCCACCAGTGACGCCGTGGCGTTCTGGCAGGAAACCTGGTCAGCGCTGCGGCTGCAGGAGCGGTACGTACCGCTGGACGGCCTGGACGCCTACCAGGTGACGCCCGCCATCACCGGGGAGATCCTGCGCCCGCTGGTGGAAGGCTGCGGCGACGTCCGGATGCACGTCAGCAACGGCGCGCTGGCCAGTTTCGCGGGCACCCTGCCGCTGCTCCACCCGTTCGGCCGGCTGCAATGCCACGACCTGTTTCTCACCGGGCCGGGCAGCTACCTCACCGGGTTCCACGGACCGGGGAAGTACGACGGTTCCGTGGTGAACTGGGTCAACGGGCCGTTGCTGGTCCTGGCCGGGCACCGGCGCGGCTTCGACGTCCAGATCACGCCGCTGGCCCGCCGGCCGGGGGGGCACGTCAAGACCCTGACCGCGCAGGTGCGGGACTGATGGCCCCGGCCGCGCCCGCGACCGCCGCGCTGCGCAGCACGCGGCTGGCCACAACCGTGGTCGGGTCGTACTCGGTACCGGAATGGCTCGGCCGCCTCAAGACCGACTACTACCAGCGCCGGATCAGCGCGCACCACTTGGACGAGATCCACGATGTGGCGATCAAGGCGGCGCTCAAGGACCAGGAACTGGCCGGCGTGGACATCGTCTCCGACGGCGAGCTGCGGCGCGACAACGACATCGACTACCTGCTCACCCGCATCCCCGGGGTGGCGATCCCTGACCGGGCCAAGACCGACTATTACGACTACTACGACGCGGAGGTGCGCGCGCCGCTGCCCGAGTCCGCCGGGATGAGCCCGGGGCTCGCCGCGGACTACGCGTTCACCCGCGAGCAGACCGGCCACCCGATCAAGTTCTCCTTCACCGGGCCGTTCTCCCTCTCCCGCCGGATCCGCGACACCGGCTATGCCGACCCCGCGGACCTGGTCCGGGCGCTGGCGCGCAAGCTCAACGCGCAGGCGCGGGAGCTGGCCGAGGCCGGCGCCGACCTGCTGCAGATCGACGAGCCGTTCCTGGCCGGGTACCCCGAGCAGGTGGACGTGGCGATCGAGGCGGTCAACATCGTGACCGCTGGCGTGGCCGTCACCTGGGCACTGCACGTGTGTTACGGCAACCGCTACGCCCGGCCGCTGTGGGAGGGCCACTACGACTTCCTGTTCCCGGCCGTGACCTCGGCGCGCGTCGATGCCCTGGTGCTGGAGTTCGCCCGCAAGGGCTTCGACGACCTGCGCCTGCTAAAGGAGCACGCCTGGGACCGCTACCTCGGGCTCGGGGTGATCGACGTGAAGTCCGCCGAGGTGGAGGCCGCCGACCTGGTGGCCTCGCACATCCGCCGGGCACTGGAGTTCATCCCGCCGGAGCGCCTGATGGTCAACCCCGACTGCGGGCTGCGCCACCTGCCGCCCGAGGTGGCGCGCGCCAAGCTGCGCGCGATGGTCACCGGCGCCGCCCAGGTCAGGCAGGAACTCGGTGCCCGGACTTCCCCCTGATCCGGGCGAGTGGCACCGCCGGCGCCGGTGCGAGCCCGGTCAGCCCTGGGCGGTGGCAACGGGGCGGAAGGCGGCGGCATTATGTCCGGCCAGCGGGTCCGGCCGGGGACGCCGGGCCTGGGCGACGGTCGGGAACCTGGCGCGCTGGTAGCGAAGAACTTCCGCCGGCGTTTGCGCCCGGGCTGGACCGGCTCCTCCGCGGGCGGGTCTTCGTGCTCCGGGGCTTCCCGGGGGAGCGCAGGCTC
>Ga0126380_10000274_pt1 | contig 15848 bp, 11 predicted proteins | sample PanSoiMetPlot_26_FD_92544 | JGI IMG/M metagenome (GOLD analysis project Ga0126380, IMG submission 92544) | Tropical forest soil microbial communities from Panama - MetaG Plot_26 | ecosystem: Environmental > Terrestrial > Soil > Tropical forest > Bulk soil | place: Panama | collected 2016-02-17
ACGGCGGCGATCTTCTCCTCTTCGCGCGCGCGCTTGATCATCGCGTCAACGAAGCTGGGACGGTCCGGACCGAACACCCACGAGACGCGCACGACCAGATGTCGATCTTGCAACGCCAGAATATTTTCTTCGCCGACGTGCTTCGATTCGCCGTAAACGCTGATCGGTTTCGCGGCATCGCCTTCAAGGTACGGCTCCCGTTTTTCGCCATCGAAAACGTAATCGGTGCTGAAATGAATCAGCTTCGCTCTTTTTTCGCTGCAGACTTCGGCCAATACTTTGGGCGCGTCTGCGTTGATCGCGAACGCTTCGGCCTGCTTCGCCTCGCTAAGATCGACATTCGTGAACGCGGCGCAGTTGATCAGTAGATCAAACTGAGCTGATGCGAGCCGGCCGCGAATCTTGTCGGACTTTGCCAGATCGAGCTGCGTGCGGTTCAAACCGACAACGTCGAACTGCCGTTTATATTCGCGCACCAGCGCCGCGCCAAGACGGCCGCCTGCGCCCAAAATCACCATTCGCATTGTTCAATAACGTCCGGCGCGCTCGAGCAACGGTTGCCACCACGCCTGATTATCGATGTACCACTGAATCGTTTGCTCAAGACCACCTTTGAAGTCCTTGCGCGGTTTCCATTTCAATTCTTTCTCCGCGAACGAGGAATCGATCGCGTATCGGCGATCATGACCGAGGCGATCTTTGACGAACGAGATCAGACTTTCGGGCTTGCCGAGCTGTTTCAAAATCATTTTCACGAGATCGAGGTTCGGCATTTCGTTGCCGCCGCCGAAATGGTAAACCGTGCCCGGTTTGCCATCGAACAATGCGGCCACGACCGCCGCGCAATGATCTTCGACGTGGATCCAGTCGCGCACATTCATGCCGTCGCCGTAAACCGGCAGCGGTTCGTCGCGCAACGCTTTAACGATCATGAGCGGAATTAATTTTTCGGGAAACTGATATGGCCCGTAATTGTTCGAGCAGCGCGTGACGACAACTTCCTGCCCGTAAGTCCGGTGGTGCGCGAGCGCGAGCAGATCCGCGCCGGCTTTGCTCGAGGAATAAGGCGAGCTCGGATCGAGCGGCGATTGCTCGGTGAACTTTCCGGTTTTGCCTAACGAGCCGTAAACTTCGTCGGTCGAGATTTGGACGAAGCGCTGGACGCCGTGCTTGCGCGCATTATTAAGGAGCACGCTCGTGCCAATCACGTTGGTGTGAATGAAATTCTCCGGTGAGTTGATGCTTCGATCGACGTGCGATTCGGCCGCGAAATTTACGATCGCGAAAAACTGGTGCTCGAGCATGAGCTGGTCCATCGCGTCCGCATTGGCGATATCGGCTTTGAAAAACTCGTAGCGTTCGCCATGTTCCTCGACCACGCCTTCGAGATTGGCGAGGTTGCCGGCGTAAGTGAGCGCGTCCACATTTGTGACCGAGGCCGGCTTGTAATGTTGCAAAATATACCGAATAAAATTGCTCCCGATGAAGCCGCAGCCGCCGGTCACGAGAATTCGCACAGCAAGAGCTAGCAGCAGCCCAGCGGGCGTCAAGCCTCACACAAAGGACGCGACGGATACTAAGGGCACGACGCTTAACGAAAATCAGATCGCCAAGTTGATTCTGGACGCCGCGTTCATAGTCCACACCAAACTTGGACCGGGCATGTTCGAATCAGTTTACGAAGTCATTTTGGCGCACGAGTTACAGAAGAGCGGACTGCTGATCGAGCGACAGAAACCGATGTCGATCTTATACGACGGCATCCGATTCGCAGAAGCGTTCCGATCTGATTTAGTGGTCAATGGCAAAGTCGTTGTCGAACTCAAATCAACGGCCGCCCTGTCCGATGTGCATGTGAAGCAACTCTTGACTCAGCTGCGGTTGAGCGGACTCAAACTCGGCCTGCTCATTAATTTCGGAGAAGCGCACTTAAAGAATGGAATCAAGCGTGTGATTAATGGTCAGCTTGAATCCGCCGAAATTACGGATGTTGCTTTGTGATCGTTGTAAACCTTTGTGTCCGTTGTGAGAGCTGTATCGAAAACGCAAACTAGTCGCCAAGAAGGCGCGGGAGCGGATTTTCCAATTCTCGGTCCGCAGTTCGAGACGTGGAAAAACGCGCTCGCCGAAAGCCAATGGACGCCGTGGCTGATCATCGGGCTCGCCGCTTTTCTGCGACTTTTCCTGCTCGGAATGAAGCCGCCCCACTTCGACGAAGGAATCAACGGCTGGTTTGTCGATCAGTTGGTTAAAACCGGTTACTACAGATACGACCCGACCAATTATCACGGCCCGCTCCATTTTTATGTGCTCCTGCTTTCGCAGACTTTGCTCGGCCGGAATTTGTGGGCGCTGCGCTTGCCGGTTGTGCTTGTCAGCATCGGTTGCGTTTGGCTGACGCTGAAATTCGAACCGTTCTTCGGACGAACCGTCAGTCGACTGGCCGCGCTCGCGATGGCGGTCTCGCCCGGATTCGTTTTCTACGGTCGCTATTCGATCCACGAAGTCTGGTTGTTGCTTTTCACGATCCTGTTTTTCCACGGCGTGTTCGGTCTTTGGAAATTCGGGACCGCGAATTTTCTCTGGTGCGCAGGCATGGGACTGACCGGAATGATGTTATCGAAGGAGACTTACATGCTCCACGTTGGCTGCGCGATCATTGCAGCCGGCGTTTGCTATGCTTCAACTTTCTTCTTCAAACTCGACGACGCCGAACGCGCGCCGCAAACCTGGACGTATGTTGATCTAGCGGTCGTGCTCGGAGCGAGCGTCGCGCTCATCGTCGCTTTCTATTCCGGATTCTTTCTTCACTGGTCTGGAGTGCGAGATCTGTTCAAAGCGTATGAACCTTGGTTCAAAACCGGAAGCGAAGGTCATGGTCACGAAAAATCCTGGTATTACTGGCTCGCGCTCACCTCGCATTACGAACTGCCGGCGTTAGCGGGATTGCTTTTCTGTCTCTTCGCTTGGCGCTTCAACAATCTGAGCCTGCGCTATCTCGCGATTTACGGCGTCGGAACGTTCATGGCCTACAGCATCGTGAAGTACAAAACACCGTGGTGCATCATCAGTTTCATCTGGCCGTTCTTGTTCATCTTCGGCGCGATGGTCGAGATGGCGCCGATCCGATTCAAAGCCGTGACTTATCGTTGGATCGCGCTCGGCTTGCTCGGCGCGCTCGGTTACGCCGTCTTTTACCAGACAACGACCAATTGGAAGGCAAGCTGGGACCACCTTTGGCCATACTTCGTGATTGGCGGGGCGGCGGCGTTGTTAGTTGCAGTGTTTAGCCAGGAAATTACCAAACTCTTCGCTGCGCTTGTTATCGTTTGGTCGCTCGGCCATTGCATTTGGCTCAACTACTTCCGCTGCTCGACCGATACCGAGCCTTACGTTTACGTCCAGACCTACAACGACATCAACAAATTCACCGACCCGCTCCTGCAACTCGCGCACCTCGATCCGCGGGCCTATCAAATGGTCGGCCACATCATTCGCCCGAGTCCGTACCCGTTGCCTTGGATCCTCGGTGATTTCGGCCGCGTCGGTTATTACGAGAAAGACAATTCGCCGGACAAGCTCGACGCCGATTTTCTGCTCGTGATGCAGGACAAAATCAAAACTGTGGAATCGAAGCTTCACGATTCCTACTACACCCTTCCCGTCACGATCCGGCCATATCAGGATCCATCGAAGGCTTACTTCAGCGCGAAGATTTTCAAGACCTTCTTCCCGGGACGATGGCCCGACTTTACCGGAGCAGCGCCGTCGCCGTCGCCAGCCGCGTCCCCATCGCCGGCGGCAAGCGCATCGGCACGTTCAACTTCAAGTCCGAGCGCTACAAAATGAAAGCGCTTTCCGCAGGACTGACATTTGTAAACTTCGCGACCGTTTGCGGTTTGCTCATCGGAATGCTCTTCGGCGGATTGAGCAATTGGATCGCGTTCGACGCGCTTGTCCTCGCCGCATTCTTCGCCGTTCTGGCCTATCTCGGAACAAACGATCCAAAATCGACAATCAACGGCGAGCAAGAATCGACATCGAAATATCGAATGCTGGGGGTTTGGATTCTGGCCGGGATTTTCGCGATTTTTGCCGTTCGCTCATTTGTCTGGCTGCTTTATTGGGACGGAACGGAATTCAAAATCCAATCGCCGGTGAATCTGGGCGACCTCGGTTTGCACGTCACGCACATCAACTTTTTCGCGAACGGCGTTGCGCTTTGGCCTTCCAATCCAATTTACGCCGAGAGCCAGCACCTTCGTTATCCCGCCGGGATCGATTTCTTCAACGCCGTGCTGTTGAACGCGAACGTCGATCTGATCAAGGGATTGGTCTGGGTCGGCTTGCTCGCTTCGGTCGCGACGTGTTACGCGTTTTATCGCTGGGGCGGCGCGTTTGGGATCGCCGGCTTTCTTTTCAACGGCGGTCTCGCTGGTTTTCAATTCCTGCGCAATTTCAAATTCGACGATTATCAGGACGTCAACAACATCGCGTGGAAAAGCATTCCACTGACGATGTTCGTCACTCAACGCGGTCTTCTCTACGCGATCCCGGTTGGCGTGCTTTTGCTCTGGCATTGGCGCGAAAAATATTTTCGCGCGGGCGAAGATCGACCCGCCTCCGCTACGCCTACGGCGGGCAGGCATCGCGCGGGCCCGTTGCCCTTTTGGGTTGAGCTTTCGCTCTACGCGACGATGCCGCTCTTTCACATTCACACCTTCATGGCGCTGAGCATTGTGCTGGCGTGCCTTTTCGTCGCCGGCGACACGCAAGTTCGCGGCCACGCGCTAACGCTCGCGGTTAGCGCGCTAATCCCGGCGACGTTTTTTGCCTGGATGGTGAGCGATCATTTCCAAGCCGGCGGCGTATTCGAGATCCATCCCGGTTGGTCGCAGGACGACGGCGAATTCAAGATGCCGTTCTTCCGTTTCTGGTTTTTCAATTTTGGAATTCTCGTGCCGCTGACATTGACGCTCGTCGGATTCCTCTGCGTGCAACTTTGGAAATCCAACGGTACGCGCAAATTTGAGCTCTTGGGCGTCATCGCATTCATTATCGTGACGCTCTCAGCTTGGTATATTTTGAAAAAAGGCGGTCACATCCTTCCGGTGGCAATCCTTTTTCTCGGAATCGTCGCGTTGCTCGGCGCAGCGTTCTACATCGTCTCCAATGGTTACAGTTGGAACCAAAAGCTTCCGGAAGACGCCGCATTCATTTTCGCTGCCTGCGTCATTTTCATTTTCTTTTTCTCGATCAAGACCGCGCCATGGAGCTGGGACAATCTGAAGCTCGGTGTTTGGGCCTACTTCATCGTGCTCGCGTTTCTATCTACGCGTTTGATCGCGCAATGGGAGCTGCCGATACGCGTGGCGGTTTATTTCGCGCTTTTCGCCTCCGGGTTCGTCAGCCTGTTCGGCGGACTGGCGGCAGGAAAAGGCGGTTTCGGATTTGCGAGTCGCGGCGAAGTGGACGCAGTCGCTTTTGCCGTTCGCAAAATGCCGCTCGAAGCGCGCTTCGCGGCGTGGCCGACTTATAATCATCCGCTTCTCCTCGACGGCCGAAAAGTTGTGATGGGTTATCCCGGCCATCTTTGGACGCAGGGGTTCGACGATTACGGAAAGACGAACGAGCTGCTCGCAAAATTAATGAACGGCGTAGCGAACTGGCGCGAGCTCGCTCAGGCGCTACACACGCGTTACATTTTCTGGGGACGCGAAGAGAAGCGAAATTATCCTGCAAGTCAGCGCCCGTGGGAAAAAACCGCCGCGCTCGCCGCCTCCGGAACGTGGGGGGCGATTTACGATCTCGAAAAACCGGCGGTTCCGGGCCAATCGCCACCGCCAGCAGCGACCTCGACTCCTTGATCTTTCGCTACCGCGTTTCCGGCAGCGCGTTCAACACGATTTGGCCCGCGGCCGCGAGCTGATTGTCGATCAACGCTTCGACTTCGAATTGCAACAGCTCGCCGGCGACGGCGACCTTGCGCGCGCGGAGAGTAATTTTTTCTTCCGGCCGTACCGCGCGGAAGAATTTCATCTGCCGGATCGCCGAAAGTAGAAAACGCGGTCGCGAGCTTTCGGGATGCGCAGAGGCGGCGGCGATTCCAGCCGTTTGCGCGAGCGCTTCGGTCAGGATCACTCCCGGAACAAGCGGGTCTCCCGGAAAATGTCCGGCGAACATCGGATCATCGTTTGAGAAATGCGTTTCGCATTCCGCCGAAACGCCGCCTTCGCATTTGATCAGGTTCCGGACGAAGACAAACGGCGGTCGATGCGGCAGGCCGAGGAAGTGATCAGTGACCAGTGATCTGTGATCAGACTTTTCCGGTTTGCTTTGCTGGTCACTTGTCACTGGTCACCCATTTACGAAGTAAGCGAACTTCCAGCTTCCCTTGATCCGCAGGATGCCGGCTCGGTATCCGTCATAATTCAACGAGGGATCGGCAAATTGCGGCGGAGCGACCATGAATTCCGGCGCGCCCTGGGTCTTCTTCTTCACAAATCTCTCCGATAAAATTCCATCCAGCTCGGGCCAAAGATTTTCCTGGTCCCAATACTGGAAAACGCCGGGGCCAGAAGCATTCGGCTCGATTCCTTCCATCTTGGGCTCGTATTTATAACCAAAGTTTTCCGTCATCATCGACTTGATCGTTTCCTTATCGCGACTCGCGACCGCTTTGCGCAGCCGGCCGACAAACGCCTGGAAGTCGACGTCTTCGCTTTCGCGCAATTTGGCTTTCGCCTTTTTCTTGAGCGCTTCGTCCTTGGTCTTTTCCTTATCGGGGTTTGAGCACGCCGAAAAAACCAACGCGACTGCGAGCAAACTCGTAAACAGGATTCTCATCATCGGATTAAACGTGTGTCACGAATGTGAGTGGGATTCAAGGGCTGAGGCGCGGGCACGTTGGCGGATCCGGATCGGATGGGTGAAAAAGAAGAAATAGATCATGCTGACAAGATCGATAATTGACGCACCAGGACTCATGACCTCGCGCGGCCCGTTCCTCAGTGTGGCGAATACATTCTCGATCGTGAGCGCGCTCGGCCGCGGAATGCTCGTGTAATGCCGGCCGAAGGCGTGCAGTTGATGCGCATCGGACGTGGCGAGCACTGGTTTGCCAAATTGCGCCGCCACTTTCACGGCCCGGCGATTCAAATCGAAAAGCCCTTTGTGAAAATGACAAAGCTCGATCGCATCGAAACAATCGATGTTGTCGATCAAACGTTCGCCAATCGAGCCGCCGAGGACGAAAAACGGATGCGGCGCGAAGGTGAAGATCGACAATCCGCGCCGCGCTCGAAGTTGGCGAACGTCGTTGAATGTTTTCAGCGCGGCCACTTCGCGCGCGTCCACATTGAGCAAAATAATGTCGGCGCCCTCCAGTCGCATTTCCGCCGCAGGGATCAGCAAGATTCCCATTGAGGCGGCATCGGCAAAGACTTCGGCGCGATCAAAAACTGCGTCGTGCAGCGTGATCGCGAGCACGCCAAAACCGAGTTGCTTGGCGCGCTCGAGCAATTGATGCGCGGAGTAATCGAGCACGTCCTTCGGATCGTCCAGCGTGTGAATGTGTAGATCGACTTTGATCCAATCCTGATCAGTCTTGTTCATGCTCATGCTCTTACTCTTGGTCAGTTGCAAAAGATCAAGATCACGAGCAAGAGCAAGAGCGAGAGTTACCTGAAACCCACTTGCCAGGCCGACGGTTCAGCGGCAAATTTCGCGCGCTTCACGCACTCAATCGCTCGGGTGGTGGAATGGCAGACACGTACGTTTGAGGGGCGTATGCCGAAAGGCATGGGGGTTCAAGTCCCCCCCCGAGCACGATTTCCTCGATCAGAACCGTTTTCTTAGCGCCACATACCAGGTCCGTCCCCTGATATTCGCCGTGCTCTCATCATAGCCGTTTTCGATTGAAGCCGCGACAAACGGCGGCTCTTCATCCATCACATTGTTGATCCCGAAAGTGATGGTCGTGTTGTTGAACCAGGAACGCCAGCCGCGCGGTCGATATTCGGCGGTGCTGACCGGCATAACATTTTTTTCGTTTGGCGGAACGCCGCCGCCGTTCTTGTCGTATCCCGAAACATTAACTGGCGGAGCCGGCGACCGAAAAGTGTAATTCAGAATCCAGTCGACTGTCGTCCATTCGCGGATTTTGCGTCCCTTAAAATCAAGGGTGAACTGACGATTGTCCCAATATTGTCCGACAAAATGAACGGTGAATCCGGTATCGAGCCCGGCGAGGATGGTGTTGGCGGGACCATCGTAAAAAAAGCTCGCGAACCATCGATTGTGGGTGAACGAACCGCCTCCGGGAATTCCAAGAAAACCGCCGCCAAATTTTCCAACCACACTTTGTTCGGGCCCGCCGGGCACGACTTGGAGAATCACGCGATCTAGATATGTACCCCTCATGAAAGCGGTGATCGTTCCCCAGTCGCCGTGTTCCAATCTTTTGCTATCGAACGAGTAAATGATGGAATAGTCCCAACCTTCCTGGATCATTCGCCCGAGATTTTGTTCTGGAAACAAAAGTAGAACGATCGGGCCGAACGGATCTCCCGGCCCGGTAGAATTTCCACGAATGACCTGACCAGGAAATTGCGATTCGTGATCGACGAGGAATTGCGGATCCAGCTGCAAGGTAACGCCACGAAGATCGATGTGATAAAAGTCCGCCGATAATGTGAGACCTTGCAACGCCGGCAACCATTTGCCCGGTGTGGCGACAGCGCCATAAGTCCACTCGTAGGCTGTCTCCGGCTGCAAATCTGGGTTGCCGCTAAATCGAGCCAACACTTCAGATGCGGTTGCGGGACTAAGCGGATCTCTCACCGCAACGGTGGACTCCGATGCACCGCGGAACAGATCACCGAGAGTTGGAGCATGAAACGCTTCCGTGTAAGTGCCGCGAAAAGTGAGTCCCACATCGATCGGCTGCCATCGAAAAGAGAATTTGGGACGCTCTGTCGATCCGAAGTCGCTGAAATTTTCGTATCGTTCCTGATAGCCCAATTCCAGGGAATAAAGCCCCGGAACATTCCAGACGGGACTTGTGATTGGCAGCAAAACTTCCCAGTAAGTTGACCAAACGTCCCGGCTTCCCGCAGTCGAAAAAAAGTTATTCGCGCCAATTGTCTCGCCGGCGATTGTTAGAGCGTCAGGAATATCATTAGCCCGCTCGGCCCGATGTTCCGCGCCAACGGCGAAGGCAATCGGTCCAGCCGGCAACTTGAAGAGTTCGCCGTAGAGTCTGAAGTCCTCCAACGTCAGCGAAGTCGTGCCGGTACGCAGGCTGGTTGTAAATATTCGATCGATGACGGCACGAGAATTCTGGTTTAGGCCGAACGGATTGAACGCGGTCGTTGGATCCGGATCGAGCAACGCCATCCGCAAAGCGGTCGTGTTTACAATTCCACTGAAGCGCTCATTGCGATCGTCTTCGCTGTAACGAAACGCACTTTCCCAATTCCATTTCGAAAAAAATTCTCCGAACTCGCTTAAATTGCCTCTGAGCCCGGCAGTGAAGACATAATTGCTCGTCGTAATCTTGTCTGTTCTTACCCCTGCTTCCAAACCGCGATAGCGAACACCGGTCACGAATGGTGTGCCGGGAGACGCGGCGCTGAATTCGCTTCCAGGAATTTTTGGATCGAACCCGCCGGGTGAAACGTAATCCGCCACCGTGAATGGATTGAACGCGTTTTGGATTGGCACGCTGATGCCGGAAGCGGTGATCCCAACCGGATGAGTTGCGTCCGTGAATACATCGGGCACGAACGGCGACGGAGCCAGTGCGCCTTCCCAAAAACCGCGCATGTATTTGAAATCTGCGAAGGCCGAGAGATAACGATCACAAATGTTGTACTGGAAAGAGCCGGCTAAATATTCGCGATCAGCCGGCCCAACGGCTCCCGAGATGGCGGCGAAGTTAAATAGTCGCTGTTCGCGCGGGAGACTATTTTGCGGGACATACTGCGGATCACTTGCAGCGTTTGCGAAGGCGTGAGGAGTTGGCGTCCTCGCCCCATTATTAAGCTGCGCTCGATAAATGAAATCGGTGACGCGCCCGGAAAAGTTTCCACTGCGGCCATCGAACCCGCCGAACGACCGATAATCCGCATCGTGTGATATATCAGCGTCCCGCGCATAAATGGCGGCCCGATTGTAAACTTCGGCGTAAATCAGGATGTCCATCTTCTCGTCACCGGTCCCGGCAAGGAGGTAGCTGCGTTGTTCAGCTTGATCGTTGGCGAAGCCGAGATTGGCGTTCCCATAACTCGCGTAGATTTCTAAACCACGAAATCGGTGGATTAACCAAACATTGAAAACTCCGGCGACCGCGTCCGCGCCGTAGATCGCAGATGCGCCATCCTTCAGAAGATCGACATGATCGATCAATCCGATCGGAATCGTGTTCAAATCGACGGTGTCGCCCGCAAATCCAACCGGCGCGAGACGGCGCCCATCCTGGAGCACGAGCGTTTCTTTCGGAAGAATTCCTCTGAGATTTAACTCCGCTCGGCCGTCCCCTCCGTTTACGTTGTTTTCGCTGATCGATGCACCGGTGTTTTCCGGTAATTTTTGGATGAGGTCGGTAGCGGTGCGCACGCCGAGCCGCGTGAGATCGTCTCTACTGTAAACATCGACTGGATTTGGCCCGACTTCTTCCGCTGTCGGAATATTCGATCCGGTGACGATCACTTCTTCGATCGTTACGCCGGGCTGGCCTTGCGTTGTTAATGGCGGGGTTGGTTCCTGCGCCCGCACTTCGAAAACAAACGAAAGCGCACCCGCGACGATCAAGGAGACCAATCGGGCTTTTCTTTTCTCGGGCGCCACCAGGTTATTTTAGAATAGTTAAGGTGACTGAGAAGCGCTTGGTGCAGGAACGATCGGCTGCTCGGGCGGTGAAAGCTTCAGCAGTTCCGATGATGTTGCCCGACAATCCTGGAGCTTACCATCGAAATATACCCGCACGATGTAACCGCCGTAACGTCGTCTTTCGCCCTGATCCTTGGGACGGACATAGGTCGCCGCAATAAATTTCGGCGTCGCATCCGTCCAATCACGGTTCGGCGTCAACCAGTTGTAGCCGACTTGGGCGTTGGTCGGCACGAGCTTGTTGCCATCTGTCAGATCGAAAAAGGAAACGCTGATTCGTACGACATGGCCGTTTTCAGTTTTTGGCCGCGGTTTAACGCCGATCCTGAGAACAATGTGATTCTGCGCGTTCGAATCCTCGATCCTCGACAACTTCGTTTCAGTGATCGCGAGTATCGGATCAAAAGAAACGCCGGCCCGTTGCAAAAGCGCGGAGAAACGGGCGTCGGAATGCAACGGCCGGAATTCCGGGAGGAACGCGATCCACTGCAGGATTCCGGAGTGCTCGGCAAAGGCCCGCTCGAGCCAGCTAAAAGCTTCTTCCTTTTCGCCAAGCGCGACATAGACAGCCGCAATCGAGGGCGCTGGAACGTACCGCTGTTGGCTCTCCTGAATGAGTTGATCGAGAATTTTTCGGGCCTCGGCGGGTTGGCCCATTTGGACGTAGGTAATCGCGAGACCCGTGCTTGGAAGATGCCGAACGCTTTGTGCCTGCGTGTAAAGCTCGATCGCCTTCGGAAAGTCTCCGGCTTCCCGATATGCCGCTGCGAGGTTCGAATCTAAATAAAAATAGTTTGGATCGAGCTGCAATGTTCGCTGGCCTTCATCAATCGCATCCTTGATTCGGCCGTTGGCCAAATAAGCAGCGGTAAGGACGTAACTCGTAATCGGAGAAACCGGGTCCAATCTTTTGGCTTCCAGGACCAGACGCAGGCCATCCTGCAAATCGCCCCGGAAAAGCGGGATCAACGCGGAGAAAAAATGTGCCGGCGCCGAAGTCGGATCGACTTGAAGAGCGCGCTGAAGTTCGGCGTCCGCGCCGATCAGATCCCAGTCAAGAATCCGTTTTGTTTCACTCAGATAGCAATGCGCTTCGGCGTCCTTCTCGTCGAGTGCGATTGCCTTGAGCGCCGCTTCCTTTGCTTTTGGATAAGCGTCGAGTGGCTTGACGTAAACGCCGCCCAAAAAGTACCAAACCTTCGCGACCCCGATCCAGGCGCTGGAAAACTTCGGATCTTTATCGAGCGCACGCTGAAAAAAACTAAGCGCGCGTCGAAGATCGTCCTCCCCGGCGCGGTTCGAGAAGAAGAGGCCCTGGAGATAAAGATCGTAAACCTCAGGATCACGCTGCTCGTGGACCGGAAGTTCGCCGGCGAGCTTGAGCTTAAGCGCGTTTACGATCGATCGCGTAATTTCATCCTGCAGCGCAAAAACGCCGGCCAGTTCACGCTCATAAGTCTCGGTCCAGATTTGAAATCCAGTGCGGGTATTAATCAATTCGGCGGTCACTCGCACCCGATTGCCGTCACGTTTCACGCTTCCTTCCAGGACATCTTCGACGTTCAGCTTTTTTCCAATCTCACTCGGCGTTGCGTTCGTCCCTTTGAATGAGAATGACGAGGTGCGACCAACAACCCGCAAACCATCGACTCTCGCCAGCCCGTGAAGAATTTCCTCGCTCATGCCGTCGCAAAAATATTCTTGATCTTTCGCCGGACTAAGATCGACAAATGGAAGAACGGCGATGCTGTTTTCGGGCGGAATAACCGGAGGCGCGTGGAAAAGATTTTCGCGGAAGAGCCAGATGGCCGAAGCGCCAATCAGAAGACCAAGCATGGTCGCGCCCAGCAATTTCGGATTCCGTCGTGACCACCGCCAAACTTTTTCCGGAGCCGTGACCGGCCGCGCTGCGATGGGACGATTTTCCAGCCAGCGCTGCAGATCGTCCGCGAGCTCGCCGGCGGATTGATAACGAGCTTTTGGATCTTGTTCCAGACAACGCGCGCAAATGGTTTCCAAATCTCGATCAAGTGAAGCCCTGAGAGAACGCAGCTTCGGCGCGGGCGTGTCGGCCGCTTGTCGAAGAACAACGAGAGCGTTCTCGCCGACAAATGGCGGTCTCCCGGTCAGAAGATGAAACAAGACCGCTCCAAGACTGTAGACATCGGCCGCCGCGGTTAGATCAGCTGCAACGCTTTTCGCCTGCTCCGGCGCGATGTACCCTGGCGTCCCGAATGCGGTCAGCGTTCGGGTGAGATCGCTGTTTGTATCGAGCGATTTTGCGAGGCCGAAATCGCTTACAAGCGGTTCGCCGCGATCGTCGATCAAAATATTTCCCGGTTTGAGATCGCGATGAAGAATTCCGCGCTCGTGCGCGTATCCGACGGCGCGCGCGACTTTTTCCATTAGCTGCACACAACGATGCGGATCGGACCGCAGACTCGGGCCGATCTGCTGAAGACTGCCGCCGTTCACATACTTCATGCTGAAAAACGGCAAGCCATCATCGCTTTCGCCGACTTCGTAAATCGGCAGGATGTTCGGATGATCGAGATTGGCAGCCGCTTCGGCTTCGCGTTGGAAACGGACAAGGGAGTCATTCGAGCCCGCGTGATAGCTGAGCACGCGTTTTACGGCAACGATGCGACGCGAGTGTCGCTGACGCGCGCGATAAATAACGCCCATGCCGCCGCGAGCGATCTCTTCCAGAATTTCGTAATTTCCCATGCGCCAATGCTTGTCGGGCACTTCCGCTTCGCTGAGTACGCGTTCGAACGTTTCACTCGATGATTGGGCATCAGTCTGAAGGCCTTCACCAAGAAGACAGTTGACGCACAAACCGTTATTCAAGCGCGTCTTTGTTCGGCACTGTTTGCACGGCTCCTGCGGCCCGTTTGGCTGATCCGTGGGTCGCGGCGAGTCGGACAGGCTGCGCGAATCTTTCATCCGGTCTAAACGGTCACGGCCGCGAGCGCTGCGCAAAGATGACGAATCTCGTCGTCCACATCAGCCGGATTTTCAACCGTGTGCGCAACTTCATCGCGCAACAACCACCGATAACGCTGGCGCATATTGTGAAGTTGCTTCTTCACCGCGCTCTCGGGAATTCCAAGGGTCGCGGCAAGGTCGGAGTAGGAAGAGTCGGCGCGCTCTCCAGTTAAATAACCGCTCAGAGTTTCGAACAGACGAAGACGTCCTTTGCTCTCGCATTCTTCACGAAGGCGACGAAGTGTTTGTTCGACCACGGTCGCCGCCCAGCGAAGATCAAAAAGTACTTCCGGTGCCAGAGAGTCGAGCGCTTTGTCCGGAAACGAAATCTGCGACGGCGCCTGCGCCGTCCATTCATCCCAGGAAACAAAGTTGATTTCCCCACCGCGCTTCTGCGCATGGGTTCGCTCGGCGGCGTTGTTCAGAAAGTTGGAGAGCGATTTGAGCAGGAACGAGCGAAATCGGCCACGACTTGGATCGGCCCGTTGAAACCAGTTGTGTCGGAGAATCGTCACAAAAAAATCCTGAGTCAGGTCTTGAGCGTCTTCAGGTGAATAACCTCGACGACAGACAAACGAATAGATCGGGCGCCAGTAGGTTCGACAGAGTTCGGCGAGGGCGTCATGCCCTTTCTGTTCCTCGCCGGCAGAGTCTCCGGCGGAAAGGATCATGCTCCAGCGTGTCGTGACGAAAACGCCTCGCTCGTTCTTGCCTTCGCCCTCGGCGTTGGACTGCATAAGCACACATCGTCACTAACCGCTCCATTTTACAAGTTTATGCGCAATAAGCCATTCCGTTCGGCGCCCGTTTCAAATTCAATGTCCCCCACCGGTCATGTTCCCCATCGATCCGCTATTGCTTTGAATTCTTCGGAGCGCTTCTGGACTGGCTCGCTCAACGTTATTCACCCCAACGGAGTCGGCTTGGCCGTTCTCATCCACTTCGACCCAACGACCGCCCAGATGCGAGCCGGTTTCCGCGGGAACGTAAACGTAATGCTTACCCTTTTTCGTGGCCGATGGATTCCCCGAAACGGAGCTGTTCCTGAGATCAAAGTTCAGCTGGATCGGCCCCGATTTTGCGAGTGCGTTGTTGATCGACGCTTTTGGGGCGCCGTTGATGATTAACGTCACGCGGTACGTCCCGCCAGGGACTAGGCCGTCACAAACATAATGTCCGCGGGCGTCGCTCTTCACGACTTTGTGCCAGCTGCCGCTTCGCGCCTCGACTCGAACGTCAACACCAACGATCGGCCGTCCATTCGCGTCCCTGATCACGCCCTCGACGGCGGAACCGGCAGCAAACAAATTCCCAGCGAACATCAGCGTGACTAACACGAGGACTCTCATTGGTGACATCTCGTTTCAGAAGATCGCCGCTCTTGGGTGCATCGTCTCTTTAATATTTTCTACAGGATGCAAAGCCCACAGTTCCGCCTGGATTTGATGATCTCGACGAAACCGCGGGAAAAGAAAACGCGCGGCTTTAGGCCGCGCGTTTCCTGCACGCGTTTCTGAAAAAAGCGTTTGGTGAATTAGTTACCGCCGCCGGTCGCACCGTGGTTTTGCAGTTGTCGGACTGCTGCACCGGAAACTGTCCGCGTGTTGTTGGTTGGTGCTGCACCAGCGCCCGTAACATCGTCCACTTCCACCCAGTGACCGCTCAGGTTACTGCCAGTTTCTTGCGGCACATACACCATGTGCGTGTGTTTCTTCTGAGTATTGGCTGCTGTGTATTGACCAGTGAGTTTGAAATCCGCCTGGGTCGGCTTATTGCCGAAAACATGCTGATTGGTCAGCGTAGCCTTGATTTGTTTATTCACAAAAAGGACGAGTTCGTAATCAGTAACCGGAAGGCCGCTGACGCCGTAGTTACCGGCTGAATCCGTACGGGCAATTTTCTCAAGGCCACTTCCATCCTTGGACTTAATGTGCACTTCGGCGCCGGCGACCGGTTGTCCTTTGGAATCT